>Ga0306921_10005098_pt1 | contig 13601 bp, 12 predicted proteins | sample sta12Cox44000080_FD_203760 | JGI IMG/M metagenome (GOLD analysis project Ga0306921, IMG submission 203760) | Lab enrichment of tropical soil microbial communities from Luquillo Experimental Forest, Puerto Rico - statoxic.12C.oxic.44.000.080 (v2)... | ecosystem: Environmental > Terrestrial >... | reverse complement strand
GCGGTCGATCGACTTGCCGCGCAAGCGCTCGCCGGATCGACGGAAGCCAAAGCCATCGAAACGCTCGGCAGCGCCGGCGATCTGCTGCACGCCGCGGCTGTGATCCGGACGAAGGACTTGAAGCCAGCCGGCGTCATCGTGGCCACCACGTACCTGACCGGCGATCTCGCGGCGCGCTCGAGGCGCATGACGAAAGCGTTCGAGGATTACAACCAGCTTCGCGTGCTCAAGCGGCCGCTGACCGGGCTGTACCTGTCGTTCTTCCTGATGGTGACGCTGCTCATCCTGTTCGGCGCGACGTGGATGGGCTCGTATCTCGCCAAGCGCATCACGCGCCCCGTGCTGATGCTCTCGAACGCCGCCAAGGAAATCGGCGCCGGCCGTCTCGATCAGCGTCTGGAGCCGCAGAGCAACGACGAATTCGGCTCGCTCGTCGAGGCGTTCAATGCGATGGCGCGGGAGCTGGCGGCTGGCCGCCGGAAGGTGGATCGGGGCACGATCCAACTCGAGCGCAAGCACGGCGAGGTCGAAGGCAGACGCCGGTATATCGAGACGATTCTCGAGCGCATCGCGACCGGCGTCGTCTCAGTCGATGGGGCGGGGGCGATCACGACGATCAATACCGCCGCATCACGCCTGTTGAGCCTCGACCGACAGATCGTGGGACAGCCGGCCTTGGCCGTTTTTGATCGCCCTGATTTGCAGCCGCTCGGTGCGCTGCTGGCCGGTGCCGGCAGCCGCGGACGGGGTGAACCGCAAACTCACGAGATCGCGATGGCGCGTGAAGGGCAGGAACTCCACCTGGCTGCCGTCGCGACACAACTGGTAGGAGAGGGCGGCGGATCGGACGGCGTCGTGCTGGTGCTCGATGACGTGACGCCGCTGATCCGGGCGCAAAAGATCGCGGCGTGGCGCGAAGTCGCCCGCCGCCTGGCGCACGAGATCAAGAATCCGCTGACGCCGATTCAGCTGTCGGCCGAACGGATGCGCCGGCACTTCGCGAGCACGCCGCCGCAGACCAAAGCACTGGTCGAGGAGTGCACGACGACGATTATCGGCGAGGTCGAGTCGCTGAAAGGGCTCGTGGACGAGTTCTCGCAGTTCGCGCGGATGCCGTCGCCGCGCACCGTCCCGACCGACCTCGCGCAGCTCATCACCGATACGGTCGCCCTGTACAACGGGATCTTCACCGACGTGAGCATCGATCAGCGCTTTGCGCCGGGCGTTCCGTTGATCCGTCTCGATGCCGAGCAGATCAGGCGGGTCATGATCAACCTGATGGACAACGCGATTGAGGCCATGGAGCGGCGAGGGCAGATCGTCGTGGAGACACAGCTGGACGCCACCAACAGCCTGGTTCGCGTGATCGTCGCCGACAACGGACCGGGCATTCCCGCGAGCGAACGCGAGAAGCTGTTCCTGCCGTACTACTCGACCAAGCGGCGCGGCAGCGGTCTTGGGCTGGCCATCGTCCGGCGCATCATCGCCGAGCACGGTGGCAGCATCGACGTCGGCGACAACACGCCACGCGGCACACGGTTTACAATCGAGTTGCCGTGTTGAAGAAGAAACCGCGGAGCGCGCCGAGACCGCAGAGACGTCAATTGTCCGCGAGCTTTGCGGTCTCTGCGGTTACTTCTGGATCGTGTCGTCCTCGATGAAACCCTCAATCCTGATCGTCGACGACGAACCGGGCGTGCGGACGTCGCTCAGCGGCGTGTTGCGCGACGAGGGCTACAGTGTCGACGCGGTGCCAAGCGGCGAGGACTGCCTCGAGCGCGTGACGCGCGCCGCCTTCGATCTCATCGTCCTCGATGTGTGGCTGCCCGGTATGGACGGCCTCGCGACGCTCGCGCGTCTTCGCGAGCGGCAGGTGGACGCCCAGATCGTCCTGATCTCCGGGCACGGCAACATCGAGTCCGCGGTCCGCGCCATCAAGATGGGCGCGTTCGATTTCGTGGAGAAACCGCTGTCGCTCGACAAGACCGTGCTGGTGATTCGCAACGCGCTGCACCAGCGGCGGCTCGAAGCCGAGAATCGCGCGCTGCGCGCGCGCGTCGATCGTCACCAGGCGATGATTGGCGAGAGCTACGCCATGCGCCAGCTTCGCGAGCAGGTGGCCATGGCGGCGCCGACCAACGGCCGCGTGCTGATTTACGGCGAGAACGGCACCGGCAAGGAACTCGTCGCCCGCACGGTGCACGGCCTCAGCCGGCGGCGCGCGGCGGCGTTCGTCGAGCTCAACTGCGCCGCCATCCCGGAGGAACTGATCGAGAGCGAGCTCTTCGGCCATGTCCGCGGCGCCTTTACCGGCGCCGTCGCCGACCGGCGAGGGAAGTTCGAAGCCGCCGACGGCGGAACGATTTTCCTGGACGAGATCGGCGACATGAGCCTGAAGACCCAGGCCAAGGTACTGCGTGTTCTGCAGGAACAGACCATGGAAGCCGTCGGCGGATCCGCGCGCATCAAGGTCGACGCACGTGTGCTGGCCGCGACCAACAAGGACCTGCAGGTAGAGATCCGCGCGGGACGATTTCGCGAAGACCTGTACTTCCGGTTGAATGTGATCCCTGTCTTCGTTCCTCCGCTGCGTGATCGGCAGGAAGACATTCCGCTGCTGGCCGACCATTTCATGGCGGAGTTCGCTCGGGAGTACGGTCGCCGCGTCAAGCGCTTTGAACCGGGGGCCAATTCCGTCCTGCAGCATTATCCATGGCCGGGCAACGTGCGCGAGCTGAGGAACGTGATCGAGCGGCTGATGATCATGGTGCCGGGCGACGCCATCTCCGCAGCGGATCTCAGCTTTCTCGAACCGGCATCGCTGGCGCCCGCCCCACAGGATGCGCCGGCCGGCCGCCAGACGCTGCACGAAGCGCGCGACCAGTTCGAACGCGATCTGATTCTGCGAACCCTTGCGGAGCAGCAGGGGAACATGTCCCGAACGGCGGACGTCCTCGGCGTGGAGCGCAGCAATCTGTACAGGAAGATGAAAGCGTTCGGAATCGCGCCGTCGAGGCGCGCAGATGAGGAGCCCGAGGCAGTCTGATTTCTAACTTCTGAGTCTGTTCTCGAGAACCTGTTCCGCCTTGAAGCCGTCGATCTGCAGATAGAATTCCGCGGCGGCTGTCAACGCCGCCGACGGCACCAGCCCGACGATCTCACTCTCCAGAATCGCGACGCCGTACCGCGCCGCTTCACGCTTGACGGTCTCGAAGACGCGGAAGATCGGCGTTTTCTCGAAGTTGGTGAGATTCATCGAAACCTGCACGATGCCGCGATCCTCGAGCGGGATGCCCATGGCCTTGACGAACCGGTAGCCGCCGCTGCTCTGGCGGATTGCGGCGGCAATCTTCTTGGCGACGTCGAGCCTGTCGGTTGCGAGGTTGATGTTGTAGGCGATGAGCGGCATGCGCGCGCCGATCACGGCCGCTCCCGCGCTGGGGTGCGGCGCGGCCGGACCAAAATCGGGCGCCCACCCGGGGGCGCTCATCTTCGTGGCCAGGCCTTCGAACTCGCCCCGGCGAATATCCTCGAGGTTCTTGCGCGCCGGATTCGTGGACGCCTCCTCGTAGAGGTAAACCGGAATCGCGAACCGCGCAGCCACTTCTGCTCCGACCCTTCTGGCCAGTGCGACGCAGTCGGCCATGGCCACATCGGCGATCGGAACGAATGGCACGACGTCGACGGCACCCAGCCGCGGATGTTCACCGCTGTGTCCGCGGAGATCGATGTCGGCGAGCGCCCGCTCGAACAACGCGAGGACGGCGCGTTCGACGCCATCGGCGTCGCCCACGAGCGTGAATACCGATCGGTTGTGCGACGGATCGGATGAATGGTCGAGCAGCCGGACCCCGGGGACGGCGGTGACGGCCGAGGCCATGGCCGAGATGATTTCAGGACGACGGCCTTCGCTCACGTTTGGAATGCATTCGATCAGCATAAAAGGCGTTCGATTCTAGCGCTGTACTTCCGATGATCGCCATGCTATGATCCCGCGGCAGCCGATCTCTATGTCCGACCCGCTTCGTATCGACGGCTCTCGCGCCCACGCGGATGTCGTGTCGGCATCGGATCGCGACGCCAAGATCGAGCAACTGCTGCTGGTCGGCCTCGATCATTACTTCGCCGCCCGCTACGAGCTCGCCATCAACGTCTGGACGCGCGCGCTGTTTCTGGACCGTAGTCACGCTCGCGCGCGTGCCTACATCGACCGGGCTCGCAGCGCTCTTGCCGAGCGCCAGCGCGAATCCGAAGAGCTGCTGCAAAACGGCGTCGCGGCCTTTCAGAGGGGCGAGGGCGGCGAAGCCCGCCGTCTGCTCCAGGCCGCGATTGATGGCGGTGCGCCCTCCGAGGAGGCACTGGCAGTTCTCGATCGGCTCAACCGTCTGGAGCCGGCGTTTACGCCGGTCGTTTCGGCCCCATCCGAGCGAACGTCGCGCGGGCGTTCTCCGCAGGGATTGGCCGCGGGCCGTCTCCCCTTCGGCGGGCTTGGACTCACCAGCATCATTCTTCTGGCAGTCGCCATGGCTGGCCTTGCCGCCGTGATCACCTGGAACGTGGTCGACTGGCAGTCGGTCCGCGTGTTTGCCGGCGTCGCGGAACGATCCGAATCCGCTCCGGCCGTCGCGTCAGCGCCGGTTCCCGCCGATGCCGCGCTTCCGTTGCCGCAGCGGGGCGAAACGGCGCTGCTTCGCGCCCGTGCGCTTGCCGCCGGCGGTCACCTCCGCGATGCGCTGTCGACACTCGATGCTGTCAGGCCGACTGACCCGCAGCTGGCGGAGGCCAACCAACTGCGCGCCGACATCCAGCAGCAGTTGCTCGCCATGACTCCCGTGCCTCCTGGCGATGGATCCGACCAGGCGAAGGGCGAGCCGCGCAGCCGATGAAGTGTCCCAAGTGCGGGTATCTCGGCTTCGAACCCGCGGACCGCTGCCGCAACTGCCAGTACGACTTCTCGCTTGCCTCTCCGAACCATGAGCTCGACTACTCGATATTCCGGGAAAGCGAGGCCGCCAATCCGATTGAAGATCTTTCGTTGATCGATGCAGCGAGCTCGTGGCAGCCTGGACGCGGCGAATCCGAAAGTCGAGTCGATCTCGATCGGATCATCGGCGCGCCGGAACCGGCAGCCGAGCGTGAACTGCGTAGTTCCGCCATCGCTCATGCGGCCTCCGCGTCCAGACTCGCGGCGGTGGAGGAACTGCCGCTGTTCGGGCCACCGATTCCCGACGACGAGCCGCTGATCACCAAAGCATCGCCGCCTCGACCTCCGCTGGCGGTCCGTCGCGGAACGCCGGAGGTCAGCCGGGTTCGCAGTGAACCGCAGTTGCGCGCCCCGAGCCTCGATCTCGGGCTCGATGTCGACCCGACGCCGACGCCAGTCGTCCTTCCGTCCGATCGCTTCGCCGACGACGACTGGGACGGCGATGACGCGATGCCGAACGCGGGAGTGGGCGCCCGTCTCCTCGCGGTAATCATCGATCTGCTGATCCTCACCGTCGTCGACGTCATCATCATCTACTTCACCATGCAGTTGTGCTATCTGACGCCCGATGACCTGTGGATGCTTCCGAAGGGTCCGCTTTTCGCATTTCTGCTGGTGCAGAACGGCGGCTATCTCGTGGCGTTCACGGCCGGCGGCCAGACACTCGGCAAGATGGCGGCCGGAATCCGCGTCGTTCAATGGGAGACGGACGCCTCGCTCGACCTGGGGCGTGCGTTCCTGCGCACGTTGATGTGGGCGATTCTCGCCATTCCGGCCGGCCTCGGGTTTCTCACGGCCGTCTTCAGCCGTGATCATCGAGGCCTCCACGATCGCTTCGCCGGCACGCGTGTCGTTCGCGCGTCCGCGTAGCATCCGGAATCGATCGCCGTTCCCGCAGCCGTGATGACCAAGCCCGCCGACACGAGGCCGCCGCTTGCCGGTCTGGCCGTCGCGACGGTCTTCGGGGTGGGATACGCTCCAATGGCACCGGGCACGTTCGGATCGGCTGCCGGCCTTATCGTCTGGTGGTTGCTGCCTGCGTCGCCGGCCGTTCAGGCGCTCGCCATCGTCGCGATCTTTTTCGCCGGTTCATGGGGTGGCAGCGTGGCGGAGCGGCATTTCGGCCGCACCGATCCCGGCCAGGTCGTGATTGACGAGGTGATGGGGATGCTCATCACGCTGTTTCTCAACCCGGTCGGATGGCCCGGCGCCGTCGCCGGGTTTTTGCTCTTTCGGATTTTCGATGTGATCAAACCGTATCCTGCAAACCGGCTCGAACGGCTGCACGGCGGTTTCGGCGTGATGGCCGACGATGGGATGGCGGCGGTATACGCCAATCTCGTGCTGCGGCTCGGTCTGTACTTTCTCCGATGAAAGCCTGCATCCTCGCCGTCGGCAGCGAGATGTTGACGCCGTTTCGCGTCGACACGAACTCCCTGTTCATCACCGAGCGGCTGAACACGATTGGTTACGACGTGCGCCTGAAAGCGGTGGTTGCCGATGAAGTCCACGAGCTCGCACGCGTCGTCGAAGGCGCGCTGGCGTGGTCGGATCTCATCGTGATCACAGGCGGCCTCGGACCGACCGAAGACGACGTTACGCGAGAGGCGGTAGCGCTGGTCCTCGAGATCCCGCTCGACGAGGACGCCTCCATTGTCGAGCGCCTCCGCGACCGGTTCGCCAAACGGGGCATGACCATGCCGGAGATCAACCGGCGCCAGGCGATGGTGCCTCGCGGCGCCGGTGTGTTGGCGAATGCGAACGGAACTGCGCCCGGTCTGTGGCTCGAGAAAGATGGCAGGACGCTGGTCCTTCTGCCCGGTCCACCGCGCGAAATGAAGCCGATGCTCGAAGCCGTGATCGCCGAACGGCTCGTGCCAAAATCGAAGAGCAGCGGGCTGTTCCGGCGCGTGCTCAAGATCACGGGCCGCGCCGAGTCGGACGTCGACGCGCAGGCGTCGCCCGTCTATACGCGCTGGACCACGCAGGCCACGCCGATCAGCACGACCATCCTGGCTGTGCTGGGGCAGATCGAGCTGCATCTCACCGCGGAGGCTTCAGACAAGGCTGCTGCGGAGGCGGTGCTCGATCCCGCCGTCGCCGAGTTGCAGGGAGTGATCGGGCCTTCGGTGTACAGCACCGACGGCCGATCGCTCGAAACCGTCGTCGGCGATTTGCTGCGCGAGCGCGCATTGACCATCGCCGTGGCCGAATCGTGCACCGGCGGATTGCTCGCATCACGGCTGACCGACGTGCCAGGGAGCTCGGATTACCTGGACCGCGGTGTGGTCTGCTACAGCAACCCGTCGAAGACCGATCTGGCCGGCGTTCCGCCGACGACGATCGAGCAGCACGGCGCCGTCAGCGAGCCGGTGGCCCAGGCGATGGCGGAGGGCATCAAGTCCAGGGCTGGAACGCGAATCGGCGTCGGCATCACGGGCATTGCCGGACCAGGCGGCGGCACTCCTGAAAAGCCGGTCGGGACCGTTGCCGTCGCCGTCGCTGTTGACGACGAGATCCGCGTGCGTACGTTTCAGTTCATCGGCAGCCGGGAGATGGTGAAGTTTCAGGCCACGCAGTCGGCGCTCAACATGACGAGGCTCATGGTGTTGCATCAGCCAGGCTGGCGCGAGTGGTCGGAGCGGCGGTAACGTGCGGCTGTTCGCGGCCGTCGACCTGTCTCGCGACACGCGGGATGCGATGGCGGCGGAACAGCGAAGAGTCGCGACATCACTCGGAGCGGCAGCCCGGTCCCTGAAGTGGGTCCCCGCCGAGCGCGCCCATCTGACGCTCGTGTTCCTCGGTCAGGTCCAGTCGGATGTCGCAACCCTGCTTATCCACACCATGTCGCAGGACATCGACGCGGCGCCCTTCGACATCGTCTTCAGCGGTCGCGGTGTGTTTCCCGCACGCGGTGCACCCCGCGTCTTCTGGATTGGCGTCGGCGCCGGCATCGAGCCTCTGCGATCGCTTCAGCACGAGATCGTACGGCGCTTCGCGGCCCACGGCGTTCTTCTCGAGGACCGCGAGTTCCATCCCCATCTCACGCTTGGACGCTGGAAGGCGTCGCGTCCGTCCGACGCGGCGCGTGCCTTGTCATCTGCGCGAGCGGAAGCGCTCGCGCGGGAGACCGTGGCGCGAGTCACGTTGTTCGAGAGCCGGCTGTCCTCAGCAGGCCCGACCTACGTCGCGCTCGCGCATGCTAATCTGACCCGTACGTGATGGCGGTCGTCGTTCTCATCGCATACCTGATTGGATCGATCCCGTTCGCGCTGATTCTCGCGCGGCGGTGGGGTGCCGATCTGCGCCAGGTCGGCAGCGGAAACCTTGGCGCCGCCAACGTCATGCGGGCATCCGGAGTGACGGCGGGTGTGCTGGTTGCCGCGCTCGATATGGCCAAAGGGGCTGCCAGCGTCTGGATCGCGTCGCGGGTCGGCGACGGCACGGACCTCCCGGCTGCGGCCGGACTTGCGGCGATCATCGGGCACGTGTATCCGATCTGGCTCCGGTTTCGCGGCGGCAAAGGCGTGGCGACCGCGTGCGGCGCCTTTGCGATGCTGACGCCGATGGCCGTGCCTCCCGTTCTCGCGATCTTTGCGGCCGTTGTCTGGTTGACGCAGTACATTTCCCTTGGCTCGGTACTCGCGTCCATGGCGCTCCCGCCGCTGGCGTACGCGATGGGAAGCCCTGCACCCGCCGTCGTCGCCGCCGGCGCGGCCGCCGCGATCATCGTCTTCAGGCATCGATCGAACGTCTTGCGGGTCTGGGCCGGGACGGAGCGACGCGTTGGAGCGCGCGCGTAGTGCGGACCGTCACCGTGCTCGGCGCAGGCAGCTGGGGCTCAGCCCTCGCCGTCCACCTCGGTCGCGTGGGACACGACGTCCGGCTGTGGGCGCGCGATGCCGCCCTCGTCGAACAGATGTCCGCGAGGCGTGCGAACAGCGTGTATCTCCCCGACGTGATGTTTCCCGAGAGCGTCGCGGTGACGCACACGCTCGCCGATGCGCTGCGCGACGCCGAGCTGGTGGTGTCGGCGGTTCCGTCTCATGGTTGCCGTGGAGTCATGAGGGCCGGGTCCGGATCGCTTGCGCCGCGCGCCGTGATTGTGAGCGCCACCAAGGGTCTCGAGGCCGACACGCTGCTGCGCATGTCGCAGGTGATCGAGCACGAGGCCGGACCGACACACCCCGTCGTCGTACTCTCGGGTCCCAGCTTCGCATCCGAGGTGGCGCGGCAACTGCCGACGGCGATCCTCGCCGCGTCGCGCGACGCGGCAGCCATCGAGCTGGTTCAACGCGAGTTTCGCGGCCCCTACTTCCGCTTGTACGGCAGCGACGACGTCGCGGGCGTCGAGATTGGGGCGGCGATGAAGAACATCATCGCGATCGCGGCCGGAGTCGTGGAGGAACTGGGACTGGGCCACAACGCGCTGGCAGCGCTGATCACGCGCGGCCTCGCGGAGTTGACGCGTCTCGCCTGTGCGGCAGGCGGCCGCCGGGAGACGCTGGCAGGCCTGAGCGGGCTGGGCGATCTGGTGCTGACCTGCACGGGAACGTTGAGCCGAAACCGCCACGTCGGTGTGGAGCTCGCGCGTGGACGTCCGCTGCCGGAAATTCTCGCCGGCATGAAGATGGTGGCTGAAGGCGTCGTGACGACCGGCGCCGCCTTGAAACTCGGCGAACGGTACGGCGTCGAGCTGCCTATCACCACGCAAATGGCCGAAGTGCTGAGCGAGCGGATTGACGTTCGCACGGCGATTGACGCGCTGATGCTGCGCAAGCAGCGTGCGGAGGCGGAGACCGGATAAGATCGCGGAGATGGGATTCTTCGGACGTATCCGCGAGGGGCTCGCACGCACGACCAAACAAATCGTCGACCGCTTCGACGAGATCGTCAACGCGGCCGATGCGCCCGACAAGCGATCGCGTCCGGTCGACGTTGAAACCGTCGACGCGCTCGAAGAGCTCCTGATCTCGGCGGACCTCGGCGTTCCCGCGACCAATCGCATCATCGCCGCCGTGAAGGCCCGATCGCGCAACGGCGCGAGCCTGCGCGATCTCGTCAAGCAGGAGATCCGCGATGTCTTCGCGGCCGTCGACCGCCCGATCGGGCTGACCACGCCTCCGCGAGTGACCTTGATCGTCGGGGTGAACGGGACCGGCAAGACGACGACCGTGGGCAAGCTCGCGAATCTGCTCAAGAGTCAAGGCAAGACCCCGCTGATATGTGCCGCCGACACGTTTCGGGCAGCGGCCGTCGAGCAGCTCGAGATCTGGGCAACGCGCGCCGGCGTCGACATGGTGCGCGCGCGCGAAGGCGCGGATCCGGCGGCGGTGGTCTTCGATGCCATCACGTCGGGCAAGGCCAGAGGACGCGATCCGATTCTGGTCGACACCGCCGGCCGGCTGCACACGCGCGTGAACCTGATGAACGAGCTCGACAAGATCAAGCGTGTCGCCGCCCGCGAGGTGCCCGGTGCCCCGCAGGAGGTTCTGCTCGTGCTCGACGCCACGGTCGGACAGAACGGCGTGTCGCAGGCGCGCGAGTTCATGGGCGTAGCCGGGGTGAACGGGATCGTGCTGACGAAACTCGATGGCACAGCGAAGGGCGGCGTTGCGGTGGCCATTGCGCACGACTTGAAGCTGCCGATCCGGTTCGTCGGCGTCGGTGAGGGGATCGACGACCTCGTGCCGTTCTCGGCGGACGAATACGTCGACGGCCTCTTCGAAGAGAAATGGTAGAGCGCGACTACATGGAGCGCGCGCTGTTTCACGCGGCGCGCGGCGCCGGGCGTACGAGCCCCAACCCGCTCGTGGGCGCGGTCATCGTGTCGGCGGACGGTGTGGTCGTCGGACAGGGATTTCATCAGCGCGCGGGCGAAGCGCACGCCGAAGTGGTTGCACTCGCCGAGGCCGGCTCACGCGCCCGAGGCGCGACCCTGTACTGCACGCTCGAACCCTGCTGTCACCAGGGACGCACCGGTCCCTGCGTCAGCCAGATCGTCGACGCCGGCGTTGTTCGCGTAGTCGCTGCGGTCGAGGATCCCAATCCGGCGGTTCGAGGACGCGGGTTTGCCTTCCTGCGCGAGCGGGGCGTGACGGTGGACGTCGGTCTCGCCGCCGACCGTGCCGTGACGCTGAACCAGCCGTTTTTCACGCTGATGCGGGAGGGACGTCCGTTCGTGGTGCTGAAGGCCGCGACGAGCATCGACGGACGGATTGCCGAAGCGCCCGGGCGGCGCACGCCATTGACGTCGGCGGCCGCGAACCGGCATGCGCAGCGGTTTCGCGCCGAAGTGGACGCCATCGGTGTCGGCAGCGGCACGATTCTGGCCGATGATCCCGAACTGACGGCTCGCGGTGCCTTTCGTGAGCGGCCGCTGGCCCGCGTGATCTTCGACCGGCGCCTGAGAACGCCACCCGACGCGCGCGTCCTCTCGACACCCGAGGCGGGGCCTGTCATCATCGTTACAACGGCTGCGTCGGCGGCGCGCGCCGATCTGCGAGCGGCGCTTCAGAAACGAGGCGCGCAGATCGAGGTGGTCGCCGACGGCACGCTGCGTGCCGCGCTGCAGCGGCTCGCCGAACGACAGATTGAATCGCTGCTCCTCGAAGGCGGCGCGGAGGTTCACGCGGCGGCCTGGGATGAATCGCTGGTCGACTACGTGCGCCTCTACGTCACGCCACACGTGCTGGGTGCCAACGGGGTGCCGCTGCTGGCGGATCGCACGTTTTCCTCGGCCGAGCTCCGGGATCGCCGGGTCCTGCAGCTCGGGGCGGACGTCTTGATAGAGGGTTATGTTCACGGGACTCATTGAGGGGGTCGGCCGGCTGGTCGACAGCACGCCGACGAGCGGCGGGATCCGTTTACGGATCATGGCGCCGATGGCGTCGGAGCTCGCGCCGGGCGACAGCGTCGCCGTCAATGGGGTGTGCCTGACGGTGATCCTTGCCGAGCGCGGCGAGATTCACGCCGATGTCGGCCCCGAGACCGTCCGCGTCACCACGCTCGGGGGAATTGCGCCCGGCACCGCGTTGAACCTGGAGCGTCCTCTCCGCGCCGATCAGCGATTCGGCGGGCATTTCGTCCAGGGACACGTCGACGCCGTCGGCTGTGTCGAGGAACTGCGCCAGGAGTCCGAATTCCATTGGCTGACGGTCAGCTTCCCGTCGGCGCTCGCGCCGCTGATCGTGCCCAAGGGCTCGATCGCGGTCGACGGCATCAGCCTGACCGTCGCGGGCCTGGGGGTCGACCGGTTCGACATGATGGTCATCCCGTTCACGATGCAGCACACGAACCTCGGTCAGATCAGGCTTCGCGACCGGGTCAACCTTGAATGCGACATGGTCGGCAAGTACGTCGTCCGCGCCGCGGAACTGGCGGGCCTTACGTTTGGCGCCCGGCCAGGGGAAGTCACACACTGATGAAGAAGACACACAAGGGCTCGGGGCTGAAGGGGAAGGGCAAACCGCAGCTCACGCTGGCGAGCCGGAAGAACACCGCGCCGTTTGCCACAATCGAAGACGCGGTCGAAGCCGTCCGTGCCGGACGGATGATCATCATCGTCGATGACGCGGATCGGGAGAATGAGGGCGATCTGATGATCGCGGCGGAGAAGGTCACGCCCGAGGCGATCAATTTCATGGCGAGGTACGGCCGCGGTCTGGTCTGCCTGTCCATGACGCCCGAGCGGCTCGACGAGCTCGAGATCCCGCTGATGGTGAGCCAGAACAGCTCCAAGTTCGACACGGCGTTCTGCGTGCCGATCGAAGCGCGCGATCGCACCAGCACCGGCATTTCCGCCGCGGATCGCGCCGCCACCGTCCTGACCGCGATCGATCCGGCCACCAGGCCGATCGATTTGCTGCGGCCGGGCCACATGTTCCCGCTGCGGTCGCGCACCGGCGGTGTGCTCGTGCGAACCGGCCAGACGGAAGCGTCGGTCGACATCGCCCGCATCGCCGGTCTGTATCCGGCCGGAGTGATCTGCGAGGTCATGAACGAAGATGGCACGATGGCGCGTGTTCCACAGCTCGCCAGGGTGGCGAGGCGGCACGGCATCCTGATGATCACGGTCGCGGATCTCATCAACTACCGGATGCGCACCGAATCAATGGTCAAGCGTGCGGCTTCGGCAAAGATGCCGACTGACTTCGGCGACTTTCGCGTCCACGCATTCGAGAGTCAGGTCGACAGCCAGACGCATGTCGCGCTCGTGCGTGGGGAGATTGGAGACGGCAGGGATGTGATGGTGCGGGTCCATTCATCGTGCCTCACGGGTGACGGGCTCCACTCCATCCGATGTGACTGCGGCATGCAGCTCAGCGCGGCGATGGAGAAGATCGCCGCCGAGGGCCGTGGCATCCTGCTGTATCTGAATCAGGAAGGACGCGGAATCGGCCTGGCGAACAAAATCCGAGCCTACGAGCTTCAGGATGAAGGCTTCGACACCGTCGAGGCGAACGAGCGGCTCGGGTTCAAGGCGGATCAACGCGATTACGGAATTGGTGTGCAGATTCTGCGCGAGCTCGGCGTGCGATCGATGCGGTTGCTGAGCAACAACCCGCGAAAACTCGTCGGAATCGAGGGATATGGACTCTCGGTGAGCGAGTGGATC
>Ga0306921_10005096_pt1 | contig 13602 bp, 10 predicted proteins | sample sta12Cox44000080_FD_203760 | JGI IMG/M metagenome (GOLD analysis project Ga0306921, IMG submission 203760) | Lab enrichment of tropical soil microbial communities from Luquillo Experimental Forest, Puerto Rico - statoxic.12C.oxic.44.000.080 (v2)... | ecosystem: Environmental > Terrestrial >... | reverse complement strand
CTCTTTCTGTGATGCGTCAGCCCAGGTACGCGCGCGGGTTGTCGGCGCGCAGCGCCTTGAGCTTCTCGTACAGCTCGCGTTCGGCCGGCGTCACGTCGCTCGGCATCACGATCTTGACCGCCACGAGCTGATCGCCGGCGGCGCCGCCCTTGACACGCGGCATGCCGTAGCCGGGCAGCCTGAACGTGCGCCCGCTGGATGTCGCGGGCGGAACCTTCATCGACACCTTGCCGCGCAGGGTCGGTACTTCCAGGGTCGTGCCGAGCGCGGCCTCGGGTGCCGTCACCGGGAGCGTCAGATGAATGTCGTCGCCCTTGCGCTCGAAGAACGGGTGCGGCGCCACCGTGACGCTCAGGTAGAGGTCGCCGCGCGCTCCGGCGGCGCCGGCGCCTTCACCGGCGACGCGCACGCGTTGGCCGCTCCTCACGCCCGCGGGAATCTTCACATCGACCTGGCGGCGCACCGCCTGCGCCCCGCTGCCCCCGCACGTCGGGCACGGCTGGCGCTTGACGTGCCCGGAGCCGTGACAGGTCGGGCACGGCTCCTCGACCTCCATGGCGAACGTCTTGCGCGCGCCGTGAAACGCCTCGTCGAGCGAGATCTCGATCCCGGCCTGCACATCGCTGCCGTGCGCGCTCTGTCCGCCACCCTGGAAGAGGTCCTCAAGCCTGACGCCTTCGCCGCGCGATCCTCCGCGCCCGCTCATGTCGCCGAAGATCGTGCGGAAGAAATCGGAGAAGTCTCCGGCGCCTCCGAGGTCTCCGTACTCGACCCTGAACCCGCCGCCGCCGGGCCCACCGGGCGGGGCCTGCGCGTAGCGCTGCCAGTCCGGACCGAGCGAGTCGTAGCGGCGGCGCTTCTCGGGATCCGAGAGAACCTCGTAGGCCTCGTTGATCTCCTTGAAGCGATCGGCGGTGTCCTTGCCCTTGGCGACGTCAGGGTGGTGCTTCCGGGCCAACCGTCGGTAGGCGGACTTGATCGTCTTGTCGTCGGCCTTCCGGTCGACGCCGAGAATCCCGTAGTAGTCCTTGAAGTCGACGGCCATGTCGCTTACCTACCAGCGAGTATAGCAGATGATCTGAGTCTTGCACGCTAAGGACTGCCAAGACAAGAACCTGCGAGCCATTTCGGAAAAGGTACTGGCTATTCTAGGGCTTAGCCGCGCCCGACCCTGAACGCGACGTACAGCGACATCGGCCCACGCTGGAGCAAGACCGTCAGCGGGTCTCCTTCCTTCATCTCCCGGGTGAGTCGCTCGAAGTCCGCCATCGTCTTGACGGTCTGGCCGTTGAGCTGCTTGACGACGTCACCGCGCTGCACGCCGGCCTCGGCCGCCGAGGAGCCCTCCTCGACGCGGACCACGATCACTCCCTCGGTCGTTCTGAGGTTCAGCTGACGCGCGATCTCGGGTGTGACAGGGCGCACCTCGAGCCCCAGCATCGAGCGGGCACGGCTTCCGCCGCCGGGCCGCTGCTGCTGAGCCTGACGCTCGTCGGGGGCCTGGCCGATCTTGACCTCGAGGGTCTTCTCGCCCTGGTCACGCCAGATCTTCACTTTCGCACCCCGGTCCGGCGAGAAGAAGCCGACCGCACGCTGCAGATCGCCGGGACCTTCCATGGGACGGCCGTCGAACTCGAGCAGAATGTCGCCCGGCTTGAGACCGGCCTTCGCGGCCGGGCTATCGGGCATGACCTCGTTGATCAGGACGCCCTTGACGTCCTTCGAGCCGAACGAGCGCGCGAGCTCGGGGGTGAGCGGCTGGATCGACACACCAAGCCAGCCGCGCGTGACGCGCCCCTTGTCCCGGAGCTCGGTGTAGATCTTCCTGGCCATGTTCGAGGGGATCGCGAAGCCGATGCCCGAGCCGCCGGCGACGATCGCGGTGTTGATGCCGATCACCTCGCCTTGCATGTTCACGAGCGGGCCCCCGGAGTTGCCAGGGTTGATCGCGGCATCGGTCTGCAGGAAGTCGTCGAACGGTCCCTGGTCGAGCTGGCGTGCCTTCGCGCTGATGATGCCGGCGGTGACGGTGGCCTGCAGACCGAAGGGCGAGCCGACGGCCAGCACCCAGTCGCCGACCTGCATCCGGTCCGAGTCGCCGAGCCGGGCGTACTTGAACGTCCCCTTGCCGTCGTCGAGCTTGAGGACGGCGAGGTCGGTCTTCTTGTCGACGCCGATCACCTTCGCCTTGTGCTTGCCGCCGTCGAGTGTCACGACCTCGATCTCGGTGGCCTTGTCGACGACGTGGGCGTTCGTGAGCGCGATCCCGCTCGGGTCGACGATGACGCCGGACCCGAGGCTCCGCTGGGGGATCCGCTCGGGCACCTCACCGAAGAAGCGGCGGAAGAACTCTTCGCCGAAGTACTCCTCGAACGGGGTCCGGCCCTGGGGCCCTGTGGTCCGCGAGACGGTGTTGACGTTGATCACCGCGGGCTTGATGGCGTCGGCCACCGACGCGAAGGTCCCCCCCTGGGGAGGCATCTGGACCGGCAGGATGGGGATCGGGGCGACGGGCGCCTGCGACTGGGCCACGAGCACGGGGCGCCGGAGCTCGGCGCGGGTCGCCGAGAACGCCCCCAGCGCCACACCCGCCACCAGCGCGATCGCGAGGGCCCCGAGGAAGGTCCGTCGCTTCAGCTGCATCGTCATCGTCCGCTCTCCATCGTACTCTCACCGGCGAGGGCCCGACGGAGCCGTTCGCCCTCCAGGGTCTCCGTGCGCTTGAGCTCCTGTGCCGCCGAGACCAGGATGGCCTTCTTCGTGGTCAGCATCCCGCGGACCCGATCATGAGTGCGATCGAGGATGGCCCGCACCTCGGCATCGATCGTCCGCGCGGTCTCCTCGCTGTAATCGCGCTCGCCGCCCATTCCGGTGCCCTTGAGGAAGAGCGGTGTGTGCTCCCCGAACGTGGCGAGCCCCACCCGCTCGGACATTCCATACTTGGTCACCATGAGGCGCGCGATCTCGCTGGCCCGCTCGAGATCGTTGTGCGCGCCGGTCGAGACCTCGCCGTATACGAGCTCCTCGGCCACGCGCCCGCCAAGGAGCACGGCGATCCGGTCTTCCAGCTCGCTGCGCGTCATCAGGAAGCGCTCCTCGGTCGGCAGCTGGTAGGTCATCCCGAGCGCGGCGATCCCGCGCGGGATGATCGTCACCTTGTGCACAGGGTCGGCGTGAGGGACGGACGTGGCCACGAGCGCGTGGCCCATCTCGTGATGGGCGACGATGTCGCGCTCCTTCTCCGACAGAACCCGGCTCTTCTTTTCGAGTCCCGCCACCACACGATCGATCGCTTCCTCGAAGTCGGCCATCTCGACGGCGTTCTTCTCCTTGCGCGCCGCCAACAGCGCCGCCTCGTTGACGATGTTCGCGAGGTCGGCGCCGGCGAAACCGGGGGTGCGCGCCGCGATCACGCCGAGATCGACACCCGACGCCAGCACCACCGAGCGGGCGTGCAATCTCAGGATCGCCTCGCGGCCCCGCAGATCCGGCTTGTCGACGACTACCTGGCGATCGAAGCGGCCCGGCCGCAAGAGCGCCTGGTCGAGCACCTCCGGCCGGTTCGTGGCGGCCATGATGATCACGCCCTTGGACGAGTCGAACCCGTCCATCTCGGCCAGGAGCTGGTTGAGGGTCTGCTCGCGCTCGTCGTGGCCCCCGATGAACCCGGTGCTGCCCGCGCGCGACTTGCCGATCGCGTCGAGCTCGTCGATGAAGATGATGCACGGGGCCTTGTCCTTGGCCTGCTCGAACAGGTCGCGCACGCGCGCGGCGCCCACGCCGACGAACATCTCGACGAACTCCGAGCCGGACAGGGTGAAGAAGGGCACGTCCGCCTCGCCGGCGACCGCCCGCGCCAGCAGGGTCTTCCCGGTGCCCGGAGGGCCGACCAGCAGCACGCCCTTCGGGATCCGGCCGCCGAGCCGCTGGTACTTCTTCGGGTTCTTCAGGAAATCGACGATCTCGACCAGCTCGGCCTTGGCCTCGTCCACCCCCGCGACGTCCACGAAGGTCGTCTTGAGCTCCTTGCGGTCGAAGATCTTGTGCTTGGACCGGCCGAACGACAGGGCCTGGGTCGGCCCGCCGCCGACGCGCCGCATCAAGAACATCCAGATCCCGACCATGACGCCGAGCGGGATGATCCAGCCGAAGAACAGGTCGCGCACGAACGTCGATTCGACGCGGCCCGTGAACTCGACCTTGTGCTTCTCGAGCTCGGCGACGAGCGGGGCCTCGTCCACGCCGGGGATGCGGGTGACGGTGAACACGCGCACCTCGGCGTCGGAGCCGAGCCACTGGCGGAGGCGATCGCCCGGCCCGCTGGGCGGGTTCGGGAGGGCCTCGGGTTTCGCGATGCCCTGGATCAGCTTCTCGGTGAGGGCGACCTTCTCGATCTTGTCCGCGCGGACGAGATCGAGGAACTTCGACATCGGGATCTCGACGGTGCGGGGGGCCTGGAGCCACGACTGCAGCAGGAGAAGGACCATCGCCGCGACCAGCACGTAGGCCAGCGAGAACTGGATGCGCTGGTTGAGCCGCGGCCTCATTCGTGTCCCCATCCGTCATGCTAGCTTTGGGGGTGCCGAGTGTCAAACATCCAGCCTCTTTTCGCTTGACACTTCAAGCCCTTTGGCCTAAAAGTTGGCCCTGATCGCTCCTGTGAAAGTGAGAACAAGCTCGTCTCTCGCGAGGGTCCACCAACACCGTTGCGAGTTTCTGGTTCGGTAGTCGACGCGAAGAAGCGCCGTGCGGTTCGCCGGGGTGCCTGGACGGCTCTGGGCGTGGTGGCGCTCCTCACCCTCTTCTCGGCGCTCCCCGCCCTGGCCCAGGAAGCCGCCAAGGAGCCCGCGTACCGTGCATTCCCGCTGATCGGCTCCCGCCTGGCGGTCTGGGCGATCGCGCAGCTGCACCTGAACTTCGCGGCCTTCATCCTCGGCGTGCCGATCTTCGCGGTCATCATCGAGGCGATCGGCTGGCGGACGCGCGACGCCCAGTACGACTGGCTCTCGCACGAGCTCGTCAAGCTCACGTTCACGGCGTTCTCGACGACGGCGCTCCTGGGCGCGTTCCTCCTGTTCCTCTTCATCGGCTACTACCCGAAGTTCTGGGCGTACATGACGTCGATCTTCTTCCCGACGTATGGGATCTACGCCGGGCTCTTCTTCGCCGAGACCTTCACGGTCTACATCTGGTACTACGGCTGGGACTGGCTCAGCGGCTCTCGCAAGTGGATTCACGTCAGCCTGGGCGTGCTCTCCAACGTGTTCGGCACCGCGATCCTGCTGGTCGCCAACTCCTGGGTCACGTTCATGATGTCGCCCGCGGGCGTCGACGACTCCGGCGCGCTCAAGGGCTCCGTGTGGGGGGCGATCAACAACTTCACCTGGATGCCGATCAACATCCATCGGCTGATCGCCAACATCGTCTTCGGCGGCACGATCGCCGCCGCCTACGCGGCGTTCCGCTTCCTCGGCGCCAAGACCGACGAGGAGCGCGCCCGCTACGACTGGATGGGCTACATCGGCAACTTCGTGGCGCTCTCGGCGTTCATCGTCCTGCCGTTTGCCGGCTACTACCTCGGCCGCGAGATTTACGCGTTCAACCAGACCATGGGCATCACGATGATGGGCGGGTTCATGTCCTGGCTCTGGATCATCCAGGCGATCCTGATCGGCGTGCTCTTCATGGGCTCGAACTACTACCTCTGGCTCGGCATGGAGCGGATCCCGGGCTCCGAGCGCTACCGGCGCTACGTCCCGATGCTGATCGGCATCCTCGCCTTCGGCTTCATGGTCTGGGCGACGCCGCGCTCGATGGTGATCACGCTCGACGAGGCGCGGGCGATGGGCGGCACGCACCATCCCGTCCTCGGCTTCCTCGGCGTCATGTCCGCGAAGAACACCGCCGTGAACATGATGATCCTCACGACCTTCCTGTCGTTCGTGCTCTACCGCCGCGCCAACAAGGTCTCGACCAAGCCGTGGGTCACGACGGGCATGGCGATCCAGTGGGCGGCGCTGGGGGTGGCCGCGGCGATCGTCATCTTCTTCGGCGTGTATGGATACTTCGTCGAATCGCTCGTGCGGATCGGGTTCTCGGTTTACCAGGTCCTGGCGGTGCTGGGCGCCATCGTCGTCGTGATGGCGATCGACATTCCCATGTTCAAGGGCGCCCGCTCCACCGGCGCGATCCGGTGGGGCACGATCGCGCCGCGCTCGCAGTACGTGCTGATCTTGCTGGCGGTGACCTTCACCTGGCTGATGGGCCTGATGGGCTTCGCGCGCTCGGGGATTCGCCAGCACTGGCACGTCTACGGGCTCATGCGCGACAACTCGGTCGACGCCGTCACGCCGGCGATCGGGTACGCCGCCAACATGATCACCGTGGTCACGATCGCGTTCTTCGCGCTCGTGCTGTTCGTCTTCTGGCTCGGCGGTCTCGGCGAGAAGGGCAAGGCCGAGGCGCACGGCCACGCGGCACCGATCATCGCCGGCGGCAGCGACCGCCACTCATAGCATGCGCCTCCCGGTCGCGGTGAAAGTGGGTGCGTTCGCGCTGGTCGTGATGGGCACCTACACGTACTACGCGAACTCGATTCCCCAGATCCAGTCCAAGCCGCCCGCCGAGCTCTCGCTCGAGGGCGGCAACGTGACGACGGCGCAGCTCGTGAAGGCCGGCGAGGAGATCTTTCACACGAAGGGCACGTGCGAGATCTGCCACCGCATCGGCCAGAAGGGCACGCGCGCGCCGGACCTGGCCGGTATCGGCGCCCGCGCCGCGAAGACGAAGCCGGGGATGAGCGCGAAGGCCTACATCATCGAGTCGCTGCTGCAGCCGGACGCCTACATCGTCGAGGGCTATCCGAACATCATGCCGCATGTCGACAAGCCGCCGATCGCGCTCAACCGCTCCGAGGTCTGGGCGCTCACCGCGTTTCTCGAGTCGCTCGGCGGCACGCCCGACGTCAAGCTCGACGACATCCCGAAGACCGCGGGCGCGGCGGCCGCGGGCGGCGCGCCGGCCGAGATCAAGATTCCCGGCGATCCCAAGGCGGGCGAAGCCGTGTTCACCGGCAAGGGCGGCTGCATCGCCTGCCACAAGGCGGGCAAGATCGGCGCCTCGCCGGTCGGCCCCGACCTCTCGCAGATCGCGAAGATCCAGACGCCCGACTACATCATGAAGAAGATCCTGGATCCGGCGGGCTCGGGCACGGTGGCGGGCTTCCCGAAGGGCGTGATGCCGCCGATGTTCGGTCAGAGCCTGACGGCGAAGGAGTATACGGATCTCGTCTCGTTCCTCTTGACGCTCAAGTGAGGCCATGAACCTCCTCCGCTCGCGCTTCGCCCAGGCGGTCCTGGTCCTCGTGGTCGCATTCCTGATCTTCCGCTTCGGCATCCGGCCGCCGGCGCCGTGGAGCGTGCTCACGCTCTACATGTCGATCGTGCTCCTGGCGGTGCTCATCTTCGTCTCGTCCGACTCCGACTCGTGGCGCGACTTCATGCGGCCGATCCGCTCGACCCTGGTGGCGCCCGACAAGCGCTTCACGCGCCTGGCGTTCCTGATCGCGCTGCCGTTCCTGCTCGGCTACTACGCGTACACGCAGGCGGCCGCCAAGCCGCAGGCGCCCCCGGAGCTGCGCGCCGTCCATCCGGCGCCGCCCGGCTCGATGCAGTTCCGGGGCAAGGAGATCCAGATCACGGGGCTGGACAACCCGCTGCGCAAGGACCAGGCGGCGTTCAAGAAGCACGTCGCGGCGGGCGAAGAGATCTACATCCGCAACTGCATGTACTGCCACGGCGACAACCTCGACGGCAAGGGGCACTTCGCGTACGGCTTCAACCCGCCGCCCGCGAACTTCCAGGACCCGGGGACGATCGCGATGCTCCAGGAGGCCTTCCTGTTCTGGCGGATCGCGAAGGGCGGCCCCGGGCTGCCCAAGGAATCGACGCCCTGGAACTCGGTGATGCCGTCGTGGGAGGACCGCCTGACCGAGGAGCAGATCTGGCAGGTCATCATGTATCTCTACGACGCGACCGGCCAGCAGCCGCGGCGCTGGGAGTCGACGCATTGAGAGCCGCGGGGATCGCCGCCGTCGTCGTCGGCACGTTGGCGCTCGGCGCGCCCGCGCTCGTCGCCGCCCAGGCCGGCGACGCGAACGCGGGCAAAGCCGTCTACGAGCTCAAGTGCCTGGGCTGTCACGGCCAGAAGGGCGACGGCAAGGGCCCGGCGGCCGAGCTCCTGAGCCCCCCGCCGCGTGACTTCACCTCGGGCATCTACAAGATCCGGACGACGGCAGGAAAGTCGCCCTCCGACCAGGACCTGTTCCGGATCATCACCGACGGGATGCCCGGCACCTCGATGCCGTCGTGGGCCGTGCTGCCGGAGAAGGAGCGCTGGAATCTGGTCGCCTACGTCAAGGCGTTCGCGGCCGACAAGTTCAAGGAGCCCACCAAGAAGGCGGATCTTCCCAAGGAAGTGTCCTCGTCGGCGGAGTCGATCAAGCGCGGTAAGGAGATGTTCGAGGCGATCGAGTGCAACAAGTGCCACGGGACCGAGGGCCGCGCCGACGGGCCGTCGCGGGCGGAGCTGAAGGACGAGTGGGGCCATCCGATCGCGCCGGCCAATCTGACCAAGCGCTGGAACTTCCGCGGCGGCCACTCGCGGACCGATATCGCGACACGGCTCGCGGTGGGCGTGCTCGGCACGCCGATGCCGACCTTCATCGACAGCGTCGAGAAGCCCGAGGACATCTGGCACCTGACGAACTACATCCTGTCGCTCGGCCCCGAGTCGCCGGGCTACGCCACGCTCGTCACGGTCACTGCGGTGTCGGACGCGATCCCCGACGACCCGAACGCCGACTACTGGACAAAGCTGACGCCGAACAACATCCCGCTGATGGGGCAGGTGATCGTCGACCCGCGCAACTTCAATCCGTCCGTCGATCTCGTCTCGGTGCGCGCGGTCTACAACGACAAGGAGATCGCGTTCCACCTGACGTGGGACGATCCGACCCAGTCGGCGGAGGACGCCGGCAAGAAGCTCTACGCCGACGGGATCTCGCTGCAGTTCCCGCCGCAGCCGTCGTCGGGCTCGGAGCGGCCGTACTTCCTGATGGGCGACTCGTCCGATGCCGTCTATCTCCTGCGCTGGGAGAACGGCAAGGGCGTGACGGAGGCGACGGCGAACGGCCCGACCAAGATCGCGGCGATCCAGGGCACGGAGGCGACCGGCAAAGCGGTCTACGCGAACGGTCAATACCGACTGATCGTGAGGCGTCCGCTCGTGTCCAAGAGCGAGGCGCGCCCGACCTTCACGCCAGCCGTCTTCATGCCGGTCGCGTTCCAGGCGTGGGACGGCGGAGCGGGGGAGGGCGGCACGAAGATGTCGCTGACATCATGGTACTATCTGCGGCTGGAGGAGCCGCAGTCGAGCCGCCGTTTCGTCATTCCTCCGGTCGTAGCCATCCTCACATTGGCGGTGATGTTGCTCGTAGTGCGAATTGCGAATAGACGGGCATGACCCGAACTCAGGAGGATCAAGGGCAATGCGCAAGGTAATCGGAACGCTTCTGGCGATCGCGCTCGTGACGGGCGTCGCCCTCGTCGCCAATCGCCCCGGACCGGCCGGCGCGCAGGGCGGCGGCACGATCGAGGCGACGGTGACGTACGCCGGCGCGCCGGTCGTCGAGAAGCTCAAGGTGAACAAGGACACTGAAAAGTGCGGGACCGAGGCGGTCATCGAGAAGGTCGTCGTCGGCGCGAACAAGGGGCTGGCGAACGCCGTCGTCTCGGTGCCGTCCGCCAAGGGCGGGACGCCCAAGACGGTGAAGAACGTGGTCGATCAGCACGGCTGCAAGTTCGTGCCGCACGTGAGCGCGATGATGCCGGGCGAGATGGACCTCAAGAACTCGGACGACATCCTGCACAACATCCATACGTACTCGACCGCCAATCCGTCGATCAACAAGGCGCAGCCGAAGTTCAAGAAGGTGATGGCCGAGAAGTTCGAGAAGCCGGAATTCATCAAGCTCACGTGCGACGTGCACAGCTGGATGCTCGGGTGGGTGGCCGTCATGCCCAACCCGTTCTTCGGCGTGACCGACGCGAGCGGCAACGCCAAGATCGAGAACGTGCCGCCGGGCAAATATGCGGTCGAGGTCTGGCACGAGACGCTCGGCAAGCAGTCGAAGGAAGTCGAGGTCAAGGCCGGGCAGACCACGAAGGTCGCGATCGAGATGAAGAAGTAAGAGCCAGGAGGCTCTGCGAGCATGCTTGACTGGTGGCTGCCGGAGAACGTCTCAACCTTTGGCCGGGACATCGACTGGCTCTTCCATCTCATCTACTACATCACCGGCATCACGGCGATCCTGGTCTTCGCCACGATGCTGGCGTTCCTGGTGATGTACCGTGATCGCCCGGGACGGAAGGCCCGCTATACCCACGGCAACACCACCCTGGAGATCGTGTGGACGGTGGTGCCGGCGCTGATCCTCGTCATCCTCACGCTGCTCAGCGTGCCGGCGTGGTCGAGGATCAAGATGACGATGCCGGACACCGACTTCGTCGTGCAGGTCACCGCCAAGCAGTTCAACTGGCAGGTGACCTATCCCGGCGCCGACGGGAAGTTCGGCACCGACGACGACAAGACCTTGCTCGACGAGATGCACGTCCCGGTCAACAAGGTCGTCCGCGTGATTCTCAAATCCCAGGACGTCATCCACAGCTTCTTCGTCCCGCAGTTCCGGATCAAGCAGGACGCCGTGCCGGGGCACGAGATCCGCGTGTGGTTCGACGCGACGAAGCCCGGCAGGTACGAGTGGCCGTGCGCGGAGCTCTGCGGCTTCGGCCACTCCGGCATGCGGGGCTGGATCTACGTGCACACGCCCGAGGAATACCAGAAGTGGGCCGCCGAGAACTTGAAGACGGCGGCGGCTCCCGCCGAGGCCACCGTTGAGGCGAAGGCGGAGGAGCCCAAGGCCGAGCCCAAGAAAGAGGGGAAAGCGAAGAAATGAGCGCCTCCAGCGCGACCGCTCACGCGCACGACGTGCACGCCGGCCACCACGAGCTCGGCTTCGTGCGGACGTACATCTTCTCGACCGATCACAAGATGATCGCGCGCCAGTTCCTGTTCATGGGGCTCTTCATGATGGTCCTCGGCGGGCTCCTCGCGCTGATCGTGCGCTGGGAGCTCGCGTGGCCGGAGACGGCCGTCCCCGGGCTCGGCTCGATCCTGAAGGAGACCGGCGGCATCCTCGAGCCGAGCACCTACAACATGGCCTTCACGATGCACGCCACGATCATGATCTTCTTCGTGGTCATGCCGATCCTGGCGGGCGCTTTCGGCAACTTCTGCATCCCGCTGATGATCGGCGCGCGCGACATGGCGTTCCCCCTGCTGAACATGCTCTCGTTCTGGGTGACGTTCACGGCCGGGCTGATCATGCTCTCCGGCTTCTTCGTGGAGGGCGGCCACGCGGCGGCCGGCTGGACGTCCTACGCGCCGCTCTCGGCGGTACCCTCCTACACCGGCGTGAACTGGGGCCAGAACATCTGGTGCATCAGCCTGTTCATCATGGGTATCGGCTCCATGATGGGCTCGATCAACTACGTCACGACCATCATCAACATGCGGGCGCCGGGCATGCGGCTCTTCCGGATGCCGCTGGTGATCTGGTCGCTGTTCATCACGGCGATCCTCCTGCTGCTGGCCCTGCCGGTGCTCACCTCCGGCGTCGCGATGCTCCTGTTCGACCGCACGCTCGGCACCAGCTGGTTCCGCCCGTCGGGCGGCGGCGAGCCGCTGCTCTGGCAGCATCTGTTCTGGTACTTCGGCCATCCGGAGGTCTACATCCTGATCCTGCCGGCGATGGGGATCGCCTCCGAGATCCTGCCGGTCTTCTGCCGCAAGCCGATCTTCGGCTATCACGCGATGGCGTTCTCGATGATCGGCATCGCGTTCCTGTCCTGGATCGTCTACGGCCACCACATGTTCGTCAGCGGCATGAACCCGGCGCTCGGCATGGCCTTCACGGTCACCACGATGATCATCGCGGTGCCCTCGGCCATCAAGACGTTCAACTGGCTCGGCACCATGTGGGGCGCCCGGATGCAGTTCACGGTGCCGATGCTGAACGCCCTGGCGTTCGTCTCGATGTTCGTCATCGGCGGCCTGTCGGGCATCTTCATGGCCTCGACGCCGGTCGACATCTACATCCAGGACACGTACTTCATCGTCGCGCATATCCACTACGTCGTGTTCGGCGGCTCGATCTTCGGCGCCTTCGCGGCGATCTACTACTGGTTCCCGAAGATGTTCGGCCGGATGACGAACGTCGCGCTGGGCCAGCTGCACTTCTGGCCGACGTTCGTGTTCTTCAACCTGACCTTCTTCCCGATGCACATCATCGGGGTCGGCGGCCAGATGCGCCGCATCTACAACCCGATGCAGTACGAGTTCCTCCAGCACCAGCAGCATTGGAACGTGATCATCACGATCGGAGCGCTCGGGCTCGGCATCTCGCAGATCCCGTTCGTGATCAACTTCTTCTGGTCGCTGTTCGCAGGCCCGAAGGCCCCGCTCAACCCGTGGAACGCCAACACGCTCGAGTGGACGGCTCCGTCGCCGCCGCCGCACCTGAACTGGGGTCCGACCTTGCCGACGGTGTACCGCGGCCCTTACGAGTACAGCTCGCCGGAGTCGCGCGACGACTTCCTGCCGCAAACCGCGCCGCCGGTCGGGGCGCCGGCCGGAGCGCGGCGGCACTGACCGAGAGGACGGCTGGTGGCCCATCGTCTGGCGCTCGCCACGCTCGGCGCGACGTGCGTGCTCATCCTCCTCGGAGGACTGGTCACCAACACGGGCGCCGCCCTCGCGGTGCCCGATTGGCCGAGCACGTTCGGCTACAACATGGCGCTGTTTCCGTGGTCACGGATGGTGGGCGGCGTGCTCTACGAGCACAGCCATCGGCTGATGGGCGCGCTCGTCGGCGTGCTCACCCTGGCGCTGGCCGGGGTGCTCTGGCGTGAAGAGGGCCGGCTCCGGCGGCTCGGGCTCATCGCCGTGGCCGTGGTCGTGGCGCAAGGCGTGCTCGGCGGCCTGCGGGTCGTGCTCCTCGAGGACACGCTGGCCATCTTCCACGGCTGCCTGGCGCAGGCCTTCTTCGCGCTCCTGGCGGTGATCGCGCTCCTGACGGCGCCGCGCGGCCGCGTCGCCGCCTCGGCGGTCGATCCGGCGCTCAAGGGCCTGGCCGTGCTCGCGGCCGCCCTCGTCTACGTGCAGATCGTGTTCGGCGCGCTCCTGACCCATGCCGGCCGCATCGACCTGCACCTCGCGGGCGCTGGGCTCGTGTTCGTGCTCGTTCCGATCGTCGCCGCGCGGCTTCGTCGTACCGGCGATGCGATCGCGGCGCCGATCTCGCGCCTGATCAGCGTGCTGCTCGGCGTGCAGCTCCTGCTTGGGGTCGGTAGCTTCCTGGCGCGGTTCTCGTCGATCTGGATCCCGGGCGAGCAGCTCACGGTGACGGCACTTCCAGTCGCGCACCGGCTGGTCGGCAGCCTCATCCTGGCGGCAGCCGTTGTCCTGGCCGTGAGGGCCTCGGGG
>Ga0306921_10005095_pt1 | contig 13603 bp, 10 predicted proteins | sample sta12Cox44000080_FD_203760 | JGI IMG/M metagenome (GOLD analysis project Ga0306921, IMG submission 203760) | Lab enrichment of tropical soil microbial communities from Luquillo Experimental Forest, Puerto Rico - statoxic.12C.oxic.44.000.080 (v2)... | ecosystem: Environmental > Terrestrial >... | reverse complement strand
ATCCAGGCGAGCGGGATACCCAGCTCCGGCGCAACAATCACCTTCTGCGGTTCGACCGTTACCTCCAACGCGTTCTCGTCGGCCGTTACCAACGGGGTAATTGTCTTCAGCCCGAGCGCCGCTTGCGCGACCACTTCGTTCGATAGCAGCTCCAATACCTGGACGACGACCGTTCCGATCTCAGGTAGCGATGAAATTTTCCTGACCGGTCTGGGGTTCCCAGTGTCGACGGGCTTGCCGGGCGGCGGTATTTCGCCAAACTGGTGCGGTATCTTTAGCGCCACTGTATCGGGCATATCCGTGCAGTGGCAATGGGGTGCGGCCGTCTACACGTGCTTCCCGCAAGATCTCAACATGCTTAATGTCAAGCCGACCCACTCGAACGCATGCAATGTCAATAACGGGGACCATGCGGGGACTCCGGAAAATCCGGCCTTCCGGCAGTGTCTTACCGGCGGAGCCACCGGCGGTGGCGGTTCGAACTTTACGGGATCAAACAGCGGTACGGTGACGGCATCGCCTTGCGTACCGTAATCAGTCCCTGACCATACACGAACGGGTTTGACATAATATAACGTTGAGGCGTAGCCGAATGAACGATCGGCTACGCCATTTTTACGTCGCTGACCCAAGAGGGGCGGCGATTGCCGGGGTTAAAACCCCGGGTTGGAGCTTGGACATTTTCCTATGACCGCGGAGCGGTCTAACAGAATAGCCCAGGTGCTTCTTTAGCCCTGGGTGAAGTGACATCAAACGACGCGCCCTGAAGGGGCGTCCGACCATTGGGTGTTCAATCGGTCGCCTCTTTCAGGGCGATTCGCTTTTAACGTCTACCCAGGGCTAAAGATGCACCTGGGCTAATTTGTTTAGCCGCTGCGCGGCGATCCACGCTTCAACCTCCTGGGCTTAACCTTGATCTCCGTTTTACCCTTTCCTTTTCCTGAGATCACATCCTCTCTGCCTGGCGAACCAGAGAGCGGTAATGCAGCAGGAACTGTTTGACGCTGAAGGCGATCGCAGAAATCTGGTTTTCGGATGGCGCACTCTTCGGAGTTTGAATAATCAGGCTGAACGGTCTTGGACAAAGATGACCCAAATTGGCAAACGAATGTTTTGCATTCTCGGTGTGCGGAACAACCTGAATAGGTTCGTTTGCCAGAGGGAGAAGTTTCTGCGGCAGTTCCAGCAGATGCCAGAGAACCTCCGTCGCAATGACGCGGCTCGAAACCCGGATTTGGAATCCCGCTATAGGTTCATTTGCGCGCACGGCGATCATCCCATCCAACTTATCCGCGGCGAGTTCCTGCTCAAAAAAGTGTATCGCTGGGTCGCTCGAGTCCTTCCAGAAGCTTGTATCAAAGTCCGGTCCCGTCTGTGAAGTCCGGCCTGGGTCTGCAAGAGGATAGCCGAAGAGCGCAAAATCCTGAGCAATGAGGGGAGCCAGGTCCAGCTCAAGGAGAACTTTTACGATGGAAATGGTACTGAGGAGATCGGATCCCCGGGTACCACCGAGAAGTGCCAGACGAATTGGGACGCGGCCGGTGCGGGGACCGATAAGCACATAGCTTGGAACGATGCGGCCATCCACAACTACGGAGCGCCACTTTGCAAGATTTCGAGATTGGGCGGCCAAGGCATCGAGGGGCTGGAGAGTTTGGCTGGCGGCGTCGCCATCCGGGTGATGAGATGGGACGTTCTCGAGGGCAAATGAGGACGAAGCGGCATCCATTGAGCAGGCTCCTTTGAGGGGGCAACGTAATAGGGAGGCCAGCAAAAGTCTACTAAAACAATAGGGATTTTGTTTCTTCCCAGGGTTTTCCCAGACTTCAACCGGTCCCAAGCCGAAAAGCTGCCTTTCGATCCTTTCGCAAAAGACCTTGCGCAAAAGAGAAAGACGGATTAACCGAGATTTGGTTACGAGACTTGCAACGATTGCAGTTGTTTGATGAATTATAGCCTTAACCAAGTTGCTGGTCTCCGACAGCGACAGCCTTACCAATAAATTATGTCCAAGGAGTTCAGTTACGTTGCGCAGGCATGTCTAATGCCATTAACCTTTAACGTCGTCCTTGAATCCAAACGCTCCGCTGCTAGTGTGCGGCGCGAACTTTGAGTATATGCGTTTTCCTTTGGCGTTAACGATGAAAATTGCCGGCCACCTCTTGCATCACAAGCTGCGGGGGAGCAAAAGGTTCGCTACGGTCCTTCAATTGGAACCGTTGCACACCTGTAATTTGACCTGCACCGGCTGCGGCAGAATAAGGGAGTATTCGACGTCTTTAAAAGACGTGATGTCGCTGGAGGATTGCCTTGGGGCCGCAATCGAATGCAATGCACCGATGGTCTCGATCTGCGGTGGCGAGCCGCTTATCTATCCACAGGTCGAGGCGCTAGTAAACGGCTTACTCGATCAGCGACGCATTGTCTACGTCTGCACCAACGGCATGTGGATGCGTCGCAAAATGCGCGATTACCTGACGGTCTGCTACGCGAAATCACCCGATACGGTCTCAGCCCAATTGAACCGGCTTGCCTCGGAGAAACTGTTGACCCCATCGGAAATGGAGCAGGTCAAAAAAGGGCCTAAGAATCCTTCAAAGCCGGTTATCGCTCCGAATAAATGGATGTATTGGAACGTCCACTTGGACGGCCTAGAGAAGACACACGATATTATCGTCGAGCGCGAAGGCGTTTTCCAGGAATGCATCCTTGCCATGAGAATGGCGAAGATTCTGGGATACCAAGTAGCAACGAACACAACCGTCTATCGTGAAACCGACGTGACCGAGATCGAGCATCTGTTCGGGTATTTGGCGACGCTGGGAGTGGATGGACATACGATCTCGCCCGGGTACGAATACGACTCGGCAAAGAAAGATATGGTGAAGCGACTTGGTCTGGACCCGGCAAGCTTCTTCCTGACGCGCAGGGCCACGATCGAGAAATTCTCGAGAGCCCCTCAATGGGGCAAGCGTTATCCTCTTTTTGGTACCCCTATCTACCTGGAGTTCGTTGCGGGGCTTCGCGATCTGACCTGTTCCGCGTGGGCGATTCCCACACGCAATATTATGGGTTGGAAAGCCCCTTGCTACTTCATGACCGATGGCCACTACGCGACCTACAGAGAACTCCAGGAAAACGTCGATTGGAGTAAGTACGGTGTGGTCGATGGCGTCGCCAGGGACCCCCGGTGCGAGAATTGCATGGTACAGTGTGGTTACGAGCCCTCGGCAACGATAGGTTTGCAGGGCAAACCCGGTGATACGTTGAAAAACATCTGGTTCAACTTTGGCCCCCGCCCCCGGCCAAAGAATCATCCGGATCCCAAGATCGTATTCAATGGGATCTCCGCAGGCGCAACCAAGCCTAAGCGAGAATCAGCCGTCGTGCGCGGGTAATATCAACGGGAGAGCACGGTGAGTGACGATCAAGGAGTAGATACACTCCTCAAAGAGGCGATATACAGGGCACAACAAAACTTAATCAGTCTTCAGCACGCGGATGGATATTGGATTGGCGAACTAATTGTCGATTCGACCCTTTGCTCTGATTACATCACTTTCATGCATTGGTCCGGGGCGGTCGACTTCGAGCTTCAGCAAAAATGCGTTGATCACATTCTGTCGAGGCAATTGCCTGATGGAGGTTGGAACATTTATCCGGAAGGTCCCTCGGAAATCAATGCATCGGTAAAGGCGTATCTATCTCTCAAACTCGCCGGGTTTTCGCAGGATGATCCCCTCTTAAGGCTGGCTCACGCGAAAATTCATGAATTAGGTGGGCTTGAAAGGACGAACACCTACGCCAGGCTGTATCTTGCGCTGCTCGGGCAGATCTCTTGGGATGCCGTGCCGACCATTCCGGTGGAATTCCTGCTTCTTCCAAAGTGGCTGCCGGTCAATCTCTACGCGGTATCCTCCTGGACTCGGGCGATGGTCGTTCCTCTGGCGATCATCAATCATTACAAACCGACGCGGGCACTACCAGAAGACAGAGGAATTCGAGAGCTCTACCTTGACCCGACCCAAGTGCCGCTACAAAAAACATCGGGTTTGAAGCAGTTCTTTATTCTTATCGATCGATGCCTGAAGTTGATTGAGGGCCATGGCTTTTTGCCGCTTCGAAAAACGGCATTGGCGGTCGCCGAGAGTTGGATGATCGAACGAATCGGGGATGGCTGCAGCGGTCTGGCAGCGATTTTCCCGGCCATGCTGAACTCCATGATCGCCTTGCGCTGTCTGGGCTATCAGCCCAATCATCCAGTATATCGAAAGGCGGAGGCCGATTTCCGTGAACTTTTTGTTGACGATGAACAGGGATTCAGAATTCAACCCTGTTTTCCGCCAATATGGGATACCGCAATCACACTGATGGCTCTTGCGCGCTCGGGGATTGACGCGTCGCATCCTTCCTCGCGCAACGCAGTGCGTTGGCTTCTATCCCAAGAGGTACGGATTGCGGGCGACTGGGTGGTAAATAACCCCGGCCCCGAACCGACCGGATGGTGTTTTGAATTCAACAATCCATATTGTCCTGACGTGGACGACACGGCGATGGTGCTGCTGGCTTTGCACACCGCCGGGTATTGCAGCGATTCGGCGCTATACGATCGCGTCGTGCGCTGGCTGCTGAGTTTTCAGAACATAGATGGTGGCTGGGCCGCATTTGACAAGGACGTACAGAACCCCCTGCTCGAGAACGTCCCGTTTGCCGATCATAACGCCATTCTGGATCCGAGCTGTTGCGATGTGACCGCCCGCGTCCTGGAGATCCTCGGAAATCTGGGCTTTCGCCAAGGGCATAACGAAATTGATCGGGCTGTTCATTTCCTGCAGGAGAAGCAGGAGGCGGACGGCGCGTGGTACGGTCGTTGGGGCGTCAACTATATCTACGGCACGTCGCAGGTTTTGCGCGGTCTGCGCGCCATTGGTGTGGATATGAATGAGACCTGGGTCCAGCGCGGACGGGATTGGTTGGAAAGACATCAGAATGCAGACGGCGGCTGGGGGGAGACGGTTGCGTCGTACGAGGATCCTACGTTGCGCGGCCAAGGAACAAGCACTCCGTCGCAAACGGCTTGGGCCCTGCTTGGACTCTGCGCATTTCAGCAGATTCATCGCAAGAGCATTGAAAACGGTATAAGATATTTGGTCCATACGCAGAACCCTGATGGCTCCTGGAGCGAAACGCTGATTACCGGGACAGGTTTTCCAAGAGTCTTCTATCTGAAGTACGACATGTACCGCAACAATTGGCCGCTTATGGCTTTAGCCAGGTATTTGGGCGAGGCCTTGGTCAATCCGCCGCAAACTGCTATCGCTTCGCGCGGTGTCAATGCCGTTGACCAGGGGTCTGAGCCTTACCCCGAGGCTGCATTCTCTGCCTTGATTTCCAGCTTCGGTTCTCTTCCAGTATTCGTGTTGCTGAAAGATTTTTTCACGAAGCTCAATCATGGATAAGCCGAAGATTCTGATCGCGGATTCGATCTCGCCGAAGGGGATCGATCTGCTGCGTGCTGGAGCGAAACTGCTTGTCGAAGTTAAGACTGGCCTAAAGGAGAGCGATCTGCTGGGGATCGTAGCCGAGTATTCCGCAATCGTAGTTCGATCGCAGACCAAGATAACGGCGGATGTGATTGCAGCCGCCAGCAAACTGAAAGTGGTGGGCCGCGCAGGCGTCGGCGTAGACAATGTGGATGTCGACGCAGCCACGCGGCGCGGCGTGATCGTAATGAATACGCCCGGCGGCAACACGATCTCCACGGCCGAACACGCATTTTCTTTGCTCGTGTCGATCGCGCGCAATATTCCCCAAGCGCATATCAGCGTAAAAGCTGGGCAATGGGATCGCAAGAGCTATGAAGGTGTTGAACTTCACGGGAAGACCATCGGGATTGTAGGGATGGGAAGAATCGGAACCGAGATCGCGCGGAGGGCGATTGCCTTTGGCATGCGACCGATTGCTTACGACCCTTATCTGTCTCCCAGCCGTGCACGTTCGCTCCAGGTTGAGTTGTTCGACGATCTGGATGAGGTTCTCTCTCGTGCCGACTTTCTGACGCTGCACATGCCTCTCAGCAGCGAGACCATGCATCTGATTGACGCAGAGCGAATGGCAAAGATGAAGAAGGGAGCAAGGATCGTCAATTGCGCCCGAGGTGGGTTGATTGACGAGGCTGCGCTGTTCGAAGCGCTGAAGTCGGGCTACATCGCGGCGGCTGCGCTTGACGTCTTTGAGACTGAACCTCCTCCAGCGGATTTCCCTCTCCGAACATTGTCCAATATTGTTTTTACTCCCCATTTGGGTGCTTCAACTGCTGAGGCTCAAGAGAGTGTCGGACTGGAAATTGCCGAAGCGATTCGCTCGGTTCTTTTGGACGGAGTCATCAGAAACGCGGTCAACGTTCCTAACATCGACGCGAAGACGCTGCAAATTATCGCTCCTTATCTGGATTTCGGCGAAAAGTTAGGTCGATTTTTGCGCCAGGTTGCGCCAAAGCGATGTGAGACGCTGTCGATCAACTACAGTGGTAAAGTCAACGACGTCGAGACAAGCCCGATTTCGAGGTACGTTTTGAAGGGCTTCTTAGAAGAGGCGGGCGGGCGAGACGTCAACCCGGTGAATGTCACATCGCTCGCGCAGACACTGGGCTTGAAAACAATCGAAACCAAAGAAAGCGCTGCCGGCGAGTTCACGGACCTGGTTGAACTCGAGGCAAAGGGTAAAGGTGAAACCGTGTCGGTTGCGGGCACGTTTATTGGTGCTTCTGCCAGAATCGTCCGCATTAACGGACGCCACGTCGAGGCACGACCGAGAGGAGTCTTGCTGCTGCTGGAAAATAATGACGTTCCTGGAATCGTAGGTCAAATTGGTACTGTTCTGGGAACACACGGGGTGAATATTGCTAACATGTCCTTGAGCCGTGACCATCGCGGTGGCGAAGTTCTCACGGTTCTGAACCTTGATTCCGTGCCTGACGAGTCAATTATCCTTGCGATGTTGACAAACGCGAACATCAAGACCGCTCGAGTTGTCCGCCTTTAACGCGAAAATCTTGGCCTCGCGCAAAGGTACGCCGAGGCACGCAAAGGAACAGGCCGAATAGCGAACAAGCTTTAAAACCCGTTGCGTACCTCTGCGTACCTTTGCGTGAGGCGTCGGCTGGGTTCCCCGCGTCGGCAAGATTCCCGTTCCGATCACCCGCACAGAGGTCGTGTTGATTACGGCAGTCCTCCGGCTACATTGTGACACCAACCATGCGGATCCTGCATCAGGCACGCGCAGCCTGGGCTGCGACCGGGCGAGGACAGGAAATTTCACGCAAATACGGACGAGCTCCAGCGATTAATTCTAACGAACTGATCATCCTCAAAGCACGTTCGCCTCTGGCGTGTAGGGCATGGATTGCGGTAATATCATTTTGCCTGTGCATGTCTGCATGCAACGCGCAGCCCGCAACGGAGGCCAGTCTTTTGGCAGAGCGCAAGAAAATGGTGGAAGAGCAGCTCGTTGCTCCCGGAAGGAACATCAGAGACCGCCGAGTGCTGGAGGTAATGGCTTCGGTGCCGCGCCATGAGTTCGTGCCCGAAGTTGTTCGAAGGTTTGCCTATTGGGACGAGCCTCTGCCGATCGGCTACGGCCAGACTATTTCCCAGCCGTTTATCGTGGCTTTCATGACCGAACAGCTCGACCCCAAGCCCACGGACCGTGTCCTGGAGATCGGTACGGGATCAGGTTACCAAGCGGCCGTACTCTCGCGACTGGTAGCGCAGGTCTTCACAATCGAAATCATTGAGCCATTGGCTAGACGGGCAGAAACAGATCTGAAACGCCTCGGATATGACAATGTAAAAGTCCTTGCGGGCGATGGCTACCAAGGCTGGCCGGAACATGCGCCTTTTGACGCTATCATCGTGACCTGCGCTCCGGATCATGTCCCCCAACCGCTGATCGACCAATTGCGGGACGGTGGCCGGATGATTATTCCTGTTGGCCCTCCAGATAACCAGCAGCTCTTTCTTTTGCGGAAGCATGGCTCGAAAGTCGAGCGGCAAGCAACCTTGCCGGTTCGTTTTGTTCTGATGCAAAGGGAGAGCTAACTTTCACAAGCACCTTATGTTATGCGACTTATACAATGAACTTGAGTCGATCTTTCGTCAAATCTTCAGCGGCTCAAAAGGCAGTTGATGTGCTTCCGCGACAGCTTTGTTCCGAATTTTCCCATCCATGACATTCACTCCGCTGGCGATCGCGGGTTCCCTCCCAATCGCTCCCTCAACACCGCCTTCAGCCAGGAACTCGACAAATCTCGCTGTGACATTTGTAAGGGCCTGGGTCGCGGTTCGTGCATATGCGCCAGGCATATTGGCCACGCAATAATGGGTAATCCCCTCCTCCACATAAACCGGATCGTGATGCGTAGTCGGGCGGGAGGTCTCACTACAGCCTCCCTGGTCAATCGCGATATCTACAAAAACACTTCCGGGCTTCATCAGCCTGAGCATCGATCTGGTGATTAATCGAGGCGCCCTCGCTCCCGGTACGAGCACGGCGCCTATCAAAAGATCGGTTCGCGGTAGCATTTCCAAAAGATGTTGTTCACTAGAATAGAGCGTGTGCGCTGTGTGCATCGTAATATCAAGAAAGCGCATACGCTCCACATCGACTTCCAGGATCGTAACATTGGCTCCCAGTCCCGCGGCCATTCGTGCGGCATTGACTCCAGAATTCCCACCACCGATTACAATCACGTTTCCGGGAAGAACCCCCGGAACACCCCCTAGCAAGACTCCTGTTCCACCACTGTGCTTTGCCAGGAAGTATCCACCGACAATTATCGACATTCGGCCGGCGATCTCGCTCATCGGCTCCAATAAGGGCAGGCGCCGGTTCACCTCGACCGTCTCGTAAGCTATCGCGGTAACACCCGAATCCATCAAGGCTTGTGTGAGATCCCGCGCAACAGCCAAATGTAGATAGGTAAACAGGATCTGGCCCCTGTGGAGAAGCGAGTATTCCGACGAAAGCGGCTCCTTGACCTTCACAACCAAATCGCCCCGTTCAAAGATTTCCGCATGATCCGAACAAAGAATCGCGCCCGCCTGCTCGTATTCCCGATCCGCGTATCCGGCACCCGTTCCCGCATCTCGCTCAACGTAAACCTGGTGGCCAAGCCTTGTGAGGTGGTAGACAACGGAAGGCAGAACAGCAACCCGATGTTCCTGCTCCTTCAACTCCTTCGGAACACCAATTCGCATGCGGTATGCCTAGTTTAGCGAAGGATCGTCGGGAGCGATCGCGAGCAGGTAATAACCCGGACCAAAGTCTTTCATCAGCTTGACCCATGTGTGATCGTTTGTCGCCCCCTCTAGAATGGATTCCGTTGCCGGATGTATGATCCAGGCACTCTGCTGAAGCTCCGCTTCGAGTTGACCTCCCGTCCAACCGGCATACCCGACGAAGGCGCGAAGTGATTTCGGGTTATTTCCCAGCGTGCCCTCAGGCGAACTCAATGATAACTGCGAATGAAATTTCATTTTTGCCTCGCCGCCGGTCCATTCAAAAGAAACGATTGTCAACTCGTTCGTGCCGACCGGTCCTCCGAAATAAACGGGAATCTTCCCGAGAACGCTTAATTCCTGATCAGGAAGAAAATCTGTCAGATTCTTATTCGTTGGCCGGTTGATAACGATCCCGTGAGCACCTTCTTCACTATCATGCGAGGACAGAAAGAGCACGGTGCGCCGAAAATTCGGGTCGCGCAGTTTCGGATGCGCAACAAGAAGCTGCCCGGTTAAATTTGGAACGTTACTGCCAAAAGGCCGCACAAGAAGAATCTAGAAAGCGATCACTTGCTGTTCAAGAGGAGAGTCAGTATTTGTCCTGAGATCTATCGAATGTCTGACTTACGATCCAAACTTATTATAGCGGATCGGGAATTTGATTCCCGGCTCCTGCTTGGCACAGGAAAATTCGCGAGCAACGCTCTCATGAAACTCGCTCTGGAGGCAAGCGGCACTCAGATCGTTACTGTCGCGTTGCGCAGAGCACATCTGTCAGGTGGGCACGATCCATTCGCGGATATCCTCGATAACATCGATGCGACCCGGTATTTGTTGCTTCCCAATACCAGCGGGGCAATGACCGCAGAGGAGGCGGTCCGCCTGGCGCGGCTTGCGGCTTCTGTGGGATTGCCAAAATGGGTCAAGCTCGAAATTCATCCCGACCCGCACTATTTGCTTCCCGATCCGATTGAAACGCTTAAAGCTGCCGAACAACTGGTTCGCGAAGGCTTTGTCGTTCTGCCCTACATCAACGCCGATCCTGTTCTGGCGAAGCGCTTGCAGGAGGCCGGAGCGGCAACCGTGATGCCCTTGGGGTCGCCGATCGGCAGCAACCGCGGTATTCAAACCAAAGATCAGATAAAGATCATCATCGATCAAGCTACCGTGCCGGTTGTCGTTGATGCGGGTTTGGGAGCACCGAGTCATGCCGCTGAAGCAATGGAGCTTGGCGCAGATGCTGTGTTGGTCAACACGGCGATTGCAATTGCTTCGGATCCCGGCCGGATGGGAGAAGCGTTCAAGAAAGCGGTTGAAGCGGGGCGTGCGGCTTACGAGATGGGATTACCGGAGGCGCACTCAGAATCCGTTGCAACGAGTCCACTTAACGCATTTCTTACGTATTCTACGTGAATCTACTGGAAGTTAAAAACCTCAGCGTCTGGTTTGCTCGAAAATCCCCGCTTCTCGGAAGGACGACGGCAACCGTCAAAGCCGTAACGGATGTTTCATTTGCGATTCGAGCCGGAAAGACCGTTGGCCTCGTCGGAGAAAGCGGAAGCGGGAAAACCACAGTTGGATTGGCCATTTTGAAGCTGGTGCAGATCACGCGTGGAAAAATTTTTTTCCGGGGACAGGAGATTAGTGATTTGCCGGATTCGCGATTCCGACCGTTGCGTCGTCAAATCCAGATGATCTTTCAGGATCCGTTTGGTTCGCTTAATCCGCGATGGAACGTTCTTCAGATCGTCAGCGAACCTCTCCGAGTGCATTTTCCGATGCTCAACCGGTCTCAGCGGGAAGACAGGACGGCGGATTTGCTCCGAAAAGTGGGCCTTAAGCCCGAACTGCGTCATCGGTTTCCTCATGAATTCAGCGGAGGACAGCGTCAGAGGATCGGGATTGCGCGCGCCTTGGCCGTCGAACCGGTGTTGATCATTTGCGACGAACCGGTGAGCGCTCTTGACGTGAGCGTGCAGGCTCAGATTGTCAATTTGCTTCAAGACCTGCAGGAGGAGATGGGTATTGCGTACCTTTTCATCGCCCACGATCTTGCGGTAGTGGAACACGTAAGTGAGGAAGTGCTCGTAATGTATCGGGGCCAGATCGTCGAAGCGGCACATGCCACAAAAATCTATCGCACGCCGGAAAACGAATATACCCGAAACTTGCTCGTCAGCGTGCCAACCCTGGAGTAAGAGAACGCTGGAAAAGATTCATGAATTCCTTCCTCCGCAAATTTCTAGGTCTGAATTGGTTATTGGTGGCGTTAGCCATCGGCCTTTCGGTGTTCGGCGTCATGGCGATCTACAGCGCGACCAACATGCGGGAGGAGGTTTACCTGACTGAGATGTGGCGGCGACAGATCCTCTGGCTCGCGATCGGGATCGTCATATTTTTTGTAGCCGCACTGGTCGATTACCGGGCATGGATGAGCAACGTGTCCGTTCCCCTGATTATGTATCTTGGGGGCTTAGGCTTTCTTGCACTGACCCATTTTATCGGCAGGACGACTTACGGTGCAAGAAGCTGGCTGGACATCGGTCCGCTAAGCTTTCAACCCGCCCAACTCGCCGTTGTTTCCACGTTATTTCTTATAGCCTGGCTGCTCGCAAACACCGAGAACTGGGTTGGTTTCTGGCCGACCATCGGCAGAATTTTGAGTTGTGGAGCGATCATCGCGCCACCCTGGATTCTAATTCTGATCCAACCGGACCTTGGAGAATGCCTGGTTTGGATCCCAGCGGTTTTGGCTCTGCTGTACGTCGGCCGCGTTCCGAAACGCTACCTGCTTGTCATGATCATCGCAGGTATCGCGATAGTTCCCGTTATCGCAAACTTCGGATTGAAAACCTATCAACGTGAGCGCCTGACCACATTTCTGAATCCTGATTACGATCCTCAAGGGGCGGGATGGACCATCAACCAATCCTTGATCGCGATCGGGTCTGGCGGTTTTTACGGCAAAGGATTTAACGCCCCCAATACCCAGGTACAGCTGGGTTTTTTGCCCTCGACTATCGTTCACACCGACTTCATCTTCGCTGCTATCGGAGAACAACTCGGCTTCGTCGGCACGCTGGCTGTAGTTACGGCATTTGGAGCGCTGCTTCTCACCGGCCTGTTGATCGCAGCGTCGGCCACGGATGATTTAGGTCGGTTGGTGGCTGTAGGAGTGATGACTCTTTTGTTCACGCACGTCTTCATGAACATCGGAATGACGATATCGATCACTCCGATCACCGGCGTACCCCTTCCTTTACTTAGCTACGGCGGCTCGTTTCTGGTGCTCGTCCTCTTTTCATTGGGCGTTCTCGAGAGCATCTGGATCCACCGAAAAATTCTGACGGGTAGACCGAGATTGGGAAGGTGAATAAATTAAACACTGGGTCCACTCTGGCCGCGAGCGGGCTGAAAAGCACCGTGGTTACGGTTGTGAGCACTTCAGCCGAGCGGACGACTTTCTGATTCGGTAAATTCTGCGCAGCTCGGGTTAGCCGCCTATTGCCTGGTACTTGCGCAAGCCGCCTCGCCACAAGGCACTGGCGCCGAGATAGATCAACAAGACCCAACAGGCCTGGATCAACATGCCTTGCCAGATTTCCGCGCCTTTCGCCTGTTCCATGAAAATCGAGATCGGAAAATAAACCTCGTAGGGGAATGGTGACAGTCTGAGAATTCCCTGGATGCGGTCCGGTATGAAAGCGAGCGGGAACATGTGTCCGCTCAGGAAATACTCGAAAGAATAGATGATAAAAACGACGGTCGAAATCTCCAGCATCCAGAACGCGAGCATCGCAACCGAATAGGCAATCAGAAACTGCAACAACGCTGCGAGGATGACACTGACAAGCGTCAGGATCCACGTCGTCCAGGCCGAAGGCCAGGCCAGATACCTGTGCAGCATCAAAAAGATGGCGATGAGCACGGGCAAAGTGACAACCGTATAGAGCAGACGATTGCTCACAAAAAGACTCAAACGATAGAGCAGATAGTTCATCGGCTTCACGAGAAAACCATTCATCTGGCCATCCCGGATATCAGCCGCCACCTGCCATTCGTCTTCACCGGGCGTGATCAGGCTGTCCAATACAAGGACGAGCAAGAAATAAAAAACTACCGAAGAATAGTCATAATTCCCGATTCCGCTTCCTCTGGCCTCGAAAATCGCGCGCCAGATGAAGATCGTTCCAATAAGTGGAAAGAGGCCGAAAAGCGCTCTGAAGAAAAAATTCCACCGATATACAAACGTGTTTTGTATCCCGATCCCGAATACTTTGAGGTATTTCTTCATCGAGGCTAAAATTCCGAACTTAGAAGGT
>Ga0306921_10005094_pt1 | contig 13603 bp, 12 predicted proteins | sample sta12Cox44000080_FD_203760 | JGI IMG/M metagenome (GOLD analysis project Ga0306921, IMG submission 203760) | Lab enrichment of tropical soil microbial communities from Luquillo Experimental Forest, Puerto Rico - statoxic.12C.oxic.44.000.080 (v2)... | ecosystem: Environmental > Terrestrial >... | reverse complement strand
GGGCGCGCGGCATCCGGGGGTGCCGCGCGCCATTGAGAATCCTCAGCGGCGCTTCAAGTCGCGGACGTAGATCATATCGGCCTGAACGGAATTGGCCTTGATCTCGTCGGCATAGATCACCGACGCCACGACCTCAGGGGCGCGGATGTCCCTCTTCGTGTCGCCAATCTTCAGATCGCGGTTTTGATAGACGGTGCCGCGCACCTCGTCGGCCTCGATCTTGTTCGCGTAGATCGTGTTGGCACGAACCTGCTGCGCGGTGATGCCGTCAGCCTTCACGGTGTTCGGCACCGCGGCGGGCGGCGGATTGGGAACGACGACCGCACTGCCCGGCGGCGCATAAATCACTCCCTGGTCACCGCCTCCTTCGACGCGGACATGGTTGGCTCACGCGAGCCCCACGGGAAGCGCCACCGCCAGCAAGCCAGCCGCGAGTGTGCTCGTCCACTTCTGGTGACTTCGCATCATCGATTCTCCTTTCGGAGCCCTCCGGTACGAAGGCCCGGAGGGGCTCGAGGCGTTGATACGGCTGCCGCCCACACGACCAAGGGCAGCATCCGTCGTGCCATCGGAGCCAGAGGCTTCGAAAGCCAAGGCGCGGGCCGCGATCCCCGTCGGGAAAGCGACCCCTAGCCGGTCGATCGGGCCAGAAGGAAGGAACTACGCTGGAAATGAGGGCGAGGCGAAAGGTAATGCACGCACCGAGTGACTCACCCGCCCCTCACCCGTTCTTCAGCTGACGCGCGATGAACCACTTGACCATCTCGCGGGCGCGCTCCGTCTGGGGCCCCGGCTTGGCGACCCACTCGTGCTCGCAACCCTCGAAGAGGCTCAGCTCGCACATGCCACCGGCCGCTCGGTACGCCGCCGAGAATTTCTCCTGCACGGCCGGCAGCACGTTGTCATCGAGAGCGCCCTGCATGATGAGCATGGGCACCAAGCTCACCGCCTCGCGGCGCTCGAGGAGTCCCTGCGGATTGCCCTCGTGGATCGTCTCCCACGGGTTGAAGTAGATCCGATTGTTCTCGATCATCGCTTCGCGCTTCATCCGCTCCGCTTGCTGGAAGCGTGCATACGTGTCGCTGATCGGCGAGCGGGTCGCGACATAGGCCACCTTGGCATCGACGCTCGGGGCCTCGGGCAAAGGAATCGCATTGTAGCGTGGATCGTCCGGACGCATGGCGAGGAGCTGAGCAACGTGGCCCCCGCTGGAGCTGCCATACACACCGATTCTGGAGGCATCTCCATTCCATTCGGCGACGCGGGATTTGAGCCAGCGCACACCGTAGTTGGCGTCCTGGATCGAAGCCGGGTATGGTGCCTCCTCCGAGAGTCGCAAATCGATGGCCACCACCACTACTCCGCTGGTCGCGATCGCGCGATCCATCGGTTCTTCGGCCAATCGATCCTTGCGGCGCCACGCTCCGCCGTGCAGGTCGAGCACGGTAGGAAACGGCCCCGTGCCTTGTGGTTGGTAGATGCGAGCCATCAATTGGCGCCCGCCCGGCGTGCGCCAGAAGTCGACCTCGCTCACCTTGAGCTCGAACTTCGCCGCGGGATCGTAGGACGTCTTCATTCCTGATCTCCCCTGGGGCCCGCTCGCGAGGACCGGCGCCAAGCCCGCCGCCAAGGACACGCCGGCCGTGGCCAACCCGGTCATCTGCTTCAGAAAGCGCCGGCGCTCGCGGCACTGCACGTCCATCTGGGCCTCCTCGATGCCCACTGTAGCCGAAATCCACCGTCGCGTGGGCATCACGTGCGACCCGTCTTCATACGCGCGGCTCTCGCAGCGCATGGATGGGCGGCTACCCCGACGATTTCGGCTTCTCCCCCGCAGAACGGACCGACACGACCTTGCTGAGCATGTCGAACCAGAACGGGGCACCCAGCGAGGCGGCCCCCGCCGTTACCAGCAATCCCATGACCTTCGAGAGCCAGTCCCAATAGAGTGGCCAGCCTTCCCCCTGCGGCCAGTTCTGGCGATCGGCCCAGCCGAGGGGCAGGCCCAGGGACTGGAGCGCCGTTTGGTTCTTGACGATGGCCTGGTAGGCGGCCGTGGTGCGAGCCTCCACGCCCTCCTGGCCGGGGACTGGAGCAGGAGCGGGCGCCTCAGCCGCGGGCGCGACGACCACGGCGGAGGGCGGTTGCGCCGACTTCTCCGCCGCGCCGATGACCGCGGCACGGAGGGTCGTGTCCGACGACAGCCGCTTGGTGATCATGATGCTGTCGACGTTGAGAGCGAAGGTGAAGACCAGAGCAAGGGCGAAGATGAGGGCCTGGGTCTTCCGCTTGTACCATCCGGCCACTCGCTCCATCGAGTCGTTGAACCAGGTCTCGACTCTTTCCTGCACCAGGCTGAAGGCCGTCCGCGCCTTGCCGACGTCGGTGACCGTTTCCTTGATGGCGTTCTCGGCGTCGTCGATGAGGACGAGAAGGGTATCGCTGACCTGCTTGTCGATGACCTTCTGGGCGGCCGCCTCGCGCACGGCCCCCCGCATCCCGTCCAGCGAATTGCGCGCGGCCGATCCCGCCGGGACGACCCTGTCCAGCAGCGCCAACGCAAAGGTTCGCGGGGGGATGTAGGAAGGGAGCTTCGAACGGTCACGGTAGAGCGACTGGAAGAGCGCGTGGCTGTAGATGCCACGGAACAGCTCCTCGTTGTCTCGATAGTTCAGGAGATTTCGTATCCCGGTGGCGAGATTGCGCCCGCGCCAGGCCACGAGCGACGCGATCAGCTCATTGGCCGCGGTACACACCAGACTCAGTGACAGGTAGACGAAGACGACGCCGACGGCGACCTCGAGGACGGTGGATCCAAACACGATCGCTCCTCCTAGCCGTTTAGCAGGGACCAGGCTCCGGGGTCAGGGTGAGCTGCCGACAACAGCCGCCCTCGTCCGGTCCACCGCAGTAACGGGATCCTCGCTCGCAATGCCAAGCGAGCTTCCGAGCCGCCGCTTCCGAGCCGCCGCTTTCGAGCGCGCGCGCCGCGGGGCAGTCCCTCAGCGGTTTGCGCGGCGGCGCGCGCGTACACCCTCTGCCAGCTCGTGGAGGACGGGCACCGTGGCATCCCAGCCCAGGCACGCGTCGGTGATGCTCTGGCCATAGATGAGGTGCTCGCGATCGATGAGGTTCTGACGGCCATCGACGAGGAAGCTCTCCATCATCACGCCGATGATGCCTCGCTCGCCTTGGCCGAGCTGGGCGGCAACCTCGCGGACCACCAGCGGCTGGCGGCGATGGTCCTTCTCGCTGTTGCCGTGGCTGGCGTCGATCATCAGCCGGGGCGGAACTCCGGCGTCACGGAGGGCGGCGAGCGTCTTCTGCACGCTCATAGCGTCGTAGTTGGGGCCGCTCGCTCCGCCGCGCAGGATCACGTGGCAGTCGGGATTGCCGCGCGTCGACACGATGCCGGCCAGGCCCTGCTCGGTGACGCCGAGGAAGCGGTGAGGATGGGCAGCCGCGCGCAGGGCGTCGATGGCGATCTGTACGCCACCGTCGGTGCCGTTCTTGAAGCCCACGGGCATCGAACAGGCTGAGGCGAGCTCGCGATGCGTCTGGCTCTCCGTGGTGCGCGCGCCGATAGCGCCCCACGAGACGAGGTCCGAGATGAACTGCGGCGTGATGGGGTCGAGGAATTCGCAGCCGGTGAGCACCCCCATCTCGGCCAGATCCAGGAGCAGGCGACGGGCCAGGCGCAGCCCTTCATTGATCGAGAACGATCCGTCGAGATTCGGATCGTTGATCAGGCCCTTCCAGCCCACGATGGTGCGCGGCTTCTCGAAGTAGACGCGCATGACGATGCGGAGATCGGCGGCGAGTTCGTGGGCGAGGGTACGCAACCGGCCCGCGTAGTCGAGACCTGCTTTGGCATCGTGGATCGAGCACGGCCCGATGATCACCACCAGCCGATCATTGAGGCCATCGAGAATCTCGACGATCTCCTCTCGGCCGCGAGCGATGGTGAGCGCCGCCGCCTCGGTGAGCGGCAATTCCTCGAGGAGGATGGCGGGCGGCAGGAGCGGGCGAATGCTGTCGACGCGCAGGTCCCGGGTCCGGATCGGCATCGGGAAGGCTACCTCCTTGGTTTTGAGCGCCCTATTCTAACCCTGGCTGCGGGAATCCGAGCATTCGGACCTCGTGCTACGCCGATCCTGCCGGACCGCTCTGCCCGGGCGGCTGGGTCCTCCACGAGACGCAGGGTGGCGTTCCTCAGCTCGGTGAGATGTGGCGCGCGCCCAAGACTGCCCGGTCGGGTCGTTCGCGCGCCCGCGCGGCAGGTGACGATCGGATCGGATCTCTACCCGGCCGCCTCCTGTGGGCGGGCACGGATGGGATCGTCTACCGAGCTCCCGGCCGGCGGGAATCGAAGTTGGATCTTCAAGCCGGGGCCATTGTCCCCCATGTCGAGCTGTGCCTGATGCAGCCGCGCGACCACCGCGACGAGGCTCAGGCCGAGGCCACTGCCCGGATTGCTGCGGCTGCGCTCGATCCGATAGAAGCGCTTGAGCACGTGCTTGCGCTCCTCGAGGGGAATGCCCGGCCCATGGTCGGCCACGGAAACGGTCGGATGCTGGTCATCGTTCCGGACCGTCACCTGGACATCACCCGACCCGCCGTGTCGGATGGCGTTGTCCACGAGATTGGAGATGGCGTCGAAGAGCAGACCCCGGTCCCCCAGCACGGGAACCCGGCCCGTGCCCTCGAACTTGACATGCCCGCCCCGCTCCTCGGCCGCCGCATCGAACAACTCAGCGACCTCGCCGGCCACCCGGTCCAGATCGACGATCCGAAAGGCCACGCGAGGATCCAGCACCTCGATTCGAGAGATACGAAGCAACGACGAGAACATGGTGAGAACGACGTCGAGCTCCCTCGTCGTATCGGCGATGAGCGCCTGGCACCGCTCGCGATCGGCCTCCTGAGAGGCCTGCTCCAGGCGCCCGCGCAAGCGGGTCAGCGGCGTCCGGAGATCGTGCGCCACATTGTCGGACACCTGTCCCACCTCTCGCACCAGTTCTTCGATCCGGTCGAGCATGGCGTTGAGGTTCTCGCCGAGCTGGTCCCACTCGTCCTGAGTACCGCGAAGAGGAATCCGGTTGCCCAGCCGGCATTGCATGATCTCCCGCGCCGCCGCGTTCATGGCTTCGATCCGTCCGACCGTGCGCCGGGTGACGAAGACGCCGGCCACGGTGGCGAGCACGAGAGTCAAGATTCCCCCGTACACGAGGGCCGTCTTGATGATCCCCACGAATCGATCGAGCTCGTCGAGGCTCCGACCCACGAGAAGCCGAGAGCCGTCCGGCAAGGTCTCGTAGGTCGCCCGAAGCCGGATGTGTCCGGCTCCATCTGGCACTTCGACGTCTGCCCATCCCTGAGGCCCGCGGAGCCCGGGAGGCCAGCTCCGCAGATTGCCGGCCAGAACACCGCGCGCGGGATCCGCGAGCACGTAGACTCCGGCTTCGAGCTCGCGTCCGGCGACACGCCGGGTGACGAGATCGGCGAGCCCGTCGCGCCCGGCCTTCTCGTAGGTCTGCACGAGCACGGCGCGGTCGGCGGAGATCTCGCGGTCGGACCGGGTGCGGACGAAATCCGTGGTTGCCCAGTAGACGTAGCCCAGCAGCGCAAAGACGGTGCCGCTGAACACTGCGATGCACACCAAGGCCAGCCGGAACGTCGATGACTTGAGCGTTCTACCCAGGAGCACGAAGACAGAACCCCACTCCGCGCACGGTGTGGATGAGGGGGTACGCTCCTCCCCCCTCCACCTTGCGTCGCAGGCGACCAACATAGACGTCGATGATATTCGTCATGGGATCGAAATGCAGATCCCAGACGTGCTGCAAGAGCAGCGCGCGAGGAATGACTTGTCCGGCGTGGCGAGCGAGATACGCGAGGAGCTGGAACTCCTTCGGCAGCAGCTCGATCTCCCGCCCCTTGCGGCGCACGGCGCGAGTGAGCAGGTCCATCTCCAGGTCGCCCACCCGCACGAGCGTCTCCTTCATGACGGCGGGGCTGCGGCGGGCCAGCGCGTCGACGCGAGCGATGAGCTCGGCAAAGGCGAAGGGCTTGACCAGATAGTCGTCGCCGCCCGCGCGCAAGCCGCGAACGCGATCGTCGACCTCTCCCAGGGCGCTGATGATGAGGGTCGGCGTCACGATCCCGTCGTCGCGGAGACGCCGGATGACCTCGATGCCGTCGAGGCGGGGTAGCATGCGATCCACGGTCATCACGAGGTAGTCGGCGCTCCGGCCAAGCGTCAATCCCTGCTGGCCGTCGCGGGCAAGGTCGACCGTGTAGCCGCTCGTGCGCAGGCAATCGACGAGCTGCTCTGCCGTGTCGGGGTCGTCTTCGATGACGAGGACGCGCCGCGCGTTGCCTTCCATAGCCCCAGCCTCCCACTGGGGGGAAGCTTCCCTCATGCAGGCCGGCGCGGAAACTAACATTTTTGTCAGCAAGGTACAACGATTTCATTTGCCGCCCGCGATGGCCGGGCCGACAGTGGTGCGGTGAGGGGACGGCTCGAGCTCGCCCACGGGCGGGACGAAGCGCTTTCCCCCAATGGAGCGCGTCGATGGATGGTCCCAGGATTCTCGCGGTGGGGACGGCGGTGCCGCCGACCTCGTTCACCCAGGACGAGTTGATCGACATCTTCGGCTACACGGATCAACGGCACCGAAGCGTGTTTCGGCAGAGCGGCATCGAGCGCCGGCACTTCTTCGTGGACGAGGCCCAGGTCAGGCCTGATGAGGATGTCGATCAGCTCGCATCCCGCTTCGAGGCGGGCAGCGTCACCCTGGGGATGCAGGCCGTCCGCGCCTGTCTCGGCCGGCGAGGCCTCGACGCGTCCGAGATCGACTTCCTGGCCACGACGACCTGCACGGGTCGCCTGGTCCCGAGCCTCGATGCCCGCCTGATGCGAGCGGGCGGCTTCCGGGATGACGTCCAGCGCGTGCACGTTGGAGATACCGGCTGTGCCAGCGCCATGGTTGCCCTCCAGCAGGCATCCAACTATCTCCACGCGTTTCCGGGCCGGCTGGCCCTGGTCGTCGCGGTGGAGCTGTGCTCGACGACGTACACCATCGACGACACCCTGGAGACCGTGGTCGCCAACGCCATTTTTGCCGACGGGGCGGGCGCGGTGCTGTTGGGGACGGAGGGCGACGGCTGCACGCTCGTCGGTCACCGGACAATCATCAGATCCGAATACCTCGACTGCATGGGCTTCACGTTCCCAGGTGGACGAGCCAGGGTGCGCCTGAGCAAGGACGTGCGGCGCATCGCTCCCGTCATGATGGCGGAGCTCACGGAACGCATCCTCAAGGACCACGGTCTCCGACGGGAAGACGTGCAGTTCTGGATCCTGCACTCGGCAGGTCGGCGGGTGCTCGAGCGGGCGCAGAGAGACCTGGAGCTCACGGACGACGAGGTGGTCTACTCGCGCGAGGTACTGCGTCGATTCGGCAATCTGTCGTCGGCCACTGTACTGTTCGTGCTGAACGAGGTGCTCGAGCACGGACAGCCGCGCCAAGGCGACCGGGGTGTCATGATCGCGCTCGGTCCCGGCTTCGCCGCCGAAGGCGCGCTCCTGCATTGGTCATGAGATGTAGGAACCACGAGGATTGCGGCGTCCTCGCCGGAGGGCCCGATGACCGCACCGAGACTCATGCTCCCGATCGGCGCGCTTCTCCTCCTCACGGGGTGCGCCACGGTGCCGACGGGGCCGAGCGTGATGGTGTTGCCGGGCAGTGGCAAGAACTTCGAGGAATTCCAGGCTGACGATGGGGTATGCCGGCAGTGGGCGCTGGCGCAAACGGGGACCACGCCCAACCAGACTGGCACAACCAACACGGTGACGGGCGCAACGGTGGGCACGCTGGTCGGTGCCGCGCTCGGGGCCGCCATCGGCGCCGCCGCGGGTGGTCCGGCTCTCGGCGCCGCCATCGGCGCGGCGACTGGTCTCTTCGGCGGGACAGCCGTTGGGTTGGGCAATGCGTATGGCGCCAGCTTCGCGGTGCAGAGCCGCTACGACATCGGGTACATGCAGTGCATGTACGCCAAGGGCAATCAGATTCCGGTCTCTGTCGCCCGGAAGCCCGTGCCGCCGGCGCCTCCGCCCCCGCCGGCTCCCCTACCGCCAGGGGTGCCGCCGCCGCCCGCCGGACGGCCGCCGCCGCCACCGCCTGGGCCCGCGCATTAGTTGCTGCCGACATCGAGTCCGGCGATTGAGGTTCGGAAGATACCAGACGCGATCATCGGCCGCCGCTCGGGGGCTACGGCCGATGCCGGGAGAGAGGTCGTTGTTGGAGGCGCCCCCCATGATGCGGAAGCTCTTCGGTCTCGCGCTCGTCGTCGCGCTATCCGTGGCGCTCACCGCCACGGCCTCTGCAAGCAGAGGGCACGGCGGGGGATTCCATGGAGGATCACACCAAGGGTTCCACCACCACGGCTTCCATCACTGCTGCTTCACGACTGCCTTCTTCGGCGGGGGCTTCGTGGCAGCGCCGCTCGCATACCCGTTCTATGCCTACCCCTACTACTACCCCTACCCGGATATGTATCCGACCTACCCGCCCGTCTATCAGGAAGCCCCGCCCATCCAGCGGGACGTTTGCTATGTCGGCGGGTGCTACCACCTCGAGGGTGACGGCGTGACGGTCGCCTACCGATGGATCTGGATACCGAACCCGCCGGAACCGCCTCCCGCGCCGCCACCCCAATAGACTCGTCGAGGTCAGACGAGCGTCTGAACAGGCGCGGTCTACCCAATCTTCAGCGGACGGGCGATGTCGCGGCGAACTTCTCGTGCACGGCCGGAAGGACGTTGTCATCGATCGGTCACCCGGCACCGCTACGCGCCCCCGTCCTACGCGAGGCGCAAGGTCGGATTCCTGAGCTCGAGGAGATCCTGTGCGCGGATCCCGATACTGCTCTTCACCTCGGGCTGGGCGGGCACGATGTAGAAGCGATCCTCTCGAATCCCGGCGATGACCTGCTCGGCCACCTCGGAGGGTGAGTAGCCGCCGGCGAGCCGGTCGGACAGAGCCTGGCCGAAGGCCTGCGCCATCGGTCCCGCCTTGCCTTCCTCGGAGAGATCGGCGGGGCGATTGCGCGACGAGCGCATGATGGCGGTGTCGACGAGGCCGGGACAGACCACCGAGACGCCGATCGGCGCGCTCATCAAGCGCAGCTCCTTGTACATGCACTCGGAGAGTGCTACCACCCCGTGCTTGGTCACATCGTATATGGACATGAACGGAGCGGTGGTGAGCCCCGCCATCGACGCGGTATTGACGATGTGGCCCTCGTCACCGCCCGCGAGCATGCGCGGCAGGAAGGCACGCACGCCGTGGATCACCCCCCAGAGATTGACGTTGATGACCCACTGCCAGTCCGCGAGCGAATGCTCGTGCGCCGCTCCAATCACGGCGACCCCCGCGTTGTTGCACAGGACGTGAGCCGCGCCGAACGTTGCATAAGTCTCGCGGGCGAGCCGCTCCACGTCCTCGGGACGGGCGACATCGACCTTCACCGCGAGCACGGCGGACGCCTGCCGGCGCACCGTTGTCTCGGCTGATGCGAGCGCTGCCACCTCGATGTCGGCCATGACGATTTTCATCCCCTCGGCGGCGAAGCGCTCAGCCAACGCGAGCCCGATCCCACTCGCCGCCCCTGTCACCACCGCGACCTGGTCCTTGAATGCCTTCACACGCGCCTCCCTCGGAGAGCAGTCAAAGCGACACTCCGGAGCATCACGGCGGGAGTCTAGACACCCGTCTGCAACTGGGTCCAGGCCGCCACGAAGAAGATACGTCGATCGGATAGGCCGTTTCGCCCGAAATGCAACGACGCCCGCTCTGATACGACCAGAACGCGCCTTGCGCCTGGCGAGTACGAGCGCTAGCATCGTGAGCATGGTCTGTGGGCTGCGGGTCCCCGAAAGTCGCCGGCGGGTGCCGGCACACCCGCGGAAGGTGCGTATGGCTCGAATTCCGATGGTGTCGGAAGACGATCCGACGACCCTTCTGAAACGGGTGGAGGGCGGCCCTGGTGAGGTTTTCAACGTGCGCCTCGCTCACATCACGAATCGCTTCAACGCAACCTTCCTGAGTGACGTCGACGACTACATCCTGAAGGCCAACGAGACGGCAGAGCGCCCGGCGCTCGCCTGAGCCTCAACCATGCACAACCGATCGGGTCTGCTCTTACTCGTCCTCACCCTCTTGTGTGGCGCGCCCTCTGTCTCGGCCCAGGAGTTGCCCGAGGGCAAAGGCAAAGAGCTGGTTGCTGCCCACTGCAATAGTTGTCACCCTTTCCAGGCGCGTGTCGGAGCCGGATACACGCCCAAAGGCTGGGCCACCGTCTTGCGGATGATGAGCAATTTTGGCGTGAGCCTGCCCGCGGACCAAGTCACCACCATCACTGAGTACCTGACCACGAACTTCCCGGAAAAGGGCAAGCCCGCCGGCGTGGTCATCCCCGGCCCCGTCAAGGTCTCATTCGCGGAGTGGTCGGTACCTACGCCGGGATCGCGGCCGCATGACCCGCTCGCCGCGAGGGATGGATCACTTTGGTATACGGGCCAGATGGCCAACGTGCTCGGTCGACTTGATCCGCGTACTGGTCGGTTTAAGGAGTACCCACTCAAGACGCCTCATTCGGGGCCTCACGGTCTCGTCGAGGACAAGGACGGGGCCATTTGGTACACGGGCAACACGGGAGCATTGATCGGCAAGCTCGACCCGAGGACGGGAGCCGTCACCGAGTACACGATGCCGGATCCAGACGCCAAGGATCCGCACACCCTGATCTTCGATCAGAGCGGAATCCTCTGGTTCACCGTCCAGAACGCCAACCGGGTGGGGCGCCTCGATCCCAAGACGGGTGAGATCAAGCTCCTCACACCCCCGACGCCGAAATCGCGGCCCTACGGCATGGCCGTCACCTCGAAGGGCGTCGTGTTCTATGTCGCGTTCGGGACCAACAAGGTCGGGAGCGTCGATCCGAAGACCCTCGAGATCCATGAGTACCCACTGCCGGACCCAGCGTCTCGTCCGCGTCGCATCACGATCACCAGCGATGACATCGTGTGGTACGCGGATTTCTCACGCGGGTACCTGGGCCGACTCGATCCCGGAACGGGCCGCGTGAGCGAGTGGCCGTCGCCGAGTGGTCCGAAATCTGAGCCGTATGGGATTTCCGCCATCAACGACGTCATCTGGTACAGCGAGTCGGGAACCACGCCGAACACTGTCGTGCGTTTCGACCCCAAGACGGAGAAGTTCCAGACTTGGGTCATTCCCGGCGGCGGCAACATCGTCCGCAACACTTCCGTCACTCCGGACGGCAACTTCGTCTTGGCCAATAGCCTGGTCAACGCCGTAACTTTGGTCAAAATTCTGAAATAAGGTCAAAGCCACCGTCTCGCTCGCTTCCCCCAGCACCCCCCTCGCTCGCACGCCGTTTGACATTCCCTTCCTTTGGACGGATTCTCCTGCCCGTCGGCTGAGTGGAGGAGTCGCTCGTTCGACCCGACAGGAGGTGCGCGATGCGGCGGAATACGGCGCTTTGGCTGGTGGGCATCTTAGCGGCGGTTGGCCTTGTGGCGGGGATCGCGTGGGCCCAGACTCCGGTGGCGGGTGGGACGATCATCTTCGCAGCCGGGGCGGACCCCGACAGCCTCGACCCGCAGAACACGCAGTCGAACCCGGGCGAGCAGGTCAACCGGATGATGTACGACAACCTCGTCCGGTTCAGCACGAAGATGCAGATCGAGCCCGCGCTGGCCGAGTCGTGGACGCAATCCAAGGACGGGCTGACCTGGACCTTCAAGCTGCGGAAGGGCGTCAAGTTCCACGACGGCACGGCCTTCGACGCCAAGGCGGTCAAGTACTTCTTCGACCGCGTGCTGGGGGACGAGAAGCCCTTCAAGGCGAGCCTCTACACGCCCTTCGTCCAGGGTGCTCAAGTCGTGGACGACGCGACGATCCGTGTCACGCTCAAGCAGCCGTTCGCCGCGTTCCTGTTCCGGCTGGCTCACTCGGCGGGCGGCATCCCCTCGCCTGCCGTGCATCAGAAGTGGGGCAAGGACTTCGCCCTGCATCCCTCGGGCACCGGTCCCTTCAAGTTCGTCGAGTGGGTCAAGGGCGACCGGGTAGTGGTCGAGCGGAACGACGGCTACTGGGGCGGTCGGCCGCTGCTCGATCGCGTGGTCGTCAAGACCGTCAAGGAGGATGCCTCCCGCGTGCTCATGCTGGAGTCGGGTGACGCGGACCTGATCCTGAACATTCCCCCCGAAGACATCCCGCGCCTCCGCAAGAACGCGCATTTCTCGGTCGACTCCATTTCCACGGCCCGGGCGCTCTACGTCACCATCAACGTGAAGAAGAAGCCCTTCGACGACGTGCGGGTGCGCCAGGCCCTCAACTACGCGGTCAACCGCGAGGCCATCGTCAAGAGCCTCTTCCAGGGCAACGCGGAAGTCATCTCCGGCATCGTCGCGCCGCTCCAAAACGGCTACGCCAAGCTGCCCGGCTATCCGTTCGATCCAAAGAAGGCCAAGGACCTCCTCGCCCAGGCCGGCGTCACGTCGCTCAAGGCGAAGTTCTGGTCGCCCAAGGGGCGCTACGTGAAGGACTTCGAGCTGGCCCAGGCCGTCCAGCAGGATCTCTCCGCGGTGGGCGTCGACGCGGCGCTGTCGACCATGGAATGGGGCGCGTATCTCTCCGCGACGAAGACCGCTCCCGAGCAAACGGATCGCGAGCTGTTTTTGCTCGGCTGGTCGCCCTCCACAGGAGAAGCGCAGTGGGGAATGTTCCCGCTGCTACACTCCTCGCAGATGGCGCCCAAGGGGGACAATCGCGGCTTCTTCAGCTCGAAGGCGCTCGACGACGCCCTCGACCGAGCCACCTCGGCCACGAGCGACCAGGCGCGCCTGGCCGCCCTGAGCGAGGCGCAGCAGGTCATCATCAAAGAGGCGCCGGCCATCTTTCTCCTGTCCCCGAACATGGTTGTCGGCCAGACGAAGAAGGTGCACGGCGTCGTGAACCTGCCCCTCGAGCTGACCTACTTCACCGAGAAGAGCTGGAAGGAGAAGTAGGCGAAGGAGGCGGCGGGCTCGCGAGCCCCGTATGCTGGCGTACGTCATCCGGCGCCTGCTCCTTCTCGTCCCCGTGCTGGTCGGGGTGAGTGTGGTGTCGTTCGCCCTCCTCCAGCTCGTGCCGGGCGATCCCGCGCTGATCCTGGCCGGCGAGGAAGCGACGGAAGAGGTCTTGACGCGGATCCGCCAGGAGTACGGGCTCAACCGGCCCCTGCCCGTGCAATTTCTCGCCTACCTCCGGCACGCCGTGGTGGGGGATCTCGGCGTCTCGATCCAGTCGCGCCAACCCGTGTCGACCCTCCTCAAGCAGCGCTTCCCTTTCACTCTGAAGCTGGCCTTTCTGGCCATCCTCGTCTCGGCCATTCTCGGAGTCGTCGCCGGCATCATCGCCGCCACCAATCGCAATTCCCCGCTGGACATCGCGGCGCTCCTGGGCTCTCTCGTCGGCATTTCGCTACCGATCTTCTGGTTGGGACTGCTGGCCATCCTCATCTTCTCGGTGAG
>Ga0306921_10005092_pt1 | contig 13604 bp, 8 predicted proteins | sample sta12Cox44000080_FD_203760 | JGI IMG/M metagenome (GOLD analysis project Ga0306921, IMG submission 203760) | Lab enrichment of tropical soil microbial communities from Luquillo Experimental Forest, Puerto Rico - statoxic.12C.oxic.44.000.080 (v2)... | ecosystem: Environmental > Terrestrial > Soil... | reverse complement strand
ACGCGGGTTTATTGGCTTCTCAGTGCTTGGGCGCACACAGTATTGGTTACGCGTTGAGTAAGTTGTGTTCCCTGAACGGGATCTTTTTTTGACCTAGGAGTTGAAATGAAAGCGGGGTTCCCACCAAGCATACGGGAATTGCGGCGGGATGAACTGGGAGATGCAGCCGGGCTGATTGGCAGAAGCATGCGCGACAACCCGTCCGATATGCAGGTGTTCCGGGTACCAGATGCCGCAGGCCGTTCGCTGGCGCTGCACCGCTTTTTCGTCCCGGTTTTAGCTGGCCTGTACGAACGCGGCCTGGTTCTGGGCGCGTTTCGGGGCCAGGTTCTGGTTGGAGTGTGTGGTATGGCACGACCTGGCTTTTGCCAACCCAGGGCGTTGGAGAAATTACGAATCCTGCCGGCCGCCATTCTCGGCAACCCGCTCGAAACGCCGGCGCGGATCTTAAGATGGGTCGGTGAATGGGCGCGCCATGACCCAGCCGAGCCGCACTGGCATCTGGGTCCTGTAGCTGTTGAATCCCGGCTTCAAGGTTATGGAATTGGGAGCGTTATGCTGAGGTCCTTCTGTGCTGTCATGGATGCCTGCCGGGCGATTTCCTACCTGGAAACGGACAAACCTGAGAACGTCCGTCTCTACCAAAGATTCGGTTTCAGGGTGATTGAATCTGCCGACGTGCTAGGGGTTCGCAATTGGTTCATGTCCCGACCCACGTTCTTGGGCGAGACAGCACAAGCCGAAGTTCCGGCGAAAGCGGTCGGATGGCTCTGAACGTAGTGGTACGTGGCTCCCGGGTGTTACGTAGCAATAATTTGAAAGACTGCATTCACCGTCGCAAATTATGATGAACGCGAGCAACTCGAAGATCTTTGGAGCGTTTGATGGGAGGAGCATCCCTTTCTTAGGCAAGGTTTCTTAGGAAAACGATCATGGAACAGCGGGACGTGCTCTTGGAGCTGGACTATCGCGCGCAATGGCTCGCTTTGTTGGAGAGGTATGGTGTCGGCCATCCGAAGGTACTGAACGTGGTGGAGGCTCCTGGAATCCTGGTGCAGACAACGGTGGGCGAGCCTCCGGGCCGGCTTAGCTTGGAGGGTGCGCCGGGGAACGTGCTGATGGTTAACATGTCACCGGTGCAAGCTCTGCGACAGAACCGTGCGGCGCGGTCGTTCGTGAGCGATATGCTGCAGGGGGATATGACATTGATGCCCAGCGGCGTACCGAGTGAATGGTCATGGAACAGCGTTTGCGACCGGCTGGACATCATCATCTCGACCGACGTGCTGGGAGAGGAAACCAAGCTCGACGTGGTCGACCGCTTTCTGTTTCGCGATCGCGAGATCGACGCAATCTGTCGCCGACTTTATCGTGCAATGACGTTGCCCGACGTAGCAGAGCGGCTATATGTGCAATCATTGGTGATCGAAATAGCCGCATTGCTAGAGCGTCGCCACTCTACCTCTTCACAGTCAGCAAAGACCTTGCAGGTTGGCGGACTCATGCGTCATCAAGCGCGGCGGGTGCTCGAATACATCGAAGCTAACCTGGCTCACGAAACAACCCTGAACGACTTAGCTGCGATCGCAGACTTGAGCCCCCACCATTTCTTACGCATGTTCAAGAGGACCATGAGCATGACACCACACCAGTACGTTTTGGAACGCCGGGTCGAGGGGGCCAAAAAAATGCTGCGCATGAAGACGAACAGTCTGGTGGAAATCGGGCTGACCGTGGGCTTTTGTAACCAGAGTCATTTTACGACTGCCTTCCATCGAATGGTGGGTGCGACTCCAGCCGAGTTTCAAAAAATGCTGCCGTAGGTCAACCTTAACCTGTTGCGAGAGCAGTCGAACCGCGCGGCGTTGAAGCTTGTGGTACGCCAGGTTTTGTCTCATCGAGCGGTGATAATCTGCACCGCTTTTGGAAGAGCTCGCCGGCTCCTCCTACGAACGCGACCACGCAAAGACCCGTACATTGCAAAAAGTGATAGCTGCACAGGCAGATATCTGCAGGCGATCGTTGCCACGTAGCTTTGTTGGAATAACATATTGAATTGTGGTGGGCGTTTCGGTCCCTCGGTCGAGGTCTTCGCGAGAGGGGCGTAACTTCCGTGCCTTACCGGGCTCGATACGAGATTCCGCGACCAAAAGGGCGGCTCATGTATCTAACGGGTTTGTTCAGCAAATTGGAGCACTCTTCGCCCCGGACTGAATCTTGTCATGCCTAAGCCGGTTTTGTTAAGCGTGGACGATGACCGCGATGTTCTGCAAGCCATCGAGCGCGATCTTCGTTCCCAGTATGGAGCCGAGTATCGGGTGATCGGCAGCGACTCTCCCGAGCAGGCGCTCGACGTACTGAAAGAGTTGAAGTTGCGTGGTGACGGCGTGGCCTTGCTGCTTGCCGACCAGCGCATGCCGCGGATGAACGGAGTCGAGTTCTTGCAGCAAGCGACTCAGATTTTTCCCGATGCCAAGCGGGCCCTGTTAACGGCCTATGCTGACACAAACGCAGCCATCAGCGCGATCAATGAAGCCAGTATTCATTACTTTTTTTTGAAACCGTGGGACCCCCCTAGCGAACATTTGTTTCCCCAGCTCGATGACCTGCTCGATGACTGGGGGGCTTCTTTCCGCCCAGCGTTCCAGGGAATACGGGTTTTAGGTACCCGCTGGGCACCCCGCTGCTATGAATTGCGGGACTTCCTGGCACGGAACCACGTCCCCTACCAGTGGATCGATGTTGAGCTTTCTGTCAGCGACCCGGAAACCAAGCGCCTCCTGGAGATCCTGGGCCCGGAAGCGACCAGCCTTCCGGTTGTATTGTTTCCCGACGGAACGAAGCTCCTGGAGAGCATGCCGACAGAGATTGCCCAGAAGATCGGACTGCAGACGCGCGCCGAAACCAGTTTTTACGACCTGGCGATTGTAGGTGGGGGCCCGGCCGGCCTTGCCGCTGCGGTTTACGGAGCCTCGGAAGGACTGCACACGGTAATGATCGAGCGGGAAGCTCCGGGAGGCCAGGCGGGCACGAGCTCGCGCATAGAGAACTACCTGGGATTTCCTACCGGGCTCAGCGGTGGCGACCTGGCTCGCCGAGCGGTTGTGCAGGCCCGGCGCTTTGGGGTGGAAATCTTGTCCCCGCAGGCAGCGGTCGGGGTGCGAACAGAGGGCTCGTACCGGATGATCAGGCTGGCAGATGGCAGCGAGATCTCGTGCCATGCCTTGATGATCGCAACCGGTGTGCAGTGGCGTCGGCTGGATGCTCCCGGAATCGACAGGTTGCAGGGCGCCGGTGTCTATTATGGCGGGGGAGCAACGGAAGCGGTATCTTGCCGGGGAGAGATGGTGTACGTGGTCGGTGGTGCGAATTCCGCCGGCCAGGCGGCTATGAACTTTGCCCGCTACGCGGATCGGGTTGTCCTGCTGGTGCGCGGCGGCTCGCTGTCGACGACGATGTCGCGATATTTGATTGACCAGATTGAGCGGACACCCAATATTCAGGTGTGGACGAATGCCAGCGTCGCCGAGGTTCATGGGGAAGTGCACCTGGAAGAGATTTCGGTCCTGTGTTCGGACACCAACAAGGTCGAGCGAGTACCCGCGAATGCTATGTTCATTTTTATCGGAGCTCTTCCACGAACCGAGTGGCTTGGCGATTTAGTTGAGAGAGACGACCGTGGTTTCATTTTGACGGGTCCTGACTTGATTAGGAACGGGCAGCCATCCAAGGGGTGGAGGCTCGATAGAGATCCCTTCCTGCTGGAAACAAATGTTCCCGGACTGTTTGCGGTGGGGGACGTACGACATGGTTCGGTAAAGCGTTGTGCATCGGCGGTAGGTGAAGGATCGGTGGCAGTACAGTTTATTCATCAATATTTGAGCAAAGTCTGATGGTGGACCAATCGGAGCTATTGCGTTTCCCAATATTCGCTGACCTGCCGCAGGACCAGATTGCCTGGTTCCTGGCTCAGTCGCAGGAGATGCACCTTAAGCCGGGTGACGTTTATGCCCGCCAGGGCGATCCCGCGGAAGCAATGTTCGTGATTCTTGAAGGCCAGTTCCAGTGGCGTGGTGAGGTTGCCGGGGAAGCCATCCTGCTTGCCAGCAAGACGGGCGATGTCACCGGCGTCTTGCCGTTCTCGAGAATGAAGCAATTCGCGGTTACGGCAAGTGCGGTGACAAACGGCCGCATTCTGCGATTTCCGGCATCCCTGTTTCCCGAACTGGTCCAAAAAATGCCGGAATTAGCCAAGCGCCTGGTAGGGGTGATGTCGGACCGGATTCGCGAGACCACCCGGTTCGAGCAGCAGCGGGACCGCCTGGCGGCATTGGGGAAGCTTTCAGCCGGGCTGGCACATGAGCTGAACAATCCCGCCTCTGCCGCTAAACGAGCCAGCAGTCAGTTGCGAAACACGCTGAAGCGAATCAAGGAGGCCAGCCACCAGCTGGGAAGACGCGAACTCTCGGCGGCGCAAAAGGCTGAGATCGAGAAGTTGGAGCTCTCGTTCACCCAACGGGACGAGCCTCCGCCGAACGCTCTCGCCATCCGTGACCTCGAAGACGACATTGACGCGCTGCTACGCAGCCACGGGCAAAATGACCTATGGCAACTGTCGGCCGAGTTGGCTCAAAGAGGAATTAAGGCAGAAGCTTTGAAATCTTTGTTCGATACCCTCGATCTGGAAACTGCGCGAGCAGCCCTGGTGAGGATCGCCGCTTCGGTCGAAATTGCGAGCCTGCTGAACCAAATCGAAAGCAGCACATCCCGCATCTCTGACCTGGTGGGTGCGATCAAAGAGTACACGTTCATGGACCAGGCGCCGCTGCACAATGTCGACATTGTGAAGAGCCTGGAAACAACGCTCACGATTTTGAACCATAAGCTCAAACGCGGGGTGGTTGTGCAACGGGATTATCAGCATGTCCCGCTTCTTGTGAACTCGTTTGGCAGTGAGCTGAACCAGGTTTGGACGAATTTGATTGACAACGCCATCGATGCGATGAGTGGAAAAGGCGAGCTTCGAATTCGAACCTATCGCCAGGACAGCTGCGTGGTAGTGGAGGTCGCCGATAACGGTTCGGGAATTTCCCCGGAGGTAAAGTCGCACATCTTTGAACCGTTTTTCACCACCAAGCCAGTTGGAGAAGGTACGGGACTGGGGCTGGATACCGTGCAGAGGATTGTAAGGAAGCATAGGGGCAATATTCAGGTGACCTCGAAGCCGGGCGACACAGTTTTTCAAGTGTGGCTTCCCATGGCTAACGCCGCTGGCGAGGTTGCCGCCTCCTAAGCCAGGCGTGAACTCGCAAAACTTAAACTCATCTACACGCAGGGAATCGCTGGTCGCGTCGCATTGGTGCATTCGGTTGGCGATCCGCAGAAAGCGAATTCACTCACGCAGGCGGTGAAAGGTTAGCTTTACCTTCTACGACTCCGGCAGCCTGGGGGTGAAAACGGGTTCTTGCTCTTGGTGCGATAGGCCGCAATGACCATGAACTCACTCCAGGCCTTCCCGTCGTCAGACTTCTCTCCTCTCTCCTCGCCACGTGGAGTGCGTCCGAGGAAATGTTCGTGTAAGTAGCGCCGGTAACGGCGTGGGGGACTACCGGCACTTTGAAGGCGTAGACGACGGATTGGCCATCGAACCTGACGCCACCGAGCGGCTCCGGCCCGAGAGCCAACCACGTTGCAGCCAGTGCGGGCAGCCGATTCATGCCGGGCACGATAAGCTCTCCCGGAGGAGACCGTCATCCTGTATTCGTCCGCGATTACATAGCCGCTGAGGATGAAGCGCCCCGCACCACGTTGCTTCGAAGCAACGGCTGCCGCGCTCGCCTTGGTGCGATCAGCAGCGTGGTTGCGGTGAGCAGCATTGCCCACCGCAACCACTTCCGGGGAGAGGGACATGGCCCTAAAAGATAAACTTCAGTCCCAATTGCAGGATGCGAGCCGGATGAGCGACACCGATATACAGAAAACTGGACGAGCCAAGGCAACTGGAGTCACCGGCGGAGTTGTTCGGTCCTCCATAGCACCCCATAGAGTTGGTGGCAGACGAGAAGCCGTTGGCGGCGGCAGTACCCCCACCCGCTCCGCCGACCGGACCCCACTCGGTGTGATTGAAAACGTTGAAGGCTTCCGCGCGGAACTCAAAATAGGCGCTTTCCTTCACCGGAAAGTTCTTGTACAGAGCCATGTTGAAGTTCCAATAGCCGGGGTTGCGCAGTGAATTTCTGCCCGCGTTGCCAAACGTCAGGCCTTGCGGAGCAGCGAACGCAGATGGGTTGGCATTGAGCGGACCAAACCCGGAGAGCGGCACATTGGGTATGTTGGTTGTGGGATTTCCAATCAGGTCCGGATACGAGCTGGCGCCGCTAACGCTATTCCCGACACCAGCATTGTCGCTGTAATTGGCGGCATTAGTTGGTGTGTACGGTGTACCTGTGAGCGCGGTAAAGATGCCGGAGTACTGCCAGCCTCCCAGAACCTTGTTCGCCAGCCCCGGGGACCGGAAGAAAGGCAAATCGTACACCCAGCCGGCGTTCAACATGTGCCGGATATCGAAAGCCGAGGCGGCGCGGTTGGCTGCAGGATCATATGTGTTCACGAAGTCGGCGTCATAACGGTCGGATGAGTCGTCGATGGAGTGGCTCCAGGTGTAAGCCAGGGTGAATTGCAGCCTGCCTGCGGTCTTCCGTGCCGAGACCTGAAAAGCATTGTAAGTAGACGAGGCGGCATTCTGCAGCTGCGTTATGGTCCCGGCTCCGTAGAAAGGCCGAGACGGATTCGGGTCCCCGCCACAAGCAACACCGAGGTTGATGGCCGCCTGGCCGGTAATGGATACGCCGCTCGGCGTGGTCATTGTGGTGCAGTCGCCCGAGGTATTGTTGATTCCACCAATCGGCTCGCCGGGCAGGTAGGGGTTCAAAGCAGCAGGTACCGGATAAAGCTGGTTCAGATCATCCACCCGGTTGAGATGTGTGCCTTTACTGCCCACGTAAGCCAGCACGAGAATTGTGTTCGTAGTTAGTTGTCGCTGAATGTCGAGATGCCATTGCTGTACGTATGGCCACACCGCGTGGGTGGGTATTGAAGTAAACGACAGCGGGAATATGGGTGACGATCCACTTAAGCCGCCTCCAATGTTGGAATAGCCGGAAATGTTGTATTGTGTCACGGTCTGGATGAGAGGCGAGGATTGCCCTTCCAGGCTCTCGGTGTTGGCTTCGTTCCCGTTGGTGTGTTCAAAAAAGATGCCATAGCCACCGCGGATGGCGGTTTTGCCGTCGCCAAACAGATCGTAAGCAAAGCCGACACGCGGCGCGGGATTGAACAGGTGGCCAGTCATGCAGCCGGCAGGAACGCCGTTTACGCCGCAGTGCACCAGTCCATTGAACGGATTCCCCGTATTCGGAATCAGCGCTCCCGCAAAACCGGTCACGGAGCCATCGCTGTCAATTTGCGGTGTATTGGCGGGGTTGTACGCCGACGGTGTCCAGTTGTAGGCATGGTTGTACTTTTCGCGGTATGTGCCAAACATGCTGATCCGTAAGCCCAGGTTGAGCGTAAGTTTGGGGGTAGCGCGCCAATCGTCCTGGAAATACGGCTCGAATATCTTATAGCGGTTGTAAAACTTCACATTGGTGCTGGCCTGCTGGAAGGTGGCAATTTGGCCGAGCAGCAAGTCGGCAAAACTGTTTCCGGTGCTGACCGAAGTGGCGCTGGTGTTGAAGGTTAAGGAGCCATTCACCAGTTGGGTGCTCAACTCGTTCTTCTGAGCGGCCACGAAATACGCGCCGAACTGCATGTTGTGCCGTCCGACTATCTTGGTAACGTTGTCGCGAAAAGTGTAAGTCGGGTTTGAGTTATAAGCCCCCTCCGGCCACTCGCCATTGGGATCCTGGTAAAAGGTCGACCCGTAGGCAGCATTACCGGTCAAGGTGATCGCCGGCAATTTCCCCCCGAACCCGTTGTTAAAGATCGTGCCCATGGGGAGATTTGGCGGCCGCTGCCAGGCGTTGGGGTCAGGAGTTCCGGTGGAAAAGGTTGAGATGTGGTCGGTGGTATAGCTGGCGACGAACTCATTCACTAGGGTGGGCGAGGGATTCCAGTTCAAGCGAGCAACGATGCTCACCGCGGGGCCGATAAAGTTGGTCTGTACGGTAGGGAAGGCGCTGCCTGTGAAGAGCGGAGTCGGCGTGATCGTATTCCACGAGTCGTGGGTGAAGCGAAACATGGCTGCCCATTTTGAGCCAAAATTCTGGTCAAGGCGCAGCAGCTCTTCCCGCCAATTGGTAGGCTGGGTCGGCGAGGCATTGTAGAGTGCTGCACCGGGAATCCCGGCGTTGGCCACGGGGATGAGCGGAAGCAGGGCGGCGCCCACAGGACTGACCGGCACCTGGTTGTTGGGAAAGAACTGCCCGGTGGCAGGGTTGATTGGGCAGTCTGCGAATGAGCTGGTTGTCTGGTTGGGACACAGGTCGTTGAAGTTACCTTGCCGTTCCGCATTGGAGGGCACGAGTGCATTGAAGACCTGTCCCGGGACGCTCTCCTTGCGCCATTCCTGTGACCAGAAGAAGAAGGTCTTCGTTCGATCGGTGTTGTAGTGCCCGGGAATAAAGACCGGACCACCGATGGTGTAGCCGAAATCATTCTTGTGATACGGCGGAACTGTCGACTCGAAATAGTTGCGGGCATTGAAGGCGGTATTGCGCACAAACGCGTAGGCATCTCCGTGGAAATTGCGCGTACCCGACTTGGTTTCAACCTCCACGGTGCCGGAGCCGCTGCGGCCATACTGTGCGCCGTAGTTCGAAGTCAATACTTTGACTTCGGCAATTGCGTCGATGCTGGGATAAACGTTAAGCGTAGAGTTGCTGCCGTTATCCATGTTGTCGCCGCCGTCGAGCTCCCAGTTGTTGTACTCGGTCCGTCCGCCGTTGAAACTGAAGGCCACGTTGCCATTAATTCCAACGGTACCCTCGTCCTGGCCGCTCTGATTGTTAACCCCGGGAGTCAGGGTGGCCAGCTGGGTGAAGTTGCGACCATTGAGCTGCAATTGGGCGATTTCTCTTCCCGTGATGACGCCGGAGAGCTCGGAGGACTGCGTTTCAACGGCGCCGATACCGCTGCCTTCAACCGTCACTTCGGCGGTCGAGCTGCCTACCACCAGTGTGGCGTCGGCGCGAGTCTTTTGTGCCACTCGGAGCACGATGCCCTTCGCTTCATACTTCCGAAAGCCTGAAAACTCGACTGCGAGGTTATAGGTACCGCCCGGCAGTCCTCCGACCACGTATTCGCCATCGCCATTGGTCTTGGTAGTGCGGTTGACCCCGTGTTCGGGGCTGCTGACCGTAACTTGAGCGTTGGCGATACTCGCTCCGCTCTGATCACGGACAGTACCGGTTATTTGCCCTGTATCCTGAGCAAAAGCGATTCCCCCAAACAACATACACAACCAGAAAAGGCGGCCCAAATGCTTCATATCCCCCACCAGCTCTTTCTTCACCAGATCCGATGCAAAGCAGGCCAGGCGAATTGGTAAAGAAACCGACAGCTTTAAAACGATTTAATACAACTCCAACGGGGATGAACCTGTCAAGTGGAAAAGCGGGTGGGAGTCTGGGTGGACTGGCGCACCGCGAGTGCAGGATCGACCAGTTTCAGATTGCCATTGGAGGTTGCGGAGGCCCCGGTGAGGCTGTTCCAGATGGTCTCGGCAGCGCATGCTCCCATCTCCATCATCGGTTGTCGCACCGTCGTCAGGCTCGGACTGGCCAGAGTTGCCATTGGAATGTCATCAAAACCAACAACGGAACAATCCTGCGGCACACGCCGGCCGCTGTCTGCCAAGGCGCGTATGGCGCCGAACGCTGTCATATCATCGAAGGCGGCGATGGCCGTAAACTCGGTTTCGAGTTCTAACAAACGGCCCGTCAGTTCCGCGCCCGACGCGAACCCCGATAGGGGGTCGGATGATCCGGAGATTTCCTTTACCAGCGAGGGCCGGATCGCCAGGCCGGCTTCCTTCGCAAACCGTTGCATGCCAGCCCACCGTCGGCTGGTATCGGCAAGTTGCTTGGGGCCGAGGATGAATGCTATGTCGCGATGACCCAATTCGTAGAGATGCTTCAGCGCAACGTAGCCCCCAGCTTCGTTGTCCACCAGGATGGAATGTATTCCGGAGCGATGCAGATCGCGACCCACGACAACGGTTGGCAAACTTCCTCCGGCCAAATTTTTCAGCAGGTCGATTCTAACGAACAGCCAGTTTGCCACCACGATCAGTCCTTCGACGCGGCGGTCGATCAGCATTTCCAAGTAACGTCCAAACCGGTTGCGATCATTGTGCGCGTCCATGACCACGGGAAGATACTCGGTGGGCTGCAAACGCAGGTCGATACCTCGCAAGATCAGGGTGCAGAATGGATCGGACAGATCGAAGACAACCACTCCGATGGTATTGCTGCGTTGATTGCGCAAGGAGCGCGCAAAAACGTGTGGGCGGTAACCCAGCCGCTCCGCAACCTCGCGGATGCGCCGCCGCGTGTCCGGCCTGAGATGATTCGCCAGAGGGGCGCGGTTGAGCACAATGGAAACGGTCGAGGCCGAAAAGCCGCTGCGTCTGGCAACGTCCACCAGCGTGACCGTCTTGTGCGGGACCGTTTGGGATTTCAAGGCAACAACAAGATACCACTAGCATCGGAAGAACGGGCTCAACCGTAGGTTGGACTACTCTTGCCTCTGCCTGGCGCGACCGAGTACGTCGTAGAATTCGGCGACGTGCGGAGGCGGGTAAAACCTCCGGAAGAGACCTTCAATTTTACGGTCCGTCACCTGATTCCAAACTCCTAATCGCTTGCTGGAACGCGCCGCCCGCCAATGGTCGAGGTTGCCTCTTCAGCCAGGGGAAAACATCTTGAAATCCCCGGCGACGACGAAACGCAATCAGCATGCCGTTTCCGGGAGCGTAGGTTGGCTTTGCTGCTTTGGCGTTAGACGGGCCCGCGCACGAATGGAATCCAGGCTGTATTCCATTACTACGTCGCCGTTTTCAAACACAACTTGGAGCAGGTCATGTTGCAGACCACATTCACCGACGTTTTCAATCGTCCTCAAGTCTCCATTCTCGTTCTGTACCAAGGCCAGGCGGCCGTGCTTCGAGTTCTTTCTGGGATCAGTCACAGGATCCTTGAACACTGGCCGCCACTCTCCTTGGCTGCGAGCGGCTGAACACTTCAGCGCGAATTCTTGCGTGTCGCGATTCAGTTGCTGCAACAATGCCCCGCCCATACCAAAGCTGATATTGTCGGCGCTCCAGCCGTGGAATTTCGTAAGCTGGTAGAGGATATTCTGAATGGTGAACAGGTTTACGCCGTCGCCCTGGATGACGCGCACACACGACGGCAAGACGCGATAGCCCTTGGCATTCGCGGTGAAGCCGAACTTGGCAGCGAGTATGTCAAATACCCGGGTGAGCACCTGCACGGGATCGCCGGAGTCGGGGCGGATGACCAGGGTACCCTGCCGCTTCACGATATCGGGCTTGAGAATCTCCCCCCAAATCTTTTCGCAAGCGCGATAGACGTCGTAGCTATCGGAAACACAAGCCACCAGGCCGGTGGGGTATGACGTCAGCATGTTCCGGAAGGCCTCGACCTCCTTCGTCTCGCCCCATACGGTCATGGTGGAGTGCTCAGATGCCGGTATGGAGAACCCTGGCATCGCGGATGCATGATAGAAGTTTTGCAGAAGCACGATTCCCGCCAGCGTGTCCGTTCCCTTGAAGTTCAGGAGGTGTGCCGCCGCGCCGATGCCTGCAGTCTCCTCCGAGCTCACTCCCCGATAGCCGAAATCGTGCAGCTTAAAGTCGATCAGCGAAGGATCGCCGGTGCGCTCGAGGAAATCCAGAATGGTTTTCTTGATGGTGCGTGAGAGGGTCGCGACCGTAATCGGATACCACACTTTCATGACCAGGGTTTCGAGATAATTTGTCAGCCAGGGGAACTCAGGATCGGCATTCTCGATGGTCAGCAGGACGTTGCGAGTCGGAACCACCATCCCTTCGGGCACAGCCTTGATGCGAACCGGCAAGCGGCCACCGAACTTGTTGTAGAGGCGAGTCCAGCCGGCCTCATTGAAGAGTGGTTGGCCAAAGTGAGCCTTGCAGAAGGCGGTGGCCTCGGCGATATCGGAGAGGGTGAAGCGAGAGCCTGCAAGATAGGACTTCAGATAGTACTGCAGTCCAAAGAATACAGTGTCAGCCGACATTCCTCCCCTCGATTCGAGGTAGGAGTAGACGCCGTCGGTGTCGGGAGGATATTGCTTCCAATGGGTGATCTTATAGCTATCGGTCCTGAGCAGAAAGTTCATCCAAGCACGACTCTATGCGTGTCGGTGGATGCACGCAACCGAAGGGCAACGACCTGCAGGGCTGCCGCCTGAAACCTGTGTCCTGCCCTCGGTCCGGTACCGGGAAGCGCCTGCCGCCCCCGGCCGACCAGAGGCCAACACCAAGCAGCCGGTGTTAGACTTTGAGCGAGTTGAAACGACTGCTTCAAATCGTCGTGGTATTAGGAATTGTTGCGCAAGCAATCGGGCAAAATCTTTTGCTTCCCAACGTTCCGGAGAAGATCAAGGCGCCGGCAGGCGAAGAACTTGTTCTGCGGGTGCACGCATCGGGCTCGCAGATTTACGTTTGCCAGCCGGGAGCTGACGGCAAACTGGCCTGGAACCTGAAGGCCCCGGAAGCCGAACTGCGTGACGACACGGGAGCGCTCGTCGGCCATCACTTTGCCGGTCCTACGTGGAAACACAACGACGGCAGCGAACTCACCGGCAAGGCAGCAGCCCGGGTCGATTCTCCGGATCCGAACGCCATTCCCTGGCTGCTGCTCTCGGTCACCGCTCACAGTGGAAACGGTGTGCTCGGCCGGGTAAACAGTGTCCAGCGAATTAACACGAAAGGTGGGCTGGCGCCGCCGGCTGCCGGCTGTACTGGTGCAACCCAGAACCAGCAAACGAAGAGCAGCTACACTGCCGATTACTACTTCTATGCGCCGGCCAAGTGAGATATAGCCTAATTTTCCGCTTTACCTTTTGTTTCGCTCCGCTCGGTCTTTGAGTTTGCTTACTTTGAAACCATGGTTGAGAGGCTGAGGGCATGGGATTCACCCGGCGCAGAGTGCTATTGGGTCTGGGACTGGAGGTAATTCACTCCGCGATGCCAGGAACCGTCAAGCGCGCCGTAGCATCCTCTCTGTCGGGGCTGTTCAAGATGGCGACAGGCAACTGTCCCTTCCGCCTGGCCGTCATCAACGACGAAATCACCCAGGATTTCGAGAAGGCATGCCAGATGGTGTCCGGCGACTTCGGGCTGCGATGGATCGAGCTGCGCTCCATGTGGGACAAGAACGTGACGGAACTGAACCCGAAAGAAGTGGAAGAGGTGCGGAAGATCCTTGCGGAACACAAATTGCGAGTCACCGACATCGCGAGTCCGTTGTTCAAAGCGGACTGGCCGGGCGCTCCCCGTTCGTCGCAGAGCGAAACCCGCGATCAGTTTCATTCCACCTTCGACGCCACGGCACAAGACAAGCTGC
>Ga0306921_10005090_pt1 | contig 13606 bp, 12 predicted proteins | sample sta12Cox44000080_FD_203760 | JGI IMG/M metagenome (GOLD analysis project Ga0306921, IMG submission 203760) | Lab enrichment of tropical soil microbial communities from Luquillo Experimental Forest, Puerto Rico - statoxic.12C.oxic.44.000.080 (v2)... | ecosystem: Environmental > Terrestrial >... | reverse complement strand
GCGCCCCCCACCAGTTCGTTTGGAAGCGGAAGTAGTCCACCCCGACGACCACGTTGTCGGTCAGCGCGTGATAGACGCAGAGTGAAACACCCGCCTGGCTCTTGAGCCAGCTGGTGGTCGCGTCAGTCTTGTCCTCCGGCAGCTGATCCACGAGAACCCGACCGGCTCCTGCAGAGACTTGCTCGCGGCCAAGGACGACGGCCGCCTGGGCGTAGAGTCCCGTGAAAGAGCGCAGCTGGCGATCGACGGTGGTGAACGTCGAGCCCTCGTTCTGGAGGGCGTAGTAGATGCCCAGGCCCTTCCCGCGAAACGCGGCAGCGCCGAGGCGGATCGGACCAGCCTCGAAGCGCCCACCGGCCGCCGCGCCCCAAACCTCGTTGGTTCTCGGTGAATCCACGATGGCCATGTATTGGTACATCCCCTCAGCCGCGAGCTTGAACCGCACCCGCTTCGCGAGCGCCCGCTCGGCGCTGACCGCGCCCTCGACCCGCGGAAACGGCGTTCGCTCCCAGGCGTCGAGCAGCCGAGTGGGATCGTAGAGGCCGACCGACACATTGAGCCCTGCCACGGGCGGAGAGGCGTAGACGAACCCGGCGGCGAACCCGGGATCGAGCGCGCCCGTCCCGATGTGCCCGCACGCGGGGTAGAAAGCGTCGACGCAGGGCAGTCCCAGACCGTAGCCGTGACCGTAGAGAAAATCGATCTCGGTGGAGATGGCGCCGAGCAGCCCGGATTGGCGCCCGGCCGTGAGAGCTCCCCAGGGGCCGCCGAAGCGGACCCAGCCCTCTCGCATGTCGAACGTCTTCGTGGTGCTCCTGCCGAAGTCCTGCGTCCGGTCTCGGGCGAACGACTCTGCGGTCCCCCACAGCGATACGTACGACATGGCCTCGGTCGTTTCGGACACACGGCGCCTGATCCCGAAAGCGAGGATCGAGCCCAAGAATCCGCTCCGCACGCGCGAACCAAAGTAACGTCCGTTCGCACCTTGGTCGCTCCAGTAGCCCGCCGTGAACGGTGCCCCGGAGCCCAGCACCGTGTGCTGCGGTCCGGGGTTGCCGCTCGGGTCGACGTTGGGGTTGAACGTCGGTTGCGGGAAGTCGTCGCCGAAGCCTTGGCTGAGGAAGGCATTCACGCGGCCGTCGGTGAAGAAGGTCCATCCGTGGGTGTCGACGATGGTGAGCTCGGCGACGGCCGGTCGGGTCCCGCAGACGAGCAGGAGGACAGCCCATCCTGTGACTCTGCAGAAAGAGGCTCTGGCGAGACGCGAACGACGGCCAACGGCTGGTGGGGTCACGGGCCGAGCTAGAGAGTGCCGGCGAACTGCGAAAAGAGCCCGACTTTCTGCCGTGAGATCGATGCGCAAGAAAGCTTCGAACGGACCAGAAAGAATCTTTCGGTTCTCGTCAGGAACGTCGGGCGCGCCGCTCAGGGCACGCCGAGCGCATGCAGGCCGAAGTAGATCGCGGCGGCGATCAGGGCGGCCGACTGGATCGCGGCGAGCGGAGCGCGGCTCCGCCGTGTGGAGCTCATCGCGGGCGGTTCGGGGCGGCCACGCAGTGGCCCACCACTGAGAGGGTTCCGATTCAGAGGCACATGGCGAAGCGCAGCAGCAGCTCGTGCTCGAGCGCGCCCATCGCTTGCAAGATCTTGATGTTCTCCGACGTGCCGCTCCAGTAGTTGGCGACGTAGTTGATGGACAGCCGCACCAGGCTGCCGCGCCAGTAGTTGAGCCCGAGCGTGCCGGAGATGACGCGCGTCGTGGCCCGGTTGGGATCGCCCAGGTACGCCGCGTTCGAGGTGAGGTCCTCCTTCAGGACCTCGCCGCGCACGGCGACCATGAGCCCGTCGTCGAGCGGGCGCGCCTCGCCGGGGCGGCCGAGCCGCGCGGGGAGCTCGAGCCCGGGCACCGGGAGCAGCCGATCGTCGCCCAGGATCCAGAACCACAGCTCGCCGTAAACGGCGAGCCCCGACAGCGTCGCGGCGCCGGCTGGCAGGATCGGCCCCGCGGGGAGCAGCGAGACGTCGGCCTCGGCGAGTTGCTGGTTCCGGTAGACCCCCTCGGCGCGCACGCCGAGGCGCGAGCTCACAGGCAGGTTGAGCTCGCCGGCGAAGGCCATCGACGTCCCGTTCTCGCGCAGCTCGATGGTGGTGGGCATGGTCTGGTTCGTCACCCAGCGCGGGTTGAAGAACGTCACGCCGCCCGGCGTCGCCTGCAACGAGAACTCCGGGCCCAGCACATGGCGGCCGTACCACCCCGATCCGCCGATAGCCAGGTGGCGGAACCCAAACGGGGCGGCCACGATCCGCCCGATGGCGTCCGGCTGGTTGTCGAGGTTGCGGAAGTTCCCGGCCCCCTCGCCGTCGAACAGGCCGACGGAATAGTAGAAGAAGTCGCCGACGAGGCCGGCCGCCATTCCCCCCACGTCCTTGTTGCGGGGCGCGCCGAGGAGGCGCACCGCCATCGAGCGCTCGATGAAGTCGGTGTACGCGTCCGACGTGCGGTTCTCGAGCGTGAACGGCACGTCGAACTGGCCGGCCTGGAGGATCAGCCGATCGCCCAAGGGGACCAGCGCCAGGTAGTCGTCGGGCGGCGACAGCGCCGCGGGGGCGACCGTGCCGGGGTCCGCGGGCGCCGGCGTCAGGTCGACGGCGACGTCGAAGTAGGCGATGCCGCCGAGCCAGCCGGCGAGGCCCACGCGGGCCCGGCGGATGTAGGCCCCGCTCTTGGGGGTCTGGCGGGGGAAGGCGGCGCCGTCGACCTGGAGCCGGACGTCGGGGAACAGGACCACCTCGTCGCCCGGCGTGCGGATGAATATGCGATCGGTGAACCCGACCGCCGGCAGCGGCCCGGCGGCCGGCGCGGGGGATGGGGCCTGCGCGGCGGCGTCCGCGCCGGGCCTTCCATCGTCCGCCTCCTCCTCGGCGCGCGCCGTTGCGGTGAGCGCGATCGCACAGGCACCGACGGCGGCTAAGCGGGCGAGCATCGAGAGCTTGCGCATTGTAACCGCGTCGGCGGAAAGTCGCCGAAATGCCGGAGTCACGCGCCCGCCCGCCGGTTGGGGTCGCCGCCCTCGCGCGGAAGTACGCCGCCCTCGTGCGGCTGCGCGCCCGCCGCGATCAGGGCGGCGCCGCGGCGACCCGCGACGAGCTTCGCGCCCTCGCTGCGGAGTTCCCGGGGGCGCTGCGCGAGCTCGATACCCTCGGTCCCGCCGAGCTCGCGCGCCGCGCCGCCGCCTGCGCCGCCGCCGCGGAGGGCGCCCCCCCCGAGCCCTGGATGGCCTGGATCGCCGCCTACCACGACCTCGTCGCCGAGACGCTGGCCGCGCGGGCCCGCCGGCGGGCCCAGGCGGAGCCCGGGGGGCGGATCAACGTCGCCGTGCTGCGCGCCCTGTCGGCGCGCTTCGAGGTGCCGGCGGACGAGATCGCGCGGGCTCTCTTCCCCGTGCGCCGCCCGTCGCCGTACCGGCTCTAGGCCCCCTGCGGGGGCGGCGAGAGCTGCGCCGCCAGCGCGTCCGGGTCCGTGACCGGGAGCTCGCAGCGGCCGCGGCGGCAGACGTAGGCGGTGGGAAGGCCGTCCACGGCGACCTTGTCGGCGGCGAACGGGGCGAGGCGCGCGAGGGCGGCGAGGTCGCCCTCGGCGGCGCAGGCCAGGGCGCGGTTCGGCACGAAGGCGCGGCGGAGGACGGCGGTGAGTGGGGCGGCGTCGCGCAGCTCGGCGCCGCGCGGCAGGACGATGGCGATCTCGCGCGGCTCGTCGGTGGCGAAGTCGAGCGCGAGCAGCGCCTCGGTGAGCGCGAGGGGGTTGGACGCGAGCGGCGCCGCGAGGTTTCCGAGCGCGCGATCGGCGACGGCGCGCCAGCGATCGTCGGAGGTGAAGGTCGCGAGCCGCAGCGCCGTGAGCAGCGCCACCGAGGTCCCCGACGGCTCGGCGCCGTCGTAGGCGGGTTTCTCGCGGGCGATGAGCCGCTCGTGGTCGCCCGCGGTCATGAACCAGCCCCCCGCCGGATCCGCGAACAACCGCTCGGTGTCCGCGGCGACGGCCAGCGCTTCCTCGAGCCAGCGGGGGTCGAAGCTCGCCTCGTAGAGGTCGAGGAGCCCGGCGGCAAGGAACGCGTGGTCCTCGAGAAAACCGGCGATGGGGGCGCGCCCGTCCTTGAAGCTGCGCGCGAGCCGCCCCTCGGGGCGCATCCGCCCGAGGACGAACGCGGCGGCGCGGGCGGCGGCGTCGACGTAGCGCCGCTCGTCGAGCACGCGCCCGCCGACGGCGAGGCCCGAGATCATGAGGCCGTTCCAGGCGGCGAGGATCTTCTCGTCGCGCAGCGGCGGCGGCCGGCGGGCGCGGAGGTCGTAGAGCGCGGCGCGCTGAGGGGTGAAGGCCGCCCACGCCGCCTCGTCGGGGCGCGCGACGTGGAGGATGTTCGCTCCCTCGAAGTTCCCCTCGGGCGTGACGCCGTAGTGGCGGAGGAAGGCCTCGGTCTCGGGGCCGCCGCCGAGCGCGGCGCGGAGCTCCGCCTCGGACCAGACGAAGAACCGCCCCTCTTCGGACCGGCCGTCGGGCCCCACGGAGTCGGCGTCCGTCGCCGAGAAGAAGCCCCCCTCGGGCGCCGTCATCTCCCGCACCACGTAGTCGAGCGTCTCGCGCGCGACACGCGCGAAGTCGCGTCGCCCGGTCACCTGGAACGCCTCGGCGTAGGCCACGGCTAGCAGCGCGTTGTCGTAGAGCATCTTCTCGAAGTGCGGGACCAGCCACTCCGCATCCGTCGAGTAGCGATGAAACCCGCCGCCGATCTGATCGTACATCCCACCGCCGGCCATCTTCTCGAGCGTCAGCGTGGCCATGGCCAGCGCGTCCGCGTCGCCGGTGCGGCGGTGGTGGCGGAGCAGCAGCCGGATCGGGAGGTTCGAGGGAAACTTCGGCGCCCGCCGCAGCCCCCCCTCGCGCGCGTCGAACACGCGCTCGAACACCGCCACGGTGTCGCCGACGAGCGTCGCCGCCGGTGTCCCGGCGTCGGGCGCGGCCGGCGGCTCCATCTGCTCGCGCACGGCCGCCACCAGCGCCGCCGCGGCGCGCCCGACCCGCTCGCGATCCTCGAGGTAGCTGCGGTGGACCTCGCCGAGCAGCCAGAGGAACCCGCGCCGCGCGCCGCGCACGCCGTCGCGCGGCGGGAAGTAGGTGCCGCCGAAGAACGGCTCGCGGTCGGGCGTCAGCCAGACGCTCATCGGCCAGCCGCCCGACTGCGTGAGCGCCTGGACCGCGGCCATGTAGACGGCGTCGACGTCCGGCCGTTCCTCGCGGTCGACCTTGATGCAGACGTAGTGCGCGTTCATGAACGCGGCGATCTCCTCGTCCTCGAACGACTCCCCCTCCATGACGTGGCACCAGTGGCAGGTCGCGTACCCCACTGAAAGAAAAACCGGCCGCCCGAGCCGCCGCGCTTCCTCGAACGCCTCGTCCCCCCACGGGCGCCAGTCCACCGGGTTGTGCGCGTGCTGGAGGAGGTAGGGGCTCGTTTCGAGGACCAGCCGGTTCGTGTACCTCGGCGCGCGGTGCGCGTCGTCGACGAAGTGGTGCGTGCGCGGCGCATAGCCGCCGGGCGCCGCCTGTCTTGAGGCCAGCGCCTCGCCGAGCGCGCGCCTCAGCGCCTCGCCGTACGGCGGCGCGCCCGGCGCGTCATGGATCTCGGAGACCTCGGCCATGCGCGCAAGCTAACACCGAACTCGCCGCTCGGAGTCGTCGGGACGCGGGAAACCGCGCGCCCGTGGCGATCTGGCGCGCCACGCGCGTTCAAGGCAAAGTCGCTCCGTGGCCCGCTTCTTGTTCGTCTGTCTCGGAGGGGCTTTCGGTACGGGGGCCCGGTACCTCTTCGGCGGCTGGGCCCAGCGCACGCTCGGTCCCGCCTTCCCCTACGGCACCACGATGATCAACCTCCTGGGGTCGTTCCTGATCGTGATCATCATGACTCTCTCCCTTCAGCGGGGCGTCATCCCGGCCGACCTCCGCGTCGTCCTCACCACCGGCGTCATGGGCGGCTTCACGACCTATTCGACCTTCAACTACGAATCGATCGCCTTCTTGCAGCAGGGGGCGTGGGGGATGGCGGCGCTCAACATCGCCGTCACCGTCGTGGGCTGCTTGATCGCCGGCGGCCTCGGGCTCCTCGTCGCCCGGGCGATCGCCGGGTGAGGAGGCGGAAATGACGGCGCGCGCGCTCGAAGGCGATCAGCTGCTGGTCCGGATCTTCATCGGCGAGGCCGACCGCTGGCACCATCAGCCGCTCCACATCGCGCTGCTCGAACGCCTCCGGCACGAGGGGTTCGCGGGCGCGACGGTCACGCGCGCCATCGGCGGCTTCGGCGCGCGGAGCATCATCCACACGACATCGATCCTGCGGCTGTCCGAGGATCTGCCGCTCGTCGTGGAGGTCGTCGACAGCGAGGACCAGGTCGAGAAGCTCAAGCCGATCCTTGACGAGATGGTGGCCGAGGGGCTGGTCACCATCGAGAAGGTCCGCGTGCTGAAGTACCTGCCGCGGACGCCGTGACGCCGCGGGACCGGTGACGGGCTAGGGCGCCGCGGTGGCGCTCGCCAGGCAGGCGTCGAGGTTCGCGCACGCCGTCTGGTTGGGCAGGCTGCACAGATCCGTCAGCACGGCGTTCGTGCAGTCCTCGACGTTGCCGACGGTCAGCGTGGGGCAGGCGCTGGCCACCCCGGGCGCGGCGCCGACGCAGTCGGCTTTGCTCGCGTCCGTGTTCTGCTTCGAGCCGTCCGAGCAGGTGACGTTCCGGCCGTACCCGCCCTGGCGCTCGTTGATCCAGTCGCAGAGGACGCCGACCTGGTCCGTCGTCAGATCCGCGAAGGTGTCCGATCGCGGCAGGCCGGAGCTCGAGGCGACGTTCGTGCCGCTGGGGCCGCAGGAGATGGTGCCGACGCCGACGAGAATCGTGCAAGCGATCACGAGCCAGGAACGTCCCATGTCTTCCTCCGTGAGGTCGCGCGGTCGCTCCGCCCGACGTCGTAGCCCCTTTGCAAGGGGCACGCCGGCAGCGACGGCCGCGGACTTCCGCCGCGCGCGCCTCGCGGGGCAGGACATTCGCGTCAGGGGCGGGACGACGCGCTGGCGCGTCGTCGAGCGCGCCCTTGGTCGAGGGCGCGGGGCGCCTGGGCTGGGGAGGGGGCCAACCCAGGCGCCCGCGGTCGTGGGCGCTAGGGGCCGATCCAGCTGAGCGAGCTCATCACCGAGCCGGTGGCGATCAACGGGTCGGTGCTCGCGTCGAAATTGAACGGGCCGACCACGTTGTTCGAGACCGAGATCGAGTCGATCTGGATGATGGTGGGGTTCGCCCACGGGCCCGGGTCGGTGGCGACCACGGCGACGGCGATCGCGTTGATGGCGGCAGGGTTGAACATCCCCTGCCCCGGAGAGGACAGCGCGAAGGTGATGTTCGTGAAGCCCATGGCGCAGCTGGCGGTGCTCGCGAGCACGACGCCGGTGCCGGCGACGTCGGGCGTGGTGCCGGAGGCCACCACGAGCTCGACGGCGCCGCCCGAGCCGCTGAGCACGCAGACGCGGGCGCTCAGCGTCGCGTTCGTGCCGTCGAACGGGGCCGCCGAGAAGTCGATGATCGCTTCGCCGAACTGGTTGGACGCCGTGAGGGGCGCAGACAGCCGCGCGCAGCCGGGGCAGCCGCCGCCGGTGGACCCCCCCGCGCCTGTCATCCCCGTACCGCCCATACCGGTCATGGCGCCGCCCATGCCGGTCATGCCCGGTGCGCCGCCGGCGCCAGTCATCATGCCGCCGCCCGTGCCGGTCATGCCTGGTGCGCCGCCGGCGCCGGTCATCATGGCGCCGCCCATGCCGGTCATGCCTGGTGCGCCGCCGGCGCCGGTCATCATGGCGCCGCCCATGCCGGTCATGCCTGGTGCGCCGCCGGCGCCGGTCATGCCTACCCCGCCCGCGCCGCCGGTGCCGTCGGAGGTGTCCCAGTCGACGGAGACGGAGATGCGGCCGTTCTGGCGCATCGTCAGCTGGACGGGCTGCGCGACGCCCGCGGCCAGGGTGACGGTGAACGGGTCGCTGCTCCAGGTCGCGACGGACATCGCGCTGACGGCGGCGCACGTCTCGGCGAACGCCTCGGCGAGCACCGACACGGAGCCGGTGGGGAGGCCGGAGAGGCTGGTGCTGACGGTCACCCCCGGCGTGACCGAGATGGTCCGCGCCACGGAGCGCGAGGTGCCCGTCGTGGTGACGCGCAGGCAGGCGACGCCGGCCGGCGCCGCGGAGACGGCCAGGGAGATGGTCCCCTGATCGTCGGGCTGCCCGCCGGGCAGGTTCTGGCAAGCGGTGAGCGCGAGCGCCGCGGTGAACGTCCCCGCGAGCAGGCGTCGATTCGTCGAGCGTGTGGTCTTCGTGGCGTGCATGGGTCTCCTCCGGTTCGAAATGTCCGGCGGGGAGACTCACACGCGGGCGCGCGACTTCGGACCCCATCGATTGCCCGGCGACGGGCCGAAGATTTGTATGCATGAAGGGCGGACCTCGTCCGTCTCCCCCTGGAAGGGTGTCCGTCGGTGTCTTGCCGGGGCGTCCGTCGGCGTCTCGCGGGCGTCCGTCGGTGTCTTGCCGGAGCGTCCGGCGGCTTTCTGCCGCGCGGGCGGGCTCAGACGGCGAGGATCGTGGTCTCGGCGAAGGCGCCGGCGAGGAGCGGTCCGGTCAGCGCGCGCGCCTCGGCGGCGACGCGGTTCGCGAGGGCAGGCAGGAAGGCGCGCAGCGTGGGGATGTCGCGGTCGCCGATCGCGAGGCGCGGCCGGCGGCTGAGCGCGCCCGCGATCCGCGCGGCGACGAAGTCGAGGTCGCGGTAGGCCTCCGGGATCGTGCCGCCGCGGAGGCGCGCGACGAGCGCCTGCCAGCGCGCCCCAGACGGCGCGTCGTCGAAGACGAACGGGACGCGCGCCGACCCCGCCTCGGCGAGGCTGCGGGCGTACGCCGCCCGCGCCGGGCCGTCGGCGGCCAGGATGCCGTCGAGGACCAGCTCGACGCCGACGTGGGCCGCACCGCGGGCCGGCCCGTGCGGCAGCCCCGCCTCGCCGAGCGCGCGCGCCGCCCAGGCAGAGAGCTGCGTGAACGCCGGGTTGCCGTGAAACCAGGCGTCCACCTCCAGGTGGTGGGCCTCGCCGGCCGCCACCTTGGGCGACGTCGCCGCGCCCGCCGCCGCGCCGCACATCTTGAGGAGGTCCGGCGCCATCGCGCCGATCAGGAACGCCGGGTCGTCGTCGACCAGCCGCGCGACAGCCGCGTGCCCGAAGAAGTTCACCTTTGGATCTTACGCCCGCTCGGCCGGGAGGTCAGGCTCGGGCGTGCCCGATTTGCGCCTGAGCTAGCCCGGCCGGCCCCCGAGCGCTGGTGCCTCGGGGGCCGAACGGATCCGCGGCGGGCTATTCGAGGACGGCGAAGAGCCCGTTGTTGACGCCGATGTAGAACACCCAGTTGCCCGTCTGGCCCCAGTTTTCGAACGGGATCGGGGCGTGGTTCGTCGTGCTCGCACTGTCCCTGAAGGCCTGGCCGTAGGACGCTCCGTCCGACGTGAAGGTCTTGTAAATGTGGGCGTCGTTGCCTCGGTAGACCATCTCCAGCTGCCCGTTGGTGACCTGGGACAGGGAGGGTATTCCTTGCTGACCCACGACCGCCGACTCTCGCCAGTCACCCGGGAAGCCGAGGGTGTGCGCGACGTAGAGCTGGTTGTTGTGAGCGGTGTCCGCCCAAGCGATGTAGAGACCTCCTTGCCAGACGTAAGCTCCGATCTTGTTGTATGAGGCGGGTCCGTTGTTCGGCGTATCCCATCCGGTCACCTTCCATCCTGTCGACCAGCTGCCGCTGACGGCGAGCTCGACGATCCATCCGTTGACGCCGCAGCCCATGACCGTCAGTCCCCCGTTCCAGACGACGGGGGTCGGAGGGCAGTTCCAATTGCCGGGGAACGGATCGGAATCGAGCGCTCCGGGACCGTACCAGTTCAGCCCATCGGCCGTGAACACCATCGACATGTTGCGCTGCAGGTCGATGTAGAACATGTAGAGCCACCCGTTATAGACGACGAGCGACACGCCATATTGAGCCTTGATGTCCGGCGGCAGCGTCATCGTCGTGGGACTCTGCCCGCTGTTGCTGAGGTTGGTCTCGATGATGATGCCGATCGTAGAGTCGGAGCGGATATAGGCGAAGTACGCCTTGCCCCCGTACACCGTCGCGCCGCCGGCCGTCCCGCCCTTGGCTGTCAAAAACTGCCAGGGGACATAGGGAACGTTCGACGACAGATCGCGGGAGACGGTCTCCGTCGCACCGCTGGCGTTCGCCGGCGCGCCGGTGCCGTTCGCCGGCGCGCCGCTCGGCTCCATACCGCCGTCTTCGGTGCCGCACGCCGGCAGCATGAGCGCCAGCGCCAGCAACCCACCGGCCCATCGAAACGCTCTCATCTTGTCTGCGATTTTCATGACTGACCTCCGTCCAAGCGCTCGTGGGCTACTCGATGACCGTGAAAAGCTCGGTGTCGACGCCGACGTAGAAGACCCAGTTCGACGACGTCCCCAGGTTCGAGAAGGGGATCGGCGCGTGGTTCGTCGTGCTCGCCGTGTCCTCGATCGAAGCGCCGAACGAGGTGCCATCCTGCGAGTAGGCGCGGTAGATGTGCGCGTCGTTCGCCCGGTACACGAGCTCCAGGCCAGCGGCCGCGGTGGGGAAGAGGCCCGGAATGCCGGTCTTGCCGGTGAGCGTCTCCGTCGACCAGCCGCGGGCGTCGGTGTAACGCATCATCCCGATCTGGTTGCTGTACGTGGAGTCAGCGAACGCCAGGTAGAGGGTGTTGTTCCAGACGGTGGCCGCCGGACGGTTGTTCGTGGTCATGGTCTGGCCCGTGGCGGGCACGAAGCTCGGTCCCGAGGCCGTGACTCCAGAGACGGTGTACTGCGTGATCATGTTGGGCCAGCCGGCCCCGCCTTGACCGATGAAGATCCGCACCGCGCCGTCCCACGCCACCGCCACCGGCGGCGTCGTCCAGGTGTTGTACGACGGCTGCGCGAGGAAAGTTTGGTTGGTCCAGTTCGCGCCGTCCGCCGAGCGCTGCATGACCAGCCAGCTCCCGCTGATGTAGAAGACATAGAGGACGTTGCCGACGGTCATCAATGCCGGACCGCCGAAGGTCGCCCCCGGCAACGCGAAGGTGGTCGGCGTCTGTCCGTTACTGCCCAGGTTGCTCTCGGAGATGATCCCGACGTTCGACTGCGGCGTGATGTAGGCGAAGTAAGCCTTCCCCTTGAAGACCACCGCGTCCCCGGCCGTGTTGCTCTTGGCTTTGGGCGCGCCGTTGAGGTACGGGACGTTCGACAAGAGGTCGCCGGCCGTCGTTTGCGTCGCTCCGTTCGGCTGGGAGCCGGTTTCGTCGACGCCGCAAGAGGCCGCGACAGCCATCAGCGCCAGAAGCGCGGCGATTCCTCGAAGTACCTTCGTTCCGTTAGCAGTGTGCATTGTCAATCTCCCCTGATATGTGACGGTTGTTTGTGTGACTACTCAACGATGGTGAAAAGGCCGAGGTCGACCCCGATGTAAAAGACCCAACTGGCGGCGGAGGTGCCGTTGTTGTTGTAGAAGGGAACGGGCTGGTGGCCCGTCGTGCTCGCGCTGTCCACGTACGCGGGGCCGAACAGAGAGCCGTCCGTGGAGAGGGCGTGATAGATGTGCGAGTCGGTGCCCCGGAACACCAGCTCCATCTCGTAGGTGCTGCCGATGATCCCAGGGATCCCCACCTTCTGCGTCAGCGTCTCCTGCGACCACCCCGTCGTGTCGTTCCAGTGCGCGATCCCGATCTCGTTGCCGTAGTAGCTGTCCGCCCAGGCCAGGTAGAGCTGTCCCTGCCAGACGGTGGCCGACGGGCGATTGTCCGACCCGACGACGGTGGTGATGCCACGCTCGCTGGCGGTGTTGCCGCTGACGTCGTAGCGCCTGAGGATGCTTCTGGTGCTGCTGGTCTTCTGGCCCGCGAACAGCACGGGGTGCCCGTCCCACGCCACGGCCACCGGCGGCGTGCTGAACGTCCTGGCACCCGTGGAGAGATCGAGGATGTCGGTCGGGTGGCTCCAGTTGGTCCCGTCCGTCGACGTGGCCATCATCATCGCTACACCGCACGGATAGAACAGGTACAAGGTGTTGTTGAGGGCCAACAACGCCGGCCCATAGCCGGGCGTACAGACCGGCGGGATCGAGTAGTAGAGGGCGCCGACCTGTGATTTCCCCGTGAGATCGTTGTCGACGACGATCCCGATCGACGAGTCCGGCCGGATATACGCCATGTACGCCTTGTTGTTGAAGATCGTCGCGTCCCCCGCGGTCGCGCCCTTCGCCGTGAGCATCTGTCCGACCTGCCCGAGGGTCTTGTAGGGGACGTTCTGGAGCAGCGCGCTCGGGATGGTCTCCGTCGCGCTCCCCTGGGGCGCCTCGCCTGTCGGCGCGACGTCCCCCTCCGCGCCGCACGCTGCCGCCAACGACGTCAGCACGAGCAGCGCGCCGACAGTTCGCAATGATCCCAATCCACGTGTCGTGTTCATGATCTCTCCTTTTGGAAACGTTCGAATCGAGTGAGCCCGGGACGTGCGCGCCGCTACGGCACCGGAACCATGTGGTCCGAGTGGCTGTAGGCGTGCATGGCCGCGCAGGTCCATTGCCCGAACTGGTCCTTGATCGCCCTGAAGTAGATGTAGGGAGCTGGCCCGGCGGTCGCGATGGCGGCTGCGAACGTGTTCCAGTTGTCGGTGTCCGGAAGGGCGCACTGGACGAGGACGCCAGCGGAGTTCCTGGCGGAACACCCCCCTGTACGGTGAGGGTAGTTGGGATTGTTGCTCGTGAACTCCATGCCGAAGTCGCAGCCGATGAACTGCACGCTGTCGGCGCTGTTGCGAGCCGAGCCGATCGAGCCCTGGGCGGTCATCGTCGCGTACATGGTGCTGTCGGGGCCCGTGATGTAGACCTCCTGCGTGCTCTTCATCCCGGCGCGGACGCTGCGCGAGACCAGGACCCCGGCGCTCGCGCAGATGCCCAGCACCAACCCGATCACCACGGTCGATCGCCGAAAGCGGCGGCGCGCGTCGAACGTTACTGCGTCATTGCTTGTCTTCGTTGTCATCGTTTTCCCCCTGCGTAATCGATCGTTGTCAATCTCAGTGCCGCGTTTGCGGATGTCGTTTGCGCGGCGTCGAATTCATGCGAGAGCCCGCCGTTGCAAGCAACGTGACAACTCCTCCTTCAGGCGACATGTCGCGTGTCGACCGGGCTTCCCGCACGTTTCGCGCGTCGGCCGCGGGGCACCAGCGGCTCAACTTGCGCCGCGTGGCTCACTGCGAGTCATCGACGCTGGCGCACGATGAGCCATGCGCGCGAGCGCTCAGCCGCGCGCGCTCGAGCGGAGCGGCGCGGCGCAGCCTGCGCCACGCCTCGCGCTCGTTCACGTAGGGCGGTGCGGCGCAGTCTGCGCCACCGTCACGCGGTCCGCGCTGTCCTCACGGGGCGGCGGCGCGGCGATCCCGATGTCGACGCCACCCGGCGTGCAGCACACGCCCGCACCG
>Ga0306921_10005077_pt1 | contig 13623 bp, 16 predicted proteins | sample sta12Cox44000080_FD_203760 | JGI IMG/M metagenome (GOLD analysis project Ga0306921, IMG submission 203760) | Lab enrichment of tropical soil microbial communities from Luquillo Experimental Forest, Puerto Rico - statoxic.12C.oxic.44.000.080 (v2)... | ecosystem: Environmental > Terrestrial >... | reverse complement strand
TCACTGTCCGCGCCTATCTGGCGCGGCAGGCCGATCAGGTGACGGTCGGTGTGGATGTTGTACTTGTTGGCCTCGCGCAGTGCGCGGATGCGGTCTTCCAGCATCCCCCGGCTGTCGCAGTAAACGAGCCCGGCCGGCAATCCCCGCTGGTAATTCTCCCGCGGTATAATGTGGTAGGTGCAGGTCGCGGCGAACAGCGCGAGCCAAGCATCGAAGTCTGCAGCATCGATCAGCGCGCCATAGCCGGCGAACAAATCGTAGAGCGCGAAGCGGTCGGCTGCCGGGCCAGCAGCGCTTGCTATCATCGCACTGCGCCGGCCGGCTCGATCCCGAGGAGCTCCGCGTAATAGGACCAGAAGCCGCGCAATGGCACATCGGTAACCCGGTAATCGCGGTCGGAGATGACCCCGGCGCCGCCCAGCTCGATGACTGTCGTGCTGTCGCGATCGGGCTTGGAGGCGCGATGTGCGATCTCGATCGCCTCGCCGTCCTCCATCGACACGAGCCCGGCCGGGCCCACGAGGTTCGCCTGGCGCAGCCGGTGCAGCGTCAAATCGGGCGAATCGTCTGCGTAGCCCAGCATCGTCTGAAAGATCTCGACCTCTTCGATGCCGCGCGGCCGGATTTGGCGCACGGCCAAGCTGTTGCTGATTTGGACAAAAACCGCACTCGGAAACACCGAGGTGATCGCGATGTTCAGCGGGTCGGCGCGCTCGCGGCGGAAGCGGACCAGCTCCGGCTCCTTCAGCGACAGATAATTGCAGCGCACCCGCACGGCCCCATAGGCCTCCTGCGCAAGTTCGGCGGTGTCGCTCTCCGCTTCCGCCCAGGTGATGTTATGGCGGTGGCGCGCGTCCATTTTCACGCCGCCGACCTGGGTCGAACGGTCGAGCCCGAAGGTCACCAGAAATTCGTGCAACAGGCTGGCATGGTAGTTGTCGCGGGTATTCTCGGCGTAGAGCTTCCAGTTGGCCCGGATGCGCTGGCGGTTGTAGCCGAGGACCGTCACCGGCCGGCCGAGCAGGCGGCGCAATTGCGCCAGCACCGGCGCACCGAGATAGTCTTCGAGCGGCTCGACATCGTCGGCGAGCGTGCCAAACAGCGCGCCATTGACCGAAGCGACCCGCAGCTTGCGCAGACCGTGCGCCGTCATATCAAAGCTCGGGTCGAGACCGCCCTTGCCGCGGATGCCGCGGCGAAACGGTATCGAGCGCAGCCTGCCGTCGAGACCGTAGCACCATTGGTGATAGATGCAGGTGTGCTCGCCGGCGTTGCCGGACATCTCGCGCCGGACCATGGCGCCACGATGGGCGCAGCGATTGACCAGAGCGTGAATCGTTCCGTTTGCGTCGCGGTTTACAATGACCGGGGTGTCGCCGACATAGGTCGTGCGGAAATCGCCGGGGTTCGACATCTCGGCCTCGAGCCCGAGAAAATTCCAGGTCGGGCCGTGGAAAATCCGCTCCTGCTCGCGCTGGTAAACCTCCGGGTCGTGATACAGGCGGTAGGGCACGCGGCTATAGTCCAGGCTGGGCCAGATCGCGGCATTCAGCATCCCGATCCTCCTTACGTCCAAAGGTTAGCGCGGCGAACGCGGTCGTCGGCCGTCAGCGCAATGATCATGGTCCCTAATACCTCGCGCGCTATCAACCGTGTCGCACCGCTGCGGATTGGCACGGCCGTCCGGTTCACCGCCGTTCGGCAAGGATGTGCCAGTGCCGGGAGCCAGGGCGACGCTGCTCCTCCTGGGTCAGCGACAGAAGCACGAAGCCGGCGAAGAGCGCGGCAAGACCGGCCAAGTCGCAATAATAGTGCGGGTTCGCGTTGGCGTCGCTGCCGCGAATGAAGGTGTTGAGGGCGACCGGCCGGCCGCAGGCGAATTGTGCATCGCGCTTCGACAACATCGTGCCTTTGTCCACCCGCCGGGCCTCAGGATGCGCCAGATCTCGGCAAGACGGCGGCCGACATCACCCATCGTCCCGTGAAAGATGACGTTTCACGACAACACGTAGTCGGAAGCTTTCGTCGGCAAAGGGCAGGGCATCGGCATCGGCCTGGCGCAGACCGGCCGGAGGCCGCGCGCGGCCACCTCGCGGCTTGCGAAGTCGAGGCCGGCGGCGGCACCGTCGACTGCCTCGACGGCAAAGGCGTGCTCGGCGAAGAGCAATGCATGCCGGCCGACACCGCAACCGAGGTCGAGCACCCGCCGCGTGCCGCGCGCCTTCAGCACCGGCACCACCGCTGCCACCGCCGGATGCGGCACCAGCCACCAGTCGGCGCGACCCTCGGGCGTTGCCCACCGCTCGTCCCAAGCCTCGACCGCCGTCGCCGCCATCTGCGCTTCCCGGACCATCGTCGACTATACTGTGGCTGTCATCATAGCCGCGAAGCGCCGATGCGCGAGGTGGAAATGCCGAGGCGACCTCGCGGGCCATCGGCGCCGGACTTCGGACTGGGGTTTGCTACTCCTGGCGAGAAGCCGATTTCCATCAACGCGAGTCGCGATAGAGTTTCGCGCGCGCACGTACTGGATCCAGCAGGGACCAGTCGCCTTGGCCCATTTCAAAGCCTTCAGGAAAGGGCGGCCTCGGTTCCATGCCGAGCGACCGCATGACCCGATCGTCCGGTAGTAGCATTGCAGAATGATCCGGGTCAGGTAGGTCAAGGCCCCGCCGCCGGTCTCGCGCAACCTGGCAGCAACGGCATCGCGGCGTTGCGGGTCAAGATCGGCAAACCGGCCGCCCGACAAGGCATCGAGCGCTTGCGGCACTACGATAGCAGGCCCCGCATCGCGTCCAAGGCTCTGCAGAATTTCACCGAAGATCGCTTTATCACCGGCGCTCGGCGCTGGCCGGGATCATCATCTCGGCGAGACAGCGCAACGACCGCCATTGCTCCGCGGACAGCATGCCACCTCAATCAAACAGGGTGGCCAAGCGCTGCTTGATACTGTCGGCGACATAGAGCGCCAGCGCCTGAATCGTAAGGGTCGGGTTTACGCGAGGTCACGAAAATGCTGCCATCGACGATAAACAGGTTCTTTACGTCGTGGCTGCGCCCCCAGTCATTCACAACGGAACGTGCCGGGTCGGTGCCCATTCGCGCGGTTCCCATCAAATGCCAACCGCCCTCCGGGATCGGCGCTTCGTGCCACACGTCGTAGGCGCCGGCGGCGTGCAGGATCTCGGTTGCTCGTGCTACCGCGTGATCCAGCATGCGGCGGCTGTTCTCGCTCAGCCTATAGGTGATCTTCGGCGCCGGAATGCCGTTGGCGTCCTTGAGTACGGGATCTAGCGTGACGGTGTTGTGCTCCTCCGGCAGGTCCTCGCAGATCGCCACCATGCCGGTACGATGGCAGAACAGCTTACGGTAGGCGCGGTGGTGCTCGGGGCCCCACGGCAGCCGACCGATTTGCATGCCGTGCAAGGCGGCCATCACTGTTCCCTGGCCGCGCGAGAACTCGAAGGTGTAGCCCCGCACGAACCCGCGCGACCGGTCGGTTTCATAGAAGCACCTTGATGTCATTAAGTAAAAGCCTTTTAAGAGCTTTCAGAATCTAATTTAATTTGGTTAATAGGACCGCAGAACAATGCCCTTTCGAGCGTAAATAGCCAAAAAATGTCACAAGACCAAGTTCTGCACAGGTTGACAGCAGTCCTTTAGCCTGTCTAACCTACGAACTCCTACCTTCGAAGCCTGGTTCCGTCGGGGACAACTGGGCATCCACCGATCTGCATTCGCTCACCCATCCACATTATTGGCATGGGACCCGGAGATCTGTTGCCCGCGGCGAGGGAATGCTCAGCAAAGGATAGGATGCGATGCCAACGCGTCGAACAATCGGTATCTCCTTTGCATGCCTGGTGACATCCGCCTGTGCGATAGCCGAGAAGCCAGAAGAGAGCACAACCCAGTCCATCGGTGTCACTTCGGGAAATGCACAAAACCCGAGCAAATCTCAAAGCTTTGCCTGCGCGGAGGAAGAACGCCAGTCGGTCGAATACGGCTCCGAACGGTTGGACGAGAGCCTCGCGCCGCTAGCAAATGCATGCGTCGACGCCGCAGATCTCTGCTGCGGCCTGATGCACATGGCTGGGCATCGTGAGTTCGGAAGGGCTACCTGGTATGGCATGGTCGGCAACCTGACCGCGAGCGGCGAGATCCTCGACACCCGCACGGCCACCGCCGCTCACCGTTCACTTCCACTGGCCTCTTACGCGAAGGTGACGAACCTCGACAATGGCCGCTCGGTCGTGGTCAAAATCAATGACCGCGGCCCATACACTCGCGGACGAATCATCGACCTCTCGCCGCGTGCCGCCGACGTGCTCGAGATGAAGCGTGCCGGGGTGGTGGCCGTCGTCGTTGACCCTTTGGTTTATTAGGCAGCCCATCCGTGCTTGGTCGAGCCGTCCTTGGCGCATGGGAACCCAATCACGCAGCAGCACGTTAATCGCGCGTCTGTACCAAATTGGGGGGCAAAGCCTTGCGGGTCACGGAAGTGCGGATCCCTGACGGAAACGATCTGGTTGAGCGACTGACCGATATGCGGGTTTGGCTTGATGAACATCACTACAAGCCATCAACTTATACCTATTTCTTCGTGCCCCCGGGCATGAAGATTCGGGTCTCGTTCAGGGTCGAGGATCATGCGAAGAAGTTCGCTGAAAGATTTGACGGTTCTCTGCTCGACATACCGCAGGCAATCGACCAGCTTCCGACGGTCTAGCTCCTCGCGACGGTCAGCCGCCATTGAAGTCCGAACCTTCGCTTGACTATGATGCTGGTCAACGCGGGGTCGGCTTCTAACCAGATCGTGACGCCAGAGCAGACCGCCGAGACGACCCATTGCACCCAATCTTTCATGCCGAGCTTCGCCAGGCGCCAGCAGGAATGGAGGATCAAACCAATCACAGCCGGGCTGACGCCGTACAAGATCGCCGTCATCCGGCCGAGGCCGCCAAAATGCACGTAGAGAGCACCGAGCACGGCGACGATCGAAGAATTCGGCAGGATGAACGCCCATCCCCCTACCCATGCCCCCCAGGAGCCACCGCGCAGATACGCAATGAAGAGCCCGACCTGAATCGCGAGCGGGCCGGGGAGCGCCTGGGAGACCGCGATCGCGTCGCGCATCTCCTCTTTCGTGCCAGCCCTTCTCGGTGACGAGCTCTTTCTCCATCAGCCCACAGAGCGCCACGGGCCCGCCGAAGCCCAAAGTACCCAGCCGCAGAAAGTAGGCGACGATCTCGCGGATCGAGCGGCGCTGCCGCAGCGCGGTCGGGGTGGTTTCGGATGCGGCAGCCATGATCTGGTTCTCCTCGCGTCAAGCCGCCGGCGTCCAGTTGTGGGTCTCGCCCTGCAAGGAGCGGCACCAGGCGTAAAGGGCGTCGTACATGACCATGCCATGCGCAAGCATTGCATGGTCGTCCGGGAAATTGGCCGAGAGCCCGAGCGAAAGAGCGAGCAGACCTGGCGATTGCGGAGTCAGTCCAAGACGCCCGGTATCGGCTCCGCGCACGATCAGCGCGAGCGTATCGAGGGCTCGATTCCTCTATGCCATAGACCTTGAGAAAGGCATCGAAGCTGCACAGCTCGCCGTCATGCGAGAACGGCTCGGCCCCGGGAATGTCATAGGCCGTCGCCCCGGTTTCTGCCGCAACGGCAAAAACCGGCTCGGTCGGCGCGAATAGAAATTCGGCTTCGGGATCGATAAACCGCCGGATCAGCCATGGACAGGCGATGCGATCAACCTTGGGCCGCTCGCGCGTGACCCAGGAACGAGTTTCGGTATCATTCTTACTGCGCATCGGCAGCTGATGGTCGGCCCACCCCGCAATTCCATGTTCGAGATAGCGCGCCTCGGTTGCGCAGTGCCGAGGCCGCTCCCTGGCTCACCTCATGGCCATGCACGCAACAGACGACAACCGCGCGTCCCGCTGGCAGTTCCCCATGCCAGTTTTGAAGCGCGTCGGCATCACGCCGGATTGCGCCGACGATCATCCGATTGTCGGTGCCAAACGCCACAGTACGGCGGACATCAATGAGAATAGGCGCGGCGGCGGTACCAATCGCGCCATACAATTCGACAAGGGAAATTGAGGCTGACCTTTGCTCGTCCATGTATGCGCACTCCTCGCGTCAGCGAAGTTGCGCAGAGCTTGGACGGCGAGCCATCTAACGGGGTGTCTGCATTGACCCCGATCCCTTATTCTGGGAAGCCTTCGGCGAAACCGCAACCCCTCCCTTGGCAAGACCGAGCCAGCTGTGCGTTAAGCGATTGATTTGGAGCATGCGCTTTGAAGAGGCCTGAAAATCTTCATAGCAAAATTTCGGGGAATGTCGTCTCTTAGCACAACTCAGCCGAGTAGCTTGGTTCTCCGACCGTCCGTCAGGGAGAAGAGAGCCGACATTGCGCAACTGTTCTTGTACCCTGGACGGGCTCGACAATCGACGCGGGGTACCGGCGCGTCACAACGGGCGGAAGATGCCGAGCCTCTTGGCCATCACCGATAGGGCTCGGGCCGCGCCGGCTCCGGGCTGCGCGCCTGGGCTCGCTTATACTGTAGCCACATCCAGTCCTGGCGCTTCAATTCGGGATATACCATGCGCCGGCGCATTACGTGCAGCAGATAGAGGTTCTTGCCTTTGATGCCCCAGCTCGTGTAGACGCTGAAATCGCTGAGCTCGGAGGCCTTGTTGGCGGTGTCCCAGCTCTGCACCATCTGGTCGAATTTGTCCGGCCTCTCGATTGCCGCGTAATTGCGAAACCACACGGCTTTGATCATGCCGCCGCCCTGCGGCGACGGCATCTGCTGGTACTGGCCGGCGAAATTATATTCGCCGATCGCTCGGCGGATCTGGTCGAGGATTGCGAGCGGCTGGTGCTCCGGATGCAATGCCTCGCCGCGCTACCGGGTAAACACGTACTGGCCGAGCTCGCTGTCGAGCGCCCACAACTCGTCGTCCTCGGCGATCGTCGGGAAGCGCAAGACGTCGCAATCCTCCTGCGCCATCACTGACGACCTCGATAACAATCGCCAAACCCAAACAGGCGCCCTCGCTACGAGCTGGTTGCCACGCGAGAAGCGTTCGAAGATGTGCGGCCGATCCTCGGTTGGCATGCCTGGACCGCGGCCCCGGACGCTGATCGAGCCCATTCAGGTCTACCTCGGCGGTCACCCTGGTTCCTGGCGCCGAATGAGCGAGTAGCTCCGCTTGAATCGCCAAACTTGACGCGAATGCGTCAAATTTTGCTTGCGCCGCCACATGTCTCGTTGGGCTGAGGCGAAGCCTCGTCAGTGTTTGGGAAGACCGGCTTTGCGTAAGCCGTCGGCCATCTGCTCACGTGCTATTGGGTCGGAGTAGCGGTCCAAATACCAGCAGGTCGTTTTTTCGCTGCCCCCTGGAAGGGCCCTCATATCGGCCAATACGTTTTTGGCCTCTTCATCGCGTCCGAGCTGGGCGTAGCTTGCGACCAAGACCAGAGAGCCATACGCGTGAGGCCGGATGCGGCGGGCTGACAACGCGGTCTCGATCGCCTCCTCGTAACGCCCGAGATGATAAAGGACCCGAGCTTTGTTGGCGAGCCAGGTGGAGGCCCGCGGATCACGCGGACTAAGGCGCCACCCGGTTTCGATCGCCTCGAGAGCATCCTCGTGGCGGCCGTCGAGGCTCAAGGCGATGCCAAGGTAGAAGTGACCGAGAGCGAAATTCGCGTTCAGCTCGATAGCGCGGCGTGCGTGTGCTATGGCGGCCCGGGCGTCACCTGCCCAAAGGCTTGCCTGGGCGAGCACATATGGGGTCTGCGGGTTTTCACTATCGAGCGCCAAAGCCTGGAGAGCGGATTCACGCGCCTGACGCACGAATGGGGCGAAGTCCTCGACCGAGCCATAATCCCACTGCACGATCAATGCACGGGCAAGTCCTAGATGGGCGTCCGCAAGATTGGGATCGAGCGCAAGTGCTTGTTTGAACAAGCCATAGGCTGTGATGCCATCGGTGCGGGTGCCCTTGTGCACATGCCAGAAGGCGCGCTGGCAATAATCCCAGGCGCCCATGTGTTCCGGCCGCTTTGCGATTACGCGCTCACTTTCGGCGCGGGACAGCGCCGGCTCGATCGCGGCGACGACACGCGAGGTGATGTCGTCCTGCACCGCGAAGATGTCAGTCAGATCTCGGTCGTAGCGTTCCGCCCAGAGATGGGTACCGGTGGCTGTGTTGATAAGCTGGCTGCTGATGCGCACCCGCTGCCCACCCCTCCGCATGCTGCCCTCGAGGACATAGCGGACGCCAAGCTCGCGGCCGACATCCTTTAGGTCGACGGATTTTCCTTTGTAGGCGAATGTCGAATTGCGGGCGATGACGAGAAACCGGCGCCATTTCGACAACGCAGTGATGATGTCCTCGGTAATGCCGTCGACAAAATATTCCTGCTCGGGATCGCCACTGACATTGTGAAACTGAAGAACGGCGACCGAGGGCCGGTCGCGTAGCGTCCACGACGCCGCCGCCTCCGACGGGATCGACGGCCTGTCGGCCCTCTCTGCGAGAAGAGCACGATAGGCACGGACTGGCCGTGCGATGTTCTTGACCTGCTGGTCGCCCATGTCCTCGAAAGGAATGGCGAACTTGTCGCGCACCTGATCGAGTACCACCCGGCTGACGCAGATGCCGCCCGGTTCGGCCAGGGCTTCGAGGCGCGCCGCGATGTTGACACCGTCGCCAAAGATGTCGTTCTCGTCGATCATGATGTCGCCGAGATTTATGCCGATGGGGAAATCGATGCGCCGATCGGTTTGCACGCCGGTGTTGCGCGCGGCCATCTCGCGCTGCACCTCGACCGCACAGCGAACCGCGTGGACCACGCTCGCAAACTCGCTGACCAGACCGTCGCCGGTCGTGTTGACGATGCGGCCGCGATGCTCCTTGATCTTGGAGTCGACAACCTCACGCCGCAACGTCTTTAGCGCAGCAAGGGTGCCTTCCTCGTCTGCCCCCATCAGGCGCGAGTAGCCCGCGACATCGGCCGCCAGAATCGCTGTCAGGCGCCGCTCGACCCGTTCCTCTGCCATGGCCGCCCATTACAAAGTAGACAGGGGGCTGCTCTTGCAGCCCCGAGTTTAGCACAGATTTGGCGGACGCGCCGGTGCAAGGCCGTGCCGATCTGGGCACTCGGACATCCACTATTTCGCCGGCCCGACGGCGCCTGACGGAAGAACCGGGGCGGTGGCGAAATTCGCCGGCAGTTCGCCGGTCAGGCTTTCGAGGAACGCCACGATGTCGCGCGCGTCGCCATCGCTCAATGTTATCCCGAGATGCACGCGCGCCATGACCTTTACCGCCTCCGGAAGCTGCGCGACTGATCCGTCATGGAAATAGGGTGGCGTCATTGCCACATTGCGCAGGCTCGCGACACGGAAGACGTACAGATCATCGGGATTCTTCGTGACGTCGAAGCGACCCTTGTCGATGGGGTCGCTCCCTGTCGCTTTCCAATAATCTTCCACCACCCCAAACTTCTGATGCATCCCGCCGCCTACTCCGACGCTGTTGTGGCACGCGAAACAACCCGTGCTGATGAACTTCTCTAACCCGGCCCTTGCGGCCGGGGGCAACGCTTCCTGCTTACCGGCGAGGTAGACATCGAAGGGCGATGGCGTCACCAATGTGCGCTCATAGGCGCCGACCGCCTTGGCGATGTTCCTCAACGTCATTGGCTGCGGTTCGTCGGGGAACGCTGCTTTGAACAACGGGGCATAACCCGGGATGCGCGCCAGCCGATCGACTACAGCCTTTTCGTCGGGCTGACCGGATGTGATCGGCGAGGTCAGCGCCTGAAATACCTGATCCTCGAGGTCCGTCCGGTCGCCGCGCCAATGAATGACAAAACTCGTTCCAGCATTGAGGTGGGTCGGGACGTGACGCGGATGGGGACGCTGCCTGACACCGGTTGGTTTTGTTAGCGCGTCGGTCCCATAAAACGCCGGCTGGTGACAGCTCGAGCAGCTCATGTTGGCGTCGATCGTCAGTCGCGGATCGAAAAACAGTGACCGCCCGAGTTCGACGCGTTCTCGAGTTATCGGAAACTCGGTGGTAGCCATATCTTTGGGCAGCGGTTGGAAAATCTCCTGCGCTTGCTTCAGTAGCGGGGCGTCCTCTGCCGCGGCCGCCATAGGCAGAATTGCAAATGTCGCCGTGATGCTTACTACGTAGAGGTGAAGCTTGGTCATCTTCGTCCTCCGATCATCGATCCCCGGCCAGTGGGTCCGAGATCGGGCGACTCAGAAGACGTCGTTTAAGGCAGTTTTATGCGACGCTTGAAGGGTTCGGCCACGGAGGCCTGAGCGATAGCGGATTGATCATCGACGGCCCATCACAACAGGCCGAACGCGCCGAGAGCGGATGCCACTAGAAGCATCCACATTGGATTGAGACGGGTCGCTAGCGTGATTGCGGCTGCAGCGACGGTGACGGCGACGGCCCTCCAGCTGGTATCCGCTGCACGCGCCATGACCGTGCCGCCGGCGATGACGAGCCCCAAAACCACCGGAACCAGACCGAGACGCACGATGTGCTGCCACCGCGCAGCGCGGAAGCGGTCCCATAGCCGGTAGGCGATAAAGTACATCGTGCACGGGGGGCCGAACGTCGCGAACGCGCTCGCTACGGCTCCGGGAAATCCCCATACCTTCCACCCGACAAAGCTCATCATCAGGATCATGTTTGGTCCGGGGATCGACTGCGCCATAGCAAAAAGATTGGCGAACTCCTGATTGGTCATCCAGCCATGGGTGCTGACGACGAAGTTGCGGACATCTGGCAGAACCGTCGGGAATCCGCCAAAGCTGATCGACGAGACCAGAGCAAGATGCGCGGTCAGCGCGATCGGCGCGGAGGGATCGGTCATCGAGCTCTTGCCGCCTCGACGCCGGCAACGGCTATGCTGAGCGGCACCAGGCCGAATAGAACTAAGAGAAGCGGTAGATGAGCGAAGTTAATGAGACCGAAGGCGAACGCGGCAAAGAGCAACGCTGCGGGCCGTCGCCGGTGCGGCAAGAGGAGCCTTATGCCGGTCGCAATCAGAAGCCCGGCTGCCGCGGCGGCAATCCCGCCGAGGGTGTTCCGGAGAACGGGCAGGTGAGCATATTCGAGGCATAGCAGGCCGAGCGCCAAGCCGAGCGACCACGGAATAACGAGGAAGCCAGCGAGCGCGGCCAAAGTGCCGATTGTCCTCCGCAGCTTGGCCCCGACGCAGACGGCTATACCGACGATGTTGGGTCCGGGCATGAACTGGCACAGGCTGACGATGTCGGCAAATTCTCTGTCGCTGATCCAGCGGCATTTCTCGACGGCGATGCGGCGCGCCCAGACAATGCCGCCACCTCCGCCGACACCGAAGAGTGAGACGGCGAGGAACGCGGTGAACAGAGCCGTGAGGGGAACGGCCTGCTCCACCGCGTGTCGGTGTGCGACGTCAGTCATTTAGACCGTCCCGGCTGGGGGTCGTCTGACGCATTCAAGCGTGCTCATGCTCGTGACGGTGATGGAGGTCCGGGTAATGCGGATGCTTGTGCCGAACCCGGGGGTGCCGGTGCCAGTGGCTGTGGGGCTCCCCGCCCGAGTCGGCTGGCGCATGGTCGTGCTGGTGATGGATATCGTGGACGTGTCGATGCTCGTGCTCGAAAGGCTCATGCAAGTGCTCGTGGTCATGCGCCTCGGCGAGGTGCAGATAGACGCCAATCCCCATGAGCAATGCCGCGCCGATCAGAGTAAGAGTTGGCATCTCGCCGAACAGCGGGAGCGCGAGCGCTGCGCCGATGAATGTAGCCGTCGAGAAATAGGCGCCAGTGCGCGCCGCTCCCAAATGGCGGAGGCCGAGCACAAACAGCACCAGACTGATGCCATAGCCGAAAAACCCGACCGCCGCGGCGGCGGCGAGCGTCGTGAGTCCCGGGAATGGCGCGCCATGGCGGAGCGCCATCGCAAAATTTACTGCGCCGGCGGCCAATCCCTTGATCATGGCAATCTGCAGCGGATCGGCCGCGCTGAGCTTGCGGGTGAGATTGTTGTCGACGCCCCACGATACACAGGCGAGGATGATCAGTACGCTGCCCCAGTTGAGTCGCGGCCCGGCGCCCGCTGCCGGCAAGGAGAGCAAGACCGCACCGACGAGGATTGCCATGGCGCCGATAAATATCCGGCGATCGACATTCTCTCGAAAAACAAGCCAGGCAATCGCCATCGTGGCGAGGCCCTCGGTGTTGAGCAGGAGGGAGGCCGTCGAAGCGGGCGTGACCGTGAGGCCCCACATGAGCAAGGCCGGGCCCAGAATGCCGCCGAACAGTAATATCGACGCAAGCCATGGCAGGTCGCGTGGGCGCAGCGGCGCCTCAGAGCGGCCAAGGCCGAGGAAGCCGCCGCCGATTTTGACCAGCGCGAGGCCGGCACCCGAGCAAAGATAAAGCAACCCGGCAAGCAACAGCGGATCGGTGACGCCGAGCAGCAGCTTTGCAATCGGTGTGCTCACGCCAAACAAGAATGCCGAGCCGAGCGCCAGCAGCGGTCCGCTGCGAAGTTGATGATTATAGGGCCGATTGTTCATTGCAAGGATGCTTTGGGAGTCCCTGCAATATTAGACCACAGGGTGCGTTTGAGCAACAATCGCGCAACAAATCCAGGCACCCCTGTTGGCAGATGGTGTAACGTAAAGGCCGTTATGCGGGAGGCCATTTTCCACTAACAATTAGCGACCTAGGCTGTCCTGAGGGAGAGACGGAGCTCGACGTGGAGATCTTCTATCAATCGGGAGACTGAGGGCGCCATTGGCAAATCTCTTCTCTATCGCCTTCGCGCTGCCGAAGGCAGTCAATAACGGTGCGATGGCAGCGGGAAAGGACCAATTTACTTGAGGCAAGCTGGGGAAAATCTTCTGGACGGGTGGCGACGATGGCGGTTAACGAATCAGATCGCTGCGCTTCTTACGCCGGCGCGCCGATCCTTCTGGTTCGCGATCTTCGAACGAACATCCTCAAACCCGCCTCGTTCTCGTTGTCAGCGGGGGAGTGTATCGCCATACGGGGCCCCTCCGGGGCGGGAAAAACATTGCTGTTGCGCGCCATCGCGGACCTTGATCCCAGTGACGGCCTGGTGTGCCTGGACGGGCGCGACCGCGCGTCGATCGCCGGACCGGAATGGCGACGCTTGGTGGGCTATGTCCCGGCCGAGCCCGGCTGGTGGGCGGATACGGTCGGTGAGCATTTCAGTGAATGGACGGCGGCGCTTGCCCTTGTCAGAGACCTCGGGTTTCCCGACGAGGCCAAGGCTTGGCCGATCACTCGCCTGTCGACAGGCGAGCGCCTGCGGCTTGCGCTGATCCGAGCGCTGATGGTGCGGCCAAAGGTGTTGCAGCTCGATGAACCTACCGCGGCCTTGGATCCCGCTTCGGTGGCGGCGGTCGAGTCGCTGATCGCCGCTCAAATCCAGGCGGGTCTCGCTGTGCTGTGGGTTACCCACGATGCCGAGCAAGCCAAGCGTATCGCGCACCGGCTCCTCGTAGTCGATGGCGGACGGATCCGGGAGGAGGTCCTCGAGTGGCCAGTTACATCGGCCTGAATTACTGGG
>Ga0306921_10005071_pt1 | contig 13624 bp, 11 predicted proteins | sample sta12Cox44000080_FD_203760 | JGI IMG/M metagenome (GOLD analysis project Ga0306921, IMG submission 203760) | Lab enrichment of tropical soil microbial communities from Luquillo Experimental Forest, Puerto Rico - statoxic.12C.oxic.44.000.080 (v2)... | ecosystem: Environmental > Terrestrial >... | reverse complement strand
GTAGCTTTGCTTGAACTTCTTCCGAGAGGTGCTGGTTGACTCGAACCGGCCAAAATTCGCGGCCTACGCGACCGAAGAGGTCTCGCAGTTGCTCGGTGATCGTCGCCTGTCGCTGCGCAATCATTTCCGCCACGAGCAGACATGCCAAAATCCCGTCTGCTTCCGGGAGATGACCGGGCATCGCCATCCCCCCGCTTTCCTCGCCTGCTAAGGCGATCTTGCGCTCGCGCAGCAAGGGTCCCACGTACTCGAAGCCTACCGGTGTCTCGTAGATTTTCACGTCGTGCAAGCGCGCCACCGCATCGAGTAGATGCGTCGTGGCCACACTGCGCGAAGCCCCCCGTTTCTCGGCTCGGGTCTGCAGCAGATAATCGAAGACCAGCCCAAGAATGTGATTCGGCGAAACGAAAGATCCGTCTTGATCGACAATCCCGAAGCGGCCCGCGTCCCCGTCGGTGGCCAAACCGGCCAGGGCCTTGTGTTCGACCACAGCGTTTCGGAGGGGCGCCAGGTTCTGTTCGGAAGGATCAGGTGCGCTGCCTGCAAACAGCACATCGCGGTTTGCGCGAATGGGTGTCACCGCGATCCCGCTGTCGGCCAGCACTCGGTCGAGCCAGCCTGCGCCTGAGCCATGTACCGCGTCGCAAACGAAGGTGCCTCTTGTTTTCGCGAGCGCCTGGAAGCGCACCGTTTTGCGCAGTTGTTCAAAATATGGCTCGCGGGGAGAGATTTGCTCAAAATTGGCTTCGACCTGGTGAGGCGGGACCGGCCCATCTTGGAGCGTGGCCGCCCGCTTCTCCAGATCCTTGCTGACCTCCGCCAGTGCAGGCCCGCCGTCCGGCCCCGAAAATTTGAGACCGTTGTATTGCGCCGGATGGTGACCGCCGGTGATATTCACACCTCCATCGAGCTTTCCGTGAAGGATGGCGTGTGAAATCGTAGGCCTGGGAGTAGGCTCGCCGCAGATCCGCACGCGACACCCTTTCGATCGAAGCACTTCGGCTGCGGCAAGCGCAAATTCCAAAGAAAAGAAACGCGTGTCGTACCCCACAATCAGCTCCGGCGATTGCTTCTTCGCCAGTACGTGCCCAGCAATTGCAGCCGCTGCACGCCTCACCCTGGAAAAAGTAAAATCCTTGGCGATGATGCCGCGCCAACCTGCCGTGCCGAACGGAATCGCCTGGTCTGTCACCTCTAGCTATTGTATCGTGCCGCGCAAGTGCGGCCAGTGGGGAATCATCGCGGTGTCTGATTTTAAAATGGCTCGGTGATACGAAGAACGGTGCCAAATGACAGACAAAATCGTGGTGTTAATCAGCTGCGGATCACCTAGAGAGGCTCGCAGAATTGGGAAAGCGCTCGTCGAAGCCCAACTGGCTGCCTGCGCCAATATACTGGAAGCGCCCGTCCGGTCGATCTATCGCTGGAAGGGGCGGGTCGAGTCGGCTAGAGAGTTCCTCATTGTCCTAAAAACTTCAGGCCGGCGTTTTAGGTCGATCGAGCGTGAAGTAAAGCAGTTGCACAGCTACGACGTTCCCGAAATCATTGCCTTGCCCATCGAGCGCGGGTCCGAGAACTACCTCAGATGGATCTCGCAGTCCGTTTGAGGCGCGTGCGCGCGGGGCGGCCAGACCTGTGCTCGGTCGATGCCCCTGCTTGAGTAGTGCCGCGAGTTGCAGTAAAAGTGTTGCTACGGGAATGGCATGAACGTTGCAATCACTCGTCGCTTTCACCGAATGATTCGCTTCCTGCTCTTCGCGCCGGTCCTCGTGCTTCTTCTAGCGATGACCTTCCCCCAAAGCAGCAATCCTCCTCCCCCTGACACCGAAAGCCAGCACGGCTCGGCGGACAAGACCGACAAGAACGGGGAAAAGTCCGCCGGAGGGGCCATGACGAAACTGAAAATCCACGTCTGGACCGATACCGATAAGCCAGTCGCTAACGCCAGCGTTTATGTCCGCTTTTACACACAGGGTGGGATCTTGCATCATGACAAGCTTGCGGAAATGAATTTCAAAACGAATCAGGACGGTTCGGTGAAGGTTCCCGAAGTACCGCAAGGCAGGATTTTGATTCAGGTTATCGCCACTGGCTGGCATACCTACGGCAAGTGGTACGACGTCGAGAAGGATGAAGAATCAATCGACATCAAACTTGTCCCCCCTCCTCACTGGTACTGATAAGTCTTGGAGTTTCTTGCTTCGAGCCCTTTCGAGTTTCCCATCGGTTCGCTCTTCGGTTCCCGAAGCGTTCTTCGCTGAAGTCTGTGCACCAGAATTTGTGCAAACAGCAGCAACGCTCGTCTTGATGAGGGTTTTCGATTCACGGCAAAGCCTTTTCCACATGCTTTTCAACACAAGTGTTGAAAACTGTCACCTGCCGTTCACATTTCATCGATCAGGGGACAAAACTGGCGCCAGAATTGCTTGTCCGTCTTGCTGAGCGGTAAGTCCGGAGTGTGCCTACGTCGTCGTGGTAAGATTCCCTTCCTTCCGGAATTTTCCCGGACCCAGATGAAACAAGTGATTCTAAACGCAGATGATTTCGGCTTGACGCGCGGAATCAATGAAGGCATCATTCGCGGTCATCGGGACGGAGTTCTGACCAGTGCGACGCTCATGGCCAATGGACCGGCCTTTGACGACGCGGTCGAACTCGCCAAATCCAATCCGCAACTGGGAATCGGCTGCCACCTGGTGTTGTCCGGCGGCACCGCTGTCGCTCCTCGCAAGAAAATTCCTTCGCTTGCGGATCCTCACGGCTCTTTGCCTGAATCGTTGGCCGAACTGGTCATAGGGGTCACTTCCGGCAGAGTACGCGTCGAGGAAATCGAAACGGAACTGCACGCCCAAATCGATAGAATTCGCGCCGCCGGCATCGAGCCGACGCACGTCGATACGCACAAGCACACGCATTGCCATCCGCGCGTCATGAATGTGGTCGCCCGGGTGGCCCGCGCTTGGGGAATCTGCAAAATCCGCAATCCCGTCGAGGCTCTCCACGACTCCTGGCAAAGCACCCGGCCTGACGTGCCGGGACGCATCCTGGATTTCGCCGCATCTTGTGCGGTTCGCTGTGTTAAGTCGCAGTTCAAGTTGATCTCAAAAAAGTACGACCTGCGCTCACCCGATCACTTTTTCGGGCTGGTCGCCACCGGGCGCCTGGACACGCCCGCCCTCGTCCGTTTGATAGACGCCGTACCGGAGGGAACCAGCGAAATCATGCTCCACCCCGGCCTCTGCGATGGCGACCTGCTTCAAGTGGAAACACGGTTGCACCGCCAGCGCGAGGCGGAGATGAATGCGCTGTTGTCGCCCGAGGTGATCCGTATCGTCAAACAACGCGGAATCCGCTTGAGTAGCTACCGCGATCTGAGCTAATAAGCGCAGTCGAATCTCGAAGGCAAGGCGCCAGGCCGAGACGGAGCGTTCTTCCTATCGCAGAAGAAGGAGCGATAGATGAAACGAGCGTTTATGAGCGGGATCCTTTCTGTTCTAGCCAGGGCACTGATCGCCCACACGAAGATCACGCCCAGGAAGGTGAAGACAGGCCTTGGGCAGCCAACAAGAACATGGAAGATATGAAATGCCACGAAAACTTGCTTCGCTCGAGGGCAGTGAGGCGGAGGTAGATGTGTCCTGCACCGGTCGCCAGGGGAGCTTTAAGTACCACCTGGCGCTGCATGCTTCCGACCAAGAACACCTGAGCGGGACTGGCCGCGGCTCCGCAACGGTGGGCGGCCGCACGATGAGCTCGGATGTTAAGTTCGAATCCAAATGGATCGAGGCGACTTGCCCCGCCGACGCGCAGTAGACCCACCTACTCCAAGTCGGGCGGTGTGACCTTCCTAATCCATGACTCATAGTCGCCGGTATACCCGACGTGTTCCTGTCGCCCGCGAATGCGCCGCTCTAGGGCGGCCACTTGGTTTGCTGACAATGCCGGCAAGATTTGCACTTTTTCGAGGACGGCCTGCGCTTCGCCCGTACCCCTCGCTTCAGCTGCTGAACGCATCAGAGTGCCATCCGGATTTAAACTGCCGAAAAAATTCTCAACCAAATGCTTCGTTACTTTCTGGCTATGAATCAACGAAACGCGAATGTTTCCCTGACCGGTCACCACATTTCCCACGCCAAACACGCGCTCGCTTCCCGTATAGCGGGGCAATTCCTCGTCCGTAAACGTGTAGTATTCGCCCTTCGTCGCTACGCCAGGCAGTATCTCCGGCACCGACCCAATCGACGAAATCACGAGCGGGGAGCGGATTTCGTGTTCGGTTCCCGGAGTCGGTTCTGCGCGTCGTCCTTCCACTTTCGCTTGTGCGACCCGCAGGCCCGCCAGCCTGCCGTTTTCGACGATGAGCCCCGTGGCCACTCTGCGATCTTGAAATCGAAACAGGTACTTGTCCCGGGCCAGCTTCAGCATCTTCTGCCGCACCAGCTCTGTCTTGGCGATTTGCTCAGGAGTCGCATTCTCGGGCGGCTGCGCGAGCGGCATGTCTTGTTCGCGCCTACGATAGATCAGCAGACAGCCCTTTACATCCAGCTCTTGCGGGTTGATTCCGTGCGCCTTGCAAAGCGCCGGAATTCCTTTCTCCAGCTCGTGCATGCTGGATTCGATGCCACGCGCCCTCAGCGCCCGCTCGTAGTTCTCCAGCTGCAGCACCTTCACAACGTCGATCGACGCGAGCCCTCCGCCCACCACCAAGGTCTCATCCGGCGTTTCGTATCGTGGTCCTGAGTACGTTTTCTCGTTCTTGTGGTTGTACCAGTAGATGAACGGGTTCTGGTAAACAAGCCCGTTGTCGACGAATTTCTCGGCGCCCGGAACACCCAAATCCCTGTCACGCCACGCGCCATTGGCCAGAATCACCGCCGAAAATCCCCATTGATTGCATAGATCATCGAAATCAATGTCTTGCCCGAGCTTGGTCGAAGGCACAAAACGTACGCCGGGTTTTCTGAGTCGTGCGTCAATTCGCGAGTACTCTTGCTTTCGCTGCTCAACGTGCCATCGCGGCAAACCGTCCTCAATTTTTCCGTAAGGCCGCTTGTTCTGCTCGAACACCGCGACTTCAATTCCATGGTCCGCCAGAATTTCCGCGGCAACGGAGCCAGACACCGCCGCTCCCACGATTGCCACGAAATGCTTTCCATTCTGTCCGTTGCTCGGCATTTTTTTTGGTTCTCGTTTTTTCGCTGGTATGAAAGCGCGATTCTACACCGTCCCGCTTTGTTTCCACTCTTCATCGACCGCGAGCGGTCGCCCCTCTTCTCGCTTTTTCTCCTGGCAGGCGGGAAACGGGCTTTGGGGGTCGTCAGCTGGTTCGCCCGAGGGGATCAAATACGCGGCGCCATCGAAGAACATGTTGCCTAATTGGTTAGCCCAATCGCAATCTGTTATAGTTCTCTTGGCTGGAAGGGATTTAGCGAATTTCGCGCCGGGGGTGATCTCGTTTGCGCGCCGCCGAAGGAGGCACGGTTCATGCACGTTGGCTACGGAACAGGGTTCCAACACTTGGGCAGCTACTCCGATCGCCAGTTCATGCGCGAGGAGCTCGGCAATTGCGAAATGGCCGAGCCCTGGGGCTTTGATTCCGTTTGGGCCACCGAGCATCACTTCGACAACTACTCCCTCAGCCCCGATGTCTGCCAATTGCTCTCCTACATTGCCGGCAAGACCAAGCGCATTAAGCTTGGTTCCATGGTGGTGGTCGTGCCCTGGCACGATCCGGTGCGCCTAGCGGAGCAAATTTCCCTGCTCGACCACGTCTCCAGGGGTCGCTACATCCTGGGTGTTGGCCGTGGTTTGGCTCGTCGCGAATTTGAAGGGTTGCGCATTGATCAAAATGAAGGCCGCATGCGCTTTGATGAATACACACAACTCGTGCTCGATGCCCTCGAGACCGGTTTCATGGAAGGCGGCGCTACCATCAAGCAACCGCGCCGCGAAATTCGCCCGCGCCCCTTCAAATCCTTTGCGGGGAGGAGATTTGCCGCGGCTGCGTCAAAAGACTCAGTTCCCTCCGTCGCCAAGCTTGGACTCGGTTTGCTGATAATTCTTCAAAAGCCATGGGATCAGGTGAAGGCGGACCTCGACACCTACCACCAGCGGTGGGGTGAATTTCATCCCGGCCTGGCCCCCCCGAAGCCGTTCTGTTCGGGCTTTTGCTTCGTTGACGAAAGCGCCGACCGCGCTGCGGAATTGGCCAGCCGCTATCTCGGTGCAAACTATCGGGCGGCCCTGCTCCACTATGAAATGTTCGGAAAGCACTTTGAAAGCACGAAAGGGTACGAGCGCTACGCCGATATGAGCAGGCACCTCAACTCAATCGGAGAAGACAAAGCCGTGCAGGATTACATCGCCCTGATGCCCTGGGGCACCCCCCAGCAGGTGCTTGAAAAGTTCGAAAAAATGAAAGCGCTGACCGACATGCAAGGCATCATGCCCAACTTCTATTTTGGAGGCATGCCTTACGAAGAGAACCAGAGAAACCTAAAATGCTTCGTCAAGCACTGCCTGGCAGAGCTAAAAAGCTGGCCCGCTGCCTCTCTCGACGAGCCGCGCGAACTCGCTTTGGCCGAAGTCTAGTTCTCCCTTTTCGCCGTGTCATTTCCGAGGTGGCGCTTGACCAGGAGCGATCACTCTGCCCTGGGGCTTGGCTCCTTCTGGCCTGAAAATCACTCCGGCTTGAAGTACATCACCGCGAGCGGCGGCAGTTTCAACTTGATCGAATAGGGACGGTCGTTCCAAGGAATCGGCTCGGCATTCACTCCGCCGTCGTTGCCCACGTCGCTGCCTTCGTAGAATCTCGAATCCGTATTCAAGATCTCGCGGTAAAAGCCAGCGCGTGGCACGCCCACTCGATACTCCTTCCGCGTCACGGGCGTGAAATTGCAGATGGCCACAAGAAAATCTCCCCGATCCCTTGCTCGCCGCAAGAAGGAAAGAACGCTCGCCGCCGCGTCATTGGCATCCAGCCACTCGAAGCCCGCCCACTCGAAATCCACTTCGTGCAGCGCCCGCTCCCGCGCATGCAAATGGTTCAAGTCGCTGGCCAAACGCTGAATTCCTTTGTGCGGTGGAGATTTTTCCAAATCCCACTCAACCGTTCCTTCTTCCCAAAATTCAGCGCGCTGCGCCAGCTCCGTGCCCATGAACAGCAGCTTCTTCCCCGGATGCGCGTGCAGATATCCGAGGAACAGCCTCATGTTCGCGAACTTCTGCCAATCATCTCCGGGCATTTTCTCGAGCAAGGCCCGCTTGCCGTGCACCACCTCGTCGTGCGATATGGGCAGAATGAAATTTTCGTGAAACGCGTACAGCATGGAAAAGGTCAACTCGTTGTGGTGGTACTGCCGGTGAATGGGGTCATAGGCGATGTATCGGAGCGTATCGTTCATCCATCCCATGTTCCATTTCAGATCGAAACCAAGCCCACCGATATACGTTGGTCGCGATACGGCCGGCCAGGAGGTGGACTCCTCCGCGACCATGAGGGCGCCCGGATGACGCGCGTGCAGCACCTCGCTCAGTCTTCGTAAAAACCCAATGGCCTCCAGGTTTTCGCGCCCGCCGTGAATATTCGGGATCCACTCGCCTTCTTTGCGCGAATAGTCCAGGTAGAGCATCGAAGCGACCGCGTCCACTCGCAGTCCATCGACGTGATACTTCTCGATCCAGAAAAGCGCATTCGAGAGCAAAAAATTTTGTACTTCATTGCGCCCATAATTGAAAACCAGCGTTCCCCAATCCGGATGCGCGCCGCGCCGCCAGTCCTCATGCTCGTACAGGTGCGTGCCATCGAAAAACGCTAGCCCGTGCGCATCGCGGGGGAAATGTGCCGGCGTCCAGTCTAAGATCACGCCAATCGTTTCCTGATGACAGCGGTCGACGAAGTACATAAAGTCCGCGGGCGTGCCATATCGACTGGTCACCGCGTAATAGCCGACCGTCTGATATCCCCACGAAGCATCCAGGGGGTGTTCCATGATCGGCATCAATTCGATGTGCGTATAGCCGAGCTCTTTCACGTACGGGATCAGCTGATCGGCCAGTTGGCGGTAGGTCAGCCAGCGCCCGTCTGGCGTGCGCCGCCACGACCCGGCATGCACCTCGTAAATCGACATCGGCGAATGCAACCAGTCATGCGTCTCCCTCGCAGCGAGCCAAGCCGAGTCCCCCCATTCGTAGCTGTCAATACTGCATACCATCGACGCGCTCTTCGGCCGCATCTCCGCCGCGAATCCGTACGGGTCGGACTTCAGTCCGAGATGATCTCCTTGGCGCGAGAGCACTTCAAACTTATACAGCGTTCCTTCATCGAGTCCCGGCAAGAAAATCTCCCAGATTCCAGTCAAGCTGCGGCTCCGCAGGGCGTGCGTGCGTCCGTCCCACAGATCAAAGTCGCCCACGACGCTCACGCGCATCGCGTTCGGCGCCCAGACGCCGAAATGCACACCGCGCACCCCCGCAATTTCCCGCACATGGGCGCCCATTTTTTCGTAATTCTCGAAATGATTGCCTTCGCCGATCAGGTAGAGGTCGTAGTCTGTCAGCACGGGTGGGAATGCGTAGGCATCGTAGGTCTCAAAGCGCCTTCCATCGGCGAAATGGAACCGCAACCGATATGCTGTCGGCTCGATGGCCTGCCGGGCCGGCAAACCAATCGCAGCCGGCGACAGCAGCACCTCAAACAACCCTTCGGGATGGATCTTCGTGGCGCTGTGCGTTTCTTCCTTCGCGCCCCACAAGACGTCTAATCCTATCGCCCCCGGACGGAATGCCCGGATCGCCAGCGCACCCGGCTCTTCCTGATCGATCCAGTGCGGTCCTAGAATGTGGAAAGGATCGCAATGTTTGCCACCAACGATTTCCTCAATTTCTGCACGGAATATGTCCCTTTTTGACGAAATTTGTTCTGTTCTTTGCATGACCTGGCCCCTCAGCTCACTGCTGTCTCTACTGAACCATCTTACTCAATCAAAATGCCCGCGCAACATGCTTGGCTCACGTATCTCGGGTCGTCCCGGCCCGATGGCCCCCTGCCGGAGGTTGTCGTTGGCTGCTCATGATCCGTTTGGAGGCCCCGACAAACGCACTCCGCGCCTTTCCAGTTGCTCGTCTCGAGCTTCAGAGCTACCATCCCTTGCCGCATTGAGCCCACGACGAGCTTCCTCATGACCAAACAGATTTCGTTTCGCCGTCTAGTTTTTCTCGCCGGTCTGCTCGCATCTTTTCTGTTTTGCCCAACTGAGGATGCCCGCGCACAGGATCATTGGGTCTCCAGCTGGGCTGCGTCGCCGCAATCTCCTCGCTTCGTCATCCCCCGCGTGCTGACGACTCCGCCGCCGGGCCAGACGAATCCTCCTCCGCCTCCCATTTTTCCTCCGCCTCCGACGATCAACAACCAGACCGTCCGCATGATCGTGCACACCAGCATTGGCGGGCGCCGCCTGCGCGTGCAGTTTTCCAACGCTTTTGGTACAAGTGCGCTTGAGGTCGGCGCTGCCCACGTGGCCTTGCGCGATAAGGAGTCTGCGATCGTCCCCGGCTCCGATCATCCGCTCACGTTCTCCGGCAAGCCTTCATTCAGCATTCCTCCCGGTGCCGAATTGCTCAGCGATCCCGTTGATTTCGATGTGCCCAGGCTTGCCGATCTGGTCATCAGCGTGTTCATCCCCGGCGAAGCCTCGACACCCACCGTTCACCTGACCGGCCTGCACCCTACCTATATCGCTCAACAGCCGGGCGATCTCACCGGTGCTCCTTCCATTGCGGATCCGAAACCCATTCAGCTCTGGTATTGGATTTCTGCGGTCGATGTGGAAGCGCACTCGAAATCCGGGCTCATCGTTGCTTTCGGCGACTCGATCACCGACGGCGCCACTTCTACGCCTGACACGAACCGCAGTTGGCCGAGCCAGCTCGCCGAGCGCCTTGCCGCCAATAAGGCCACAGCCGATGTCGCGATCGTGAATGAAGGCATCTCCGGCAATCGCCTACTCAACGACGGCGCGGGTGTCTCCGCTTTGGCGCGCTTTGATCGCGATGTCCTGAGCCAACCGGGCGTGAAATGGCTGGTCGTGCTGGAGGGAATCAATGACATCGGCCTTGGTGCCCGCCCCGGCGCTCAGCCGCCGGACGCGGTGGCCGCCGGCGATCTAATCGCCGCTCACAAACAAATCATCGAACGCGCCCATCTGCACGGAATCAAGGTGCTCGGGGCCACCCTGACTCCCTATGTCGGCGCAGCGTATGCGACCGAGCAAGGAGAGGCCGTTCGCGAAGCCGTCAACCAATGGATTCGAACCAGCGGCGCCTACGATGGCGTCATCGACTTCGACGCCGCAGTCAAGGATCCGGCCAATCCCAAGCAGATTCGTTCTGCCTACAACATTCGCGACCACTTGCACCCGAATGACGACGGCTACAAAGCCATGGCCGCTGCCGTGGACCTCTCGCTGTTCAAGTCCAAATGAGGGCGAAAGCTCCATACCGTCTTGAGGGGAGTCTTCTAAGGGGCTCCGCGCTAAAGTGGTTTTGCCGGCGCGGAAGGACGTTTGGGCTTCTCAGGGCATCCAAAATCCCAGTTCGATTCGATTTCTATGAGGTGCCAAGTTGAAAGTCATACGAGCCACTCTTGCGGTCTGTCCGGTGGTCTTAGTGTTTGCCCTGGCTGCCGCTCAAAACTCCGCCCCCGTCACGGGTCTGACCTCCAATCCCGCCTACGAGAAGAACTGCGCCAAATGTCACGGCAAAAACGCAGGCGGCCGCCGTTTCGGTGGACCCTCACTCATGTCCATAAAAGTCGCCTCCGCTTCCGACGATGACCTGCACCAGATCATCGCCAACGGCAAAGGGCACATGCCGAAATATGAAGGTAAGCTCTCAGCTGAAGAGATCGACGCCCTCGTTCACGAAATAAGAGGTCTCAATAGCCGGTAAGCGCCGAGCCGGATCGCCCACCTCCGGTGCCAGGATTGATTGGTACCTATTCCTAGGCCGCTTTGCCGTCAATCTTGCGCGGCGAGCTTCGTTCGCGCTGCTCCTTGCCGCGTGCTTGCTCAGCGACATTTTCTGGCCGATTTTCCTTCTCCTCGGCCGGGAGCAGGCCCGCGTCGATTCGGGCAATACTCAATACGCCCTTCTCGATCTCTATCACTTCCCCTAATCGCAGCCTGCTCGCGATTGGCATTTGGCCCTATGTGAGCACATCCGATGTTCGACCGCCATCGGGCCATACAGTCGGCATTCCGAATCAGTGCCTTTCTCTTTCTACATCCACGGAAGGCTTTCCGTTTTCGCCTTCACTTGAGGTCTCCGCCGCCACAGCAACGATTGCTTGACACACGCACCGTCATCCCTAAGATGGTTGCGTGATCATGAGAACCGCTTCGCGTATCGCCATCCTTACCTGTCCGTGTCCAGGCCTCGACAAGTACCTAAGATCGAGTTCAAACACCAGCCGGTTGCGACTCTCTCATCGTCCATCGTGCCGATTAGAATCGCTCCTATCTGTCAATGAGCCAAAACTTGCAATTTTCTAGTCGTCAGAACTCTGAGAGGTTCGCCTCGCCATGATGCGGCAATGGGCTGCCTCGGCCATCGAAACGGCTAAGCACAGGGGCGCTTCTTACGCCGATGTACGCGTCATGGACATTCGTCACCGCGACATCTCGGTGAAGAATGGAGAACTTGGCGCGCTCGCTGAGTCCGAGTCGCTTGGCGTCGGCATCCGGGTGATAGCCAAGGGTGCCTGGGGCTTCGCCTCAACCGATCAGTTGACCAAGGAGGGTGTCCAGGCCTGCGCCGCGAAAGCCGTCGCAATCGCGAAGGCATCCGCGCGGGCTAAGCGCGAGGACGTTTCTCTCGCCCCAGAGCAATCCTACGTTGACACCTGGCAGAACCCATTCCTGAAAGACCCTTTTCGAATTCCGGTCGAGCGGCAAATTGATCTCTTACTCGAGGCCGACAAAGAAATGCGCCGCGCGAAGGGCGTCACCCTCGCCGAAGGCTCGATGTCCTTCCGCCGGATCGAGCAATTTTTCGCTTCAAGCACCGGCTCTTCGATTCACCAGATCAAAATGCAATCTGGCGCCGGCATTGTTGCCACCAGCTTCGCCGGCAGCGAAATTCAAAAGCGCTCCTATCCGAATAGCTTTGGCGGCCAACACATGCTCAAGGGGTACGAACTGGTCGAATCGCTGGACCTCGTCGGCAACGCTCGACGGATCGCCGAGGAATCCGTTGCGCTCCATTCAGCCGCGCAGTGTCCCGAAGGTCACAAAACGATCATTCTGGGCAGCTCCCAGCTCGGCCTACAGATTCATGAATCGATTGGCCACCCGATCGAGCTCGATCGTGTCCTCGGCATGGAAGCGAACTTCGCAGGCATGAGTTTTCTCACCACCGATAAGCTTGGAAAGCTAAGGTACGGCTCGGGCATCGTGAATGTCGTCGCCGATGCTCGCCTCGAGCACGGTCCCGGCCTGGGCACGTTCGCCTATGATGATGAGGGCGTCCCCGCTCAGTGCACGCCGGTCATTACCAACGGCCTGTTCACCGGCTATCTCTCTAGCCGCGAAACCGCTGCGTCGATCGGCGAAAAGCGCTCAGGCGGAACAGTTCGCTGCGAAAGCTGGAACCGCCTACCGATGATTCGCATGACCAACATCAGCCTCAATCCTGGCGCTTGGAAGTACGATGATCTGATCGCCGATACGGATGACGCCATCCTCATGGAGACGAATCGCTCCTGGTCGATTGACGACAAACGCTATCACTTCCAGTTTTCCACTGAAATCGGTTGGCACGTAAAGGGCGGGAAAATCGGCGGCATGATCAAGAATCCGAGCTATAGCGGGATCACCACCGAATTTTGGAACAGTTGCGACGCGATCTGCTCGGGCGATCACTGGACCCTTTGGGGTACGCCCAATTGCGGCAAAGGCCAGCCGCAACAAACCATGGGCACGGGTCACGGCGCAGCTCCGGCACGCTTCCGCGACATCCGCGTCGGAGTCGCCTTCTCCAAGTGATCATGAACAACCAAGTTCTCACCCTGTGTGCCCGGACGAGGGAGAGAGACGCCGCCATGCGACCGCGCTTCTTCCCCCTGGCCGCGGATCCGGCCTGGAAGGGCATGGTTTCAGTCCCCGACGGCTCGAGGACTCCTACTTCCTGATGGCAAACAAGAACGCACAACCTTCGCTGAAAGACCTCGAGCGCATTGCCGAGCGGGTGCTTAGGCTCAGCACGGCGGAGGAGACCGAAGTCGACGTTGGTGCCACCACCGACGCGCTTACGCGTTTTGCCAACAATACGATTCATCAGCACGTCGCCGAGCGAATCCACTCGATTTCGGTCCGTGCCGTCGTGGACGGACGCACGGCTCGGGCGACCACAAACAAGACAGACGAGGAATCGCTGCGGCGTGTCGTCGACTCGGCGATGAGCCTCGCCCGCCATCAACCGAAGAATCCGGATCTACTCCCCATGGTAAGCAAGCAGAAGTACCAGAAGGTCGCGCGTTCCTTTTCCGCCACTCGCAATGCGACCGCTGAAGACCGCGCTCGCGCTGTCGTGCGCGTCTGCAAAATGGCTGAGAAGCACAAGCACACAG
>Ga0306921_10005069_pt1 | contig 13625 bp, 11 predicted proteins | sample sta12Cox44000080_FD_203760 | JGI IMG/M metagenome (GOLD analysis project Ga0306921, IMG submission 203760) | Lab enrichment of tropical soil microbial communities from Luquillo Experimental Forest, Puerto Rico - statoxic.12C.oxic.44.000.080 (v2)... | ecosystem: Environmental > Terrestrial >... | reverse complement strand
GTGGTGACGTCGCGTTGCAACTCGATGATTTCGCGTGCCACGGCATGCGCGGGGCGGGGACCGATAAGACTGCCGCAGATGGCGCCGACCACTAGCGCGGCGCCAAATGCCGCAAGATTACGAAAACGCATGGGTGAATAGCTCCTCTCAGTGGCGCGCCCGGCACACTCGCCGGGAGACAGGGCGCATTTGAAGCTTTCTCACTTCACTGTAGCGGGACCGCCCGAGAGTAGCAAGGGGCCTCCGCTCCGTTCCGGCCTGCTCTGAACCACAACCGAGAGCCGGGCGGCGTACCGCCCCCAGTATGCAAAATCGCAGGGCAGCCCGGTAGTAAATAAGCATAAACCCGTGCCGTGCCCGCCAAGTTGCGCAGGATTCCTACTTGGCCATCACGAAGTGCCCGCGGCGGTTCTTCTGCCAGCAGGCCTCGTTGCTCTCCATGCAGAAGGGCTTTTCCTTGCCGTAGCTTACCGTGCTCATGCGGTCGGCGCCGATTCCGAGGGAGACCAGATACTCCTTCACCGCGGCGGCGCGCCGGTCGCCCAGAGCCAGGTTGTACTCGGTCGAGCCTCGCTCATCGCAGTGACCTTCAATGACTACCCTCACCTGCGGATAGTTGCGCAGAAAGTCGGCAGTCTTCGCTAGTGCGGCGCGCGCATCGCTGCGTATGTCGGCCTTGTCCAGGTCGAAGTACGCGTCCTGCACTTCCTTCAGGAACATCTCTTCCATAGTGGCGTTCTGCACGGGCGGTGGCGGAGGCGGCGTGGCCACGGTGACGCGTGTGCTCGAGTCGGCCGACCCGCCCGGACCGCTGGCCGTTATGGTGTAAGTCGTCGACTCGGCCGGGCTCACCTTGGTCGAACCTTGCGCCGCCACTGCCCCCACATCCGGCGCGATGGTCAGCTGCGTCGCGTTGGTCGAGGACCAGCTCAGTGTCGAAGTGTCGCCCTTGTTGATCGAAGTAGGACTCGCCTGCAGGGTTACGGTCGGCTGCGCGGCGGGCGGCGGCGCAGCAGGAGGCGGAGCCTGTGCCACGGGCTTCTTGCTGCAGCCCGCGGACAGGGCGGCGGCCAAAGCAGTCAAGAGACAAACGCGGTAGAACGGTCGGGCAACCTCAGACATTCTAAGTTTCCTCCTCAGTGATAAATCCCCGGTGAAAGTGATTCTTCGAGCAACCACATCGTACCACCACAAATTACCCCACGAAACATCGCATTACGATATATTGCTTGGTTCTGTTCCATTCCGTAACGGCTACTAGAGAAGGCGCCAGAAGCCGTAGCAGCTTGGCCCGGACGCTTCCGATGCACTCCCGCGGGAGCCGGCGGAAGAAGTTAATCTCGCTTGAGCCTGGACCTGCCGAACACCGGTTAGGGGCCGCTAGAATGCCCATCATCGCGCCGACCAGTTCGGCGATTCGTTGGTGCCGGCGTTGGTTAGCTGATGCGCCTGTGTGCCGTCGGCAAGCATGGTCCAGATCTGTCTGGTTCCCGAACGCGTGGATTCAAAGACGATGTGCCGCCCGTCCGGCGCCCAGCTCGGCCGCTCGTTGCGTCCCGTGTCGTGGGTCAGCTCGACGATCTGCCGGGTCGCAACATCCATCACATAGATATCGTAGTTGTTCGTGGGCCGGCGCCAGCTGAACGCCAGCAGTTGCCCGTTGGGAGCCCACGCAGGGTCGATCAGGTAGCCCTTGTCGGGCAAATCCAGGTTCTGCGCGTTGGTCCCGTCGGCATTCATGAGGTAGAGCTTGGGCACGCCTGAGCGGTCGCTGACAAACGCGATGGTGGCGTTGGTCTTGGGATTCCACGCCGGGGAGGTGCTGGCACCGTTTGAAAACGTCAGCCGCTTCAGTCCCGTGCCACCGCCGCCGATCGAATACAGCTCCGGGTTACCGCCCATCGACGAGGAGAACACCAGCTGCGAGCCGTCGGCGGACCACGCCGGGGCGCTGTTGGTGCCGCGGTAGCGGGGAAAAGTCACCACACGGTTGGCGTCCATCGAATACATGCAGATCTGGGGACTCGGCGGCCCGCCTCCGGGCGAAGCGTAGCAGGTAAACGCGATGCGCGAAGCGTCCGGCGACCACCGCGGCGTCAGCGAAATCGAGCGCAGGGAAGTCACGGCGCGCTGGTTCGCGCCGTCGTAGTCCATCACCCAGATCTCCTTGCTGCCGGTTCGCGAGCTGACAAACGCAATTTGCGTCGAAGAGATACCCGGCAGCCCGCCGGAAAGGCGCATGATGATCTCATCGGCGAACTGATGCGCAAACTTGCGCACTTGCGCATCCGTCGGTGTCCCGCGATACACCTTGGCGATCACCGCCTGCGCCGACGGATTGGTCACGTCGTAAAACCAGGCTTGAATGGAGACTTCACCCGTCGTTTCCACCAGGTTGCCGAAGGCCACGAAGTGCGCATTCACGGGCGAATCGCTCCACGCCGTGTAGCGCAGCTCGCCAGGAACCGAGGGCTGCGCCTGAGGATAGAAACTGGGACTGGCCACATCCAGAATGCCGCTGAAGCCGAGATCTTCCCGGACCACCTGCGTGAACAGCGCGGAGTGCGACTTGGCGGTGTCGGATTTGGGCGCGAAGTCGGCCACCGCTACGCGCGGCTTTTCCACTCCCAGCCCGGTCGAGACGCGGAACCAGTCCTGGGCCGGCGCGGGACGCGCGGCTGCCAGAAATGCCAACGCCAACACAACAAACAGACATCTGCGCAGCGCGGACGATGACACCATCTCCTCCATCAAGCGGAATCTTGCGGCCGGTTGGGGGTTTGCCGCACTCATCTTGTCATACTCAGGTCGAAATCGAAAAGCACCTGCACGAAAGAACCGGAGTAATCCGGGGGCAAACCTGGCATCGGGCTGGACTGCATGATGGCGCGCAAACCCGAATTGTCCATAGACAGATTGCCGCTGGTTTGCTGCAGGCGGATGTCCTTGACCGTTCCGTCCTTGTAGATCGTGAATTGCACCACCGCGTGCGCCGTATGCGCCGCGCGCACTCCCGGATCGATGGTGTTTTGCAGCCAGTTGCTCTGCACTCTGCGCTTCACTGCCTCGATGTACCAGCCGTAGCGGGACGCAAAATCCCCGCCGCCCTCTGACTTCACCGCCAAGCCGGGCGAGGTGGATGAACCGGGCGTGCTCCCCGCACCGGTAGGAAGGTTCGCCGCCCCGAGATTGCGTCCCGGAACGGCGTTCTCCGGATTGGGCACCTTGGGTTCGAACGCTTTGTTCTGGCGCGGCGGCGGGGGCGGTTTCTTGCTCGGCCGCTCGAGCGTCTTGAAGTCCGGGACCTTCTTCAAGTCGGGCGGAACAATCTCTTCCTTCTTCGGCTGCGGCGGCTCGGGTTTCACGTCGTTCTTCCACAAGCTCTTCGATGGATCCACTACGTTGCTCTCGTTCACCGAAGGGGTGTTGGGCATCGGCAATCCGCTGTTTCCGACCAAGGTCACCTTGGTGCCTTCGCTGCCGCCGCCGGGGCCCGCCCAGCGGTTGCCTTCCCAGTGAAAATACGCCGACAGCGCCAGCAGAACCATCAATCCGCCATGCAGAGCTCCCGATGCCGTCATGTACGGCACGTAGCGGATTTCCTCCGAATTGGCGACCACCATGTCCATCAAACTTCTACGTATGGTTCCTGTCGATGAGCGGCTCGGTGACGATGCTGATGTTGCTGATGCCCGATTGCCGGAGCGTGTCAATCACCGCGGCGAAAACTCCGAAGGGAACCGTCTCGTCGCAGCGAAGAAACACCGCGTCCCCCGCCTTCTTCTGCTGCGCCTGCACCTTGGCGCCGAGCTCATGAATGTTCACCGGACTATTGCCGAGATACACGGTCTGTTTTTTGTCCACGGTGATCACCAGCCGCTGTTCGGTGATCTCCTTTACCGTCTTGGTCTTGGGAACATCCACTTCGATACCGGACTGCAAGATCGGCGCGGTAATCATGAAAATGATCAGCAGCACCAGAACCACGTCGATGAAAGGGACCATGTTGATCTCTGACAGCGACGATTGTGTCTTTCCCACCAGTTGCGGCATAAACTCCCTGCCCTTAAGCGGCTTCGGTGCCGCTCATCTCCGGCCGTGCCTACGACGAGAACGCCTTCTCGATCTGCGCCGTCACCTCGAGAGCAAACGTATCGAGCCGTTGCGCCAGATCCCGAATATCCCCCACGAAGTTGTTATAGAAAATCACCGCCGGAATAGCGGTGAAAAGACCGGCCGCCGTGGTCACCAGCGCCTCGGCAATGCCCGGCGCCACCGCCCGCAAACTCGCCGAACCGGCGTTGCCCAATCCCGAAAACGCATCGATGATGCCCCAGACCGTTCCGAACAGGCCGATAAAAGGCGTCACCGAGCCGGTCGTCGCCAGCCACGACATGCCCTTTTCGACGCGCCGCACCTCTTCTGCGGATGCCAGTTGCATGCTCACTGTCACGGCGCTCAGGCTCTTCAGTTTGGGCGGCTCGGGATTGCCGGGATGCGTTCCCACCTGATACTGCAATTCGCGATAGCCAGAGGCATACACATTGGCGAACGGCGAACCCGCGGTGGCCAGCGCCTGCGGGTTGGCCACGCCGCGCGTGGCTCGGAAAATCCGCAGAAACTGGTCGCTCTGCCGGCGAATGCGGCCGAACAGGCTCAGTTTTTGAAAAATCATGCCCCACGAGATGACGGAAAAGAAGAGGAGGAGTCCCAAAACGCCGCGGGCGACCAAGCCGGTTTGTTCTAGAATGTTCCCAATATCGGCAGCGAATGCCGCAAACACAAGAAATGAAATGTTCGTCCCTCGATGTCAATGAAATTTGCTGGACTTTAGCAACGTAGCATACGCAAGTAGGGGAATCAACGAATGCCGTGTAAAGTGCCGTTACTGTCACCGCCGCTTGGCGACCGGCAAAGTCCTTCGCCGCCCTTTGCAAAATCGTCCATGGGGCTATAAAATCCCCGCCAAGTCAGAGTTACATCCGCTTGTCAACGAGGAGGAAGTATGAAGGGGAAACTCATTTTGTCAGGTTTGCTAGTGTGTCTGGCCGCTGCGGCAGTCTGCTTCGCCGCCGACGCCTTCACTGGCACTTGGAAATTGAACGAAGGCAAATCCAAAATGCCGCCGGGAGTAACGAAGAATACCACCGTCACCTACGAGCAGGTCGGCGACAGCGTTAAGGTTACGCTCGACGGTATTGGCGCTGACGGCAAGCCCACCCACGACGAGTGGACGGGCAAGTACGATGGCAAGGACTATCCGGTTACCGGCAATCCCAATAATGACACGCGGTCGTACAAGAAGGTCAACGACCGCACGCTCGAGGTCACCGGAAAGAAGGGCGACAAGGTTGTGCTTAAGGCCAAGGTCATCATTTCCCCCGACGGCAAGACGCGCACGGTTGCGGCAACGCAAACCGGCGCGGACGGCAAGAAAGAGACGAGCATCGCGGTCTACGACCGGCAATAACCGAGCTTCGAAGGCTATCTCGCCGCCGCAGCGGCGCTCGCGACAACCAGAGCGACGCTGCGACGGCATTTTGCTGTTTGCCGCAGCCGCGGGGAGGCGCTCCGGCGGGGTTTCCTAGCCAGGTCCCTGTGCTAAAATTTGAGTTTCTATGAGCGGGGGAATTGATATTCGGCTGGAAGCGCTGACCAATCGGGCCACCGCGCGAGCCTTTGCCCCGGTTCCTGCCGTGTCTGCCCTGGCGGAGGGGAGAACTCCCCACGGCACGTTTTTCCTCGAGACGTTCGGCTGCCAGATGAATGAGCACGACTCGGAGAAAGTCGCGGGCGTGCTGCTGGCCCGAGGCTATCAACAAGTCGAGACTCCGGAAGCGGCCAGCTTGATTCTCTACAACACTTGCAGCATCCGCGAAAAGGCCGCGCAAAAGGTTTTCTCGCGCCTGGGCGCTTACCGCGGCCTGCTCGGCAAAGAGCAGAAAATCGGTGTGCTCGGCTGCGTCGCGCAGCAGGAAGGGGAAGCCATTTTCGCGCGCGCGCCGTGGGTCAGCCTGGTTTGCGGCTCGGCCAGCTATCGCCACCTGCCGCAGATGTTGGCCCAGCTCGAAGCCGGAGAGCAGCGGGTCACCGGGCTCGACAACGATACCGACGAAACCTTTGAGACGGAGGTCACGCGCCGCGACAATCCTTGGCGGGCCTACATCACCATAATCGAAGGTTGCGACAAGGCCTGCGCCTATTGCGTGGTTCCCTTTACCCGCGGGCCCGAGCGCAGTCGCGACTCCGGGCGCATCCTGGCCGAATTGCGCCAGCTCGCCAGAGTGGGCTACACGGAAGTTCAGTTCCTCGGGCAAACCGTCAACTCCTACGCCGATCCTTCGCCGCGCAGAATGCGTTTCAGCGAACTTCTCGGCGCGGCCGCCGAGGTCGCCGGAATTCGCCGCGTCCGCTTCACCACCTCCCACCCCCGCGACTTTACCTATGACATCGTTAGAGCCATCGACGCCTATCCAGCCATCTGCAACCACGTGCATCTTCCGGTGCAGTCCGGGTCCACGCGCGTGCTCAGTGCCATGCAGCGCACCTATTCGCGCTCGGAATACCTCGAAACGATCGCCATGATTCGCGCAGCGAAGCGGCAAAGCGCGATCACCACCGACATCATTGTCGGGTTTCCCGGTGAAACCGCGGCCGAATTCGACGAGACGCTTTCTCTGCTCGACGAAGTGAAGTATGAAGGCGTTTTTTCTTTCAAGTACTCGCCGCGGCCCCACACGCCCGCCACTCTGATGCCCGATGCCATTCCGGAAGACGAGAAGAGCCGGCGGTTGACGCTTCTGCAGGAAAAGCAGCGGGCCATCCAGTTAAACGCGCTGCAGAAAATGGTGGGCCAGACTTTGGAAGTCCACGTGGACGGCAAGTCCAAAAAAGAGAACCAGTGGTACGGGCACAGCTCCTGCAACCGCGTGGTGAACTTCGATTCGGCTCCCAGCGGTCTCCTCGGACAGTATGTTTCCGTGCGGGTCACCGGTTGCACGCCCAACAGTCTGCTGGGCAACCAAGAGCCATAAATCGCCTCTAACTGCGAACTGCGAAGCCCGAGTCATGCGCTCTGAACAGCACAGAAAAGCATCCGCGGTTCGACCGGGCGAGAAGAAGCTAGGTGAAGATATCAGCGCCGGGCCGCCAGGTGCCGTCGGCGGTTCCATAAGGGCTTGCGACTACGACCGTGTAGCCGTCCGGGTCGCGCATCCAACACTCCCAGTGGTTAGGACCGCCGTCGTCGTCATCAGGAGGGTTGCGATGGCGGGGCAGCACGATCTCGGCTCCCATTTCGGAGGCGCGCCGCATCACCGTGTCGAAGTCCTCCACCTCGAACCACAGCAGCACACCGTTGCCATAGGGCCTGGCGGCGCGATTGCCGATGGGGCCGTGATGGTGCTGGACTTCAAAGCTGTGCAGTTGCAGGATGAGCGCGCCGTCCTTGACTAGTTGCTCGTATTGCCGGCCGCCGTGGGCTCCCCGGCAGCCCAGCAGACGCTGATACCACCGGCTGCTGGCTTCGACGTCAGTGACGCAGATGAGAGGTTGCGGACGCATGGCTTCGAGCCTAGCAGAAAGTCCCACTCCGGCGAGCCCTATCTAGAAATTTCAAAAAGCCGCAGGCTAGTACCTCGGCAACCGTGCTGACTTTCAAGAAAATCCGTATTGTTCCCGTGGCCCCACGATGATAAAAGAAAGCAGGAGGGCGCGATGGAACTCGAGATGAAGATTCGTGGTCTGATGATGGACCCGGTAACCAACATGCCGATCGTGGTCCTCAAGGATGTGCAGGGCAGCGCCGTTCTTCCTATCTGGGTAGGCGTCTATGAAGCCAACGCCATCGCCCTCGAAATCGAGAAGGTGCAGACGCCTCGCCCGATGACCCACGACCTCCTCAAGAATGTCTTCCTGGGCTTCGATGTCCGGGTGGATAAGATCGTCGTCAACGATCTCAAAGACGACACCTTTTACGCGCTGATTTGTGTCGAGCGCGACGGCCAGCTGATGACCATCGATTCCCGGCCGAGTGACGCGCTGGCTTTGGCGCTGCGCATGGACTGCCCGATCTATGTGGACGAACAAGTGCTAAAGAACTCCAAGGTCTCGAGCGCCCTCACCGAACGCACCACCAACGAACAGCTCCGGAACTGGCTTGAAGGCCTTTCCGACGAGGACCTCGGGCGCTACAAAATGTAGTTCCGCCCCGGTACGCCTCCACACCCCTCACATCGCGAGTCGGTTCGCACGGCGGGGGACTGCTCTGCGCCTATTGCGGCGCCGCTCGTCCGAGGCGCCACTTCAAGCATCGCCGGCGGCTTTCTCGAGCAGCCCGCGAGCCAGCTCGAACTTCATCGAGCGCACCCTTCCGCGCCAGACGAAAAGGAGGACGATGCCGATGAGGATGAGAGCCAGGCTGAGGCCGATCCACAGGCCCAGCGCTCCCCAGCCGCGGCGAAAGCAGAGCCAGGCGCCGAGGGGCAGGCCGATGATCCAGTAGGCGGTAAAATGGCAGAGCATCGGCGTGCGGGTATCGCCAGCGCCGCGGAGCGCTCCGGTCGCGACGGTCTGGATGCCGTCGAACAGCTGAAAAGCAGCCCCGGCCGCGAGCAACGCCGCGGCGTTACGGATGACGGTTTGATCGGTGGTGTAGATGCGCGCGATCGAGCGCGGCATGACGAGCAGCGCGACGCCGGCCAAGGTCATGAACGACGCGCCGATGAAGATGGCGGTGCCGCCTGCAGCTGCCGCGCGCTGCGCGTCCCTGCGGCCGATGGCTTGGCCGACGCGTACGGCAGCAGCCGAGGCGATGCCCAGGGGGACCATATAGGTAAAGGCGACGGTATTCAGCGCGATCTGGTGGGTTGCGAGAGGAACCGCTCCAAGCCGCGCGATCAGTGCCGTCACCAAGGCAAACACGCCACTCTCCAGAGTGAATTGCAGGGCGGCGGGAATGCCGAGCGCAATCAGGCGGCGCATGCGGCGCAGATCCACATCGACGGGCGTCTTGAGCAGTTCGGTGCGGTGCTTGTAGTCGTACCAGAAGAGGTAGCCGATCAGCACCGCAGCCATATACACGCGTGCTATCGCCGTCGACCAACCGGAGCCGACCGTACCCATGGCTGGGGCGCCCCATTTGCCGTAAATGAGCATCCAGTTGCCGAGGGCATTTACGATGTTGGCGGTGAGCAAAGCCAGCGCCACCGGGCGCACCATATTCATGGCCTGCAGGCAGCGGCGTACTGCGAAGTAGAGCAGTAAAGGGAGTAAGCCATAGGCGAGTGCTTTGGTGTAAGGAACCGCTAGCGCGGCTACCTCCGCGTCTACGCCCACGGCGGAGAACAGGCGCGCCAGCAGCCAAACCGGTAGGGCGAGGGCCGGCGTGAGAGCGATGCTCAGGTACACGCCGTTGACGAGCGAGCGGTGGCAGTCCTCGCGCTTGCCGGCACCGAAGGCCTGCGAGACGAGCGTGTCGAGCCCGAGCAGGAGGCCTTCGCCAAACAGGGCCAGCACCATGAACACGGCCGAGCCGAGGCTGACCGCGCCCATGGCCACTGCGCTGTTCGGCAGGCGGCCCACCATCATGGTGTCCACAATGGCCATGCTCATCCAGCCGAGTTCGGCGAGCACCAGGGGAAGCGCCAGGCGGACGGTCGGGCGCACCTCTGCCAGGTAAGTTTGCTGACCAGCCCTCATGGTGCAAGCAGTTTACGGGCGCCCGCGAGGTGGGGCAAACTGCGGATCGCAAGACGACGTGGAAGACGGGCCGATGCCGAAGCGGGTAGCGGAAGAGAGCTATCGCAGCAGCCTGCGTCCAATCGAAGGGTGGTCCCGGAGAGAGAACATGGCCCTTTTCATTTTCCGCACGCGAGCCGTGGGCGGTTCGATGGCTCTGCTGCTGTTTCTATCGCTCTTAAACGCGCAAACGTCCCCAACCGTCAAGCAGGCCCCGCTGTGGGCTGGCAAGCCTGACATTCCAGCCTTCGAGAAGCTGGAGAATGATCGGCTCGAAAGGGCGCAGCGCTCGATCGACCAGATCCTGGCCGTCGCGGGGCGCCGCACCGTCTCGAACACCCTCGTGCCGTACGACGAAATCGTCCGGCAGTACAATTCCGCCGGTTATCTTGCGGTGCTGCTGCAGCAAGTGCATCCCGATCAGACGTATCGCGATGCGGCGACGGCCATGACGTCAAAGGTGGGTGCGGCTGCAGCGGCGCTGTCGCTGAACCAGGGAGTCTATAAGGCGCTGGCGGGAATCGACCTGGAGGGCGCCGACTCCGCCACGCGCTATTACGTCGAGCGGCAGTTGCTCGAATTTCGCCTCGCCGGCGTTGACAAGGATGAGCCCACCCGCGCGCGACTGAAAGCTTTGCAAGACAAACTGGTCGAACTGCAGTCGGCTTTTGACCGCAACATCTCTGACGATCAGCGCAGCATCACCGTAGATAACGCCGCGGAGCTGGACGGTGTCCCCAAAGACTACCGCGACGCCCACAAGGCGGACGCCGACGGAAAAATCAAGATCACCACGAACTACCCCGACGCATTTCCGGTTCTGACCTTTGCCAGAAGCGATGCGCTCCGCAAGCGGCTGTTTCTTGAATTTGACAATCGTGCCTATCCGAAGAACCGCGAGGTGCTGATGGATATGGTCCGCACCCGGTATGAAATCGCTACTCTCATCGGCTACTCCTCGTGGGCGGATTACAACGCCGCCGACCGCATGATCCGCTCCGCAAGAAATATCGGCGATTTCATCAGCGAGGTGGATGCCGCCGCGAGGCCGGTGGCGGCACGCGAGCACGCCATGCTGCTCCGAGAAAAACAGAAGCTGCAGCCCGAAGCAAAGGAGGTATTTGACTACGAAAACTTTTACCTGCGGGAGCTGGTCCGCCGCTCGCAATTCGATTTCGACTCCTCGACCGTCAGGCCTTATCTGCCTTACCAGAGAGTGAAACAGGGAGTGCTGGACACGGCCGCGAAGCTCTTTGGACTGACGTTCGAGCAGGAGCCGGGCGTCCCGGCCTGGGATCCTGCCGTCGAAACCTGGGATGTCTTCGACAAGGGAGAGATGATCGGGCGTTTCTACCTGGATATGCAGCCGCGCCCGGGAAAGTTCAGCCACGCGGAGATGTCGCCGGTTCTCGACGGAATCCGCGGCAAGCAGCTCCCGGAGGCGATTCTGGTGTGCAATTTTGCCGCGCCCAAAGCGGACGATCCGGGGCTCATGGACTACGACGACGTGGTTGCTTTCTTTCACGAATTCGGACACTTGATGCATTGGATCCTGAGCGCGCAGCAGTGGGCAGGGATCAGCGGCATCAGCATGGAGGCCGATTTCAGCGAAGCGCCCTCGGAGATGCTGGAAGAATGGATGCACAGCCCGCAAGTGTTGGCAACTTTCGCCCGCCACTACCAGACCAACGAGGTGATTCCGGCAGAGCTGGTGGCGCGAATGAACCGCGCGAACGCGTTCGGGCGAGGTTCCTGGGTGCTCGGGCAGAATGCGTTCGCCGCCGTTTCTTTTGACCTGTACAACCGCAAGCCCGGCGAGGTCGATCCCGACGCCATCGCGCTGTCCGATGAGAAAAGGTACCGTTTGTCGGTGCCCACGCCGGGCATCCACGACTACGCGTCTTTTGGCCATTTGGCAGGCTACTCTTCGGCTTACTACACCTATCTGTGGGACAAAGTGATCGCGGAGGACTTTGTTACCCGGTTCGACCGCGAAAATCTGCTCGCGCCGGCGCCAGCGTCGCGCTATCGGCAATTGGTTCTCGCGCCGGGAGGATCGATGTCCGCCAACGACCTGGTCAAGAACTTCCTGGGGCGGGCGCAGAATATGGACGCGTTGGAGCATTGGATGTCCGAACAGTTTCTGACGTCCGTCGCGAAACAGTAGGCGGCCCCGGAACTCGCAGCGGCCAAAACTCGCAGGTGTGACTCTCGGACGCCGCCTAGTGCAGCAGCCCTGCGAAGACGCCGGAATCGATGAGTTCGGAAACGGAGTTGATGTCCGGAGCCGTAGGGCGGTCCCGGGTGACCTTGGGCGAGGTCGCGCGAACGGCCTGGTAGGCTTCGGCGGCGAGAGTGCCGGTCTTGAGGGGAGCGAGCAGGTCGATGCCCTGGCAGGCACAGAGCAGCTCGATGGCCAGGATGTACTGGAGATTGCGGAGCATCTGCTCCAGGCGGCGCGCGCCGCTCATGCCCATGGAGACGTAGTCTTCCTGGTTGCCGCTGGTCGAGATGGAGTCAACGGAGTGAGGCGTAGCCAGCGCCCGATTTTCGCTGGTGAGAGCGGCGGCCGTCACCTGGGCGATCATGAAGCCCGAATTGAGTCCGGGTTCCGGCGTGAGAAACGCCGGCAGCAGGCTGGTCAGCGGATTGGTCATCTGCTCGATGCGGCGCTCGGAGATGCCGCTGAGCGTGGCTACGGCGATGGCGATCTGATCTCCGGCCATGGCCAGCGGCTGGCCGTGAAAATTGCCCCCGCTGACGATGTCGCCGTCTTGGCCGTCCCCGCGGACAAAGACCAGCGGGTTGTCGGTAGCGCTGTTGAGCTCGACTTGGGCGGTGGCGCGGGCCTGGGAAAGAAAATCGCGAACGGCACCGTGGACCTGCGGTGTGCAGCGCAGGCTGTAGGCATCCTGCACGCGCGTGTCTTTTTCGGCGGAGCGGTGCGATTCGCGGATTTCGCTCGCTTGGTTCAGATTGGCGAGGTTGCGGGCGGTGCGGGCGGCGCCGGGGTAGGGGCGCGCGTGCATGATGCGGGAGTCGAAAGCGCCGGGGCTGCCGCGGAGGGCGTCGAGAGAAAGCGCGGCGGCTACGTCGGCGGTATCGGCAAGCGTGTCGGCCTGGCGTAGCGCCAGGCTGAGGAGGGCCAGCATGCCTTGCGTGCCATTGAGGAGCGAGAGGCCTTCCTTGGCTTCGAGTATGAGCGGGTTGATTCCCGCCCGGCGCAACGCTTCGCCGCCGGGAAGAATCTCGCCGTGAAACTCGGCTTGGCCTTCGCCGATCACCGCCTGCGCGAGGTGCGCGAGCGGCGCGAGGTCGCCCGATGCGCCTACCGAGCCCTGCGAGGGGATCACCGGATGAACTCCGGCGTTGAGCATGGCGCACAGCGCTTCGACGGTACCGGGGCGGACGCCGCTAAGGCCTTTGGCAAGCGCATTGGCGCGCAAAAGCATCATGGCGCGCGTTTCCGCTTTGCTGAGCGGCTGGCCCACCCCGCAGCAGTGCGAGCGGACCAGGTTGACTTGCAGCTGGCGGACTTGCTCACTCGAAATGCGGACGCTCGCGAGTTTGCCGAAGCCGGTGTTGATTCCGTAGGCGGTTTTGCCCGAAGCCACCAGTCGGTCGACGACGGCGCGCGAAGCGTTCATGCGCGAGGCGGCTTCGGGTGAAAGCGAGACCTGTTCTGGTTCGATCGCGATGCGGTAAAGCTGCTCGAAGGTGAGATCGTTCCCGGTAAGTTGTACGCTCATGCGAAGAAAAAGAGTAACACAGAGTTCGAGGGCCCCTAACGAGGCCGCTCGAGAGGCCGCAACCGGAAACGTGCACTGACCGCAGGCCCGCGCTTCGGAGACCCGCGCCGCAGCAAGCCCCGGCAGGCACGACGAAGT
>Ga0306921_10005068_pt1 | contig 13626 bp, 13 predicted proteins | sample sta12Cox44000080_FD_203760 | JGI IMG/M metagenome (GOLD analysis project Ga0306921, IMG submission 203760) | Lab enrichment of tropical soil microbial communities from Luquillo Experimental Forest, Puerto Rico - statoxic.12C.oxic.44.000.080 (v2)... | ecosystem: Environmental > Terrestrial >... | reverse complement strand
CGCGATTATTTTGAGGCGCATAAGGAGGAGGTACCGTGGTTTGGGGGAGTGCCCGGAGATTCTCGCCTGGGTAGGGGTCCTTCGACTCCGGCGGCAAAGGACGCCGCCTTCGCTCAGGATGACACCGAGTGTGGAAACAGGCGTCCCACCCTTTCCCAAAAGAGGGAAAAGGATGGGACGTCCACATCATCGGGAACAGCAGGTCCTTCGACACGGGCTGAAGCCCTCGCTCAGGATGACACAAGAAATAAGACCCTCACGCACGATGACAAACCGTATTTGGCTGAACCAGGAGAGACGCAGGCGCTGTTCGGCATCGTGCAGGGAGGCATGTATCCCGAGTTGCGGCGGGAGTCGGCGGAGCGCACGGTGGAAATTGACCTGCCCGGGTACGCCATTGGCGGGCTGAGCGTGGGGGAGCCGCGTCCCATGACATACGCGATGCTGGATGCGGCAATGCCGTACCTGCCGGAAAACAAGCCGCGCTACCTGATGGGGGTGGGAACTCCGGAGGAGCTCGTTTACTACGTGGCGCAGGGCGTGGACATGATGGATTGCGTGCTGCCGACGCGCGCGGCGCGGCACGGTCTGCTGTTCACGTCGGAGGGCAAGCTAACGATCAAGAATGCCCGATTCGCGAAAGACGAAGGCCCGCTCGACCCGAATTGCAGCTGCAAGGTGTGCGGGCGCTATTCGCGGGCTTACCTGCGGCACCTATATGCGTCTAACGAATTGCTGGCGCAGGTGTTAAACACCGTCCATAACCTGGCCTATTACCTTGACACCATGCGGCGCGTGCGGCAAGCTATACTACTTGGGGAGTTCGCGACTTTTCTTTCTGGTGTCAGACCTCCGCATCTGAGTGTTCCCTGGTGATGACCCACCCTGTGGTCCGCTGCGGCAGATGGCGAAAATGCGGCATCCAGCGGTGCGCTGTTGAGAGATCGTGGTGTTCCGATTGAGCTTCCCGGACGTCCTGCGGTAATTCCTGCTTAGCGTTTTGAATGCAGCGGTGGGGGAGTGCGTCGCGGAAGGGCGGTGGAAAAGGCGAATTGCCAGGAGCCGGTTTATCGGGGGCTAAAGCCCCGTGCAGATTATGTAGGTCTGGACGCTGGCCTCAAGGCCAGCTCTTCCACCGAGAGTTAACGACACATGCTGACTTTGGCAGGCGTTTATTCACAGGCGGTGGGCGGCGGTATCGGGCCGATCGTGATGATGGTTGCGATTTTCGCAATCTTCTACTTTTTGCTCATCATGCCGCAGCAGCGCAAGCAGAAGAAGTGGCAGGAGTTGCTGAAACAGCTCAAGTCGGGCGACCGGGTGATCACCAGCGGCGGCCTGACCGGGGTCATCATGTCGGTGAAGGATGACACCGTGATTCTGCGGGTCCCCCCCGACAATCTCAAACTTGAAGTGGCGCGCTCCTCGATTGTGACGCTCACGACTGGGGAGGACAAGCCCAAGTAAGGCGAGAAGGAGATCCCTCGTGGACTGAAGTCCACTCGGGATAACAAAAATAGAAGGATCTACGGCACGACTGAAGTCGTGCCCTGGTACGAGGCGGTCCGGAAGTGGTGGTTTAAGGCAGCTTTAGCAGGGTTGCAGTTTCCCATGAAGAAGAACCTCACAGTAAAAATTCTCATTATCTTCGCGGTGCTGATCTTATTCCTGTTCGGCATCTTTGGCATTCCCAAAAGATTCACGCCTGCCGGCCTGCTGGCCGCGATGCAGGAGCGCATCCACCTGGGGCTTGACCTCAAGGGTGGCACGCACCTCATCCTGCAGGTGCAGGTGAATGACGCCATCAACGCCGACACCGACCGCGCCATTGAGCGGCTGAAGGAAGATCTCAAGGCGAAAAACATCAATTACGCCGAGATCACCAAGCCGAATCCGCAGCAGAGTCCTGAACTGATTTCGGTCAAGGGGGTTCCGCCGGAGTCGATCAGCGAGTTCCGCAGCGTGGTTGCCGACCGGCTGCCTGATTTCGACCTGGCGTCGGGCCCGGAGAACTCTTTCACGCTTACGATGAAGCCGAGCATTGTGAAGGAGACTAAGACCAAGGCGCAGCAGCAGGCGATTGAGACCATCCGGAACCGAATTGACCAGCTTGGCGTCAGCGAGCCGGTGATTCAGGAGCACGGACTGGGCGACTACCAGATCCTGGTGCAGCTCCCGGGCGTTGACGATCCGGCGCGGGTGAAAGAAATCATGCAGTCCACAGCGATGCTGGAAATCCGCCAGGCGCTGGGCGGACCTTACGCCAGCGAGCAGGAGGCGATGCAGGCCAACGGCGGCATTCTCCCGGCGAATGCGGTGCTGATGAAGGGTAAAAACCTTGGCGCCCGCGGGCAGGAGAGCAGCGATCAGTACTGGGTGATCAGCCGGGCGTCGGCAGTGAGCGGCAGCGACCTGCGGACGGCGGATGCAGGCCGCGACGAGAACGGACGTCCCGACGTGAAGTTCACCCTGACGGGTGAAGGTGGGCGGCGTTTTGCGGCGTTTACCGGCGCACACGTGGGTGAGCGGTTGGCGGTGGTGCTCGACAACAAGGTGATGGAAGTCGCCACCATCCAGGAACAGATTCACGATGAAGGCCGCATCACCGGGTCGTTCACCGAGCAGCAGACGCAGGACCTATCGTTGACGCTGCGTTCGGGCGCGCTGCCGGCGGGCATCAAGTACCTGGAAGAGCGGACAGTGGGTCCGTCGCTGGGTGCGGACTCGATTCGCGCAGGTGTGCGTGCGGCCCTGATCGGCATGATCGCGGTCATGGTGTTCATGCTGTTCTATTACAGGCTGGCGGGCATTAATGCAGATCTTGGCCTCATCTTGAACCTTGTCATCCTGCTGGGCTTTCTGGGCTTCAGCGGAGCCACGTTGACGTTGCCGGGCATCGCGGGCGTGATCCTGACGATTGGTATGGGCGTGGACTCGAACGTGCTGATCTTCGAGCGCATCCGCGAAGAACTGCGGCATGGCAAGACGCCGCCCTCGGCGGTGGAGCAGGGCTTCGCGCATGCCTGGGTCACCATCGTTGACACTCACGTGACCACGATCGTATCGGCCATCATCCTGTTCCTGTTTGGAACCGGACCGGTGCGCGGATTTGCCGTGACCCTCAGCTTCGGTCTGGCGGCCAACCTGTTCACGTCCGTCTTCGTATCGCGCGTTATTTTTGACGCCATCCTCAATCGCCACCAGCGTGGCGAGGCTTTGAGCATTTAGCCCGAGGACGTGTTCACCACCCTTTGACTTCGCTCAGGGCAGGCTAGGCACGGAGGACACGGACGAAGAATTAAGAATAGGCTTAAAGTTTTGAACAGATTCGACATTGAGGGCCGATCGGTGATCGACGAGCAGCAGGCAAAATCCGCAATTCGTGTCGCAGAGGAAGATGTGACCGGTGAAATCATCGGCTCAGCCATGTCTGTGCACCGGGAACTTGGGCCTGGTCTTTTGGAGTCAGCCTCAAGTCAGCATGTGTTACGAGCTGGCGTAGAGGGGAATTCCTTTCCGGTCGCGGGTGGAACTTCCGGTCGCCTATAAGGGCGTTCGACTGGATTGCGGTTACCGCATCGACCTGCTGGTGGACAATCGGGTCCTTGTTGAACTGAAATCAATGGAACGCATCCAGGCGGTACAGGAAGCGCAATTGATCACGTACTTGAGGCTGAGCGGGCTGCGCGTTGGACTGTTGATTAATTTCAACGTTCCGGCCTTGCGCCGAGGAATTGTAAGAAGAATTTTGTAGAACTCCGTGTCCTCCGTGCCTCGGTGGGGAAGGTTTACTACCGGGCGCGATCAGGAGAACGTGAGTTTTTCGTAAGGGGCTAGCGGTGGAGTTATTTCGTAATACCAATATCGATTTCCTGGGCAAGAAGTGGTATTTCCTTGCTTTCTCACTGATCTTCAGCGTCGCCGGACTGCTCTCGATTTTCTTCTGGCACGGCATTCCGTTGGGCGTGGACTTCAAGGGCGGCACGCTGGTGTACGTGAAGTTCGCGAAGACGCCGAACCTGACGGAGATCCGCTCGGCCATGGACCGCGCCGGGTTGAAGGACCCGAAGATCCAACGCTATGGCGAGGCCGGCAATAACGAGGTGCTGGTGGCGCTGGAACAGCGCGAGACCAGCGAGTCGGCCCTCGACCAGGGCAAGAACACGATTATCCGCGCGCTGGAATCCACGGAGCAGCAGCAGGCGGGTAAACAAGACCTGAACAACACCGGCCCGTCGAGCCTGCAGCAATATCTTCTGTCCAAAGATCCACTGCACTTGGGCATAGACGCAGGGCCCAAGTATCTGACGATTGCGCAACAGATCGACGACTTCCGCAACAAGCAGCGTGGAGGCGTGCTGAAGTCGGTGGACGAGTTGCGCGGTGTGGCTCCCGCGGAAGTATTGGCCGTGCTCGAGCAGGATTTCTACACCTCGAACTTCGCGGTACGCAATGTCGAGATCGTAGGCCCGCAGGTGGGCGGTCAGTTGCGCAAACAGGCGTTGTTGGCGACGCTGTATTCGCTGGGCGGAATGCTGGTGTACCTGTGGTTCCGTTTCGAGCTGATCTACGGCGTGGGTGCGGTGGTGGCGTGTTTCCACGACACCATCATCACGGTAGGATTCTTCTCTCTGCTGAACAAGGACATCAGCCTGACGGTAATTGCGGCCATCCTGACCTTGATTGGATACTCGATGAACGACACCATCGTGGTTTATGACCGCATTCGGGAAAACATCAAGCTGCTGCGCCGCGAAAACCTGGCCGATGTGGTCAACAAGAGCATCAACCAGACCTTAAGCCGAACAATTTTGACTTCGGGCTTGACATTTCTAACCGTACTCTCGTTGTATGTGTTCGGGGGCGAAGTGCTGCGCGGCTTCTCTCTGGCGCTGGTCATCGGAATCCTGGTCGGAACGTATTCTTCGATTGCGGTGGCGGCTCCCATGTTGGTGGCTTACCAGGAATGGCGGGCCAAGAAAACCGGGCGTGCTGTCCTGCCTGCGGCCAGCTCGGCCCGGGAAAAAATCAAGGCCAAGGCATAATCGGCTTTTCTAGGGAGCACAAATCGGCTTCCGGGGTGTATATTCAAGTCCTTCAAGCGGGCGACCGGTTGGCATGCAGCTTATCAGCAGGCGATGGACCCGAACAGCCAGTTGGCACGATGGAGAATTTGGGAGCAAAAGGCAGTAGGCCGGTGTCTAAGTAATCGAAGCGTTCGACGGAGATAGGGCTATGTTTGAAGACAGCCTCATGGAATCGGGAGGCAAGTTAAAAACGAAACAAGGCGCGACCACCGCCCTTTCGTTTGTCCTCCAGATCATTCTTATTGGCGTGCTGGTATTGTTACCACTGGTGTTCACCGAGGCGTTACCGAAACAGCAACTGATGACCTTCCTGGTTGCTCCGCCTCCGCCTCCACCCCCACCTCCACCGCCGGCCGCGACTCCAGAAATCAAGGTTGTGAAGAAGATACAGAGCGACCTCGACAATGGCCAGTTGCGTACGCCAACCAAGATCCCGAAGAAAGTCGCCATGATTAAGGAAGACGAGGCGCCACCGCCGTCGACCGGCGTTGCGGGTGTGGTGGGCGGGGTGCCGGGCGGGGTTCCGGGTGGGGCGATGGGTGGCGTACTGGGCGGCATTATCGGCACTTCCCCCACCGTCGTACCCAAAGCGGCTACCCCGCAGCGGGTGCGCGTGTCGCAGGGCGTCTCCCAAGGTCTGTTGATCAGACAGGTGAAGCCCACCTACCCTCCGCTGGCGCGCTCGGCGCGTATCCAGGGGACGGTGGTCCTGCAAGCCTTGATCAGCAAGGATGGCTCCATCGAAAACCTGCACCTGGTCAGCGGACATCCCATGCTGGCCCCGGCGGCGATCGAAGCCGTGAAGCAGTGGAAATACAAGCCCTACTTCCTGAACGGTGAGCCTGTCGAGGTGGAAACCACGATCAACGTGAACTTCACGCTCGCGGGCGGATAGAAATTTGCGCAGCAGCGCGTGCTGCGTCGAGGCTCGGCGGCGACCGGAGTCGGAATGGTGGTCGTTCGCAGCTTGGATTTTTGGCACTGAAGCGGCCGGCCGGAGGTAGAACGCAGGCAGGCTTTCCCGGGCTGGACGATATCGGCCCAATGGTTCTGAATCACCTGCAGTAGCGAAACGCGTACTGCTGTAACGCAAGTTCCTGAGGAGGAAATTCGACTCATGCTTCTAGCAAATGTTGCAAACTATGCTCTCAGCCACGTACCCTCGGTTGGCGTCTGGATGTTCCAGGAAGCCGGTGTGGGGTGGGACCCAGTCTCCCTCTGGAAACAGATGGGCATCCTGGCCAAAATCGTTGTGCTGATCCTGTTCATCATGTCGGGCTGGTCTATCGGCGTGATGATTGACCGCGCGATGGCGTTCAGCGCCGCGCGTAAACAGTCGCGTGCATTCGCTCCCGCCGTTGCCGGCGCGCTGCGCGAAGGCAAGATCGACGAAGCCATCAAGATTGCCGAGCGCAACAAGAAGAGCCACCTGGCGAAGGTTGTCACGGCCGGCCTGCAGGAATTCCGCGCGCACGGCGAGTCCAGCGACATCCCGGGCGAACAGATTGAAGCCTCGAAGCGTGCTCTGGAACGCGCCGAAGCCATCACCCACGCCGAACTGAAGCGCGGGCTTGGCGGACTGGCGACGATCGGTTCGACAGCGCCGTTTATCGGACTTCTGGGCACGGTGGTCGGCATTCTGAACGCGTTTAAGGAAATTTCGACCCAGAAGGCTACGGGTCTGGGCGCCGTCGCCGGCGGTATTTCGGAAGCCCTGGTGACCACCGCTATCGGACTGTTTGTGGCCATCCCGGCCGTCATGGCGTTCAACTATTTCTCTAGCAAGGTGGAAGCCTTCGACGTGGAAATGGATAACAGCTCCAGCGAGCTGGTTGACTACTTCCTGAAGCGTCGCGGGGCCGTCCGCCGGTAACCGGAGTCCGGCTCAGCCGTAGGCCGAACACCGATTCAACGGGGAGGTTGAACCATGGCACTAGCGAAACGCGACGAAGGCTCGAAAGTAAATTCCAACATTAACGTCACACCGATGGTGGACGTGATGCTGGTGTTGCTGATCATCTTCATGGTCATCACGCCGATGCTGCAGAAGGGCGTCAGCGTGGACATGGCCAAGGTGAACAGCCCCGCGCCCATGCCGGATGCCGACAAGGAAGATGCCCTGCTGATTGCAGTCATGCGCGACGGCAAGATCTTCTTTGGCACAGACCGGATTGAGCCGGACCAGCTTACGCAGAAGGTGAAAGACCGCCTGGCCAACAAAGCGGACAAGCGTGTCTTCATCAAATCGGACGCCCGCGCCCGCTACGGCAATGTCGTGGACGTGGTCGACAACGTCCGCTCGGCGGGAGTGGATGATGTAGGTCTGCTGACCGATCAGAAGAAGACGGGGGCGGCTGCGCAGGCTCCGCCTGCCACAGCCCCTGGGAAGTAACGGGAGTCACTTATGGGAATGACATTAGGGGGCAAAGGCGGGCCCTCGGCTGATATCAACGTAACGCCGCTGATTGACGTGCTGCTGGTGCTGCTCATCATCTTTATGGTGATCACGCCGCTCACGCCGAAAGGTCTGGATGCGCTGGTTCCCCAGCCGCCGAAGGACCCGCAAAAGCAGCAGCCGGAAAGCGACCGGACGATCGTCGTTCAGCTCCTGAAGGGCGGCGGCGACCAGGCGGCAATAAAGATCAACCAGGACGACGTGACGTGGGACAACCTTGAAGGACGCCTCAATGACATCTTCAAGACTCGCGCCGAGAAGGTGATGTTCGTCAAGGCGGATCCCGACCTGACCTTTAACGAGGTGGCACAAGTCATCGACATCGCCCATGCGGCGGGCGTCGACAAGGTCGGATTGATCACCGCCAAGATCGAAGCCGGTCAATAGGTAGTCTTGCAACAGGAACGTGATTCGGGAAGCACTCCTCCTTCGGGAAAGGCGGGGCATCGCGAAGCGGTGTCCCGCTGTCCCGTGGAACCCGAAAAGCGTAATGGAGAGTGATACCAAACATGAACAAAAGCGCACGGATACTGACGATCCTTGCTGTAGTGCTCGCGTTGCTCTCGGCCGTGGGCTGCGAGAAATTGAGAGCGCGCGATCAACTCAACAAAGGCGTTCAGTCGTACAAGAACGCACGCTACGAAGAAGCTATCGAACATTTCAAAAACGCGGTACAACTGGACCCCAGCCTGACCAACGCCCGACTTTATCTGGCAACCGCGTATGCCCAGCAATATATCCCCGGCGCCGATTCGCCCGAGAATAATCAATATGCAGAGCAGGCGATCGACGAGTTCAAGAAGGTGCTGGCCGCCAATCCGCCCAAAGAACAGCAGATCCACAGCTTGAAGGGCATTGCTTCGCTCTACTTCAACATGAAGAAAATGGATTTGGCGAAGCAGTATTACCAGAAGGTCGCCGACCTCGATCCCAACGATCCGGAGACGTATTACTCGATCGCCGTAATCGATTGGACGCAGGCCTACCAGCCGCGCCTGGAAGCCCGCGCCAAGCTGGGCCTGAAGCCGACCGACGACATCAAGGACAAGAAGACTTGTGCCGAGCTGCTGAAGGCGATCAAAGAGACAAATCAGGGAATCGTGGAAGACGGTATCGCGAAGTTGCAGAAGTCGATTGAGTTGCGGCCGGACTACGACGACGCAATGGCGTATCTGAACCTGCTGTACCGCGAGCGGGCCGACTTGGAATGCGACAACCCAGACGCGCGCAAGGCTGATCTGAAGTCGGCCGACGATTGGGTCGACAAAACCATGGCCACGAAAAAGGCCAAGGCTGAGAAGGCCGGCCCTTCGGGCATCGTCACTACCGAGACGCCTGCCAAATAAGACGCCAACCGGATCTCCGATTGCACTTCGAAGACGCCTTTCTCCCTCGAGAAGGGCGTCTTTCCCTACCGGACATGTGTAGAGGCGGCGGCTATTCCTGGATGCACCGTTGGGCGCGCCGCCAGACAGGCAACGGGCGGAGTCACTCTCAGTTGTGACACCGTCACTCGTTGATTCGAACCTATAAAGTACAATTCTTGGTTTGGCGCGACCGAGCCGACGCATTGCAGGAGGGCCTTGCCTTCCGCGAGGCTGTGTTCGCCCTGAAGGCATTCTCATGTTTAAGCGAATTCTTATTGCCAATCGCGGCGAAATCGCTGTCCGCATTATTCGGGCCTGCCGGGAGATGGGAATCGAGTCGGTCGCCGTGTTTTCAGACGTGGACCGGAGGGCCCTTCACGTGCGTAAGGCCGACCATGCCTACCCCATCGGTCCAGCGACCGCGAGCGAGTCGTATCTCAACATTGACAAGATTCTCGAGGTAGCGCGGCGCAGCGGTGCGGAGGCCATTCATCCCGGCTACGGATTTCTGTCGGAGAATGCCCGCTTCGCCACCGCGTGCCGGGATGCGGGGATCAAGTTCATCGGGCCGACCCCGGAGTCGATGGAGATGATGGGCTCAAAGACTCGTGCGCGGCAGAACATGAAGAAGGCCGGCGTGCCATTCGTGCCCGGTTCCGAACACGGCCTAGAGTACGAGGCCAGCGAGAGGCTGGCCGAGCAGATAGGCTATCCGGTGATGCTGAAGGCGGCGGCTGGCGGTGGTGGCAAGGGCATGCGGCTGGTGCACTCTCCCGCGGACCTGCGTTCCGCCTATGAAAATGCCCGCAGCGAATCGCAACGCGCCTTTGGCGACAATGAGGTGTACATCGAGAAGGCCATCGTCAATCCGCGACACGTGGAGATGCAGGTCTTCGGCGACGAGCACGGCAACGTGGTGTATCTCGGCGAGCGTGAGTGTTCGGTGCAGCGCCGCCATCAGAAAGTGCTGGAGGAGTCGCCCTCCCCAATCGTTGATGAAGATATGCGGCGCCGCATGGGCGAGATTGCCGTCCGCGTGGGCACGGCCGCAAATTATCAGAATGCGGGAACGGTCGAGTTCCTGGTGGATCAGGAGCTCAATTTCTATTTCCTCGAAATGAATACGCGACTGCAGGTGGAACATCCGGTTACCGAGTTCGTGACCGGCATGGACCTGGTGCACCTGCAGATTCGAGTGGCAGCGGGCGAGAGGTTGCCGTTCCGGCAGGAGGACATCAAGCTGCGAGGGCATGCCATCGAGTGCCGTGTGTATGCCGAAGACCCGGACAACAACTTCTTCCCTTCGCCGGGGCAGATCGCGCGGCTGATCTCGCCTTCCGGGCCGGGCATCCGGCACGACAGCGGCATGTACGAAGGTTGGGTCGTGCCCATGGAGTACGATCCGCTGCTGGCGAAGCTAGTGGGCTATGCCGAGACGCGCGACCAGGCCATCGACCGCCTGCTGCGGGCGTTGTACGAGTATTTTGTTGGCGGGATCAAGACCAACATTGCGCTGTTTCGTCGCATCTTGAAGGACCCGAACTTTCGGGCAGGAAAGATCGACACTGGATTCCTCGAACGCCTGCTGGCGACACCGTCCGTGGAGACCGAAGAGCGCCGGCCTGTAATCGCAGCATTGGCGGCCGGAATCTTCGCCACCATGGATCCCAAGGCGACCTTTCCGGCAGCGAACGGATTGCCCGCTCCGGCAGATGGGAAGGCCCTTAACCCTGAGACCAGCAACTGGCGGAGCACGGCGCGCGCAGAAGGGCTGCGAACACGATGATCGCCGCTGGCCACGGCGTCGCATCAGGGCACGGCTTAGGTCGTGCCGCAAGGACGCTCAAGGTTGCTGGGGCTTTTGCGCCTGCCCGGTAGTAAAGCTAATTGCTAATGGCTTCTTATGACTTACGACGTGATCGTGGACGGAAAGACCCACCGCCTGGAGCTGACCAAGGGCGAGAAGATCTGGCTGTGCAAGGTAGACGACCAGCTGATCGAGGTGGACGCGGCGCTGACGTCACGCGATGTGATGTCCGTGCTGGTGGGAGGCGATGCCTACGAGGTCAAGCGCGAACGCTCGCTGCAGGGCGAGCTGCACCTGGTGATCGGCAGCGCACGCTATGCCGTCGATGTGCAGGACCCGCGCTCGCTGCGCACGCGGCGCTCGGCAGGCGGGGCAGAAGCAGGCCCGCAGAAGATCACCGCTCCCATGCCTGGCAAGATCGTGCGCGTGATAGTGGCGGTTGGCGACGAGGTCGAGGTCGGTCAGGGCGTCATCGTCATGGAAGCGATGAAAATGCAGAACGAGCTGAAGTCACCCAAAGACGGCAAGGTGCAGAAGGTCCTCACTTCCGAGGGATCGACCGTCAACCCCGGCGACACCCTGGCGGTCATCGAGTAGCGATTGGTGGCAATGCCATCTCAATCCCAATTCTTCACTTTGGCCCAGGCTTCAGCCATGGATCCAAAATGTTTGGGGTTGCGGCACAACAGCACCGGGCGATTCTGTCACGGGGGAGCGTAGGGGTTGTGCAACTGGCCCATTACGGTGACATCGTTGAATGAGTGGCGCGCCCCTTCGAGCGTGTCTCCCACGACGATCACCGTTTATCCGCTGTAATTCCGTGCTCCCCACAACCAGTAGCTCTGGTGTCCGCTGATGGCTTTGGGCATGCCGTATCGGAGGCCGATCCAGTCGATGGCGTCGGCAGCTGCGAAAGCATTGGCGAAAATCGCCACGTCATGCCGCTCCTGCCCAGGCACGCTGTAATAGGCACTCGCTACCGCCTTAACCATCTCCTCCCATCCGAAACACCAGGAACAGTACAGTAATGAGGCATAGGTTCCGCCGGGGATCGAATATCTTGATTTAAAGACGAAGAGGGTGCGGGTGACGTAATGGAAGGGCCGTGCGGAGTGGGTTGCCTGACAGCCTGTCTCCAGCGATGGCAAGTGGCTCCTGTTTCCGCAGGTGGACGAACAGCCCAGCGACCTGATGATGATCGAGAACTGGCAGTAGCAAGCCCGACTACGCTCCGCCCTATAATGCTCCGATGAAGAAGGACTGGACGACCAAGCTCATCCACTCCGGTGCGCATGTGCCGGAAGGATTCCGCTCGCTGGCGACGCCGACCTATCGCGGCTCGACGGTACTGTTCGACGCCGCCGCCAAGGTCGACGATAACTGGAACCAGTACGAGGTCGGCTATACCTACGGCCTCTACGGCACGCCGACGACTCTGGAGCTGGCGGGCAAGATCTGCGAGCTCGAGGGCGGTTATCGCACTCTGATCACGCCGGGAGGCCAGTGCGCCATCTCGACCATCAACTTCGCATTCTTGAAGATGGGCGACCACGTGCTGGTGCCGGAGAGCGTGTATGGCCCCAACCGCAAGCTGATGCGATTTGTGCTGCAGCGCTTCGGGATAGAGATCACGTTTTATCCGCCCACCATCGGACGCGAGATCGAAGCGCTCTTCAAGCCGCGCACCCGGATGGTGTGGTGCGAGAGCCCCGGCTCGATCACCATGGAGGTGCAGGACGTTCCCGCCATCGCCGAAATCGCGCATGCTCACGGCGCGCTGGTGGTGATGGACAACACCTGGGCGGCGGGCGTGCTGTTCGATGCGCTGACGCACGGGGTCGACATCACCTTGCAGGCGGTGACCAAATACATCGGTGGTCACAGCGATTTGCTGCTAGGCGCTATCACGGTAAAGAACGAAGAGTTGTGGACGACACTGGGCGCGCATCAGCAGGTGATTGGCTGCGCCGCCTCGCCTGACGATTGCAGCCTGGCGCTGCGCGGCATGAAGACCATGGCAGTGCGCCTGAAGGCGATCGAGAATTCGGCGCTATACATCGCGGAGTGGCTCGACGAGCGGCCGGAGATCGAGCGCGTGCTGCATCCCGCACTGCCGTCGTGCCCGGGACATGAGTTCTGGAAGCGCGACTTTCTTGGCTCCTCGGGCCTGTTCTCGCTGGTGGTCCAACCGGGCGTGACAAAACAGCATGTGCTGGACTTCGTGAACGCGCTTGAGCTGTTCGAGATTGGGTATAGCTGGGGCGGCGTAGCCAGCCTGGCGGTGGCCTACGATTTCACGGGGTTCAAGGGCCGCCCCGACTACGGGCATCGCATCGTTCGCCTGCACATCGGGTTGGAGATGCGTGACGATCTCATCGCCGACCTGGAGCAGGCGCTGAAGAAACTGACACAGTAGTTCGCTCATCACCGCGGTGAAGAGGGAAGTCGGATCGTCAATCGCATTGATTCTAAAGGGTTTCAACAACTTGCAAGCCGCTGATGTGTACAAATGCGCACATTCCGCAGGGTGTGTGTACAAAGTGGGCACAAAAATTAGTGTGGATTGATGTCCACGGATACGCTGACATATGCCCAATCATCAGTCCAACAAAGAGGACGGAGCCGAGGCGGATCAACACGACTGGCGAGGAAAGGAGGCCAAGCCGTCGTCTGTTAATCGATTTCTTTTCGCACATCATCGGTACCTCCATTCTTATCTAGTCCAGCAGTGGCAACTCTTCGTGTCTATGGCCTAAGATGTGGCCGCTTCGCCAACAAAGGCCCGAGCCGTCTTGGGCTTAGGACGCAGCAGCAAATAGAATGCGACGACGTGCGAGATCATCAGCAGGGGCACGTAGATGATCGGGATCGCGTACGTGGCGCCCAACTGCCCCGCCAGCGCAGGAAGGC
>Ga0306921_10005059_pt1 | contig 13638 bp, 17 predicted proteins | sample sta12Cox44000080_FD_203760 | JGI IMG/M metagenome (GOLD analysis project Ga0306921, IMG submission 203760) | Lab enrichment of tropical soil microbial communities from Luquillo Experimental Forest, Puerto Rico - statoxic.12C.oxic.44.000.080 (v2)... | ecosystem: Environmental > Terrestrial >... | reverse complement strand
CATGCTACATATATAGAGCGATGACCAGTTTCGGCCCGCTTCATTCCCGCACCTCCACTGCATTGGTTGCCGTGGAGCGCGCCATGGCCGAATTACGGCGTGGCGGCATTGTCGTCCTGCGCGACGATGACGGCCACGGCGGTCTGGTGATCGCCGCTGAATCTTGTGGCCCGCGCGCCCTGCAGCTTCTGCTGGGGCTGGCCCAGAATGCGCCGGTCCTGGTCACCACCCGCCGCCGCGCCGAGGCGATCGGCATGGAGATCCCGCCACACATCGCCGGCGGCATGGGCGACATCAACATGCCGATCACGCTCGAGCTGCCCGAGGGGGTGCCGGTCGACATCATCCTGGCGCCGCACGAAAGCGAGGGTGCCGGCCGCCATGTGGCGCTGCGCTCGTTGTCGCGGCCGGTGGTAAGCCACGCGCCGCGCATCGCCGAAACCGCGATCGAGCTCGCCAAGCTCTCCCGCCTGCTGCCGGCGGTGGTCCTGGGGCCGCTCACCAGCGACCGCAGCAACAAGCGGCGCGACTGGGCGCGCGAGCAGGACCTGGTCTATGTCGACGCCGCCGACGTGCTCGCCTACGAGGACACCGCCGCGCGCAACCTGCAGCAGGTGGCGCAGGCCCATGTGCCGCTCGAGGGCGCCGAGAACGCCCGCATCCTCGCCTGGCGGCCGAGCGACGGCGGCAAGGAGCATCTCGCCATCGTCGTCGGCGAGATCGATCCGACCGAGCCGGTGCTGATCCGTCTCCATTCCGAATGCTTCACCGGCGACCTCCTGGGCTCGCTGCGCTGCGACTGCGGCGTGCAGTTGCGCGGCGCCATCGCCGAGATCGCCAAGCAGGGCTCCGGCGTGCTGCTCTACCTCGCCCAGGAGGGCCGCGGCATCGGCCTGGTCAACAAGCTGCGCGCCTATGAGCTGCAGGACGACGGCTTCGACACCATCGACGCCAACGAGCAGCTGGGCTTCGACGCCGACGAGCGCATCTATGCGCCGGCCGCCACCATGCTGAGCCGCATGGGCATCAAGCGGGTGCGGCTGATGACCAACAACCCCGAGAAGATCGTCCAGCTCGAGCGCTACGGCATCGACGTCGTCGAGCGCGTGGCCCACGCCTTCCCGGCCAACGGGCACAACGAAAACTACCTGCGTACCAAGGCAGAACGAGCAGGCCACCTGCTCTAGTGGAGGGAACTGATGTCCAAGATGAAGCGCCGCGCCTTCGCGGCGGGAACTGCTGCGTTCGCGCTGGCCGCACCGTCGATCGTCGGCGCCCAGAAGAAGTACGATCCCGGCGTCACCGACAAGGAGATCAAGCTCGGCCACACCAATCCCTATTCCGGGCCGCTCTCGGCCTATGGCGTGATCGGCAAGGGCATCACGGCGTTCTGGCAGATGGTCAACGACCAGGGCGGCGTCAACGGCCGCAAGGTCAACTTCATCACCTACGACGACGGCTTCCAGCCGCCCAAGACCGTCGAGATGGTGCGCAAGCTGGTCGAGGACGACCAGGTCTTCGCGATCTACCAGCTGCTCGGCACGCCGACCAACACGGTGGTGCAGAAGTACCTCAACCAGAAGAAAGTGCCGCAGCTTTTCGTCGCCACCGGTGCCTCGAAGTGGGGCAACCCCAAGGAGTTCCCGTGGACGATGGGCTGGCAGCCCGACTATGCGACCGAAGCCGCGATCTACGCCCAGCACATCATGAAGAACCATCCCGACGGCAAGGTCGCGATGCTCTACCAGAACGACGATTCCGGTAAGGACTACCTCAACGGCTTCATCGCCGGCTTCGGCAACAAGAAAGACAAGTTCCTGATCAAGACCGCGAGCTACGAGGTCACCGACCCGACCGTCGACAGCCAGGTCATCCAGCTCAAGGATTCAGGCGCCGACATCTTCTTCAACGATGCCGCGCCCAAGGCGGCCGCGCAGGCGATCCGCAAGGTCGCCGACCTCGGCTGGAAGCCCGCGCATTACCTGGCCAACGTCTCGGCCTCGGTCGCCTCGACCTTGAAGCCCGCCGGCCTCGACAACAGCAAGGACATCATCACCGCGGCGTATCTCAAGGACCCGACCGATCCGCAATGGGCCAATGCGCCGGACTTCCTCGAATGGAAGGCCTGGATGCAGAAGTACATCCCGATGGGCAACCTAGCCGACGCCTCCTACACCTACGCCTATTCGGTGTCGTGCACGATGCGCCACGTGCTGACCCAGTGCGGCGACACCCTGACGCGCGAGAACCTGATGAAGCAGGCGGCCAACATGAAGGACCTCGTCGTGCCGATCCTGCTGCCCGGCATCAAGATCAACACCAGCCCGACCGACTTCTACCCCATCCAGGCGGTCCAGCTCGCCCGCTTCGACGGCGAGACCTGGAAGCTGTTCGGCGACGTGCTCAGCCACGAAGGTAGCTGAGCACGCGCCTCGGCCTCAGTGGCCCAGGATCTGGCCGAAGATAGCGAAGCGGAACAGCACGGCGGCGACGCCGAGCGCCACCACCATGATGGCCATGCCGACCGGCGAGCCCCAGCCGTACCAGGCCATGGCGGCCTGCTCGGCGGCGAGGTTGCGTTCGCCGTAGGGCGCGAGGGACGTGGGGGTATTCATGGACGGCTCCTTGGAGGGATGGCAGTATCTCTAAGACCAATTATCTTTGCAAACGAGAGATATGGCAACCAAGAGACCGAGTCAAGAGGGCAAGGCCGAGCTCACCGAGCGGCTGATGCTGGCGCTGCGCCGATCGTCGGCCGCCGGCGTGCTACACGGCCAGACCATTGCGCGGCGGGCCGGCATCAACGCCACCGACATGGAGTGCCTCGACCTCATCATCATGGGCGGGCCGGCGACCGCCGGCGAGATCGGCCGCCGCACCGGGCTCAGTAGCGGCGCCGTCACCGGGCTGATCGACCGCCTGGAGAAGCTCGGCCTGGTCGAGCGCACCGCCGATCCGAACGATCGCCGCAAGGTCCTGGTGAAGGTGCGCGAGGACAGGATCGGCCCGATCGCGCGGCCGTTCGAGCCGTTGGCCAAGCGCATGCAGGCGCTGCTCGCCTCCTACAGCCGCGACGAGCTGAAACTCCTGCTCGATTTCGCCGAGCGCTCGGGCGAGATCGTGCAGACGCGGGTGGCCGAGTTGAACGACGAAAAATGACCCCACAAGTACCTTGCAGGTAATTGGTTCGGACGCGCGCTGGGGCAGGCTCGCGCCATGACCGACCACGCCCCCAGCGAATGGAAAGGCGTCGCCATTGCCCTGCTGTCGAGCTCGTTCGGCGCCGGCGCGGCGGTGGCGACGCGCTTCCTGATCACCAGCGCCGATCCCCTGACCTTGGCGACGGTGCGTTTCGGCGGCGGCGCGCTCTGCCTCTTACCGCTCGTCGTGCTGCTCAGACCGAAGTGGCCGACGCGCGCCGACTGGCCGGCGGTCGCGGGGCTGGGCTTCCTGTTCTATGCGGTGTTCTTCGTCTTCTACAATCTCGCCCTCAGCTACACGACGGTGGGGCGCGGCACGCTGGCGCTCTCGACCTTGCCGCTGATGACCATGCTGGTCGGCGCGGTGCTTCGCGTCGAGCCGCTCACCTGGCGCAAGTCTGCCGGCGTCCTGCTCGCCATGGGCGGCGTAGCCCTCGCCCTCACCGCCAGCCTGAAGGCCGCGCCGGAAGGCGCCTGGCGCGGCGACCTGATCATGGCCGGCGCCACGCTGTGCATGGCCCTCTACAGCGTGTTCGGCCGCCCCTTCATCAGCCGCTCGAGCGCGCTGGGCTTCCTCGCCGCCGGCATGAGCGTGGGCGGCGGCGCGCTGATCCTGCTCAGCCTCGCCACCGGCCGGCTGTCGACACTTCTCACATTCAACGAGGCGCAGGCCTGGGTGAGCCTGTACCTCGCGGCCGGCGGCGGCGCGCTCGCCTTCTTCCTGTGGGTGGTGGCGCTGCGCTATGCCAGCCCCACCCGCGTCACCAACACCATCACCATCAACCCGCTGATCGCCATGACCGCCGGCGCCCTGCTGCTCGGCGAGCCGGTGACCCTCACCCTGGTGTTGGGCTTGGTCGCGGTCGGCGCCGGCGTGTGGGTGGCGACGACGGTGGCTCGGCGCTAACGCCGGCTTTTTACAACTCTTGCGCGCTCCCCTTTCGCTGAAGAACGAGACAGAATTCCAGCATGACGACGGATCGAAGGACCGCGCTCGCCGCCATTGCGGTCGGCGACCTGTTCCACGCTACGACGCCCAATGGGGCGAGCTTGATTTGTCGCGCGCTTGAGGTAAGCGCCGCGACGATCCGTGCGCGGACGGTGACGTCGCAGTACGCGTTGGAGTTTGACCGTGCGACGGGCGCCGCCACACCGGAGATCCATGGTGAGCGCGTGCCATGCACAGTCGATTCCGTGGCACACATCCGCTTGAGTGGGGTTGGCATACCAGCTCCGCGTCGAACTTTTCCTCCACATCAGAATGGAAACCCAAGCCGACGTTGATTGGTGGCGCAAGCTCTTCGCCTGCCGATGGTGACGGCACCAAAGTCGCTGCGTGGGGTGACTTGAAATGCCAAGGTGTTTGCAGCCAAGGAGGCTCGCGGGGCACGACAGCAATGTACCGAATGGAAGAGCGCAATTTATGCGCCAACTGCGCCGTTAAAGCGGCGGGAGCAGAGAACTTGCCGTCTGACGAACAGGTCCGCATTCTGCAGCCCTTCCTTCTAAGGCCAAAGTAAGGGGCTGCGGAGGCATATGGGCACCAATCGTGAGGCAGCACTCCGAAGTATCGCTGTTGACGATCTCTTTCATGCCAACGCTACTAACGGTGCAAGTCTGCTCTGTCTGGCCATGGGGATTACGCCCACCAAGATATTGGCGCGAAACATCGCGACGCAGATCATCTACGACTTTGATCGCGCCACCGGCCACGCAGATTGGTACGTCTACGGCACACACTACATATGCATGATCGATTCGATAGCGCCGCTTCCTTTCGACATTCACCAGATTATGCTCGGCCTCGACCGGAAGTACCGGGAAGCCGAGTACCGGCGTGCCGAAGATCCGGAATGGGAGATGCCGCCGGAGCAAGCTCGCCTGACCGAGGACGAAAAGCGCGGCCTGCTGTTCGTCAGTCACTTCTATCCCGAGAATCCGATTTAGCTTGCCGGCACGCGGACCCAGCCCTCCATCAGTCGGCGGGCGGAACGGCTCAGCATCACTCTCTGGATCGTCCATTGGCCGGCGTCCTCGCGCGCCTCGGCACCGACGGCGAGCACGCCGGAGGGATGGCCGAAGCGGACACGACCGTCCTTGCCAATCGCGGCGATCCGCGACACGACCGTGCCGGGGACCGCGGCGGCGGCGGCGATCGCCACGGCGCCGGTGCCGGTCATGGCGTGGTGCAGCACGCCCATGGAGAAGATGCGCGCCAGCAGGTCGATGTCGGCGGCCTCGACCTTCTTGCCGTCGGAGGCGGTGTAGGGCGCGGGCCTGGCGACGAAGGCGATCTTGGGCGTGCCCGGCCGCCTGGCCGTCGCCTCTTCGACGGTCTTGGTGAGGCCCATCGCCACCGCGCCGTGCGAGCGCATCGCTTCGGCCAGCGCCAGGATCTTCTTGTTGCCGTTGATGTCGGGCTGCAGCTCGGTGCCCTTGAGGCCGAGCCTGGCGGCGTCGACGAAGATGGTGAGATTGCCGGCATCGATCAGCGTCGCTTCGATTTTGCCGACGCCCGGCACGTCGAGCGTGTCGATCGGCCGCCCGGTCGGGAACAGCGCGCCGCCTTCCGCTGGCTCGAGGAAGTCGAGCTTCACCTCGGCGGCCGGGAAGGCGACGCCATCGAGCTCGAAGCCGCCCAGCTCCTGCACTTCGCCGGCCTGCATGGGCACGCGGGCGATGATCCGCTTCTGGATGTTGGCCTGCCAGATCCGCACCGTGGCGCTGCCGTCCTGGGGTGCATCGACCAGCCCGGTGCTGATGGCGAACGGGCCGACCGCCGTACTGAGGTTGCCGCAGTTGCCGGTCCAGTCGATCTGCGGCTTGTCGATCGCCACCTGGCCGAACAGGTAGTCGACGTCGCTGTCGGCCCGCGCCGACTTGGACAGGATCACGATCTTGCTGGTGCTCGAGGTGGCGCCGCCCATGCCGTCGGTCTGCTTGCCGTAGCGGTCGGGGCTGCCGATCACCCGCAGCAGGAGCTTCTCGCGCACGGCCGGGTCGGCCGGCAGGTCGTCCCTCAAAAAGAACACGCCCTTGCTGGTGCCGCCGCGCATATAGACGGCCGGGATGCGGAGCTGCTGCTTCATGGGAACCTCTCGCCTGGGCTATCGTACACCCACCCGGTACCTTGGCGGCAACGGCAGGAGGAAACCATGGCGCTTGTTCTCACCAGCAACAACCTCAAGGAAGGCGGGACGATCCCGAACGACCACATCCTGTCGAGCGACTTCGGCTTCGGCTGCTCGGGCGGCAACAAGAGCCCGCACCTCGCCTGGAGCGGCGCGCCGGCCGGCACCAAGAGCTTCGCCGTGCACTGCTTCGATCCCGATGCACCGACCGGCTCGGGCTTCTGGCACTGGGTGGTGGTCAACATCCCGGCCACTGTCAGCGAGCTCAAGCTCGATGCCGGCAACGCCAAGTCCGGTCTGCTGCCTGCGGGCGCGCTGCAGACCCGCACCGACTTCGGCACGCCGGGCTATGGCGGCCCCTGCCCGCCCGAGGGCCTGGGCGCGCACCGCTACCAGTTCACCGTGTTCGCCGTGAAGCAGGACGCGCTGCAGGTCAACGCCGACACCTCGGCGGCGGTGATCGGCTTCCAGCTGTTCTTCAACACGATCGAGAAGGCGGTGCTGACGGCCAAGTTCGAGCGGTAGATGCGCATCCCCAGCGCCCGCGAACTTGTTGCCGACACCGTCGTCCATGCGCTGGGCCTCGGGCTCGGCGTGATCGGCGTGGTGGCGATCCTGGTCGTGGTGCTGGACGGCCCAACCAGCGGGCGGCTGCTGCCGATCGGGATCTACGCCGCCGGCCTGATCGCCATGCTGGCCTGCTCGGCGACCTACAACATCCTGCATAAAAGTCCGCGGCGCGACTGGCTGCGCCGGCTCGATCACGCGGCGATCTTCGTCATGATCGCCGGCACCTACACGCCGTTCACCGTGCTGGCCTTTCCCGAGCCGTGGTCGAGCGGCCTCACGATCGCCGTCTGGACGGCGGCGGCGGCCGGCGTCGCCTTCAAGCTGTGGCGGCCGCTGCGCTGGCAGCGCCTGTCGGTCGCCCTCTACCTCGTCATGGGCTGGATCGGCCTGGTGGCGCTCGATCCGTTCCTGCGCTCGCTGGCAACACCGACGCTCGTCCTGCTGCTGGCCGGCGGCGTGGTCTATTCCGCCGGCGTCGTCTTCCATGTCGCCCGCCACCGCTACCAGAACGCGGTGTGGCATGGCTGCGTGCTGGTGGCGGCGTGCACGCATTACGCCGCGGTGTTTTCGCTGGTCGCCTGACCGCAATTCGTGCACTTGCGCAGGCGCCTGTAAGCGCCCATGTTCACTGCATGCTCGCCCGCGGCTGATGTCCGTCGGTTGGCCAGCTTCCCCGCTACCAACCCACAAAAGGTGTCTCCTGCCCTCGGAAAGCAACATCGCCCGACAAAAAGCCCTTCGTGACGAACTGGCGCTGCTGCGCCGCTTGGCCAACGGTCGCCGTGTGGCCTCGACCCTCCTGCCGACCCTGCGACGGACTGCCCTTCAACCGGCCAAGCTCTCGAAGCGGCCGAGTGACGCCGCCCCGAAAGGCAAATGATGCTTCGCCGCAACCTGACCGCCGATGAAGAAGTGACGCTGCGCCGCGTGGCCTATGGCCAGTCGCCGGCGCGCACGCTCAGAGCGCACGATCTCGAGGCGCTGCGCGGCCTGCATCTGATCGTCGACCATCGCGACGGACCGCTGCTCACAACCGAAGGGCGCAAGCTGTTCGACGGCTTGCCGCGCGCGTCGGCGCAGGCCGGGCGTGAGCCAATGGAGATGATGCTGGCCGAACTGACGCGGGTCACCCGAGGCAACCGGCGCTAGTCGGCGCCGCCGCCCGCTGCGGCTCGCGAGGGAGGTGCTGCGATGCGTTATCTGGGGGCCATTCGCGGTGCCGGCACGCTGGGCCTGACCGACGGAAAGATCCTGGGTCCGGCCGAATACGACATCGATGGCTTCGTCACCCACAACGGCGAGATCGTGGGCTCGGGCGAGCTGCGCATGCAGCCGGCACTGCTCGGCGCCGCCTTCGGCCGCCGCGACCTTTGCCTCACGACCGACGATGGCCAGACGCTGGCGCTGCGCTTCAGCGGCAGCCAGCTCGCGCCCAACTGCGCGGCGGCGCATGTCGACGTCACCGGCGGCTTCCCGGCGCCGCGCAAACGGCGGGCGTGACAGAGTCCCTCCCCATTCAGATGGGGAGGGTGCTATGTAGGTCTCGTGACCCGGTCTGCTTACCCGACCCGCCGTAGTCTTCTCGCGGCGGCGGCGCTTTCGCCTCTCATTGCGCGTGACGTCGTGGCCCAGCCCTCTGATCTCAGTTTCCCCAAAGGCTTTCGCTGGGGCACCTCGACCTCGGCCTACCAGGTCGAAGGTGCGGTCAGCGCCGACGGCCGCGGCCCCTCGATCTGGGACACCTTCTGCAAGGAGCCCGGCCGCATCCGCGACGGCGCCAACGGCGACGTCGCCGACGACCACTACAACCGCTACAAGGAAGACGTGGCGCTGATGAAGCGGCTCGGCGCCCAGACCTATCGCTTCTCGATCGCCTGGCCGCGCGTCTTCCCCGACGGCCGCGGCACGCTCAACCCCAAGGGCCTCGCCTTCTACGACCGCCTGGTCGACGAGTTGCTGGCCAACGGCATCGAACCCTACGCCACGCTCTTTCACTGGGACCTGCCGCAGGCGCTGCAGGACAAGGGCGGCTGGGAGCGGCGCGACACCGCGCTCGACTTCGCCGACTATGCCGGTGCCGTCGCCGCCAAGCTCTCCGACCGGGTGAAGACCTTCTTCCCGCTGAACGAGATGCAGAGCTTCATCGAGCACGGCTACGGCATCGGCATCTTCGCGCCCGGGCTGAAGGTGCCGCCCGATCGGCTGGCCCAGGCGCGGCACCACGCCGTGCTGGCCCATGGCCTCGGCGTCCAGGCGATTCGCGCCAAGGCCGGCCCCGGCATCCGGGTGGGCCCGGCCGAGAACATGACCGCCGTGTTGCCGGCGTTCGAGATCCCCGCCCACATCAAGGCGGCCGAGATCGCCACCCGCGAGATGAACGCCGCCTACCTCACGGTGATGATGGAAGGCCGCTACACCGACGCCTACCTCAAGGGGCTCGGCGCCAACGCACCCAAGTTCCCCGACGGCGACCTCAAGATCATCGCCAGCCCGGTCGATTTCGTCGGCATCAATGTCTACGCCCCCGGCGCCTACGTGCTGTCGATCGAGGCCGAGCCCGGTTACCAGGTGGTGCGGCTGCCCAAATCCTATCCGCATATGGCCTCGCCGTGGCTGACCATCGCGCCCGAGGTGCTGTACTGGGCGCCGCGCAACGTCGCGCGCCTCTGGAAGCCCAAGGACATCCTGATCAGCGAGAACGGCACCTCGAGCAAGGACAAGCCGGACAAGGACGGCGTGGTCTACGACCTCGACCGCATCATGTACCTGCGCAACTGCCTGACCCATCTCCAGCGCGCCACCGAGGAAGGCGTGCCGGTGCGCGGCTACTTCCTGTGGAGCCTGCTGGACAACTTCGAATGGGCCGACGGCTACGCCACGCGCTTCGGCCTGGTCCATGTCGACTACGCCACCCAGAAGCGCACGCCCAAGCTCAGCGCCGCGTTCTACAAGGAAGTGATGACGCGCAACGCCGTGGCCTGACAGCTGACAGCCCGCGGCGTCTCTGGTAACTGGCCCGGCACTCTGGTCGAGGAGTTGAGTCATGCCAGTGTCACGAAAGCAGGAAGCGCGCGCGCTGAGCGCGGACGAGCGTACGATCGTGGCCAAGTCGCGTCCTCCCGCCCTTCAGGAACTGTCCGACGCGGAGCTCGCCAAGCTGGTGAGGCTCGTCCGCGAGCGGCGTGACCGCGCCAGGACGATGGCCGCGCGCCAGCGGCGCGAGATGCGCGGCAAAGCCCGCGCGCGGGGAGCAGCACCGGCGCGCGCCGACCAGGGCTCGGCCCTCAAGCTCGCGGTCCTGTCCATGGCCGCGCGCCGACTCGCCAACGAAGCCGAGCGCCGCCGGCGCGTGACGGCAAAGAGCGAGCTCATGGCCAGCGCAAAGAAGGCGCTCGCCCGCAAGAAGCAGGCCGAGCGCGAGGCGCCGGCGTTCAAGACGCGCACCGCCAATCCGGGCCTTCGCCCGAAGGAGAACAAGCGCGTTAAAAGCCTGATCCGGCCGGGCGAACGCGGACGGCTGCGCAAGGCGCAGGCCGTGGCGCAAGCCAGGAAGGACGCGCGCGGGCACGGCTGACCCCGCAACGCAGTGGCTCGACCGCCGCGAGCGGGCTAGGCTGCGGGCCTGCGAGGGAGATCGCCATGCGGGCACGAGTTTGCGTTCGCGTCCTGGCGGTGGTCGCGGCGGCAGCCGCGGCGGCTGGATGCGACTATTACCCGTACGGCAGCAGCCGCTACGACTACAACCCCAGCTTCGGGCGCACGCCCGGTTATCAGCCGGGCTACACGTCGGCCTACGAGAAGCAGTGGGACTACTACCGCAACTATCGCGGCGCCGTGAAACCGCTGCCGGAGAACATTCAGTAACGGCCGACCGAGCCGTCACGGCCCCCTAGAGAGGAGCCGCTGAATAAAATAATGGGAAAATATTGGGGGCCCTCCTGGTCTGGGTAAACCGTTACGACTTTGACCAATGATCACTATACACAAATCAGGTCAGAAGTCAACGTATTACGTATATATGAGAGCCGGACTACTGCCGCGGCGCCCGCGGCGGCGTGCTGGTACAGCCCACGGTCGGGCAATTCGAGGCAAAACCCCGCGCGTCGAGGAGGCAGGCTTCGACCGATTCGCCGCGATAGGGCATGCCGTAGCACGCCGCGTCGGCCCGGCAGTCGGCGGCGGTGCGATGGCGCCCGCACGGATCGCCCGCCGGAGCGGGGCACCAGTCCTGGGGGCTGAGGCCACAGGGCAGCGACTGCGCGGCCGCCGGAACGCTCCCGGCTACAAGAACTGCCAGAGCAAGCGGCAGCAGCCAGCGGATCATGGATCTCCTAGTCGTCGGGAAAACCGAACGCCCACGGCGACCAGTCCCAGTTGTTCATCGCCCGCTCGTCCGCCGTCTGCGTGTCCGCGGTGCGGGCGCGATAGGCGCCGTAGGCCGTCGCGTTGCCGACATAGAGGCAGTTGCAGGTGATCGGATCGGCATAGACGAACACCACCTTGTCGTTGCGCACCTGGCGCACGACCTTCTGCGGCGGCAACTGGCGCAGGGCGGCCTGACGCTCCGGCGTGTTCGCCGGCACCATCTTGAAGCCGGACGCGGTCAGCGCGTCGACCTTGTTCACATTTGTCGGTGATTGGTTGGTACAACCCGCTGCCAGGCACAGAGCAGCGACTACAGCCCATCCAGAATGGCGCATCGCATCCCCCTTTTTCACGCCGCATCATAGCACTGCGGCAGAGGCGCGCGGGCCAAGGTCGGGGCCACGGTCCGGGCCCGCCCGTCAGGCGAATGCAAGGTGGCCGAGGCACCCTCGTCGCCGTCAACATGGGGGGCGTTTGTGCGCAAGACCGGTCTGTTCCTGCTTTTTCTTTGTCTTCTGGCGCCGATGGCGCGTGCCGAGACGGTGAATTTTCCCAGCGTCGCCGTCGGCCAGGTGGCGGCGGGACCCGCGATCAGCGCCTCGGTCTACCGGCCGGCGGGCAGCGGCCCGTTCCCGGCGGTCATCGTCATGCACACCTGTGGCGGCGTCGACACCCTGACCGACAAATGGGGCAAACGGCTGGCGAGCTGGGGCTACTTCGCGATCGTGCCGGACAGCTTCGGGCCGCGCGGGCTGAGCAACGTGTGCAAGGGCGGCTTCTCGCCCCGGGAGCGCGTCGCCGACGTGGCCGGCGCCCTCGACTACCTCGCGACCCGGCCGGACGTGATCAAGGGCAAGGTCGCCGCCGTCGGCATGAGCCATGGCGGCGCGCTCGCCGTCTGGTCGGTGCAACGGGGCTTCAATCTCGGCGCGCACGGCCTGCGCGGCGCCGTCGGAATCTATCCGGCCTGCAACGACAAGCAGAACAATATCGCCCTGCCGCTGCTGATCCTCTCAGGCGAGAAGGACGACTGGACGCCGGCCGCGCCCTGCCAGGCGCTGCAGGCCACGGGAGCGCCGCAGCTCGAGGTCGTCGTCTATCCCGGCGCCAGCCACGGCTTCGACAACGACCAGGTGATGCAGCGGACCGTCCAGTGCAACAAGGGCAACTGCCACATCGCCTACGACGCCAAGGCCGATCAGGACGCCACCAATCGCACGAAGGCGTTTCTGGAGCGCGTGCTGCGGTGAGGGCCGAGGCTCGCCGTCAGTCGCGCACTTAGCGGGTCACGAAAAGAACTCAGGCGCCGGCCGGTTTGGCCTTGCCCGTGGCGAGCCGCGTCCCGGACCATCCTTTTGGGGGAGGGACGGGGAGATGATCGCGGAGACCCAAGCGGGCGAAACCGAGCGCGACCTCGTCGCGCTGGCGGTCGGCCAGATGGTCGGCCGCTATCGCGTCGCCGCCATCCTCGGCCGCGGCGGCTTCGGCATCACCTACCGCGCGCTGGATGCCGAGCTCGGCCGCGAGGTCGCGCTCAAGGAGTATCTGCCGGCGGCGCTGGCCGTGCGGCAGGACGGCACGACGGTCGTGCCGCGCTCGACCACCGCGGCGCAGGATTATGCCTGGGGGCGCGAGCGCTTCGTCGCCGAAGGCCGGACCTTGGCCGCGCTCCATCGCGTGCCCGGCATCGTCCTGGTGCACGACTTCCTCGAGGCCAACGGCACGGCCTACCTGGTCATGGAGCTGCTGGGCGGCCTGACCCTGCAGGACAAGGTCGACCGCAACGGGCCGCTCGACCAAGCCGCCTTCGAGCGCTTGCTGCCGCCGCTGCTCGACGGGCTCGAGCGCGTCCATGACGCGGGCTTCCTGCATCGCGACATCAAGCCGGCCAACATCCTGCTCGACAAGGACGGCCAGCCGACCCTGATCGACTTCGGCGCGTCGCGCGCCGCCGTCGCCGGACGCACCCAGGCGATGACCGCCGTGTTCACGCCGGGCTATGCCGCCGTCGAGCAGTTCACCGCGGCAACGCAGGGACCGTGGACCGACATCTACGGCCTGGCCGCGACCTTGCACTTCGCGATCACCGGCCGCTCGCCGCCCAATGCGGTCGATCGCATGCTCGACGACACCAGCCCGCCGCTGGTGCAGGCGACCTCGCCGATCGCTGCACCCGCGCGCGCCGCCATCGACGCCGGCTTGGCGGTGCGGGCGGCCGACCGGCCGCAATCGATCGCCGCCTGGCGGCCGATGTTTGCCGGTTCGTCGGCCAAGCCCGTCATGACTGTGCCCGACGCAGCGCCGGCAACGGTCGTGATGCGCCAACCCGTCCTCGCGAGCCCGAAGAAGACGCATCGGCCGGTGCTGATCGC
>Ga0306921_10005057_pt1 | contig 13639 bp, 14 predicted proteins | sample sta12Cox44000080_FD_203760 | JGI IMG/M metagenome (GOLD analysis project Ga0306921, IMG submission 203760) | Lab enrichment of tropical soil microbial communities from Luquillo Experimental Forest, Puerto Rico - statoxic.12C.oxic.44.000.080 (v2)... | ecosystem: Environmental > Terrestrial >... | reverse complement strand
GGCCGCAAAACTAAGGCCGCTTTCGGTCTTCCCATCGCCATAGACACCCCCCATTCTGCACTGGAGATGCCTATATTCCCAGCAATACTATTGCCACTTATTTATGGGACATAACACTAGTAGGGCTGTATCGGCAACTTAGGTACCAGGGTATGCCAGTAGCAAAGGCATACCCATTAGTGCGCGGCCCGACGGCTTGCGCCCTCAGGGTTTCTGCCTTGCCGACGTAGCGGCCTCGACTTTCCTTTTTTGTTTCCGCCACCTTCTTCTTTTTCAGGACGCTCCCACTCCTCGTCAGAAAAAACACGCTTATCGTGGGCCATTTTTCGCGCAAATTGTTGAAGGTCAGCGGTGGGAGCCAAGGCGAGGAGAGAGCCGTCGTCCAGAGTTTCGAGATGTAGCTGGATTCCCTTTTCCGCAAGAGCTCTTTGAGTTTCGACGTGATTGAAATCCACACTGCCGGTGACCAATTTTCCTTCTTTGAACGAAACCCTGAAGATTCTGTGGGTTTGACCCCACTGAAAATTGAAGGCGAGACTCCTGCCTGCCACAACAATGTCCGTCAGTTTTAGATCACCAAACAGCGCATCACCTAGGCGAATAAGATGGAACGCATAGACGACATCAACCTTCGGAGTCTCTTCTAATGGGGATGAAACACGGTACCCCTTGTCTGGCGATCCTTCGAATTGAAGTCCTTCGCAAACCGTGTACACATTACCGAGACAAATAACCCACATTCCGAGCAGCGCTGGCTCGAAGACCTCCTCCGTTTTGTCGTTGTAGAGAGGATGGAGCGTTTGGCCTGAAAGCCTTGAGGAACTCGCTGCAACCAACAAACAAGTGAAGATGCCTAAGGTCTTCATGGCAAGCTCCCTCCCCATACTGTGGTTTACGTTTGGCGTTGGACGCGCCATATCGATGGCAGGCTACGTTCACTTTTACCAAAGACTACGCGACAAGGTTCCGGAGAGTGCAGACCAGGAGCCAACCACTTACCGTCGCTGATTCGCTCGTTGGTGTCAGTTCTTGCTCTTGAGTAACGTCAGAGTGCCGTCCTCGATCTTGAAAATGGCCTGTTTGAAATTTTGTTCGTTGCCGGAGCCGTCCCGGAAGACTACACGGCCTCGGCCCTCGATCTGATGCTCTCTCTTGTGATAGACGATGTGCTCGGCCCACAAGGTGTACACGTTGTATTCCACCAGCGCCATCTCGCCACTTCTTGAGTCCCAGGTATACCCACGAGCACCAGTCAATCCCCACCAACAGTCCGGCGCAAAAACGCGAATCTCAAACCGCGTTCCGTCTTTTGCCGGAACGGGAATGGCATGGTGATATCCCTGGTCCCGGAGCCGCACGGTCTGCTGCAGCGTTCCAGGCGTGGTCACGCGAAATAGCGGACGCGCATTGCGCTGCACAGCCATAGGAAGCGTCATAGTGTAGGTGCCGAGCGGAAGATCGGCTTCGTAATTACCCTCAGCATCAGGTTTGAGGGTTACACCATCTGCAGCGTCCGACGACTTGAACGTGATGTCACAGGGGTTAGGGCGGCCTGCGACTGGACCGATGGAGCCCCGAATGTGGAATGTCTGTAGAGATGGAGGCTTCGGGTCCTGTGCGGCAACGACAACAGCCAGCGCCAGAGCGGCAGAACGATATTTGATCGCCATCACAGTTTGGAGCACAGGGAGTGTAAACGATTCGCACAGAGCTCACAAAGCGAACATAGACCTCCGCGAGCACAAGCAGTCCAATCACTAGGATTGCAAAGACAACTGCACGCCTGAATGTCGTTCCGAGACGGCCAGACAGAGCACTAGCTATGTCCGTGGTCGTGAGCAGTTTTTTTTTCGAAATTCGCTGCCTCTCAGCGATATAAGCTCAGGGCTTACGAGCTCGGTATAAAACTTAGTGACAATGGTATGTAACTAGAGGTAATGTGCTTCGCAAATCTGGCGCCCGCCCCAAGCCTTCGTCCACTGCAGCGGTCGGGACAGCCTCGACTAGGATCGGCTGAATCAAGAGGACAGTCCTTGCATGCGCAAACAATCTATATGCAGGTGGAGACTCGCGGGCCTAACCGCACTTCTACTTACACTCTATTCGCCACAAGCTAAGGCTGATTCCGTACTCCTGACCTTCGAGGGGATCGGCGACTTCCAATCAGTCGGCAATTTCTATAACGGCGGCGGTGGGGGAAACCTCGACGTATCCTTCGGACCGAGTTTTGTCGCGGTCGTTGCGATCGATAGTGGCGGCTCGGGACTTTTCTCTAATGAGCCATCTCCAGACTCGGTCATGCTCCCTGCTGGTTTAGACTGTTGCGTTAACGTCAATGTGGTAAGCGTTCCGGCGGGATTCACCACTTTCTCCTTTTTTTACAGCGCTTTTAATCTAGCTATCCCTCAAACGGTATCTGTGTGGAGCGGGCCGGACGCAACGGGTACTATGTTGGGAAATGTAACTCTGATTGGGAACACCGACACCTGCACCAATAAATTCACTCCACCTTTCCTCCACTGCAAATGGACGCAAGTACAGATCGCCTTCAGTGGAACCGCCGAATCGGTTGACTTTAACGGCGCCACAAATGGCGCGTTATTTGACAACTTGGCTTTCACGACGTCAACGCCGACGTCTGCACCCGAGCCTGCTGCGTTCCTCCTACTGCTGGCCGGATCGTTGGGAGTGGCTGGCTTGCGATTTCTACCAGCTTGGCGCCACCGACGAATCCTGTAGGTAGCGCGGCTTCGGTGCGGTAGCCTACATCACCGGCGGCTCCTGTAGTCGGTCACGGTCTCGTTGGGCTTTCAAAACGTAATCGACGCGTTTCATGTGGTTAACCGAGAGCCAATCCCGATACAATTCTTTGTAGACGAACGCAAGCAACGCGGTGGAATTGTCATTACGGACGAACTATTGAGGTTGAAGGATTCACTCCAATTCCAAAATCTTCCTCACGAAACAGAGGCCCGATGGCGACTTGTTGAGACAGCCTGGCAGTTGGGCCTGAACCCTGTGCTGCTATCGGTTAGCTACGATAAAAACTCATCTCTTTTCTTCGTCAAGGATCACCTTCGACGGCGTATCGATGTGACGTCCTCACGGGATGCCCTAAACGGCTACCAGAAAGGCAGATGCCTTTATTGTTTCCAGGAAATTAGCGTCCTGCCGACTAGTCCAATCTTGGCCGACGTTGACCACTTCTTCCCGCACACGATTCTTGCTCAAACTAAATTAAACGACAATTTGAACGGAGTCTGGAACCTCGTTCTGGCATGTCGTGGATGCAATCGCGGGGAAAAGGGCAAATCGGCGCGTGTACCCCAAATCAAATATTTAGGGCGGCTCTTCAAGCGCAACAATTTTCTGATTGACAGCCATCATCCACTTCGGGAAACGCTTATCTCGCAAACCGGAACGACGGAGATTTCGATGCGGCGTTTCTTACAACAGCAGCACACAAATGCCAAACGGCTGCTTATACATGAATGGTCGGCCACTGATGAATTGGAGCCGGCTTTTTGAACGACACCGTAACTTATTACGACCGCAATGCGGAGCGGTTTGTCCGAGAGACCGCGAATGTGGATATGTCGTCCGCATACGCGCCGTTCTTAGCGTACATCCCCCGAAGCGGAAGAATACTTGATGCCGGATGCGGTTCAGGACGGGACAGCCTCTACTTTCTTCAAAAAGAATATGAAGTTGTAGCCTTTGACGCTTCAGCAGAGATGTGTCGATTAGCATCGGAACTCATCGGACAGACGGTTTACCAGAAGAGTTTTGAAGATATAGATTGGATTTCCGAATTCGATGGCATCTGGGCTTGCGCCTCGCTACTGCACCTACGCCGAAATTCGATTGATTCGGTTCTATATAAACTCCGGCGTGCGCTGAAGCCAAATGGCGTTATGTTTGTGTCGTTCAAGCTTCGAGATGAGGAATGGGAAGAAGGCGGTCGTTTTTTCAGCGGCTTCTTTCCTGCAGCTTATAAGAGGTCATCCTGCATTAGTGTGTAGGTCAATCTGGATTTCTGAAGACGTAAGACCGGAGCGCGAGGGGAAAATGTGGCTGCACGCTCTTTTGCAACGAACCACAACGAACGTTCCGGCTTCTCCTGCGGCTATCCTCTGAGGCAATTAAACCTAGCTTCACCGTTCAGATTTACGCGCTCGGCCTATTTCCACCGATCACCGCGCTTCATAACGTACTGCGCGAATAGGTAGCGCCATGGGATAAGTGGGATAAAGATGACAACCATCAGCACGGCTTTTATGTCTTCCGCCACCGCCTCATTGATCTGGTGGGCGGACCATAGCGGCAGCGCAAAAGCGATCAGATAGATTGCCTTCCAGACCATCTCGAACAGCAATATTGGAACCATTTTCACCGGATAGCGAAGTCCCAACGCCGCTGTTGCACCGAGGCCTGCCAGCAAGGCCAATTGCGCCCCCTTCGTTATCGCTAGCTCGTTGGTGTGGCGGATGACGAGGGGCCAGATGTACACGCCGAGGCCAGCGGCCATAACAAAGTACGCGACCCGCAACGTGTACAGGCGAAACAGCGAGACCTCGGGTGTGGTAGTAGATGATGCCAAGTCACCCGAGGGCACTGCCGACCCATGAGTGGAATTCATAGTGATGTACCCTCGGCAGGTTTTCTCGACCGGGACAGTCAGCAGATTGTATACGAGGATTAGGGCTTCGGAGTTTCACAACGGTAACTTCCAGTCCCAGGCGGGTGCATTCCGACGTCTATCCGTCGCCGGGCGGCTGCGTTCACCTCAACTGTCAGTTCGATATCAGTTCGATGGGAAATTGGACCAGATCAAGGCTGCCGTCATGTGGGTCAATTCGGCCGATGACGCCGTGAATCCCCCTGACCTGGGCACCGCGGAAGATCGGATCAAAAAGGTAAAGCACGGGCGCTTCGTCCTGCTACCGATCAGCGCTCAGCTTCGACCATGTCGTCGTAATCGTAGTGCGGGTTCCATTCCAAGGTGTTTTATCTTCATGGCGGGAACATGCTACCAAGGAATAATGCAGAGTTGCTATCTCAAGCGCTTCGTTGGTTGACGGGCCGTCCCGACCTAGTCCTCAAGTCCTGGTAGAACGGGGTTACTGCCGCAGTGCCGTATGTCGCTTGAAGCACGTTTCGTCGTCTGTCTGCCGTTGTGCGGCTGCGTTCAAGGCCACAAACCGTGCATGTGGATGAAGGGGTGCTGGTGCTAAGATGACGCCACTATGGCGGGTCCCGACGCGCTCATCGGCCAAACCGTCTCCCACTACCACATCCTGGAGAAGCTCGGTGGCGGTGGCATGGGTGTGGTGTTCAAGGCGGAAGATATCGAGCTTGGCCGCGTTGTGGCCCTAAAATTTCTGCCGACCGAACTTGCCAAAGACCCGCAGGCGCTTGAACGTTTTCGCCGTGAGGCGCGTTCAGCATCCGCTCTCAACCATCCCAACATCTGCACCATCCACGAAATCGGTAAGAACGGGGACGAGTCTTTCATCGTCATGGAGCTTCTCGACGGCGAAACGTTAAAACATCGCATTCGTGGCAAGCCCATTCGTCTCGAAGAGATCCTGGATTTGGGAACGGAGATTGCTGACGCGCTCGACGCAGCTCACAGCAAAGGAATCATTCATCGGGACATCAAGCCTGTGAACATTTTCATCACTGAGCGTGGGCACGCCAAAATTCTGGACTTTGGTTTGGCGAAGCTCTCTCTGACGTCTGAAAACGCTGGCGCATCTGCAATGCCGACGCTGACAGCAGATGAGGCGTTGACAAGCCCCGGAGCAACGGTCGGCACGATGGTCTATATGTCTCCAGAACAGGCTCGTGGCGAAGAACTGGATGCTCGGACGGACTTGTTCTCGTTCGGTGCAGTTCTTTACGAGATGGCAACTGGCCGAATGGCCTTTCCGGGAACCACAACCGCCCTGGTCCACGACGGGATTCTCAATCGAATTCCTTCTGCAGTTACGCTTGTGAATCCTCAACTACCTCTTAAACTGGACGAAATCATCAGCAAGGCTCTAGAAAAGGACCGCAAGCTGCGTTATCAGCACGCTTCGGACATTCGCACCGATCTGCAACGCCTGAAGAGAGACACGGAATCGGGTAAGTCGGCGGTTTCTGTCCCGACGACAGGCATAGAAACGCGACCGAGCGGAATTTCGTCTGAAACACTGGCGACACGTAAGAGGCTTGGTTTGGTGCTCGCTGTTGCTGGCTTGCTCGTAGTCCTCGCGGCGGGTTACTGGACTAGGTTCTTCCTGCGCACGAAGTCATCGCCGGAGCCGTTCCAAAGCTTTGCAATCATGCGAGTCACGGACAACGGTAAATCAACTGCGGCAGCCATCTCCCCTGACGGCAAATACATCCTCAGCATTGTCAATGACAACGGAAAGAAAGGCCTATTTTTGAGGCACCTTGCCACGAACAGCAACACGCAAGTCGTTGCGAGCGGATCAGAAGATTACAGCGCCCCTTCGTTTTCGCCGGACGGGAATTATTTCTATTTCTTGACGGCAAGAAACGATGCCAGCAGCTACTTCAATCTTATGCGAGCGCCTGTGCTCGGTGGTACGCCTCAGTTGGTCGCGCACAATGTCCATTCTCCAGCGTTGTTTTCCTCCGATCCTAAGCGCATTGCCTATGGGCGTTGGAATAGTCCCGAACTGGGCAAGTTCCAGATACTACTCGCGGACAGCGATGGAAAAAACGAGAAGCTGCTCGCTACGATTCCCTCAGTCGATCTGGGGTATCCGGGCTTTGTGAGTCTGGCATGGTCTCCACAAGCCAGCACAATTGCCGTGACCGCCAACCCGAGCGGCAGTCCTCACAGAATACTGATGGTGGACGCGCTGTCGGGACAGACGAAAGCTGTCGCAATGTCGCCGAACAGGGTCTACTTTACGCTAAAGTGGACTCCAGATGGCAAAGGTATGTATGTCACTTACGATACCGGGAGCACAGGATATGACCGCAGGCAGATCGGATACGTAGCGGATACAACAGGCCAGTTTCGCGAGGTTACGCGAGATACCAACTACTATGAGGGAATCAGCCTGTCGGCGGACGGCAAAACCATCGCGACGACCCAAGGCAGGATGTTCCGCAGCTTTTTCATCATTCCAATTGAGGGAACGGCGACCAAACCGCCAGTTTCGTTATTTCAGACGGACAAGCCATATCACTACTGGGGCATCGGAATTGACAGCCTGTATGTGGCCGGGCCGGGTAAGCTTATGCGAGTAGACCTAGGCAATCGCAACCCGACCGACCTATATGTAGATACGAGCGCATACTTTCTGCGCCCCGACACATGTTGGGGTGACATGACAGCCGCAGGAGCGAAAAAGCCGCGCTACGTTGTCTTTGAATTGTACGGCCATGGGACCGAGACTAGTGACCATATCTGGCGCATTGATCCAGATGGATCGAACGCAGTTCAGCTTACCCCCGGCGGGGTTACCGCGCCTGCTTGCTCCGCTGATGGAACGAAGGTTTTCTATCAGGATTCTGAGCCGAACCGGATTATGCAGATTCCGGTCGAGGGCGGCGAGCCGGAGTTGGTGCCGGGCGGTGCTTTTTCCGATGCGCCATTTGCGTTCCAAAGGATTGCGGTCTCGTCCGATGGGAGCAGCTTGGCAGTCTCGATTTGGAACAAGGAACACGCCGAAACACCACAACAAAAAATTGCCGTCATACCTCTCGGAGCTGGGCAGAATCCAGCCGTTCGCCTGATCGACCCCAATCCGAACCTGTCAACGTGGCCGATCTTTTCTCATGATGGAAAGGCTTTGTTGTATTCCATCACCGAAAATGGCGTGGGCAATATGTGGGCGCAGCCGATCGGCGGCGGTGCGGGACGGCAGATTACGACCTTCTCCTCTGAATTGATTGGGGGTTACCAACTCACCCCTGATGGCAAGAACCTTGTACTCAATCTCCGCCACGCGGATTCCGATGTCGTTCTCCTGCGCGACACTGCGTCACAATAATCTGGTGCAGTGACTGAAAAACAATGCTGGCTTTTGCGGGCGAGTTCAACTGGAATTTCAAGAACTAACGTCGTGGCATTCACAAGCGAGGAGAACGCATGCGTAAGAACACCGTACTCAGTCTGCTATTCGCGCTGGCACTGGTTCTGTGGATGATGGGGTGCGAGGATACAAAAGCGCGGCAAGAAAACGAACAGCTCAAGGCCCATGTGGCGGAATTGGTGAAAGAAATTGGCAACTTGCAAAGTCGTGTAGACGAGCTGACACAAGAGAACGCCGCGTTAAAGCAGGAGAACGACCAACTCAAAAGTAGAGCTAAAACCAAGAAAAGCAAGAAAAGCAAACATCACCGAAGCTCTTCTAGCGGGCAGTGAACGCCAAAATCGATGAAGTGAACATAGACACGGCGGGCGCATGCGCCCGGTCTTCTCCCTGTACATAAGAGGCGGGTACTAAGGCAGGATTTTCTGCCGGAACACGCCAAACCTTCGGAAGCTTGTCGAGTGCTGTCCGCTTGGCGGACACCTGTTCTCTGGTATCTATAAGAGGCGTGTATGGTGTCACTATTTAATTCGGCGTGGGCCTCGGGACGCCACGGGCCGTGCTACATGTGCTACAAAAACGACCCGAATTAGCGCACGTTAGAGCCCAGTGTTTATGTGGTTTTTCGTAAATTGTTTGTTTTCAACGTCTCGAGTGTAGCGAACCAACGCGTACCAACGAGTGCCAACCTCATACTACGCAGAGTTGAATCCCGTCTCCCACCCCACCTCTCGATAAGCTATGGGCTGCTGCCCCCGAGCCACGCTGCATACTGGACTTCCTGCTCCCTGCACGCGGCGTCAAAGTAAGCGTTTTTATTGGCTTTTTCGAATGGTGTCGGGTTCGATGGGCGGTTTGGGCATCAAAGACTTCACGTCTGCCAACTTCTCAAGACCATCATGCTTCGACAAGACAACGTCGAACTTCCCCGAGGCGACCAACTCCGGTCCAAGCTCGTTGGCGAGCGCCGAGAAGCCGACAATCTTCACATGGGGTAACCGGTGCGTAGGATTGACGCTGTCTCGACGCCGCTCAGGTTTGGCATAGCCAAGTCGAGAACGACCAGTCCGCAATGATTTTCTTCCGCTGTCTGAATGGCGGATAAGCCATCGCCAGCTTCATCGCACCGATACGACATTCGAGTCTCAAAGAAGTTTCGTATAGCACCGCGCACGGCGGCACTGTCGTCAGCGACAAGGATTCAGGGTTTGCGCGGCATACCGAGTGCGAGAGTAAGTATGGCCCTCACCTCAGGTCAATACGGAAAATGCGGAACTCCGAATCTACTGATTGACAAGGTGGGCTATGGCATGAAGCAAAAGTGAATCGTATGGCGGAGCAAGACCTGCGCGGCGAAGTTCGGCGCATCAAGTAAATGACCACGCCGCTTTTAACGGGAATCAAACACGCAGCCCCTTTAACGTCACGACACGAGCGATTGACCAGCCGATCGATCACAGGCTACAAGTGAAATAGCTTATGTTCGGCACGGCCCTCGAACGTAAGTCAGGAGTGCACGCCGGGCTGGATGGCTGGGAGGGTGTGCGGCTCCGCTTTCTCGAAGCTCCTTCTTCGTACGAGGTATTAACTTAGTCCAACAAACTGCCCGTGTTCGCGTCTCAAGCTAATCCGTTTGCCGTGCGCGAACATTTCATAGTTGCCGTTTGGCAGTCTGCTCATCGTAGAATCCACAATGCTGTAGCCCGCGAACGATGGTGGAATGGACGAGTCGCCATCGAGCGTGCTCTTTGTCGCTTGAACTTTGCACTCTAAATTTTGTTCGAAACCACGCCCTAACTGGACGAAGGTTGGACAACGAGGAAATCAGGTAATTGCCTGATTGACTTATGTCATGCGTCCGGTAAATACGTTGGTCCCCTGGCCTACTCTGGTATCTTGGGAACCTTCGGTCCATGGTCACGTTCGATGAGATTCGATTAGAAATCGAGCGGACCTTGGCGGCAGAGCAGGAGGCGGAGGGCCAGAATAAATGGTTCTTGCTGAGGCGCGTACACCGCCTGATAACCTGGGCGGACCGAGCCGCTTCCGGTGATTATAGACTGAATCTTCTTGCGGACAATGTAGCTACCCCGAAACACTTGGCAACCCTGTGGAACCTCGTGAAGATTGCTATGGACGCCGCAAAGCTAAAGAACGGAGACCAAAGTGATCGGAAAACGTGATGTGGAGGGCGTTGTGAGCCTTCAAATCTCCATTCTTCACACTGGCGATTTCGCTATTTTGAACTTTCGGGGAAGATGGACCACCGAGGACAGTGATAACGGATTGCTGGAAAGACATCTACAGGAATTGGTCGCCAGTGGCGTGCGGAAGTTCCTGCTGAACTTAGCCGACCTGATACAGATTGACAGTTCCGGTGTCAGTCGTATTGTCAAGACCTATCGTTCCCTTCGTGATCTGGGTTGCGACCTAAGACTGTTGTGTCCGGGCGGTCATGCACGGGAAGTGTTCAAAGCACTGCACCTGTTAGAAATGATTCCTAGCTTTGATGATGAGAGCCAAGCCGTCGCCAGCTTCGATCAAATGGGCGATTTCGCAAAACCTTAGTCAGGCCGCATTTAACAAATCGAACTGCGGTTCGCCTAATGCGTAAGCAGCATCACGGCAGATGCATTCATCTCGACCGGAAGACTTTCTCGTATGACGAGAACGCAACTAGAGGCAAGCGACAGTCGAGCAGAAATTCTGTCGTGTAGTTCGATGTAAAGCAGATCATCGATTCCGTCAATTTGTCGGGCGCACAGTTCTGCGTGCAGTACAGTTCCGGTCTGTCCGTCCAGGTTTACAATTTGGTCACCGACACAAGGGACTTCGCCGCTTGCGTAGGACATTTTCCGTTTCTCTCCTGAGCGCAGCGCCTGTTGAGCTAGGTGTCATGGGCACACCGTGCGCCTGGTGGACTGGAGAACGAACTTGTGCGGACTTTAGAGCGATTGCGAAATGACGGTCAATGCATGGTTTGCTGTATCGCCAGTCGCCACGCCCCGCATTTCAGACCCACATGTGTTGCAGCACGACAAGTGGGTGCCCCTCTCCCGCATTTGTGCGCGGTGGATGTTCCTAAACGACTTTCCGAGTGAATATCCAGTGGGCCAGAAATGAACCCTGCCTCAGCTTGACCGTCCAGGTGTGACATCAAATCTCGCGCCGTTCGCGCCAACGCGGATATCGGCGCAAGAATGGGTTCTCTTCGAGCGAATGTATAATGCGTTGAAGTTCTGTCTGGTTGTTGCCGACCGACTCAGTCCACATCAGGTGTGTGGTCAGCGTACTGAACTCCAAGTCGCTCCGCTCTTTGGCATTTTCATCGACCAGATCGAACCGTGCCGCTTCTCGGCAGGTCTTCAAATCTTCGCTGATGGCCTTCAACAATCGTTCTTGATCGAGCAATCCAGGAGCCTCCGTCGCGCACTTTCGGGAGTACGCTGCGACAAACCATCCCTTCCTGTGGTGATTTTTCGTAGCGACTTACGGGTAGGCTAGGCACGAAGGTTAACAACGAAGTCGATGAGTGTCGTTGCTCCAGAGCAACTATTCTGGAACAGCGGAGTAAAGTCTGAGACCTTAAAAATGAAAACGCGGTAGAGTTGCAATCTCTACCGCGCCCCTGGGTCGCTCTCACAGTCGCGGCTTGTTCGAATCAATCGGCCCCCGCGACCGTCCGGCAATACGATCGGCAATCGCATTTCAGGAATTACACTGGTCGATGCTGGCCGGATGTTTTACTCCCCTAAATTTCGTTAACTCGCTGAATGGAGCAACAAGCTTCCGAAATTCTACGGAGCTAAAGCTTGCTCCGATTACGTCCGCTGGAAAATGGCTATCCATGCAGCGGCTTGTCCGTATTCGACGATCAGCTTTGGCCAGTTCATGGTGACAACCTTTCCTCACCTGTCCAAATGGGGATACGGGAGTTGGCGGAGAAATGTTCCGGACATTTGCAGTCCGAAAATGTCAGTCAACGTCGAAGAGATGAATTGGCGAAACCTTTAAAAACTTCGACTACGAGAATGCGGTGTCCGAGACACGGACGTAAACAAGGAGGAAAGGCTATAGCCCCTCCTCCTTGTCTTAGTGTTTTAGTGACCAATCGTAACTGTGAGGCTCGACGAGTTGTTCGCGGCGTTGGGGTCCACCGTCGAGCTAGTCACAGAGGCTGTATTGAGCACTTGCCCTCTGCTTCGCTTGACGAGCTCACGAACAAGGAAGCTCTTGCTCGTGCCCACAGGCATGTTGCCAAGATTGCAAGTCAAAATTAGGCCGCTCTTGGTGCAGCCTCCGGTATCGGACTGGTAGATAGCCTGCATGGTGGCTGGCAGATTGTCGGTCACGATCACCGCTAGCGCGTCTGAGGGTCCGCTGTTGGTTACCTTGATCGTGTAGGTGATGACGGAGGATGGCTTGTAGATGCTCTGGTCAGACGTCTTGACAATTGATAAGTCGGTCCTCGCTTGAACTGTAACCGCAGCCGTTACGCTGTTGTTGTTGTTGGGATCATTCACAGCACTACCGACTGTGGCGTTATTGTTGATGACCGTGCCGTTCGGGACGTTAGAACTTACGGCTACGACCACTTTAATGGTCGCGGTGCCAGTCGGCACCGGATTCCCCAAGGTGCAGGTCAACGGTTGCAACGGATTGCCTGGTATTCCTGCGGTGCAGGAACCCGTGCTGGGTGTCGCAGACAGTACGCTCACTTGACTTGGTATGGTGTCTCTGACCACGACTCCAGTTGCGGTGGACGGCCCTGCGTTGCTGAACTTTAACCCTCGGTGCACCAGCACGCGTAATTCCGGGACGCGGCAAACGGCAACCTTCACCGAATACCACTTAACCGCAGCTCGGTGCGGGCACTCCTTGCGCGTCGTCGGTTAGCTCGTCGCGGTCGTTTGAGGGCGTTGGTCGCGAAATTCCTAATTTCTTCATCTTGGCAATCAGGGTCGTTCTATTCAGCCCGAGCCGGGCCGCTGCACCGCCGGATCCGCCGATAACCCAACCAGCTACCTGCAATGCCTGCAGGATTAAAGCTCGCTGCGAATCGCTGAACGTGCTTCGCTTGGGAACTGGCGCATTCAACGGTTTCTCTGACGCCAGCAACGGATTCACGAGTTCACCGTTGTTCGACCGGATCACAGCTCGTTCGACCAGGTTCTGAAGCTCTCGCACATTCCCGGGCCAAGAATACGATGTGAACGCAGCCAGCATATCCTGCGGTATGTGATCAATCTGCTTGCCCATTCGCCGGGCACAAATCTCAACAAAATGTGAGGCTAATTGCGGAATATCTTGGCGGCGCTCCCGCAAGGGTGGCAAGGCCACAGGAAAAACGTTTAGCCGGTAGTACAGATCACTGCGGAACTCTTTCCGAGCAACCATCTCCGTTAGGTCTCGATGCGTCGCCGCAACCACACGCACATTGATGCGATGAGTCCGGCCACTCCCCACACGCTCGAACTCCTGCTCTTGAAGCACCCGGAGTAGCTTAGGCTGCAAAGCCAGAGGCATATCTCCGATTTCGTCCAGGAACAAAGTTCCACTATCAGCCATTTCAAAGCGGCCAA
>Ga0306921_10005055_pt1 | contig 13640 bp, 10 predicted proteins | sample sta12Cox44000080_FD_203760 | JGI IMG/M metagenome (GOLD analysis project Ga0306921, IMG submission 203760) | Lab enrichment of tropical soil microbial communities from Luquillo Experimental Forest, Puerto Rico - statoxic.12C.oxic.44.000.080 (v2)... | ecosystem: Environmental > Terrestrial >... | reverse complement strand
TGCGGATTCCGAACGCCAGCAGACTTGGTAGCAGCCTGGAACATCAAAGAGGCGGGACTCGCCTCGTTAGCCTGCACGCATCCTTCGGGTGAAGTAAGCCCGTCGTGTCAGGAACCCACCTCGGCATCGCTGCTTAGCAGGCGAGCCCGCAGGAATCCCCAGCCTTTAGGCGAGGGAGGATGTCAAGATTCCGCGATGCTCACCGACTTCACCGCACGCCAGGGAGAAACACCTTGAAACGAATCATTCGGATTCTCATTTGGGTCGCGCTGGCCCTGCTGGGCGCCTTCGCCCTCGCCACCATTGCCTTGCACCGCGGCGAGCCGATCAATGCCACCTGGTTTGTTCTTGCGGCGGGCTGCTTTTACCTGGTCGCTTATCGACTGTACTCGGCCTTCATCGCCGCCAGACTGCTCGTTCTCGACAGTACTCGTGCCACTCCTGCGGAACGTCATGACGACGGTCGCGATTTTGTCCCCACGAACAAATGGGTCCTGTTCGGCCACCATTTTGCCGCCATCGCTGGTCCCGGGCCGCTCGTCGGGCCGACCCTCGCCGCACAATTCGGCTATTTACCCGGAACGCTTTGGCTCATCGCCGGCGCCGCCTTTGCCGGTTGTGTGCAGGATTTCGTGATTCTGTTTTGCTCTATCCGCCGTGACGGCAAAACCCTCGGTGAAATGGCTCGCGACGAAGTCAGCAAACGCGGCGGCTTCATCGCCCAGCTCGCCGTCCTCGCCATCATGATCATTCTTCTCGGCGTGGTTGCGCTGGTCGTCGTGAATGCTCTCAAGAGTTCGCCGTGGGCTACCTTCACGCTGGCCATGACCATCCCGATCGCGCTTCTGCTCGGTGTCTATCTCCGCTATTTCCGTCCAGGCCGCGTCATGGAGGCCTCCTTCATCGGCGTCTGCCTGGTGCTGTTTGCCGTTGTTGCTGGCCAGTGGGTCGCCGATGCACCCGCTCTCGCAAGCAAATTCACCCTTGGGGGATTGACGCTGGCTTTCGCGATCATCGCGTACGGCTTCGCGGCTTCGGCGCTTCCCGTGTGGCTGCTGCTCGCCCCACGGGATTATCTCAGCGCGTTCATAAAGGCCGGAGCTATCTTCACGCTTGCCGCCGGAATTCTTCTCGTGCGCCCGCAAGTCCTGATGCCTCCACTCACGCGCTTCATCGATGGCAACGGCCCCGTATTCGCTGGCAAAATCTTTCCGTTTTGCTTCATTACCATCGCCTGCGGGGCCATAAGCGGCTTCCACTCCCTCATTTCTAGCGGCACCACTCCGAAGATGATCGAGCGCGAAGGCCACGCCCGTTTCATCGGATACGGCGCCATGCTGCTCGAATCGTTTGTCGGCGTGATGGCGATGGTGGCCGCCTCCGCCATGACTCCAGGCGTGTATTTCGCGATTAACAGCCCCTCAACAATGGTTGGCTCGACTCCCGAAGCCGCCGCGCAGACCATCTCCAGTTGGGGCTATCCGCTTGCCGGCGAAACCATGACGCACCTCGCTCACGCCGTCGGCGAGCAAACCCTGCTGAACCGTGCTGGCGGCGCTCCTTCGCTCGCCGTTGGCATGGCGCAGATTTTTTCGAGCACCATTGGCGGGGACCGCTTGCTCGGCATCTGGTATCACTTCGCCATCATGTTCGAAGCTCTCTTCATTCTCACGGTCTTGGACGCGGGTACCCGTGTCGGCCGCTTCATGATCCAGGAGCTCGGCGGGCGTGTCTGGAAGCCTTTGGGACGCATGAATTATTACCCGGCGATCCTCCTTTCTAGCGCCCTAATCGTGGCAGCCTGGGGATACTTTCTTTACCAGGGCGTGATTGACCCGCTCGGCGGGATCAATTCCCTGTGGCCGCTCTTCGGAATTTCCAATCAGCTGCTGGCCGCCGTGGCCCTCGTTGTTGCGACCACCATCCTGCTCAAGATGGGTCGTCTCAAATGGATTTGGGTTACGCTCCTTCCCATGATCTGGCTCGTCGTCATCACCATGACCGCGAGCTACCAGAAAATCTTCAGCCCCAACCCCCGTATCGGTTTTCTTTCTTTCGCCAACGCTCTCGCGGCACAGATCGTCGCTGGCAGAATTCCCGCGGCAAAAATCGCGGAAACCCAGCGCGTCATTTTCAATCAGCGGCTCGACGCCACAGTCACCGCCGTGCTCGCGGGGATGATTCTGTTCCTGCTTGGCGAGGCCTTGATTCAATGGCGCGCGATTCTGGGCAGAAGCAAAGAACCGGTTCTGCATGAGACGCCGTACGTGGCCACGCAGTGGGCCGAGGCGGAGGGAGACTGATGCGCAACGCCTGGATCAAGGTAAAACGCAGTGCAACCCGCTTTTGGGTCGGATTGCGCGACTGGTGCGGCGATTCCGACTACGAGCGCTACGTGCAATCCGCCTTGCGCTCCGGGAGCAAGAAGACCCTTACACCCGGGCAGTTCTATGTCGAGCAACTCAATCGCAAATACTCCCGTCCGAATCGCTGCTGTTGAGCCTCATTCGAGACAGGCCTGGAGGTGAGCCAGTCTGCGGCATAAACCGCCCGCAACATCCGGGACGGGCCCCAATTTCATCCTCGGGAGGGAGCAGGCGACGCGCTCACGTTTATTGACTGTTCCACCACTGCTGGCCTCTTGCTTTTGGCAGGCACTAGGCCCTCGTCTTCTGCTTCCAAAGACAATTTCGAAATTACCTCGACCTACATCGAGGCTTGCCGCTGCGACATGTTCTGTCTTTGCTATTTCAACACACACTCCACCGCTCAGGAACACGCGCAGTTTTGCCGCGCTAACCTCATTTTTTTCGGGTGGACCAAGGGCACTACAAGGACGTGAAGTTGGACGGCGCCAAAGGATGACTATCGAATGACCTGGAGCACTGGCAAGGACTCCTGAGCGGCTCGTCACCAATGACCCCAGCGTGACTCCCGAACACAAGGCCGCCCTCGACGACATCATTCAAATGGACATGGTTGAAGACCGACACTGCCGCATTCTCTTCGAACATCGACACCCGAACGGGCGTTGCCACCGCGAAGCGCGACGACGGTAAAGGAGAAGTCGTCCTCGAGAGAGTCAAAGGGGACAACCCCGACGAGGAAATCCTTATGAAGAATCTGCGCCGATGGAATGCTACAGCGCCTCTTCTTCTTCCTCCGCTGGCCCTAGCACGCTCACTTTGTGAGTAATCTTCACGCCCTGCTTCCGCACCCCCGCCACTATGGCCCGGCGAATCTCCATCGGCAGCATTTCCGGCGCAAAGACCCCCTGCAACCGCACCGGCAGATTCTTCACGAAGAGCGCGGCAGCGTGGGCCGTTGCATATGCGACCGGGGTCGTAAACCTCCCTTGCCGCCGTATCTGATAAAGCGTCGGAAACGCCGCATCGCTGCGGATTAGCAGCCGTTGGTCTTCCGTCCGGCCGTGCTTCACGCCGCGCACCAGCACCGAGGCCGCAAAGCGCGCGTTTTGCAATACGCCTCGCCGTATCAATGCGGCAATCTTCCGCGGCGAGGAGGTTTCCGGAAAGCGCTGCCGCGGAATGCCCCGCGACTTCGAGAGCTTTCCCTGCTTGTGCCAGCGCCGCAGCCTGTCAAATTCATTTCCGCCGATTTTCACGTCCAGATCCCTCATCGGAATCACGTAAGGAAGCGTCGCCACTTCGTCCTGCGCCGCGAGCACCACGCGTGTCTCACCGATGGGTCCCGGAAACCGGAATTTTTCGAGTTCCGAGAACCGCTTCGCTAGACGGAATTTCTTGTGGCGGTAAATACGGGGCTGTGAAATCGCCTCATCGAAGGAAACTTCCGGGGACCACTGCGAAATGGGATCGTCGCTTTCGCTGCTCTCGTAAAGCCGGATCTGCACGGAGATAACTTCGTCCAGCAATTCCGCCGCGCGTTTCACCAGCAGATTAGTCAGGCCCGGTGCGGCGCCCGTATTAATGAGCGCTACGCGGTGCTTTTCGTTGAGTTTCTCGAGGTAGCGGAACTGCTCCGGCTTGAACGGGTTGCGCGTCAAATGCGAGCTCAGGTCCAGGTAGTGGGCGCGGAGCCGGAGCGCCGCGCGCAGCACGATTTCGTTGAACACCGAAGCTGTGGCATTGATGATGAGTTCGCAATCCCCCGCCGCGCGCACGATGCCCCGCAAGTTTCTCGCATTCACCGCGGCGACCGGAATGATCGATTTTTTCCCCAGGAAGCGCCGCGCCCGCTCCGGGTCGCGATCTCCGCACCAAACAACGTGCCCCTGGCGTTCCAGCAATTGTGCAAGAAGGGAGCCCGTCGCCCCCGCACCCAAGATAAAGATTCGCATTCTGCCTCGAAACTCTATCACACACTAAAACAGCCAATCGAGGACAGCCCCGCCACGATCACCAAATTGCGCTCGCTTGCCAACAGAGGTAAACTGAAGCGGTAAACTCCGATCCCGCCGGCCTACGGGAGACACAACCTATGGCGGCGGGGCGAGGTGGCGGCTGGATCCGCCACCGAGGGTCTGGGTGGAAACGCCGGGGCCTCCCGCTTGCGGTGAACGAAGGGAACCGCGCTTGGAAAGGAGCCAGTGAGCCGGAAATCTGTGGATTTTCGGCTCGTGCCCGATTCCATCCGCGAATCGGGTTTTTTGTTGATGGCACCCAGATGAGTCTCCATGACAAATTCGGCCGTCAGATCCGGGACCTGCGCATCTCGGTCACAGACCGCTGCAATTTCCGCTGCGTCTATTGCCGCTCCGCCGACCCGGAAAACTACCGCAACCATGACGAGATTTTGTCCTGGAACGAACTTGAGCGCCTGGCCAAGGTCTTTGTCCATCTTGGTGTTTCGAAGGTGCGTATTACCGGCGGCGAGCCGCTCGTGCGCGACGGCGTCGAAGGCTTTATTTCCTACCTCAGCACAATCGGCGTGCAAGATCTCTCCATGACCACCAATGGCCATCTCCTTGCTGATCGCTGCGACAAGCTGATCGCGGCTGGCCTTCATCGCGTCAACATCAGTCTTGACTCGCTCGACCCTGTCAAATTCGAGAAAATCACTCGCACGCGCTCCTACGAAACGGTCATGCGCGGCATTGATGCTGCCCAGAAATCAGTTTTGGCCCCGGTCAAGGTCAACGCCGTTCTCGTGCGCGGCTTCAACGAGGATGAAGTCGAAGCCTTCGCCGCCTTTGCCCGCGAACGCGGCGTCATCATGCGCTTCATCGAATTCATGCCCCTCGATGCAGATCGCCACTGGACTCGTGAATTGATGGTCCCCGCGAAGGAAGTTTACGACCGCATCCATGCCCAGTGGCCGCTCGTGCAGATTCCGCACCAGAAGAGCGAAACCGCACGGAAGTATCGTTTCGCTGACGGCGCCCCCGGCGAGATCGGCCTGATCGCTCCCGTTACTCAGGCTTTCTGCGGCCATTGCTCGCGGATTCGCCTCACCGCCGATGGGAAACTCAGGACTTGTCTCTTCAGCAAGGAAGATCGCGATTTGCGCTCGTTTTTAAGAGCGCAAGCTTCTGACGAAGAGATTGTCGCTTGGGTCCGCTCGGTCGTGATGGAAAAAGAAGAAGGTCATCGCATAAACGAGCCCGGATTTGTGCCTCCTTCCCGCACCATGGTATTCATCGGAGGCTAGTCAACCTTGGCTTGGCGCGACGTACGACGATATTTCAAATCACGCCCTGGCATCCCCTATGCTGCTCGCAAACTTCGGCGAAGGGAAAATCGTCAGCCGGATTTCCGTGGACGAACGGACCAGACATTTTGCCAAGGCGGCGTGGGATAGAATGCTATCCTTAGACTAGCGGTAGCACAGCACTGCGAGTGGAGATCGACGGGCCTTATGGACGATCACGACGAAGATCAGGATGAATTGCCGGACCCGCCACAGCGAATTTTCACCCTGACGGAAGCGGAACGCACGCGCCGCGAACTGGAACCATTTCTTATTGAAGCGATCGGCGCGCGCAAGAAACTCTCGGTCCTTGAACAGGATTTGACCGCTGTGTCCACCCGCATTCTCATGATGGGTGGTGTGCTCGTGCCCTACGCAAAGCTGGCCGAAAAACGCCTGGAACATCAGAGCCTCGCGGACGTCATGAAAGCCAATCTCGAGAAAATTCTCTCCACCGGCTGCCTGGTCAAGGACCTGGACATGGGGCTTCTCGATTTCCCCGCGATTGTGAACAACGAAGAAGTGTACCTATGCTGGAAGCTCGGCGAGGACCGCATCCGTTATTACCACCGCCAGGATGAAGGTTACGCCGGGCGAAAGCCGCTCGATCCGCGAGACCTCGGCTCGGGAGACAAAGTGCAGTAGCGGCGCGAGTACAGCTCTATCGATCCGGTATAGTCTGCGGAGCAGTCCGGCAGGCTGTCATCCCGAGTGGAGCGAGGTTCTACTTTTTTCGTCCAGGGAGCTCCTGATCGATGACCCAAAACCGCCTGAAGGATTCCACCAGCCCTTATCTCCGTTCTGCGGCCCATCAGCCCATCGACTGGTACGAATGGAACGAGACCGCCTTCGCCCACGCGAAAAGCGAAGACAAACCCGTCCTGCTTGACATCGGTGCGGTCTGGTGCCACTGGTGCCACGTCATCGACCGAGAAAGCTACGAAAACCCCGAGATCGCGAAAATCATCAACGAGCAGTTTGTGCCCGTGAAGGTCGACCGCGACGAGCGTCCCGATGTGGATTCACGCTATCAGGCGGCCATCAGCGCCATCAGCGGTCAGGGTGGTTGGCCCCTCACCGGCTTCCTCATGCCCGATGGCCGGCCATTCTACGGCGGCACGTATTTCCCTCCCGAAGATCAGCAAGGCCGACCGAGTTTCCGGCGTATCCTGCTCGCTGTTGCCGATGCATACAAAAACAAACGCGATGATCTTCTGAAGACCGCCGACGCGCTCGCCGATGCCGTGGCCAAGGCAGAAGCATTTTCAGGGGCCCGCGCCGACCTTGATCTCACCATCGTCGACTCTCAGATCAGCTCCATGACGAAACTATTCGACCTTCGTCATGGTGGTTTCGGCCACGCGCCGAAGTTCCCCCACGCGTCCGGGGTCGACCTGCTGCTCGAGCGTTACCAGCAAACCGCCGAAAAGCACGTGCTGGCCATGGCCGAAACCACACTCGAGAAAATGGCCCAGGGCGGCGTGTACGATCAGCTTGCCGGCGGCTTTCACCGCTACTCGGTCGATGAGCGCTGGCTCGTGCCCCATTTCGAAAAAATGAGCTACGACAATTCGGAGTTGCTCAAGAACTATCTTCATGGCTGGCAGGTTACCCGGAATCCGTTCTTGCGCGATACCGCCGAAGGCATCATCGGCTGGGTGAACGAGGTGCTATCGGACCAGTCCGGTGGCGGTTTTTATGCCAGCCAGGATGCGGATTACTCTCTCGAGGATGACGGCGATTACTTCACTTGGACTCTGGCCGAGTTGCGCGCCGCTCTTTCTCCCGACGAGGTCCGCATCATGGAATTGCATTACGACATCGAGCCTCACGGCGAAATGCACCACAACCCGGAGAAGAATGTTCTCTGGATCGCACGCAGCGCCGCGGAAATCGCGAAAACGCTCGGATTAGACGAAGCCGGCGTCCGCCTCACCATTGCTTCCGCAAAAGGTAGAATGCTGGCGGCGAGAAAGCCTCGCCCCACGCCGTTTGTCGATCAAACCATGTACGTCAGTTGGAACGCCATGTTTGTCTCCGCGTATCTCGAGGCCGCGCGCGTTTTGTCGGGCGGAATCGCCGAGCACAGCAAAACCTTCGCGCTGAAGACGCTCGACCGCATGTTGAAAGAAGCATGGAGCGAAGCGCGGGGTTTCGCACACCGCATCAGCGGCCCTGCTTTGCGCGGTTCGCTCGATGATCAGGTCTTCGGCGTGCTCGCTCTTCTCGACGCGTACGAAGCTACGCTCAACCCGAAGTACTTCCACGCCGCACAGAGCACGATGGACCTGACCATCCAGAAGTATGGCGACTCCGAGAACGGCGCTTTCTTTGATCGCGCGGTCGATGCTCCGCCAATGGGCGGACTAGACGTGCGACGCAAGCCGTTCCAGGATTCGCCGACTCCCAGCGCGAATTCCATCGTGGCGATGGCTCTGACGCGCTTGCACGCCTATACCGACGACCGCAAATATTACGATTGGGCCACAAGAACGCTGGAAGCCTTCGCAGGGGTTGCGCCTCAATACGGACTCTTTGCCGCCACCTACGGCCTTGCCGCCAATCTATTCGCCGCCCATCCCAGGCAAGTCGTGGTCACCGGAACCGCCGACGATCCCTCCGCTCAAAAACTCGAGGAAGCCGCAAATAGCGTCTTTCGCTTTGGCAAAGCCGTTCTGCGGGTGACCCCCTCGTCATGCCTCGAGAATTTGCCCCTTGCTCTACGCCAAACCCTGCCTCACTTGCCAAAGGACCACGCCTTCGCACTGGTCTGCGCCGGAAATACCTGTCTACCGCCGGTCGACACCCCCGAGGACCTGACGAGAATCCTGGCGAGAGGCGTCGCCGGAACGGCCGCCGGGTAACACCCGTGGCGGTAGCTCAGGCCTCAAGGCCTGAGGTCTTTTTGAGCCGTTTCCGTCTTTCCGAACCGATTCTGCGGAGTGAGGAATCCCACTGCGAACTGAACTCAGCCCGATAGGCGCTCGGGTCCCACTGCCTCCTTGGGGGCTCTACGCCGCTACTTCTTCGGTCGCGATTCCGGCGGCACCATCCCGTTAACCCGGTAGTACACCACCAGTTGGCCGTAGTGCTCCCCGGAATGCTCGATCAGCCCATAGGCCAGATCGTAGAGCCGGTCCAGGTGTGGTCCGCCATCGTTTACCGCTTCGTTCAACCCCTTGTCGCCCTTCTTCTTTATCTCATCCGCTCCGTCCGCGACGCACTTCTTCATGAACGCCACGATTTGTGGCTTGGTCTTCAGGTTGTCGTCTTTCGGGTCGTCCGGATAGCGCGGCTTCTGGCCAATCGCAAAATCCGTGAAGTAGTACATTGCGCCACCAACATGCAACAACATTGCGGCAAATGTCCTCGATTCCGGCGCGGGCTTGTAGCTGTACTTGTCCTCGGGAAAATCCTCAGCCATCGCGACCAGCTTGCGCCCGATGTCGTTCCATTGTTCTAGCACCGCGTCCGAGGGACTCGGCGCTGGTTTCGGCGGCTCCTTTTTCGTGTCCTGGGCCCGGAGGGGAAGTGCCATACAGCAGGTGGCCACAAGCATGGCCGCCAACACGTTGAATCGTTTCATTGCGTCTCTCCTTGTAACCTTGACGAGCAGAAAACGGCTCTGTTAGACATAAGACGCAACTTTCTTCCGGAAGTTTCTGTGGAATGTGGGGCTTGGCACCCACACTCCATCCGACCTTCACGCTCCCTGCGAACTGACCCCGCGTATCTGCCGCAACCGGAAGAAAATCCGGCTTTCTGAGGGGTTTACTGGTCATGGGCAATCCGCACGAATAGGCAGGGAGCCAGCCTGGTCCATGATATTCTAATTAAGTCAGGTTGAGGGGGCCAATAATTTGAGTTTGGCTTGGAGTTTCCTGCGGGGCGGTGTGGTATGCCTGGTGCTCGCCCTGCTATTCCTTTCGCAGCGATTCTGGTACCGCGCCCTTTGGCGGGTCACGTCAAACTGGGGCCACGTTTGGCTGCGTTGGGGTGTGCGGATTCTCTATATTTCCGGGCTGACGCTGATTATCCTCGCCGTGGCCGACAACCTGCGCCAGGATCGCGGGCGCATTGTTCCGGACCGCTCGGGGGTGGCCAGGTTTGCCGGGTTGTGGTTTCTTAGCACGCTAGCCGCCTATCTCTGCGTCAAACTGGTACACGTTGTTGAGTGGACTTGGCACCGTTTGCACAAGCCCACCCTTGCGCAATCCGGCAGACCTTCAGCGCGACCCGCCTTCCGCGAGGATTATGTCCCCGACCCTTCGCGCCGTACGTTTTTCCGTACCGCCAGCGTTGTTGCCGGCGCAGCGCCCTTTCTTGGCGTGATGTACGGATACGCGGCCGAGCGCTTGCGCTATGAAGTTCGCCGCGTCGAGATTCCCTTGACCAACCTGCCACCGGCTTTGGATGGCCTCGAAATCGTGCAGATCTCCGACATTCACTTGAGCAGCTACTTGAGCCGCGATTCTGTTCGCCGTGCGGTAGACATGGCCAATGACGTAGGCGCGGACCTTGCCGTTATCACGGGCGACCTCGTTACCGGCATTCACGACTCTGTCTACGATTGTGTCGACGAAGTTCGCCGCCTGCATGCGCCGCTTGGCGTCTACGGCTGCAACGGCAATCACGAAATTTATGCCCGCGCCGAGGATCTTGCCGAGCGCCTCTATCAGCAGGCCGGCATGAAAATGCTTCGGCGCGAAAACGCCATCATCGCTTACAGGGGCGCGCAATTGAACCTCATCGGCGTCGACTACCAGCGCGAACGTATGCCCAGCGGTCGGAAAATGCAGATGCTCGCCAACCTCGAGCCGCTCATTCGTCGCGACATGCCGAATATCTTGCTCTCCCACAATCCTAATTCCTTTAACCGGGCCGCGGAACTCGGTATCGAGCTCAGTCTGGCCGGACATACCCACGGCGGCCAGGTCCAGGTGGAAATTCTCGACGTCAGCTTAAGCCCCGCACGCTTCATTACGGATTACATTGCTGGCCTCTATCATCGGCCGCTCCTCATGCCTGACCAGCCGAAGCGCCTCGGCGAGACCATCAAGTTGATGCCCAACGCTCCCAAGGGACTCGCAGCCCTTTACGTCAACCGCGGCATCGGCACCGTTGGTGCGCCCGTTCGTCTGGGTGCTCCGCCGGAGATCACAAACATCGTTCTCCGCAGCACCTAAGCCCTATTTCCTCGCCGCACCGACACTCTGCCTGTGCGCAGCGCGATTTGCTGCCGCCTGTTCGAATGCTAAAATCTGCACAACACTTTCATGTCCACCAAGCAGTCAAACTACTGGCTCGGCACCGTTTCCCAGCGTGCAAAAGGTGTGGACCAACCACTTCCCGACAGCGTCGATGTAGCGGTTGTCGGCGCCGGCTTCTGCGGACTTTCGGCCGCCCGGACCCTTGCCAAGCGCGGCGTGCGCGTCGCCGTTCTCGAGGCAGAAACACTCGGCTGGGGCGCGAGCTGCCGCAATGGCGGCATGGTGCTCACGGGAATGAAGCTCCCCGTTCCTACTCTTATCGCTCGCTATGGCCGCGAACTCGTGCAACGCATGTACGCCGCTTCGTTCGAGGCCATCGACCTCGTCGAGAGAATCGTGAATGAGGAAGCAATCGCCTGCAACTTCTCACGCTGCGGCCACCTTGAAGTGGCCTGCAAGCAAACGCACTTCAATGCCTATGCTGAAGCGGCGGCTCGCATCAACCGCGAATTCAATCACGAGCTGAGAATCATTCCGAAGAACGAGCTTCGCCAGGAAATCGGATCGGACATTTATTTCGGCGGTCTCGTCGACGAGGCAAGCGCCGGCGTAAACCCCGCGCAGTACGTCACCGGTCTCGCAAAAGCCGCCGAGCGTGCTGGCGCCACACTCTTTGACCACACACCGGTCGTGTGCGTAAAGCAAGAGCGATCCTCCGGCGCTCGCCGTTTTCGGGTGGAGACTTCGCGCGGCTCTCTGCAAGCGAAGGAGGTCCTGCTGGCCAGCGGAGCCTACACCACCTCGGCCACGCCGGCTCTCTCGAGAAAAGTCATCCCCATCGGCTCTTACATCATCGCCACCGAGCCTCTGCCCGCTGAATTGGCCCGCGAACTTAACCCACACAACCGCATGATCTATGACTCCAAGCATTTTCTGTACTACTACCGCCTCACTCCCGATAACCGCATGCTCTTCGGCGGCCGCGCCGCATTTTTTCCGGAATCGGAAAGCACCGTGCGGGAAAGCGCGGAAATTCTGCGCCACGGCATGATCGGAGTTTATCCGCAATTGCGCGACACAGAGGTGGAATACGTCTGGGGCGGCACGCTCGACTTTGCCGTTGACGTCATGCCGCATTCCGGCAAGCTCGACGATATGCACTTCGCCTTGGGCTTCGCCGGGCACGGCGTTGCCGCCGCCACCTGGATGGGCGCCAAACTGGCGGGAGTTGTTTGTGGCGACCCGGACGACAATCCGTTTTCCAGAATTCCTTTTCCGAGCCCACCGGTCGGCCTGCGCAGCGGCAACACCTGGGCCCTCCCGCTTGCCGGCCTCTACTACCGCCTCCTGGACTTCTTCACCTGATGCAATTCCATCCAAGGTTTTTGTCGGGCTCTCCTATTGAAGTGGGCCGTGCCCGCACGCCGACGACTATGTGGAAATCTCGACCTTCGCCCTGATCTTCGGGAACACAAAATACGCCAGCGCCCCCAGTGCCACAGGCACCGGCCCCCACTTCAACGCAAACTTGTCGCTGCCCACCAGCGCGACCACGCCCATCACGATCGGCGCGACCACCACGTAGGCGAGTCCTGCCTTGCCCCAGGGAATCTGAAACGGGCGTTTCATCTCCGGACGCTTTTTCCGCATTCGCCACGCCGCCAGCACCGTCAGCACAGTCACCAGGATGCGCAACCATACATACACCGTCAGCAATTGCGCGAGTGTATGAAATGCCAGGAGCGCATAGATTGCCGAAGAAATCAGAATGGCAATCCAGGGCGTCCCAAACTTTTGGTGCTTTGCCGCAAATACCCCTGGCAAAAAACCATCTTCTGCCATCGAAGACGGCATGCGCGTGCTCGTCAGCACCGTGGCGTTCAGCAGCGCAACGTTTCCGAGCATTGCCGCAGCTGTCATCAAGGATCCCAGCCATCCCCCGCCAATCAGCTTCGCCGCTGTCGAGAGGTACGCCGTGTTCCAGTCTTGCCAGTTGCCCAGCGCCGCCAGGGAAAACAACGCCGGCAAAAAATAAGCGGCCACCGAGAGAGGCACGACCATCGCCAGTGCGAGTGGGTAGCTCCGCTGCGGGTTTTCAATCTCTTCCGCTACACTCGAGCACTGCTCATACCCCGAATACAGCCACAATCCCAGCGCAAGCCCGACGCCGAATACCTGAAACGGCGGCACATGAGGCGGTACAAAAGGGTGAAACGGATTGTGATGCCACCGTGTCGCTCCGATTACGCAAAGGAGCAGCACGGGAATCAGCACGGAAATTTCCAGCACCGTTGCCGCCGCGCCCACCATCTGAATGCCGCGGATGTTCACATATGCCAGCAAGGCAATCAGAGCCAGCGCGACGAAATAGTGTTTCCACCCATTAAGGAACGGAAAATAGTTGGCCAGATAATCGCTGAAAAGGACGGCATAGCTGCCCCCGAGCAGCCAAGACGCGCTCCAGTTCCACCAGCCCGCCAGGAATCCCCAGAAATTTCCATAGCTCGCGCGCACCCAGCGATAGAAGCCGCCCTCAACCGGGATCGCCGTCGTCAACTCTGCCGCAACCAGCGACACCGGAATGCACCAGAAAAAGGGAATCACCAGCAGATACAGCAGTGTCAGCCCCGGCCCGCTCGTCGTGACCATCTCCTCCATGCCGAACGGCCCGCCCGTCGTGTAAGCAAACATCACGAACACAAAGTAAAAAAGGCCGGCCTTTTTTGCCGCTACTTTTGTTTGCATCACCATTGTTTTTGC
>Ga0306921_10005053_pt1 | contig 13648 bp, 14 predicted proteins | sample sta12Cox44000080_FD_203760 | JGI IMG/M metagenome (GOLD analysis project Ga0306921, IMG submission 203760) | Lab enrichment of tropical soil microbial communities from Luquillo Experimental Forest, Puerto Rico - statoxic.12C.oxic.44.000.080 (v2)... | ecosystem: Environmental > Terrestrial >... | reverse complement strand
CTCAGCGAGCGCCGCGGCTTCGTTGAGATAGCCCGCGGATTCGGACGGGACACGCGAGAGTGAGAGCGCGACGCGAGTCGCGCCTTCTCCCGATGCGATCAGTTCGACGCGGCGGGCGATGTCGGCAGAGCGCTGGTCGTATCCATGTTGGAATTGGGCGATCAGCGCCGCGGTGCGTAGCTCGTCTTGGCGCTCGAAGGCGCGACGCGTTACGCCGGCGATAATCCACGCAACAGCGGCCACCGAGACGAACACCGTGAGCGCGAAAACCGCCAGGAGTTTGCTGCGAAAGTTCACGGAGCCTGAGCCCCGAGCCAAACGTCGGCGAGCTGAGTTGCGCCGACGAGCGAGAGGCTTGCGTTGTGTACTTGTGCGCCCAAGGCATAGCGGACGGGCAGATAGAACAGTGGAATGACGCGCTGCCCTTGGAGCGCTGCGTTCTCTGCTTGGTAGAGCGACTCGGAGGAAGCGTTGAGAAGCTTCGGTGCCGGCAAGTTCAATTGGGAAGCGATCGTTGCAAGCGGGAGGCGCGGATCCGCGGAATCAACGGTGAGTCGGGTCAAGCGCAGGTCGGGTGTGGCGGACGACGAGGGCTGGAGCGTCAGGCCAGCATCTTTCGCGTTGAGGATGATGCGCTGGGCCACAAGTTCGGTAAAGGGATCGGAGGAATCGTAGGCGATTGTCCAGGCCGGCGTCTGTCGAACTTCGGAGCGTTTTTGGCGCGCCAGAGGCAGGTTCTGGGTGGATGGGAAGACGAACGCGTAGCCCGAAATCCAGTTCGGGAGAAGGGCGCCTGTCGGATCCCCGGAGGACTGCAAGATTACCTGGCGAATAGAGGCTCGATCAACACTGAGGGCGAGCGCGGAGCGCAGGTTGCGGTCGTCGGCCGATTGTGGGTCGCGCTGGAAAACCAGTGTGACGAATTCGATGGGTTGCGAGGTGAGCACGTGGCGAGAGCCAAAGGTGGCGCGCGCGGTTTGATCGGGCGTGACTTCGGCCAAGTCACTGCGTGCCGACTCGAGGCTGACGAGTTGATCGCGGCCGCTGCGGCCGAGATCGACTTCGATCGTGTCGAGGTAGGGACGCCCATCCCAACTGTCTTCATTGGCAGCGACTGTGAGGTGCTTGCCGGGAGTAAACGAGCTCACGCGGAACGGCCCGGTTCCAGACAGAAGCTTGCCCTCGCGTTTAACGATGGCATTCCGCGGGCGCGCGAGGTCGGCGGCAAGCTCCGGAGCCGGTGCGTCGCGCTCGATGATAACGGAGTCTGCTTGTGCGAAGACCTTCCAGGTTGGGTTCCCGGCGCGCAGCGATGCTGCGACGGCATCAGCCGTGAGCGGCGAGCCATCGTGAAACTTTACGTTGCGACGTAGGAGGAAGGTCCAACGCTGATTCCCGGGCTCGGCTTGCCAGGATGCGGCGAGGGCAGGGGCGAGGCGGCCGCGGGCGTTGGAGACTACGAGCGTGTCAAAAAGAAGCACGGTGAGATTGCGGCGGGCGACCGAATCGGGTTGCGTGTTGTCGGCAGGGTCGAGCGAGGTGGGCGCGATGTGAGTTGTCACGTGCAGAATGCCGTCGTATTGCGGGCGGGTAGCAGCAAGACCCGATGCGGCCAGCAGCAGACTACTGAGCGCAAGTGATCGTAAGGCGAAAGGCCTCATAGCTCTCCGTTTCTGTGTTGTGTACGACAGCGACCGCTGACTTGCCCTTGGCCTCAGGCCATAGAGCAGTGATGGCTCCTGAAAAATCTATCACCGCACTCACGGCGACCGGATCGCGATCAGGAAATTCGTAGGCGCGGATAGAGTCCGTAAGCGCGTCGCCGCGCGCGGTGGTGAGCAACTGCCACCCTGCGCCGCAGGAAGTGCTAAGCGCCGCGAGATCGCTGCCCCAGTTGAGGTGAGCGGTCTGATCGGTGATCCCGTCGAGAAAGTGCTGCGAGCCGTCGGTGGCAGTGAATATCCAGAGGGTGTAGTTGGCACGGGGGATAGAGGCCGCAGAATAAAATTTCGCGGTGGAAGTTTGCTTGCCCACGCCAGGAGCCAGCACGCCCGTGAAGAAGTTGCGAGTGGGCGCGAAGAAGGCAGAGATATTCGGTTCGCCGCCGAGGGGCCACGGATCGTCACTTTCGCGGCACATGAGCGAGAGAGGCGCGGTTTTCGAGGATTGGCAGGAGACACCGGGGAGGTAAGCGTCGAAGAGATGGTCGGCGCGGAGGATAAGCCGGCCACGCAGGTCGCGGGGCCACGGGTGCGAGTGGGTGATCGGCATGCTCTGGTCGAGTTGCCACCGGCCATCTTGAAAGCGGTAGAGCGTGACTTGCTCAGGCGAGAGGACGGTGAGGTGCGACACGCCAGACATTTCTTCAAAGACAGCGATGTCGAGGATCCGATCGTCCTGAGACCAGAGCGGAGTCTTGCGGATGACGAGCGGCGACGGTTCGCGTAGGGTGCCAGAGAAATCGGAGCGAGGCGCCGTGACCATTGCGATAGCGGGTTCGTTAGTGCCCTGGCGGATGTCGGCGACCCAGACATAGTTTTGAAGATTCTCAGAAAGAGTGATCGTGACCGACGCTGCAGCTTGCTCGGGGGCGACAAAGCGGAGGCCGTTGCCCTCGAGTTGAGTGCGAAGACCACGGGTGACTTCGTCCACGTCTTTCTTCGAGAGGGTGGATTGGTTGCGAATTTCAAAGGAGGCTGCCCCAGGGCCTGTGAGGGCGAGGATTTTGCGGGCGAGTTGCTGCTCCGGCTGGGTCCAGTTGGTGGCGAAGGCGAGAGTAGCGACGAGCAGGAGTGCGAGCGACAACATGCGCGCGATCAGGCGTGGCGCTAAAGAGAGCATGCGGAGGATGGTTCGAGTATAGACCGGGCTGGGACTCGGACTGTTCATTGGCATGGTACCGGTTTCGTCGATAAGCAATCCCTTCTGAACCCCCTGCCCTGCTTTTGCAGGGGCTTGGACGGCCGGGGCGGCCGTCCTCAGGTAGGGCTGGGTGCGGCCTGCCCCCGTGTCGTCGCATGTCTTATTTGTCTTGGGGATCTTCGGGGGCCTCCGCCTGACTGGCGTGGTTGGTCATGTTCATGCTCCTCAGGACGTCGTTGGCAAAGAAGAATTTGCCGTCAGAGGGAACCATCATGATCTGGAGCTTATCGGAGAGGCGCTCGGCTACAATTTTGTTGATGAGCAGCGGGTTCTGCTTGAGGATGGCGCCCTCGCCTTTCATGCGCTCGGCGTCGGCTACGGCGGTCACGCGGATGCGGTCGGCTTCCGCCTCGGCAAGCAGTTTGCGGCGCTTCATTTCGGCTTCGCTGTCGATGACCTTGGCTTGGGCGGCGGCTTCGGCGTTCTTGATCGTCGATTCTTTGCGGGCCTCGGCTTCGAGTTTGGATTGCTCGATCTGCTTTTGTTTTAGAGGGAGCGTGTACTGCATCGCGTCGGATTCACCCTTGGCTTGCAGGACGTGGACCTGGGCTTCGCCTTCGGCGGCCTTGACTTGCTGAACCTTGGTGGCTTCCGCCTGGAGTTCGGCTATACGAACCTGCTTTTGCTGCAACTCGGTCTCAACCCCCATGCGATCGTTCTCCTGCTCTTTGAGGAGGAGGGTTTCGAGACCTTTCGCATACTCGGGTGGGAGTTGGATATCGCGTAGCATGACTTCCTTCACGACGATGCCGTCGGTGGCGAGCTTCTGCGTGATGATTTCGGAGGCGCGGCGGCGAACTTCTTCGCGCTTGGTGGCGAAGACTTCACGGACCGTGTAGTTGGGGACGAGTTCACGCCAGGCGCTGGCAACCACCGGCGGAACGATTTCTTTTTCGAGCGGCTGTGGGAGATTGGCTTCGATGTAGTCGAGGCGCTTGGGTTCAATGCGATAGCGCACGGTGATGGCGAGACCCAGAGAAAGTCCTTCTTTGGATTGGACACCGAGGGACTGTGTTTTGGATACGATGCCGGTCTTGCCGTCTTCGAGCGAGCCCGTGGTGAAGAGCTGATCGCGTGTGTCGAAGAGAACCACGCTTTCAAGCAGTGGCAGGACAAAGTGGACGCCCGGGTAGAGGGTCCCAGCCAGCGTGCCGCTGGTTTGGCTGACGCGGATGCCGGCCATGCCGCTCGGAACCACGATAATGCTAAGGGCAACCAGGATCGGCGCCCAGGCCAACATACCGAGAGCGATGGCAGTTCGCCAACGGAGCGCGGTGCGGGGAACGGGAGGCGGGCTTGGGTCGTTGAGCGTGCGACGCTGTTGGAGTTCCCGGGTGAGGTCGTAGGTGAGGATGGCGACAGCGGCAAGAATCATGCCGACGCCGGCAGTCATGAGCAAGTATCTGAGGAACAGCATGGTGCTTCTCCTTGAGTGGGTTCAGCTTGCGCTTAGCGCTTGAGCGAGTCTTTGTCTGGAGCGGGGACTGGAACGGCGTGCCGCGCGAAGAAGACGCGGAAGACTTGTCCGAAGATCAGTTCTTCCGCCAAAAGGGCGACCGCCAGCGAGAACATGAGGCCACCGATTACCGCGATTGCTGTGATTACGAGTTGCATACAGGCTCCTTAGAATTTCGGCTTGATTAGCGTGCGTGATTCTGGTTCGAAAGTGCAGTCTGGTGGACCTGTGCCACCGGGGCGTGGGCAATCGCACCAAGATCAGGCAATCCGAAGATGCTTGCGATCTGCGCGTCGCGGGTGGCCCGGATCTCGACGGTGTCGCCTACCGACAGCAGCGGGAAGAGTTCGACAATGTCGTGATTGCTAAGGCGAATACAGCCGTGTGAAGCGGCTTTGCCGATCGAACGCGGTTGGTTAGTGCCGTGGATGCCATAACCCTTGACGCTCAACCCCATCCAGCGCGGACCGAGCGGGTTGTGCGGGCCCGCGGGGAGGACGGTCCCGGTGTGCGAGTAGCTGGGATGCGCGACATGATTGATGATCTGGAATTCGCCGACCGGGCTCGGGCTGCTGGCTGACCCTACCGAGACTCGGAGGGTGCGGATGACAACGCCGTTTTCAAGGACGGCGAGTTGCCGGTCGGGAATGCTGACCAGGACGACACGGTGCGGACGCTTTGGCTGAGTCGGGTCGGACTGGGAGAACAGTGCGCTTGCCAGAAAAACGAGCGCTGAGAAGGTGGCTGCCTTTGCAGATTTCGTGATCGCGGTTGCGGGGTGCATCTCCGTCCTCCGTGCCTTGCGACTCAGTAAAGGGCAGGCCGGAGGCCACGATGGATGTTGTTGAAAGTAAGAAAGATATCTGAGTGTGTCTGCGCTGAGAATGTGCTCGATCGGGTACAGTGTGTCAGGCCGGACACGTCCCGGGAGCCAATTGACGGGTTAGTGAACTGCGAACGGAGAACAGGCTCGGGGATTGCAGACAGCGAGGTCAGAAATCAGAATCGCAAGCGCGAAGGTTTTGTTTGGAGTTCCGAAAATGCCCGGCCCGCCGCGGGGTTGCGGCTTGTGGGGTCTTTGGAGAAAGGCCGGGCAATCTTCTGGGGTTATGGCGTCTTCATTAATTGACATCACTTGTAGCGCTTTTTCGGGAACGAGTTCTGTGATTGCAATCACGGTTGAATGTGACGCATGGGTCGCGTCTAGCAGTGACGCAAATCACGGCGCGCATGCACGAACTGCCTGTACTCTGGGGTCGGATGGTTTGCATTTCATTCTAGATCCCTAAAGGAAGATGGTTATGGCGTACGTGATCACCGATGCGTGTATTAAGGATCTGCTCTGTGTAGATGTTTGTCCGACGGATTGCATCCACCCCAAGAAGGACGAGGCCGGGTTTGAGGCGGCCGCGCAGCTTTATGTGGACCCAGTCGGCTGCATCGACTGTGGAGCGTGCGTGCCGGCGTGCACGTCGGATTCGATTCACCCGGCAGAAGATTTGGCGGAGGACCTCCAGCCGTTCATCGACAAAAACGCGGCGTTTTTCGCGAACTAGTTTCACGATTAAGTAGTCGCTGCTGCGGAGGCCTTCCGAAGCCTCTGCTAGGCCAGCGCTTCTCCCTGGAGCGCACGTTGGCTCGTTGACTTTCTACTGCCCCCGCACTATTGTTCGCCCTCATGAACATCGAAAAGGCAACCAAGAAGTATGAGGAATGGCTCTCTGCGCACACGAGCATTGTGCGCGCCGACCTCAGCCTGAAGCACAAACGCATGGCGACGGACGTGTTCTCTTTCTTCCGGGCGACGTTTTACCGCTGGGTGCAATTGTGGCCGGAAGCCTGCGGGTCGCTTAGCCAAGCGCCTCGGGTGCTAGCTGTGGGAGATCTGCATGTGGAGAACTTCGGCACCTGGCGCGACGTCGAAGGACGCTTGGTGTGGGGTGTGAACGATTTTGACGAGTCAGCCCCTCTGCCCTATGCAATTGACCTGGTCCGATTGGTGGCTAGCGCGATGTTGGCGGTAGAAGCAGGGCATGCGCATATCAAACCTCGAGAAATCTGCGACGAAGTACTCAGCGGCTACGGCGCAGCGTTGGCGCAAGGAGGCAAGCCATTTGTGTTGGAGGAGGAATATCCATGGCTGCGACAGGTCGCTGTCAGTACTCTGCGCGACCCGGAACACTTTTGGAAGAAACTGACGGCGTTACCGCCGGTGCGCAGCGAAATCCCGGGTAGCGCAACGAAAGCGCTTGAGCAGGCGCTGCCCGACCGTGGTCTCCAGTACCGCGTGCTGCACCGGGTGGCCGGAATGGGAAGCCTGGGCCGGCCGCGATTCGTGGCGTTGGCTGAGTTCAGTGGCGCGAAGGTCGCTCGTGAGGCGAAGGCGTTGGTGCCCTCTGCAGTGCATTGGGCGCGAGGCGATAGAGACCCGGCAGAGATTTACTACAAGTCGGTCACCGACCGCGCGGTGCGCTGTGCTGATCCTTTTCTTTACCTGCACAAGAAGTGGATCGTGCGCCGGTTATCACCCTACTGCTCGCGCATTGAACTATCCGTATTGCCAGCGAACCGCGAAGATTGCCGGCTCCTTTCGTCGATGGGATACGAGACAGGCAACATTCATATGGGCAGTCCGAAGGCAATCAAGGACGTGCGGAAGCATCTGAAGCAGCAGAAAGCGGGCTGGCTGCTGGACGCTTCTGCCCAAATGTTGAAAGCCGTGAAGAAGGACTGGCACGACTGGCGATCGGCCGATCAGTCTTAGGGCCAGGCTTAGTCAAGTCCAATGCGGGAGTATTAAACTGCGACTATTTCCTCGACTTGATTGCATCTTGAAACCGACGCGATGGTGGTTTGCTTCGAGTGCTCGGGTTCGATCGCGCGAATGAGGGTCTCAAGCACTCCGGAGAGGGCCTCGGGGTTCTCGCCGAGAATGCGCGTGAGACTCTCACGATGAACAGCAAGCTCACCGAGCAGGGCCGAAGGCGGGAGAGCCCGCTCATGGCCTGGATGATCATGTGTCTGGGAACGCCGAAAGATCCTCCGCGGGCGGGAAGGAACACGCGCGAAGGGCACGTCTAGCCGCCCGATCGTCATCCAGTGAACGACTAGTTCACGAACGTGCGCCGGACAACAGACGCTGTGAGCATTGGGTTGAGCGGATAAAGATTCGTGAAAGTGGAGAATGTTCAACCGGTCGGTCCAACGGTTCTCGATGAGGTGGTACCTGCCATCAGGGGAAGCCTGCACCTGTTGGCACACGGCACAGCGGGTAACGCGAGCCGGATTCACTTCGCCACCTCGCGCAGCGTATGTTGCACCGCGTCCGTAGGAGCTTGATCGGCCGTGACGGCCATCTCGAGCGGAGAAACCAACGTGACCGTCCGCTTGCCGAGTCCGTCGGGCAAGGGGACCGTAATTACGCCGCGGTCACGATCGAACCTAAGCGTGATGTAGGTCGAGCAGGTATCACAAAGCCAGTAATGCTCGACTCGTCGCCAGGGACGCGTGCGACGGTGAGCTGAGCCAGTTTGAGCTTGGGTGAAATATTCCGTTCCGACCGGAAAGAGCTTTCCTTCACGCAGGCGGCGGACGGGAGCAGAGCAAGCTTCATTAGCACACTTGTACAGCATACGAAGGGCGCCTTGTGGCGGGGTTCCTCAGAACAACCCTGCCGGAATATAGGTAGTCTTGATCTTGCACGTGGAATGCCTTCAAACCTGAGAGGGTTCTCATTGTAAGGGGCATCGCGCGGGAGAGTTACGCGCGGAACTCGAGCTTCCAATCAACTCTACCTGTTGCTATCGCCGACCCACGGGCAGGGTGCCGGACTCTCGTCAGTCTCCCGCGTCGGGAATGAAACGGCCTACTGAGGCGTGCCCTTTGTTGCCAGGAAGGCTTACTTCGCGTTCAGGCCAAACAATGCAGTCATGAACACGCGCGCCTCGCACGCTGGGCACAGGGAACTCAGCTTGAGATCCATCCATTCCACCCCATGGGAGGGGGCCATCGCGCAACGGTAATCGTCGCAATGGGTGAGTTGAAGGGTGTGCCCAAGCTCATGAACAGCTTCCGTGAGCAGGCGTCGCTCGAAGATCTCTTCATCCTCTGGCAATCCGTAGAATTCCTGGCGCAAACGGTGGCCGGACACAAGGCCGCAAGGCCCTCCCATGTGAGCCTCGCCGAAGACAAAGGTCAGGATGGGGATATAGAGATCGACCATCGTGATGCCCAAGACACGCCACGAATCGGCATGAACAAGGGATTGCATGGCCAACAGAATTTCAGAGGAGTGGTATTGCCGGCGTTCGGGGTGAAAGAAGGGTGTTGGATCAAGGCTCTTGGGCGCGACCACACATCGAACGTGGAACAGTTCACCGAGAGCTGGGGCGAGGCGCGCCAGGACTCGGCGGTCGCAGTCGCCGATCGCAAGCAGTTCGAGGCGCTTCATCGGGCTTCGACAGTGGGGCGGCTCCAGCCGTACTTCTTGATCTTGTGATGCAGCGTCACCCGATCGATGCCCAGAGCCTCGGCTGCGCGGGTCTGATTCCAACTGCAAGTCTCTAACGTGCGCAAGATGTGTTGGCGCTCCATCTCTTCCAGACTCTGCGGGCTGCCTCCGTGTGGAGTGGCGGTGGGCTTGAAGACGAAATCCGATTCCCGAATCTCCGGTTCCTGGGACACGACCATGGCGCGCTCGATCGCATTTTCCAGTTCGCGGACGTTGCCCGTCCAGGGCTGTTGTTGGAGGAGCGCCATCGCCTCGGGCGAGACCCGCGTGATCCTCTTGTTCATCTGCAGGCAGAACTTGCGAACGAAGTGATTGACGAGCAGCGGGATGTCGTCGCGGCGTTCGCGCAAGGGTTGCAGCTCAATGCGAAATACGTTAAGACGATAGAAGAGATCGGGGCGGAAGCGGCCCTCCTCGATCAGTTGCTCCAGGTTCCGGTTGGTAGCGGCGACGCAACGGAAGTCGACTCGGATGGGTTGGTTGGAGCCTACTCGGACGATTTCATGTTCCTGGAGCACCCGAAGGAGGTCGGTCTGCGTTTTAAGGCTGATATCGCCGATCTCATCGAGGAATACCGTGCCGCCTTCAGCGATCTCGAATTTCCCCTTCTTTCGGAATTGCGCGCCGGTGAAGGCACCTTTCTCATGGCCGAAAAGCTCGCTTTCGAGGAGAGTCTCGGTCAGCGCGCCGCAGTGAATAACGACCAGAGGATGTAACTTGCGCGGGCTCGCCTGATGGATGGCGCGAGCGACGAGTTCTTTGCCAGTGCCGCTTTCGCCTGTGATCAAGACGGTAGCGTCGGTGGGGCCGACCGTCTCGATCGCGTCGAAGAGCTTGTTCATAGTCGCGCTCTGGCCCACGATGTCTTCCGGGCGAGCCACCTCGGCCACCGTCTCGCGAAGAAGAATATTCTCCTGTTCGGTTTGCCTGTGGGCGAGAGCTTTCTTGACAAGGTGCGCGATCTCGTCAGGGTCGAGGGGCTTTGTCACGTAGTCGTAAGCGCCGTTCTTGAGCGCGGCTACGGCGGTCTCCACCGAAGCGTAGCCGGTCATCATGATGACGATGAGATCCGGAACCGCTTCGTGCATCCGGTGTTGCAATTCGATGCCGTCGGTGCCGTGCATCTTAATGTCGAGTAGGGCGGCGTCAAACGTGTGCGTAGCCAGCAAGGTTAGTGCGCGGCTCGCGTCTTCAGCCGTCTGGACTTCGTAGCCCTCTTCGCGAAACCACTTGCCGAGCGATTCGCGCACGCTTAATTCGTCGTCGACGATCAGGAGCCTGCCGGGTGTTGTCACGGTCGATCACCTCGTTCGTTAGAAGTTGCAGCGCCGGAGACCAGAGTGTCGGTCGCGCCTTGGATGGGGAGGTGGATGGTAAAGGTGGTGCCCTTGCCTAGTTCCGACTGCACATCGATGCGTCCATCATGTCGCTCGATAATTCGCTGGCTGACGGCCAGGCCGAGTCCCACGCCCTTGCCGGTTTCCTTGGTGGTCAGGAAGGGTTCGAATATCTGGGCGAGGATGTCCGGAGCGATGCCCGTTCCGTCGTCACGCACGGTAATGCGATATTCAAAGGCGCTAGCGTCAAGACTTGTGCTGATCCAGAGGTTGCCGCCGCGTGGCATCGCGTCGATCGCATTCATGATCAGGGCGAGAAGAACCTGTTCGATCTGTGCGGCATCGCAGGAGGTCAGCGGGAGGTGGATGGGCAGGTCGAGCTGCAACTGGACGCCGTTCATGTCGAGTTGGTGACGAATTAGCCGGACACTGCGATCGACAACATCCCGGATGTCGGTCGTCTGCTTGTTGAGCGGCGCCGTGCGGGAAAAGACCAATAGGCTCTTTACGAGATCGCCGCAGCGGCGACTCTCCGTCGCGATCAAGTCGAGGCATTGGCTGGCCTCGAGCTTCTTGGGCGGCGTCGTAAGCTGATCTTTGTCGACCCACTTCCGCACCAGCTTGGCGTAGGTGAGGATTCCGGCCAAAGGATTGTTGATCTCGTGGGCCATGACGGCAGCCATTTTGCCGATAGTTGCCATTTTCTCCACATGCAGAACGTGTTCGTGGGCGCGCTTGAGCTCTTTCGTCTTGTACGCGATGCGATCTTCCAGAGTCTTAGTCCACGCCACAATCTCCGCATTCGCGGACCGGAGCAACAGGCTCATTTGATTGAAGGATTCGGCAAGTTCGCCGAGTTCGTCGCGAGAGTCGACCGCAATCTGGAAGCCAAGATTTCCCTGTGCGAGTTCGTGCGTACCCGCTTGCAGTCGTTTGATCGGGATGTCGACCAGGCGAAGGATGAACAGCCAACTGAAGTAGGCGATCACAACCAGCGCCAGAGCCGTGAACAGCAACATCTGAACACTAGTTTGTGCGAGCTGTGCGTCAGCCTGGACAAGTGAGAGATTGGTATCGAGAACACCTAGAATCTGCTGGCTGGCTGGATGAGCGTGGCAGGCGGCGTTGGAGCACGAAGGCTGATTTTCGATCGCAGTGATGATTCCCAGAATGCGCTGACCGCGGGCATCACGATAAATGCGGAAGCGGTCGGGGCGGTTCAGTTTCGTAAGAGGCTGCGACCGGGCGTGGCAACCGTAACAGGCTTCGGCGTTTTGATCTACAGTACGGCTGATTTCATCCGGCGTGCTCGAGTAGCTGATGCGGCCTTCCTGATCGAAAATGCGCACACGCACCATGCCAGGCTCGTCGGCCATGGTAGCCATGGCGTGGTACAGGCCTTCGCGATCGTTGCGCATCATGTAGTACGAGGTCGTACGGCGGATGACGTCGCTGACGCGCTCAGCACTCGTCAGTGTGGTGGCTTCGAGATGTTTGCGGTGCAGGCGGATGTTGACGTAGCCGAGCAGCGCAAAGACCGCGACCATGACTAACAGCAAAAGACCGATCAGTTTTGCGCTGAGGCTGTGGGTGAGCTGCGGCGGGCGATCGCGGGTTGGATCAGTCTCCGGCATGACTCCGCACCGGTGCCACTTCAGCAACGTGCGTTTCCGAGAATGGCTGGGGCTCCGCAGCAGGGAAGATCGGGAGATATTTCGCGGCGGCTCCAAAGAGCGCGAAGCCGGTGGCGATGATGGCTCCGGTGACGGCGATCTCCGTCCACTTGGGGGTGTAGCGCAAGCCTGCTGACGATTCGAGTCCGGTGATGCTGACGTTCAGCCGATTGGTGATGAAGCCCAGAACGACCAAGACAGAGACCAGGTAGAGGCCCTGCGAATCGTTGCGAATCTTCTTCTGTGACAACAACAGAAGTGGCAGAACCAGGCTGAGCGCAATTTCCAACCAGAAGAGATACATTTCATAGCCCGGGACGAAGAGTTGCTTGAGCACGCCGCGGTGTAGCAAGTCTTCAAAGCGGAGCACGCCGTAGACGCCGAGCACTACGGCCAAAACTCGTCCGAGCTCCTGCAAAATGGGCAGCTCCAATTGCTGGCCGAAGTGCTTGGCGCTCATGGAAGACTCGAAGATCGTCATGGCGAGACCAACGGCAATCGCTGAAATGAAAAAGAAGACCGGCAGCAGCGGGCTGTACCAGAACGGGCAAAGCTTCTCTGGCATGATCAGATACAAGGTTCCCAGCGAGGACTGGTGCAGAGTGGAAAGGAGCACGCCCAGAATCACAAGCGGGATGAGCGCCGCGTGAATGATCTTCAGTGGCTTCTGCAGATTGAAGCGCTCGAGCACGATGGGCGAGAACTCAAGCGATAACACGGTCGTGTAGAGCATCACGCAATACGCCACCTCGAACATTACGGAGTGCGGGTTGCGCATGATGAGGGGATGCCAGATGTTGTACGGCTTGCCTAAGTCGAACATCAGCGCCACGCAGACCAGAACGTACCCGAGAAACGCCGTGAGAATCGTAGGCCTCACGATGGGGCGGAGGCGCTTGATGTTCAGTATGTGGACGGCTGCGGTGAGCGTGAATCCGCCGGCCGCGAGCATGACACCGCAGAGCACATCGAACCCGATCCAGATGCCCCACGGAAACTGATCACTCAGGTTGGTCGAGCGCCCAAGGCCCTGGGTGAAGCGCACGATCGTGCTGTAGAACCCGGCCGCGAGTAGAGCCACAAAGACGAATTTCCAGAATGTCCATTTGATCTTCACGGTTTCCGCCTTTCGTCTTGGGCTTTGCGTGGGTGGCCTCCTTCAGCAGCAGCCACTTCTTCGCGGCGGTGCGTGATCCACCAGACGCCGCCCAACATGATTCCCCCGAGCGGCACGAAGTCGGGGATGCGCGAGAGCACCCGGTATGTGAAAAGGGGTAGCGGATCGCGCGGCATGTCGCTGCGATAGCCGAAGTGCTCGAAGGGGACGCTCGAGAGCAGAAGAACGGAAGTCCCGCCCACTTCGTTCACGCCATAAATGTGATTTACGTAGTTCTGTGGGTTGTCGCGGATGCGCTTTTGGGCTTCCGCGAGCAATTCGTCACGGTCGCCGAACTTGGTTGCGCCGGTGGGGCAGATCTCGGCGCAGGCTGTGGCCTTGCCCTGCTGTACGCGATTGGAGCAAAGTGTGCACTTCCTGATCCTGGGGGCGAGTTTGTTCCACTCGTACTTGGGCACTCCGAACGGACAGGCCGCCATGCAGTAACGGCAGCCCATGCACCGGTCCGCATCGTAGGTGACCGGACCTGCGTCGGTCTTGCGAAGAGCTGCGACCGGGCAGACTGAGACGCAGGCTGGATCGTTGCAATTCATGCAGAGACGCCGCATGTACTTGTCGTTTTTCGCCAGGACC
>Ga0306921_10005050_pt1 | contig 13652 bp, 11 predicted proteins | sample sta12Cox44000080_FD_203760 | JGI IMG/M metagenome (GOLD analysis project Ga0306921, IMG submission 203760) | Lab enrichment of tropical soil microbial communities from Luquillo Experimental Forest, Puerto Rico - statoxic.12C.oxic.44.000.080 (v2)... | ecosystem: Environmental > Terrestrial >... | reverse complement strand
CTGTACTGCCCGGCGAGAAACCAAAGACCTGACGCCACCACCCATTTAACCCCTCCCAGCGATCGTCGTGGGTATCCAGATTGCCTCCGGCACGTACGTCCGAGTTCCCCGCAGTCAGGTGGCCGTTGAATAGCGCCTTGGGAAATGTTGACGAGCGATAATCCACGTCGATGTCGGACATGCGCTCGTCCCGCGTAATCGAAAGCTGGATTGACGGTGGACCGTTCTTGAGTCGATAGCAGATGGGAAATCCCTTGTGATACACCGTGTTGTCCTTGTCGTGAAAGAACTCACGACTGCTGCTCAGGAGTCGATCGCATTGGGCTTCAAGTAAACGTACATGCGGAACTGTCTGTCGCCGCCGGCCCCGGCTTCCTCTCCCAATACCTGGGTCCAGAGCGTCAACAAGGTCGATTGCACGTCCAAGGCTTTGACCCTTTTCATTGGTCAGTTTCGTGGAAACGAGGGCATGGGTCACCGCATCGAACGTCGTTCGGACCGACACGCGGGCGCCATTGTAAGCCTGTTCTGGATCAAGTGTGCTGCCCATTGTTTGGTTGTATGTCCGGACGAAGTTGTCTAAAAGGCTTCTCTGCTCCGGCAGAAGTGTTGCATAAGGCTGTCCGAAAGCATGCGGACTACTGGCTTTCGGTGGAGGTGTGGTCGCCTTCGCTGGCTTCTGTTCTTGCCCTGCTGAACCACCAACCAACCCGGCAACTACTAAGCTCACTGCGATCATCTGAGTGATAGAATTCATAACCCACCATGCGATCCGCCACCTATTTCTACGCTCCGGAACATCCTTGACGTAAGCTAAGGACTTCTGCAGATTAGAAACCGAGCGGCTGATTGCTATGCTATCTTTCGTTCCATCGAGCCCTTAAAAACCTGTCAATAGCGCTCGTTCGCAGGCCATAGTCTTCACCAGATAAAAGTCCGGTTGCTTCGAATCGTCACTGCCACGAATCGAGAAGTGAGATCGAGCGAGGTCTCGAAATAGTGACTGGAATAGAGTTGTTTATCCGCAAATACATAAGCAGCCTCCCCAGGCAGGCCTCTCGCCGGGCATGATCAGGACATGGTGATAATAAACAGCGTTGCTCAGATGCGACCTGTGGCGGGAAACGCTTCTGGCTGGTTCTTTTGACGCTTCTCCAGCTGGGCCTTGGGATCCAGGCTCTTGCTTGCAACGCCTCTCCAAACCGGGTGCTGGTTTGCAGGATCGTACATGTCAACTGCCAGCTCGTCCATCGGTCACAATATTGCGACGGTGCGTGGGCTTCAGCGCCTTGATCCTCACATCGGTCAGCGGCATTTCGGCCCCCAATTTGTGTCCACCAATAGCTCACTAAAGATTCAAGTCAAGGAGACACCCTGGTGTACACACTTTCGTTCGGCTTCTCGTGGACGCTACCGGACAGCGTAGGATCTGAGCTGACTAAAAACAATGGCTTTATGTCGTTGCATCGAATTTTGACGGAAGCCTGCGGCGCTTATATTACTTTCCGATGCAGAATGAACTGAAGATGGTATGGAGAATGTCGTCCGGCGTTGTCGCGCCGGTGATCTCGTCGAGCGGACGCAGGGCGTTGTAGAGGTCGATGAGCACCATCTCGTGCGGAGTCTTGAGCAGCACGGCAGCTGCTGCAGCATCGAGCGCGGCGATGGAGTCCTGCACCAGCTTCTGGTGGCGGATGTTAGTAAGAAAGCCCCTCTCCGTCTGAGCTGCGCCATCCCCGCCAGTCAGGCGCAGAATCTTGGAGCGCAACTGCTCGATGCCTTGGCCGGTGAGAGCCGAAGTCATCACTACCGGAAGGCCACCGTCCGGCAATAAGGGCGCGGTTGTGGTGGCGTCGATTTTGTTCTGGACCACGATGGCCAGTCGATGTGTAACCAGCGAGATCAGTTCGGTGTCACGACGGCGCGCAACATCGTCGTTGGGCGGATGCGAGGCATCGAGGACGACCAGCGCGAGGTCAGCGTCGGCCAGAGCTTCCATCGATTTGCGCACGCCAATGCTCTCGGCTTCGTCGAGTGCTTCACGAATGCCTGCCGTGTCCACCAGGCGCACGGGAATTCCACCGATGGAAACCGTCTCGCTCACCAGGTCCCGTGTTGTGCCCGGGGTCGGGGTAACAATGGCGCGTTCATGCTCGACGAGACGATTGAAAAGACTTGATTTGCCGACATTAGGCCGGCCGACGATGGCGAGGGTCAGGCCCTCATGCACTACTTTTCCGTAAGTGAAGCTGGCGAGCATTTGTTCCAGTGGCAGGCGGACTTCAGCCATGCGCTCCAGGATCCGCTCATCGGCAATGATCGCGACATCGTCTTCGGCAAAGTCGATGCCGGCCTCCATGATGGCAATCAGCTCGATGAGCTTCTGCTTGATGGGCTGCAGCCGCCTGGACAGGGCGCCCGCGAGCTGGCGGGCGGCAACCTGTGCCTGGTGCAGCGTTTGCGAATTGATGAGGTCCCCAACCGCCTCGGCTTGGGTAAGGTCGATACGTCCGTTAAGGAAGGCTCGCATGGTGAACTCGCCGGGCTCGGCGAGGCGTGCACCCCGGGCAATCGCCATCTCCACCAGGTGACGCAGCACGACCGGTGAACCATGGCAGGAAATTTCGACCAGGTCATCGGTAGTGTAGGAGTGAGGCTTGGCAAAATACGTGACCACCACCTCATCGATCCGCTCACCTGTGCCGGGATCGATCAGCTGGCCAACGTGGGTGCGATTGGTTTGCAGCTCATGCCCCAGCTGCAACATGGGAAGCGCAATCTTGGTGGCCTCCGGGCCGGACAGGCGCACTACTCCGATTCCACCGCGGCCCGGCGGCGTGGCCACGGCCACCACGGTGTCGTCAAGGTACATGAAACGATTATTCACCAGCGGAGCCTAGAGACAGGACTCGGCTTCGAAAATTTGATCCCGGGAAATTGTTTCCTAAAGACGTTTTACCGCACGGGCGCCGAGCACTCTTGGCCGTGCCTGCCCGGAAATCGGCACTACGGTTGGAAAAGGGGAAGCCGTAGCACTCTAACTACTTTGCATTCCTCGGGGACCTTGGTCGGGCAGGGCTAAGGCAACGGCTCTTGCCGGTCTACCGTGCCCGTGCTGAGCTCTTATCTTCTTCGGGATGGGGCCGGGACTGGTGGCTTGCCCTTGTAATCCTTAGGGTAGACAACGACATAGCGTTGCAGCGCCTCCCCGGCGCTTTCCGTGCGCAAATCTTCCAGGTCACGCAAGGCCAGGTGCACGATGCGACGCTCGCGTGACGACATGGGAGCGAAAGCGTACGGCATACCGCTCTGGCGGACGCGGTCGGCGGCAACGTTGGCCGACAGGCGCAGCTCCTGCAGCCGGGCCGAGCGGAAGTTCTCGCAGTCAAAGACCACCTTGTCGTGCTCATCGGGCGCGAGACGCAGCATTTCCAGCGCCACATGTTCGAAGGCGCGCAACAACTCACCGCCTCGCTCCAGCACCAGCGGGCTGTCGCCGCCGGACAGTTCCACCTTGATGTCAGGCCGCGTGAAATCGTGGTTGGCCGCCGGAGGATCGACCATGATCTTGTAGCGAAGGCGAAAGTCGCCGCTGGAGATGATTCCGTTGAGTAGTTCACTGATTCTTTTGGCGGCGGCGATCTTGTCGGTAATCGGCATGGCGGAGGTTCGGTGTCCCTACTTGGCGGCCTTGCGGGCACGCTTTTCCATCTCGGCACGCATTTCTTTGCCGAGACCGGTGCGGTTCATGACGGATTGCTGGGCGATGGCGATAACATTGCCAACCACCCAGTAGAGGCTCAGCCCCGAGGCCAGCGACCAACTGAAGAAGCCCAGCATGGCGGGCATCATGAAGGTCATCATTCGCTGTTGCGCCGGATCCATCCCGGCACTCGGCGTCATCTTTTGCACGAACAAGGTGCTGATCACGATCAGAATGGGAAGGATAAACAGTTTGTCGGGCGACGACAGGTCACGCAGCCACAGAAATGGCGCCTGGCGCAGTTCAATTGCAACTCCCAGCATGGAGTAAAACGCGAAAAGGAAGGGCATCTGTATGATCAGCGGCAGGCAGCCGCCTGCAGGGTTGGCGCCTTCCTTCTTGTACAGCGCAGAGATTTCGGTGTTCATCTCGGCGCGCCGTGGATCGCGCATCGGATACTTCTTGTACTTCTCCTGGATGGCCTTCATTTGCGGCTGCAGCTTCTGCATCTTCAGCGCCGAGCGCATGCTGGTGATGCGCAATGGCAACAGCGCAAGATTGATGATGACCGTGAGGATGATGATCGAAAGCCCCCAGTTGGGTGCAATGTGATCGTGTGTCCACAAGAGCCACAGGAAGAGCGGACGGGCAATTAGGCTGAAGAAACCGAAGTCCACCGCATGCGTCAGGTCCGGGCCGCCGGGCTCCCCGCTCAAGGTGTTGGCGTGTACAGTCGCCAGAACGTCGAGTGCTTTGGGCCCGGCGAAGATGCGCTCTCGGGTCGGGCCATTCACATCGCCGACCGCCGCCCCCAAAACTTCGACCTTGATCAGGTTGTTGGGATCTGGCCTGGCCGGGTCCTTGGGAACCTGAATAGGATTACGAAAGGTGACCATCGCCGCCTGGCGGGGACTATCGGGCAGGAAGATGGCCGCGAAATACTGGTCCTGCGGTCCCGCCCACTGCAACGGACCGGGCACGGTGTTGCCCCCGCTGATCTTTTTGGCAGGCAGGCGTTCAACTCTGTCTCCCGCGAAGTAGTCGATGCGTGCGGAAGCAAACGAGGGGTTCGTACCCTGATCGCCGAATCCTGCCGGCCATGCCGGGAAAGCCTGCACCGGCTGGCCATTTACCGTGACCTGGGTTTCCACCCAGATGACATAGGTGTGGTCGAAGCGAAAGGTTTTCCGCACCGTGACCGAGCCGTCCGAGTACACAAATCCGAGCTCGCCCGGAACCGCAAACGCTGCCTGCCCTTCCCCCGCTGCCCCCGTCCGGCTCGGCACGTACAGCGCTGCGTTGATTTTGCCGCGCAGCCCCTCGTCATAGGTGAACAGGCTCAGGGGTAGGCCGAGGCTGGACGAGGCGTGATGGACGAGGTCCAAGGGCTGACCTCTGTCGTCCCTGTACTTCTTCAGCACCCAGGAGGTGGCTTGGGCGCCGCGATTGGTAAAGACGATGCGGTAGAGTTCGTTCTCAACCACGGTTTGCGATTCAGCGCTGGCCGCTTGCGCCGCAACCGGTGGCGCGCCCAAGGGCTTCGCGGTTTCGCCTCCGGCTATCGCCGGGTTCGCAGGGCCCGGGGCGGTTTGCGCGGGCGCCAAGGGTGGAGGCGTATTGGGCTTATTCTTGAGAAAGAACAACTGGAAGATCAGAATCAGCGCAAATGCTGCCATCATCACTAGCAGCATGTTGCCCTGACCGCCTGGCTCCTGTTGCGGATTTCTATACTCGGGCAAGTTCGCGTTCCATTCAGTATCGGCGGCTCATCGGCTTGGAGATTGCGGCCGAGCCGATGCCATCGCAACAACGTCCTGAACCGAGTGTCTCCGAGGGTACGGGATCATATCCGGCTCGGGCCAGCGGGTGGCAGCGGAGCAGGCGCGCGAGAGCCAGCCAGCCACCTCGCATGATTCCATAATGCTCTACCGCCTCCAGAGCGTACTCAGAGCACGTCGGCACAAACCGGCAGGCCTGCGGCAGCATGGGAGATATCCACCGTTTGTAACCGCGCAAGGCTGCTTCAACCAGTAGCTTCATTTCCGCTCCCCGGATTTTATCGGCTGCTCATCTTGCGGTTCTCGAGCGCGCTCGAGAGCCAACTGTAATCCCCGCGCCACTTCCCCCGCCAGCACTGCGAAAGGCAGGTCAAGCACCGCCTTGCGAGGCTGAAATACCACATCAATCGGCGCATCCGAGGCGGGCCATGAGGTCCTTACGGCTTCCCGCATTCGACGCTTGATGCGATTGCGCTCGACGGCTCCGCCTAAAACCCGTCCCACGGTGAACCCGACCCGTAACGACCCACTCGGTCCGGCCGCTTGCGTTGTCTGCGGCCGGCGCAAAAAGAATACGGTCATGTTGCCGGTAAACTGCCGGCGGCCCAGTTGGTACACGCGCTGAAAGTCCCCGCGTCGCAACAGGCGCCTCGACTTGGAAAATGCGCTGTTGGCGGAAGTCACGACCTGTACTGGGCACCCGATCCCGCTCCGGCAACACATGCGCAAAGGGGATTGGGCGACGGCCCCTCGCTCCATGCTACCTCGCGAAAATGATGGTTCGGCGGAAATACCTTGTGATGCAACTACTCGCGGAATCCGGGCTTTACGGAGACGCGTTGGCGCCCTTTAGCGCGACGGCGGGATATTACTGCACGTCCGCCCTTGGTCTTCATACGAGAACGAAACCCATGCGTCTTGGAACGGCGACGACGGTTGGGTTGAAATGTGCGCTTCGGCATTGCGAAACTGCGCTCCTCACTGGCAAAAAGTTCCTTCGGACAAACCGTAAGTATATCGGTTGCGCCGCCTGCGCCGCAACCCGCGCGGGTTTGCCCTCACCTGCTTGGTGCGCTGACCGAAGGATAGCGCAGTGGTCATGGCGCGATCCCACTGGCGGTCGCATAACTCGTCATGGATCTCAATTTGCACCGCGTTCGCGGCAATGAAATTTTTTTTGGCCAGTAACATTCACGAAATCAATCAGTCGCGACCTATGTGCCCACTCCGAGTGCAATCAGTGTCTTGTGCTGTGGATTTTTCGTTGCTAGGATGCCATGCAGCCACAGCGAATCCATTTCAACGTACTCTCCGAGAATGTTGTTTCACGGTGGCCTCTCTTCGGTTAAGGATCTTTACTTTCTCCGGAATCGTGTGGTGGATTGTGGCTAGGCTGTCAACAATCCCCCCTTCAAATATTCGCCGACACGATTCGAGGCAATGATTGCCTCAGGGTTAATTTTGCTATGTCTTACTACGGAACTGCCTCCCCCAATCCTTGGGTTCTTGTGCTCGATGCCCTGGAAAAGAAAGTCAACCGTCACTCCTACGAAACCTGGCTCAAGCCCACCCGCTTCAGTCATTCCCAGGGCCCGACGCTGTTCGTGCGCGTGCCCAACCCGGATTTCTGCCACATTGGCGAAAAATACGGTGACCTGATCAGTGAGGCCATTGAGAACCTCGGTCTTGAATATCAGGATGTTGAGTTTGTGACCGACGAAGAACAACGTGCGCGGGGAAGTCAGCGCAACGGTGACGCACATCCGGGGGAGACTCGCGCAGACCCCGCGATTGCCGGCGACGGCGTGGCCGCCGGAGCGCTACGCCAGCAACGGTTTGACTGGGATGGAGTGGCGCAGTTGAATTCGAAGTACACCTTCGACGACTTCGTCATCGGTTCGGGCAACCAGTTCGCTCACGCAGCGTCGCATGCTGTGGCCGAGCGTCCTTCCAAGGCCTACAACCCGCTGTTCCTGTACGGCGGCGTCGGCATGGGCAAAACCCACCTCATGCAGGCCATTGGACATGAGATCAAGAAGCGCGACCCGCAGCGGGCGATCTGCTACGTTTCCAGTGAGAAGTTCACCAACGAAATGATTAACGCCTTGCGGAATAATAAGATGAGTAGCTTCCGCGACAAGTATCGCAATATGGACGTTCTGCTGGTGGACGATATCCAGTTTCTGGCCAGCAAGGAGCGCACCCAGGAGGAATTCTTCCACACCTTCAACGCGCTGCATGAGTCGATGCGCCAGATCGTGATTGCCAGCGATCGCCCGCCGAAAGAGTTAGCGGAAATTGAAGATCGCCTGCGTAGCCGCTTCGAGTGGGGCCTCATCGCCGACATTCAACCCCCCGATCTTGAAACCAAGGTGGCCATCCTGCAAAAAAAGGCAGAATCGGAGCGGGTCGTGCTGCCCACCGATGTCGCCCTCTACATTGCCTCCAACATCCGGAGCAATGTGCGCGAGCTGGAAGGAGCATTGATCCGCCTCACCGCCTACGTCTCTCTAACCGGCGGTGATCTCAGCATGGCCACCGCACAGGAGGTTCTAAAGAACCTCATCGACTCGCAGATGCGCAGAGTGACCATTGAGGCCATCCAGCGGGCAGTGTCGGACCAGTTTGGCTTGCGCCCGGCGGAAATCAAGGCCAAAAACAACTCCCACGCCATCGTGTACCCTCGCCAGATTGCCATGTACCTGGCTAAGCAATTGACCGAGGCTTCGCTGCCGGAAATCGGCCGCCAGTTCGGCGGTAAGCACCACACTACCGTGCTGCACTCGGTGGAGAAAATTGCCGAGGTACGGAAGACGGACAAAGATTTAAACAGGCTGTTGAACAAACTTACCGAGATTCTCGGTGGATAAACCGCGCCCCGGGCGCGGTTTTTCACTTTAAGCACGCGTTTTCCGCCGCCGCCCCTGTGGGCGAGTTGTGCATGCGGTGGAATAGAGGGAAGAATTTATTTCCGGGTCCCGATCACGCACATCGGGCAATCAGGCGTGACCGCAATTTCCCATCCCGGATACCACAGGCGAAGCCCTGAGCGGCGGTGGGTTGCCCTTGTTTTCCACTTTTCCCACGGGACTGCGGTTACTACTGTTTTATAGGATTCTTATTTGATATAAGGAAAGGCAGAAGTCGCGGATTTCTGTACTACTGTCGCTGAGCGCGACTACAGCAGGCCAGCGCCTTACGCGACTTCTAGGACGGTTGATATGGCTGCGGAAGCAACCGGGGCTATCCAGGGAACTGCGATGGAGATCAGCGTCAGCAAGTTCGAGTTGCTCAAGGAACTCACTGCTACTCAGGGAGTTGTGGAACGCAAGACAACGATTCCCATCCTCTCCAATTTCTTATTTGAGGCCGCCAACGATCGCCTCACCATCACTGCCACCGATCTCGATTTGAGCCTGCGTACCTTCTGTGCCGCCCGGGTAAAGCGCGAAGGTTCGTGCACGATTCCCGCACGCAAGCTGTATGACTACGTGAAATTGCTGCCCGACGGCGATATCTCCATCAAGCTGCTCGAGAACCATTGGGTCAATATCCGTTCCGGGCGCTCTAACACCAAGATGGTTGGCATGGCGCGGGCAAACTTTCCCGGCCTTCCAGTATTTCCGGCAGCGGGCAGCATCGCGATTCCGGCGCAGACTTTGCGCAGCATGATTGGTCGTACAATCTTTGCCATCTCCAGCGAAGAATCACGCTATACCCTGAATGGCGGCCTGATGGTACTGAAGCCGGAATCCATCACCATGGTTGCTACCGACGGCCATCGCCTGGCGCACATCGAGAAGACTGGTGAACAGTTCGACGTGGCGGGCGAGAATAAGACGCTCATCCCCAAGAAGGCCATGAGCGAGTTGTTTTCCTTGCTGCAGAACAGTGAAGTGGAACGGGTTGAATTTGCCAAGGACGAATCGACCATCTTCTTCCGCATCGGCGAGCGCCTGCTGACCTCGCGCCAGCTTACCGGTCAATTCCCCAACTATGAGGCAGTCTTGCCGCGCGAAACCGGCAAGGCCGTGGTCGTACAAGGCAACGATCTCAACACCGCCATCCAGCGCGTGGCCCAGTTTGCCGACGAACGCTCCCGCGCTATCCGCCTCAAACTCGACAAGAACGAACTGAAAATATCATCCTCCTCCACCGAAGCCGGCGAATCGGAAGATTCCATCGAGACCGCCTACTCGGCCGACCCTATGACCATCGGCTTCAATTCCGAATACCTGATCGACTTTCTGAAGGCGCAAAGCGCTGGTGAAGTACGCTTGGAGTTCAAGGACGCGCAATCCGCCGGGCAGATGCGTCCCGAGGACGGCAGCGACGACGGCTTCAAGTACCGCTACGTGGTGATGCCCATGCGGATCTAAAAAACGGGGTGCGGAGAAGGAAATGGCTTCGGCCGTGCTGGGAGCGCCACACCAACGATTCTGCCGCCAGCACTTCGGCCCTGACGGCATCGAGATTCTCCATAAAATCTATAAAGCTGCGGGCTATTCGTAGGCAAGCGCGTCGATCGGGTCCTTCTGCGCCCCCTTCAGCGCCGGATAAAGGGCCCCCAGCACCGACCCGACAACGGCGATGATGGTGGCCCGCATCAGCCACTCGGGAGTGATCAGGATCGGCATGGTCTGGAACTTGTGGCGCAACGCCGAGCGGGTCAGGAAGCTGACAGCCACTCCCAGGATGATGCCGGCGACGGAGATCACCAGGGTCTCGCGCAAGATCACATCCACGATGTAAAGCTTCCTGGCGCCTAGCGACTTCAGGATACCGATCTCTCTGGTCCGCTCCATCACCGCCGCATACATCGCCTGGAAAATGACAATGAAGCCGATGACCATGGAGATCCCAATCACGATATTGATGAACGTGGACAGGCCGGGAATGCTGCTGGAACTCATCAAGCTTAGATATTCCTTCAGCGAGTGAACGCCGTACTGCTGCATTCCTGGAATGCCCTTGATCTCCTGCACCACCAGGTCTGCATTGTTGGGATCATCGAGTTTCACATAGAAGATCGAGGCTTTTCCCTGCGCGCCGATGATGTCCTGCAAGGTGGTGATCGGCAGAAACTTGCGCGCCCCTCGGCCGTGCTCCACTACTCCGGAAACCTGGACAGTGTGGTTCAGGGTTTCTATCGAGTCGCCAACTCTCAGCTTCTTCACAGCCGCCACGTAATCATCAATGAGCACGTCGTTGGCGCCCCGAAATGGTCCACCTGAAAGGTAGTGAATCGGTCCTCCCACCGCTTCAAAGGATGCCAGATCGATGCCGTCGAGAACCTCCAGGGTTCCCGCGGTGGACAACTGGGTAACAACCGGAGCCACCGCAACCACGTGATCGAGCTGGCGCAGCTTGTCGGCTACCTTGATGGAGACCGGTGCCCCGCTGACTCCCATCAAGAGGGATGACCCCGGTGGCTGCACCATAATGTCGGCGCCAATTCCCACCTGGCGATTGCGCGCATCATTCAGCATGCCCATGGAGAGGCCAACGATCAGAAGAATCAGGGTAACTTCAACGGCTACAGCCACAACACTAATGATGGTGCGAAACGGACGGTGTACCAGGTTGGCAAAGATCATCTTGTTCATGATTCACCTTCGATTGTATAGGACGGCTGCCGGACCCGGATTTGATCGGGCCGCTCGCCGGTGCGGCTAAAATGCACAGTGAAATACAAGCAGGCGGCGGAGGATTGCCTGGAAGCATGAGGGCCCTGTGCCGCGATAGGGCGGTCGAAGCGGTGGATTGCTTTCCATGAAATTACAGCACAGCTCCACAGATCGAGCTTTGGGGCCCGACTCGCCAGCCAGAGCTAGTAAACCTGCCGGAGCACAACCCACCGGCTATCCTCCACTGGCCCGCGACTTCTTCGCCCGTGACGCCATCACCGTGGCCCGTGAGCTGCTGGGCAGGCTGCTTGTCAGACGGGACGAAAAAAGACATCTGGCGGGCAGAATTGTTGAGGTGGAAGCCTATCTTGGGGCCTCCGATCCCGCCGCCCATGCATATAGCGGACGAACCCGACGCAACGCCGTGCTGTTTGGTCCGCCCGGCCACGCTTACGTGTACTTCATCTACGGCAATCACTACTGCATGAATATTTCCTGTATGCCGGAAGGGGACGCGGGATCGGTCCTGGCGCGCGCGCTGGAACCCATATCGGGTGTGCAGGCGATGGCCGAGGCCAGGGGTATCCACTTGCATCCCGCACCAAGCATCACGCAGCTAAGACTGATTGCCAGCGGTCCGGGCCGCTTGTCACAAGCCTTGGGAATTACCGGCCCGCGCGATAATGGCAAAGACTTGACTGACCTACGCTCCGATTTGTGGGTCGGCGACGACGGTTACCGCCTCGAAGCAATAGCAATCACGCCCCGCATCGGCATAACCAAAGCGGCTGATCGGCTTCTCCGCTTTGTCATTAAGGGAAATCCCTACGTCTCCGGGCCGCGCGCCCTCTGAGTCGTTATTCGGGATCGTGCCATCCGCCGACATCGGCCGCGAGTTCGCGCGCATCAGGCGGTCCCCATGTTCCCGGCTCGTAGTTTTCCACTGGGCAGCAGTCGCCGAGAATCGGATCGACAATTTCCCACGCTGCTTCCACTGCATCCTGGCGGACAAACAGCAGCTGATCGCCTTTCATGGCATCGGTCAGCAGGCGTTCATAAGCCTCCATCTCATCGCTGGTGGCATATTTCACGGCGGACAGCTCGACGGGTGTCGGAGCCATCAGCGAGCCCGGGCGCTTGATCCGTGCTCCCAGGCTCAACTCGAAGTCCGGTCCCAGCCGAAAGCGATAATAGTTGCGCCCGTCGGTGCCTGTTTTTGCCAGAGGCGGCTTGCGCAACTTCACATATACCTCGGTGGCGGTGATGGCCAATTTCTTGCCGGCGCGGATGAGAAACGGCACCCCCGACCATCTCCACGAGTCAACTTCAAGCCGCACGGCGGCAAAGGTTTCCACATCCGAGTGCGGGTCGACGCCGGGCTCGTTCCGGTAACCTTGGAACTGGCCGCGCACGATGTTGGCCGGGCTGAGAGGCGGGATGGCGCGGAAGACCTTAACCTGTTCGTCGCGCACCGAGTCTGGGTACATGGTCGTTGGCGGTTCCATGGCTAGATACGACACCACCGAGAGCATGTGATTTTGCACCACGTCCCGAATTGCGCCGGCCTCCTCATAGAACTTGCCGCGCCCTTCCACCCCGAAAGCTTCGGCCATGGTGATTTGCACGCTGTGAATGTAGTTCCGGTTCCAGATAGGTTCCAGGAAGCTGTTGGCGAAGCGGAAAATGAGCAGATTTTCGACCGCCTCTTTGCCCAGGTAATGGTCGATGCGAAAGATGTGGTCCTCGGCGAACACCTGGTGCAGGATCTCATTGAGTTTGCGCGCCGAGACCAGATCGCGGCCGAAAGGCTTCTCGATAATGACCGGGCGTTGTTGGCACAGCCCGACTTTGCCAGGCCGGTTACCACCACGGGGAAAAGGGAGGGAGGAATTGCCAGGTAACTGGCGGGACATGCGGCGGGGCCAAGCTTCACCCGCAATTGAGCAAAGGTGTTGGGATCGTTGTAGTTGCCGTCGATGTACTGCATCAAATCGCTAAGCTTCTTGAAGGCAGCCTCGTCCACACCTCCGCCAAACCTCGCGATGCCATCGCGGGCGCGCTCCCGCAACTGCTCAATCGTCCACCCCGACTTGGCCACGCCAATAATGGGGACGTTCAGGACGCCGTCCTTGATCATACTTTGCAGGGCGGGAAAGATCTTCTTGTGGGCCAGGTCGCCGGTGGCGCCGAAGAAAACAAACGCGTCGGAAAGGTTGGAGGTAGTCGATGCCATGGAAGGTCCCCTGGGTAGCCAACTGACCAACCAGACAGTGTAACCGCACCGGGGGCGGGAGACAGCGTTTCTGGGGTTGGCTAGCAAGGGTATCGACCGCCTGCGCCACGGCGGTAGTGCACGCGGTACGATGAAACAGAGAGCTTTCGATGAGCGGTCCCGACGCTATTCAGTACACTGCCGAGCATGTGCTCGAGTTTGATCGCCTGCGAGAATTGCTGGTGGCATACACCGCCTCACCGCTGGGCCGGGAACGGATTGCGAGCCTTGCGCCGTCTGCCGATCGCCGGTGGATCGAGCGTCAACAGCAA
>Ga0306921_10005049_pt1 | contig 13652 bp, 11 predicted proteins | sample sta12Cox44000080_FD_203760 | JGI IMG/M metagenome (GOLD analysis project Ga0306921, IMG submission 203760) | Lab enrichment of tropical soil microbial communities from Luquillo Experimental Forest, Puerto Rico - statoxic.12C.oxic.44.000.080 (v2)... | ecosystem: Environmental > Terrestrial >... | reverse complement strand
CGCAACTATCACGAATTCAAAGCCAGTGGCAAGATTCTCCCCTGATTTCGGCTGGTGGCCACATCTCGCCGTTTGCTTCGGCACACCACCCGGATTCGCACTTTTGCCTGGTTGCCAACGCCATAAAGCGATACGAGTTGCATCACGCTGCTTCAATTTTGGCTTCACAGGTGGCGTCAGCTCACGCGATGCCCGGGGTTCGTTTCCGTTGGTTTCCGGCAAAACAGCGTAGTGAGCAACTAGGCTGTAGCGGATTGAATAATGCAGGAATCACCAATAAACAAGCGAGTTCTAAGCGAATAGAGAGAGGGAAAGAGAAGGAGTGTACTATCTCAATACTACAATGTGGTGGTTAGACGTGGGCGATTGGAACCGACGAAGTCGTGCGAGTTATTGACTTATCATGCGAAGTTTGACGTTATTAGACTTGCTAGGTCAGTGAATAGCGTAGAAATCCCCAGCCCGTCACGGCAGAGGCCGCGGGTTCGAGTCCTGTCGACCCCGCCATCATTCCAAAGCGCTCCTGGAGTGTTGGCCCAAAAGTTAGACCGACAACGGCAATCTAGTTACCATGGACCAGTTTCGATTGCCGAACGATCCCGACACAACCCTCGCCTACAAGCATACAAAAGGATTTGGTCCTGGAAGTTCACCTCGCTAACTTCGCTAGGGTAATCTGGCCTCGTTGTCAAGAGGCGTGTAAACTATGCCACAACCCTACATAACGAGGGGCGTGCCCTTCTCACCGCTGACTGCGCCGATGCGAGGGTCCGCTTCCCCGACCGACACCATATTCTGCAGAGCGCTGGGATTCGGCTGCGTGTCGTTATTGAAGAGCAATACGTACTCCGCGCCAGAGAAATAGCGTATCGAATTCCGCGATTGCACCCAGCGGCGAAACCCAAATTTCGTCCTGTCTCGATCAGTTTTACGGTAGGATGCGTGCTGCGAATCTGGTCAACAGAATCATCGTTCGAGGCGGTATCGACAACTACGATATTGAGCGCGCAGTAAGACGTTATCTTGAACGCCCCGAAACATGCGATCGTCTCGGGATGCCTGGTCCAGTTGACGAGAATGCAGGTGACCAAGCTAGTTTGTGAATAATAGATGTCAGCCAAGATTTCGACGAGAATAGGCCAACGCAAAATAGCGGTCAGGACAAATCGATCGCATGCTGCTGAGCTTCGCCGCTCGAGTAGCGCACGTGTCTCCTCCGCGGTAAGCTTGTGCGGCCATGTATGAAGCCAAACTCAGTGCGTGGTGGTTTCATCGTCAGGGTCTTGACGGGACAATTACAACGCAATCGCCCGTCGAAATACTGGAGCGTGCTGGTTGGGCCCGATCGGTTGCAGGATCGGGGCCGTACCTTACTTTTTTCTCTCGCGCTGGAATTTCGCGGGAGTCCGTTGACGCTGCCGTGGCCGAACTGGCGATTCATGAGCTTCCGTCCGCGCGCGCGTGCACTTATGTTGTTCCGGCGTCGGATTTTGCTCTCGCACTCCGCATTGCTCAGGAATTCTCAGGCAGCGAACTCGCGCTCGCCCGCAAACTTGGCGTAAGCGATGACGAAATCGCACGGCTCTGCGATGCGGTTCTTGACGTGCTCGGCAAAGGACAGCTTTCACCGGACGAAATTCGCGCCGCTACCGGCAACGCCTCCCGCAACCTCGGCCCGGAAGGTGCAAAAAAAGGCTTGACGACGACTCTGCCCGTCGCGCTTGGCAAACTTCAGGTGGAGGGACAGATCCGGCGTGTTCCGAGCAACGGTCGACTCGATCAGCAGCGCTACCGCTACGTGCTTTGGAAACCGAACCCGCTCGACAAATTCAAGCTGACCGCCGAGGAGTCCTTTACCGAACTGGCGCGCCAATACTTTCGCTGGATCGGCCCGGCAATGCTTGCCGAGTTTCAGTGGTTTTCAGGGCTCGGCGTTAAAGCGGCGAAAGCGGCGGTCGAACCGCTTGGGCTCGTTCCGGCCGAACCAGGAAGCAACCGCCTTATGTTCCCAGACGATCGCGACCAGTTCGCAAAGTTCAAGCCTCCGGCAAAGCCAATCTACGCACTGGTCAGTTGCATGGATTCGATGTTCCTGCTTCGCCGTGGTCTATCAGAGCTGATGACACCTCAAGCCGCGAAGGCCAAGGTATGCGGCGATAAGGGCATCGTCGAATTGGGCGGTCTGTCGGACCTGTACAGCAACGCCATCCTGGACCGCGGCGCCATCATCGGTCTCTGGGAATACGATTCAGAAGCCGCATCGATCGTTTGGGCAACATTCGTACCAGGCGACAAGGGCCTACGTAACGCAATAGCTCGAACCAAAGACTACATCCGCGAGCAACTCGGCGATGCCCGTTCGTTCAGCCTGGATAGTCCCAAGAGCCGCACTCCAAGAATCGAAGCGCTTCGCAAGGCACAAAAGCGCAAGTGATGCCGCCTATTCGCGCGACTGGCCACAAACTTCGCTCTTGGGCTTTAAATCGTGGTATCGTGCGTCAGTAGTGCGCTCCGCGAGCCTGCGGAGAACTAAATCACGCAAGGAGACCAAAATGCCATCGAAAGGTATTGGCGAACAGAAAGGCGGCATTGGGGAACAGGCCGGTAATCCTTTCAAGAGAAAAGGCGGCATCGGCGAGCAGACCGGCAAGCCGAAGCCGGCCGCGAAGAAGAAAAAGAAGTAGGCAGTTCAGCCTGCTGCCGGTGTAGTCGCTCCAGCCCATCGGGTCTGCGTTGACCGCTTCGCAAACCGACTTCACCATTTACTCGCGGCCTTAAAACTGCCGCTTCAGATGCTATCCATAGGCGATGCCTCCGCGTCGCCTATTCGTCTTTTCAGTGATCGCCCTCACAGATGGCTACGGGCGTATCCGATAAACTACCGACATATGCTCACTGAAAAGCAATTCTGCGATCGCGCAACGCGCGAACTGCGGGAAATTGGCAAGCAGGTGCAGACGCTCGTCACCGACCGCGATCTTTTTCGGAAACTCGAATCTGACGTAGTCGCGCCGAACGCGCGGCTTTCTGACAGCGGCATGACTTTTCTTGCAGCCATCCGCGCCGCGTACACCGACGCCACCACGATGCGGCTTCGCCGCCTTTATGCGCCCGATCGAAATCTGTCGCTACGCCGCATCGTCGCCCAGTTTTCGGACTACCCTGACCTTCTGCACAACAAGCTCACCTGCAAAGAACTGACCTCCGATCTTGCTGACCTCGATCGCACAGCGACCCAACTGAAAGAGCACCTGGATCCCCACTTCATCAGTCGCGAACGGACACCAGCCGCGCTCACCTCAGCGAACCGGGAACTCGATCGCGCGCTCGATCTGCTTGTCGACTGCATAAAGCGGTACTATTGGATTGTTGCCGATGCGCACATCGATCTCGATCCCTCTTTCGAGCAGGATCCTCTCGCAGTGTTTCGTTTCGTATGGATTGAGTCGCAGTAGACCGCAGGTGGCTCACAATTGCCTTCCCTTGCCAATTGTGGGATCAACAGCCCCTACCACACGCGACACACTTTATCGCTCGCCTTCACCATCGGCTGCCCCGCTTTGCAGCCGAACGCCTGTCCAAACTCCGGAATGTTTACCACAACACCGTTGATGCGGTATTTACCCGGCGAATGCGGGTTAGTTACTGCGTTTGCGCGCAAATTCTCAGGCCGTTGATTCTCGCAGGCCCACTGTGCAAAGCCGATAAAGAATCGCTGGTCGGGCGTGAATCCGTCGGCATCGGCGAGGTTCTGAGCCTTCGTGTCTTGCTTCCAGGCGGCGTAGGCAAGAATCGTTCCCCCCAGATCCGCAACATCTTCGCCTTCGGTGAGCTTGGAATTGATCTTGATATCGTCCACGATCACATACTGCCCGTACTGATCGACAACGCAATCGGCGTGCTTCACGAACTGATCGGCATCTTGCTGGGTCCACCAGTCCTTCAGATTGCCTTTGGCGTCAAACTGGCGCCCTTGGTCGTCGAATGCGTGAGTTAGCTCATGGCCGATGGTGGAGCCGGTATTACCATAATTCGGCGCGGCATCCATCTTCGCGTCGTACAGCGGTGGCTGCAGAACTCCCGCCGGAAAGTTGATGTCGTTCATCTGTGGGTTGTAATACGCATTCACGGTCGGCGGAGTCATGTCCCACTCTGTGCGATCGACTGGTTTCCCGATCTTCGCGATTTCCCGCTTCTGCTCGAATTCCGTCGCGCGAATATTGTTGCCGTAGAAATCATCCGGCAAAATCTCCACGGCGCTGTAATCGCGCCACTTGTCGGGATACCCCACCTTGTTCCGGATTCCCTTCAGCTTCACCAGCGCCTGCTGCTTGGTAGCAGGACTCATCCAATCCAGCTGTTGAATGCGTACTGCCATCGCATCTTCAATCTGTTGCGTCATCTCCACGGTCGACGCCTTCAGTTCAGGACCGAAGGTCTTCCGCACATACGCCTGGCCCAGCGCCTCTCCCAGATCGCTGTCCACATACTGCACGCAGCGCTTCCAACGCGGCTGAAGCTCGCTCGCGCCGCGCAGATATTTGCGATAGAAGTCGAAGTTCGCATTGACGAACTGCGACGACAAATAGGGAGCCCGTGAGTGTGCCACATGCCACCGCATGTACGTCTTCCAGTCCTCTAGCGACGCCGACTTGAGCTGCGCATTCACATCCTTGAAGAAATCCTCCCAGGAAACGTTGAGGATTTCGAACCCGGGGACTCCCGAATCGCTGAAAAATGCGTTCCAGTTGAAGTCCGGAGCGATCTTGTAGAGGTCGGGCACCGTCATCTTGTGCTTCTCTTTATATGGATCGCGCCGCTCCACTCGCGTCAACGACGCCTTCGCCAGGCTGGTTTCCATTCGCATCACGACGGATGCATTTTTCTTGGCTACATCGGGCGAGTCGCCCATCAGCTCAAACATTTTCTGTACGAGTTGCAGATAGTGTACCCGGGTCTCCTTCGACTTCGCATCGTCCTTCACGTAGTAGTCGCGGTCGGGGAGCCCGAGTCCTCCCTGCCCCACTCCCACGATCATCTTGTCCGAGTCGTCCGGGTCCTGCAGCGGCCCAAAGTCGAACAGCACACCAATTCCCTGCATCTGCAGCTTGGCAATCGTCGGAGCCAAGTCCTTCACACTCTCCATCGCTTCGATCGCAGCCAGATCCGGCTGCATCGGCTTGGCGCCAAGCTTTTCGACGAGCGTCTCGTTCATGCACGAAGCGTAATAGTCGCCGATTTTTTGGGTGACCGGATCGCGGTCTTTAGCAGCGGCGGCCTCTTCCAGAATTCGCCGCAGATACGTCAGGTTATCCACGTATAACTTCCCGTACACGCTCCACGAAGTCTGGTCCGGCGGAATCGGATTGTTCTTCACCCATCCGCCGCAGCTGTACTGATAAAAGTCGACGCACGGATCGACAGACCTATCCATAGCCGCGACATCGAGGCTGGGGGTATACGGCAGCGCCGGCTCTGAAGCCGGGCCTGGGCCGCCGGCCGATACCGGCGATTCAGTCCGCACCGGAAGAACAGTTTGCGCCGTACAAACCCCTCCGAGCACTGCAACAGCGGTCAACATTCTTATAGATGACAAATAGTCCTCCCTGAGAACCGTTGAGGATACCAGAGCCCGCTGCGACAATCACCCGATATGGGACTAGCGGCGGCGTCCGCGATGGTTTCAGCTTTTCTTCATATTCGGGCCTATGTGTAGCGTTTTGTTAACCAAGCGAGCACTTCCCGAAACACGGTTTGGAGGGTCGGGTTTAGAGTAGTGGCAGCCTGATGGGCTGCATGCTGGTAGCTCTTCCGGGGTTTTGCCGGGGTGCTATGCTGCAAAGGAGCATGAACATGAAATCGCGGCGGCAGGTGGGGCGGGTTCTCGTCGCGCTATTGGTTGTAGCGCTCGGTACTGCAACGCTGTTTGCACAGGATGGGGAGACTTCCGGAATTCCCACCCCGATCAACCCGAACAATCAAGCCGGTCAGCCTGTTCCCGGAAATCCCAGCAACGATCCCCCGGCTCGCGTAGCGCGCATCCAGTACATCTCGGGTGAAGTGTCGCTGCAACCGGGAGGAGTCAATGATTGGGTCGCGGCCAGTCTGAATCGTCCGCTGACCACCTCGGATCGCGTCTGGACCGACAAGAATTCTCGCGCCGAGCTTAACGTCGGCTCCGCTTTTCTCCGCATGGATTCCGAGAGCAGTCTGACGCTGACCAACGTCGGTGACAATGCCATTCAAACCGAACTTGACCAGGGCGAGCTTGAGGTTACAGTTTTGCACCTCGAACCCGGCGAAGTCTATGAGATCGACACGCCGAATCTGGCATTCACCGTGATGAAGCCCGGTGTGTACCGCTTCGACGTGCGACCCAGCGATGATCAAACTTTCGTCACCGTCCGCAAGGGCAATGGTCAGGCGACCGGAAACGGCGCTGCGGTGAAAGTCAATGCAGGCGAGCAAGTACGGTTTACGGGCCAAGGAACATTGCAGCATGAGGCCTTCGCGTCTCCTGCTCCTGACGGCTTTGACGACTGGGCCCAGGTTCGCGACAAGCGTCTTGATGGCTCGCAATCAGCACAATATGTCGCCCCCGGTGTCATCGGCTATCAGGACCTCGACTACTACGGCCGATGGCAGACCGTTCCCCAATATGGCCCCATCTGGGTCCCGAATAGCGTTCCGGTTGGATGGGCTCCTTATCGCTACGGCCACTGGGTATGGGTCGCACCTTGGGGATGGACCTGGGTCGATGATGCGCCTTGGGGCTTCGCACCCTTCCACTATGGCCGCTGGGTCTCTTACGGCGGATATTGGGGCTGGGCTCCCGGTCCTGTGTACGTAGGGTGGCGTCCTTACTACGCTCCGGCTTTGGTAGGCTGGATCGGGGGTGGGGGATGGGGCTTCGGCGTATCGTTCGGAATTGGCTTTGGGTTCGGTGGCGGATGCGGCTGGTTCCCGCTCGGCTGGGGTGAGCCGTACTATCCCTGGTACCACGGTTTTCGCGGCGGTTGGGTCAGCAACACGTACGTTCGCAATGTGAATATCACCAACACGCATATCACCAACATCACGAACGTTACCAACAACTACTACAACAACAACATCAACAACACGCATTACGTGAACCGCAACGTTGCCGGAGCCGTGACGGCCGCGCCGAAATCCGCGCTGGCCAACGGACAAAACATTGCCAAAGTCGGAGTCACGGTTCCCCGCTCCGAACTTGGCAAGGGTGAAATACTTCGTGGCGCCGACGTCACTCCAACTCGGCAGGCAATGCTGGGTGGACAGGTAGCGTCCACGCACGCGACTCCTCCTCGCGGAGCTTTCAATCGCCCAGTTGTTACGCAGAACACGCCGCCTGCACGGCAGGCTTCGCAGTTAGAGGCCCACAATGCTCCGCAGTCGCCTGCTAACGTGGGTGCGCACAGCCCGAACACGATGAACGGGAACCCTTCGCAGAACGTTTCGCGTCCGCCCGAGCGCAACGCCAGAGCGAACGCCGCGCCAGCTTCGGGATACACGCCACAAGCTGGTTCGCAGCACGTCGTTCCGCAGCCGCCGTACGCCGGTGGACCGATTCCTGCGGCCAACTCGGCTTCAGCAGCGCAGCGCAATCCGTCCGCGAACTCGAACCAGCACGCAGTTCAACAGCCGGCGCATGAGGCCAGCCATGTTCAGCAGCCTCCGGCGTCGCAGAATCACAGCGCGCCACCGGCAAACAACTCTAAGGAGAACAAGTCCAAGGAGGCTCCGAAGTCGAATCCCGGCACGGCGTCGAATGTTCCACGGCCGCCGGCTAGCTACGGCTACCATGCCGCACCGGCGAATGCCGGGTCGTCGTCCGCGGCCGGCAGCAGTTCGTACAACGCCGGAGCACGTGCCTCCAGCTCGCAGGCCCGGTCGTATTCGCCAAGCCCAAGCGCACATGGATCACCGGCAACCGCGTACCGTCCCAGCGGAGGCTATAGCGCTGGGCCGACGTACACGGCCCGTGCGTATGCCCCTGCTCCGCAGCACTACTCGGCGCCCGCTGCTCCCCACTATTCCGGTGGAGGCAGTGCTCCGCACTACTCCGGCGGTGGCGGAAGCAGCGACGGAGGGCACTCCAATTCGTCCGGCGGACACAGCGGAGGCCACAGCCGCTAATTCATAACAAAAGTAAAGCAATTTCTGGCGGGCGGCTTCGAGGGTCGCCCCTTCTTATTATGGATGTCGTCTGCCTTGTTGGTTCCTGCTGAGGCAGTCATGCATCAAATAATGTGTGCGTGCCGTCACAAATGTGATTCCAGCAGCCGCATATAATCAAAAGGTGACAACGCCACAGATCAAGAAGGTCGCCGAAGCCAACTTTCCTACCCGTTGGGGACAATTCCGTATCTATGGCTTCGAAGGCGAGTTGGGCACGAATGGCCAAGCCGAAGGGAACAAGGAAGAGGCTATTGCCCTGGTAATGGGGGACATCCACTCCACGCCGCCGCTCGTGCGCATCCACTCGCAATGCCTCACTGGAGACGTGTTCGCCTCCATGCGCTGCGACTGCCGGCAGCAGCTTGAACTGGCGCTCTCGATGATCGCCGACGCGGGCGCTGGCATCCTGATCTATGAGCAGCAGGAGGGCCGCGGCATCGGTTTGATGGCCAAGATCCAAGCCTACGAGCTACAGGACCGCGGTCTTGACACCATCGAGGCCAACGAAAAGCTCGGCTTCGATTCGGACTACCGTCAATACGTTCTGCCCGCCGAAATGTTGAAGCAGTTAGACGTTCGTGCAGTACGGCTGATCTCGAACAATCCTGATAAGGTCGCCGCACTGGAAAACGCGGGCATCGATGTGGTAGAGCGCATATCGGCGGAAGTCGAACCTTACGAACATGCGGAAAAGTACCTGCAGACCAAGAAAGACCGCATGGGCCACCTTTTCGATAGCTTTTAGCGCCGCTTTATTTCAGGGCCCGCTCCAACTGCGCCCTGTTCTCCACCGGTAGTTCCTTAACCACAATCCTCGCCAGGGCAATATACGCAGCTCGAGCATGGGGTGTGGCTTTCAAGGCCTCAAGGTGCCGACGAATGGTCGCCACGTCGCCGCGAATCAACGCGCCACTTAGCGCACTGGCTGCCCCGTGCTCGAGATAGTTCTCCAGCGTCCTCCGCAGTAGCGGCCCCGCCATCATTCTCACGCGCGACTGCGGGATACCAGCCGCCTCTCCTACCTGATGCAAAGTTGCCATTAACCCGATCAACATGGGCGAAGCGAACGTATCGAACGCGTGGTATAGGACCTTGTTCTCCTTGCGAATCGTGATCGCTGTCCCGCCGAGTTCCGCGACCATCCTCTTCGCCAATCGCAGCGCGCCGGGATCACCTTCCACTCCGAACGGGACGCCCGCCATGCTCGGCGCCGATTTGTTCACAAACGTCATGCCCGGATGCACCGATGCCACGCCCGCTCCCTTATCGCGCAAAGGAGAGAGCACATCACTTGTCAGCGCCCCACTGGAATGGAAGGCAAACTGGTCGCGCCAATCTTGTCTCTTCGCCAGCCGAGCCGCGACTTTCGAAATCGCGTCGTCCGGAACGGTGATCCAGACCAAGCGAGAATCCAGCGCAGATTGTCCCAGCACCATCACAGTCGACGTTACCTGTCGCGCGAGTCTTCGAACGGCTGAAGAGCGCCGAGTCTCTGCCCGCACGACCAGACCATCAATCTTCCAGCCTGCGCGATACAAATTGATTACCAATGCGCTACCCAGTCTCCCTGGACCCACGATGCTGACAGTCCGGTGAACGCCACTTGCTCTCGGCATGGCGGCAGCATACCAGAGGCTCGCTCGTCGCCTTGCCCGATATAGCTGTTCGCCTGTTTTATAGTGAACGTCTATGCCCGTGCGAAATTCAAACCGGAAGCATTCATCCCAAAAGTCCGCGCCCACCAAGCGTATTGTTAAAGTTCCACTTGAGGTTTTATCATCTCAGATCGTTTTCCGCGGAAGAGTCTTCGAAGTTACTCGCGACCGAGTTCGAGAACCCAACGGAATCACTGCCATCCGCGAAGTCGTCCGCCACTCCGGATCGGTAGTGATACTGGCGGTGGACAATTCCGCAGACGAGCCACGAATACTCCTCGAACGGCAATATCGTTATGCCGCGGAGGATTACATGCTCGAACTGCCCGCCGGCCGTATTGATCGGGGCGAGTCCGCCCTTGCTGCCGGGAAGCGCGAACTCTTGGAAGAGACTGGCTATACCGCCCGTCGGTGGAAGAAAGCCCTCTTCTTTTATCCCAGCCCCGGCTTTCTGGAAGAGACCATGACCGTGTATCTGGCTCAGGGATTAACGGCCGGCAAAGCTCAGCCTGAGGCTGACGAGAAGATTGAGCACAATCTTGTTCCACTCTCGATCCTAACGAAGCTGATTTTCTCCGGACGGATTCAAGATGTGAAGACGATTGCAAGCGTGCTCTGGTTCATCTGCCTCCAGAATTCATCAACATAACGGAGACCAGAATTTTCTGCTGCTTGCGATGCATTTTGCAGCTGTGGCCATTAATTCGGCATTAAGTCATCCCTCCTCCCGTCAGTTTGGCACCACCACCCAGGACTGTATACTGTATTGACAACACCACGAATTTCCTAAACAATCGACTCACAATGTTCAACAGGCTAGACTCCGATGCGCCAGACCTGTGGAAGGCAAGGCCCGTTCGACCGGACACTGGCTCGTTCGCTTAAACCTGCTTGACGTAATTCATCGACGGCACTCGCAAGTATCGTCACGTGCCGCCGCGCCCCGGAGGAACAGAACGTGAAACTGAAAGGAACCGTAAAATGGTTCAACAATGCAAAAGGCTTTGGGTTCATCGGCCGTGACGACGGACCCGATGTGTTCGTGCACTACAGTGCCCTGATTGCCGAGGGGTACAAGAGCTTGCAGGAAGGCGATAACGTCGAATTTGAGATCGTCGAAGGGCAAAAAGGCCCTCAGGCCGCGAACGTTGTAAAGACCCAGTAAACCCTTCGCATGGCGGCATCACCCAGCCTCGGGTGGCTGGGTTTTTTATTCGGTTCTGACGCCAGTGCGGGATCGAATCCGTTCAGCGCGTCCGCCCACGTTACAATTTTCTTGGTCGGACTGTGGATAACAAATCCATCGCCAGTGTTTTTTACGAGACCGCCGATCTGATGGAGATCAATGGGGATGACTCCTTTCGCATCCGCTCGTACCGCAATGCCGCCGAAGCGCTCGAAGGATATCCACAACAGGTAGCCGCCCTTGCCGAGGATGTAAAGCAATTGCTCCAGATCCCCGGCATTGGCAAGGGGATGGCGGCCAATCTTCAAGAACTCAACAGAACAGGCAAGCTTAAGACCCACCAGGATCTTCTCCAGAAATACCGTCCTTCAATGCTGGAATTGCTCAAGATTCAGGGACTTGGCCCTAAGACAATCGCACTCATCTGGAGCGCCTTTCAGGTTTCGGATCTCGAAGGTGTTGAGAATCTGGCGAAAGAGGGCAAGTTACGCACACTGCCTCGCCTAAGTGAGAAGAGCGAAGCCAAGATCCTCAAGGCCATTGAGGACTACCGTCGTATCTCCGGTCGCTTCATCATCGACGAGGCTGACCGCACCGCGGAGCGCCTCACAGAACATTTGAAGCACATAGAAGGCATCGATGCCATCACTCCCGCTGGCTCTTTGCGCCGAGGCCGGGAGACTGTCGGTGATCTCGATATCCTCATCACCGGTCCCTGCTGTGTAGATGACGCAAATCGGGCTGCGCTGCTCGACGAAATTGTTCGTTTTCCTGGTATTCAACAAGTTCTGGCCAAGGGCGACAACAAGGTCAGCTTCAAACTGCGCGCCGGACTGCAGGTCGACGTTCGTGCCCTTTCACCCGACTCTTACGGCGCCGGGCTGCAATATTTCACCGGTTCGAAAAGCCACAGCGTTTCTTTACGCCAACGCGCCCTGAAAATGGGGTTCACGCTCAACGAGTACGGTCTTTGCCGGCTCAATGACAACGCGCTGGTCGCCGGCAAAACTGAGGAAGACATCTACCACACGCTAAAGCTCGATTGGATTCCGCCCGAGCTTCGCGAGAACACCGGTGAAATCGAAGCCGCGGAAAAACACCAGCTACCCCACCTGATTACGGTCGAGGACATTCGCGGCGAAGTCCACATGCACACCATCGAGACAGACGGAAAGTGCACCATCGAGGAGATGGGTGAGGCCGCCAAAGAGCATGGCTACCAGTACATCGCCATTACCGACCACTCGCAGAACCTCGCCATGGCCAATGGTCTCGACGACGAGCGCGCGTTAGAGCACATTGCTCGCATCAACGCTGCTAACGACCGCATGCCCGACATCACGATCATGTCCGGCATTGAAGTCGACATCCTTGCAGACGGCTCCCTGGACCTTTCCGATTCTGTGCTCGAGCAGATGGACGTTGTGGTTGCAAGCGTGCATTCCGCCTTCAATCAAGAACCGGCGCAGACGACCGACCGACTGCTGCGTGCCCTCAGCAATAAAAACGTCTCCATTCTCGGGCATCCCACCGGGCGCTTACTGTTACGCCGCGACGCCTACCAGTTCGACTTCGAAGCCGTTCTGCGGCTGGCGCGCGAAAACCGCGTCGCCATGGAACTGAACGCCTATCCCGACCGCCTCGACCTCAACGACGTTCATTTGCGCATGGCCAAGGAGCGCGGCGTGAAAATCGTCATCAACACCGACGCACACCACACCTCACATTTCGAGAAGATCAAATACGGAATCCTTCAGGCTCGGCGCGCCTGGCTCACAGCGAAGGATGTGCTCAATACCCTTCCCGAAAACGAATTCCGTCGCGCCATGAAGCACGACTGGCCCACAAACTAGATGAATGCCGCGCTCCGCCGGCGTAAGCTAGATTTACAGCTCCCTTCAGGAGGCGCCCCATGCCGAACACAAACATCCCCAAGCCAAGCGTCGACTTTGATGCAGGTCATGTCCCCATCACCGAAGAATTTGACAGTGCTAAGCGAACGCTTCCACCGGTTGCGCCTTTGGCGGTGGCTCTCATTGTAGTCTTGGTGTTCATCCTTGGAGTGGCCTACATCTTCCGCTCGAAGCCCGTGGCTCAGGGCCAGATCGATCGGGCCTTTGCCATGCAGCAGGAGAACAACGCTTACTCCATGGTGATGATGCAAGTCACGCTGCACAACATTGGCGACAAGTCGCTTTACATCAAGGAAATTAAGGCCAGCATTGTTACCGACCAAGGTGAGTCAACAGACGATGCTGCTTCGGCGGTCGATTATGGCCGCTATTTGCAGGCTTTTCCCGATCTGCAGATGTACGCCTCCGATCCGCTGAAGGTAGAGACCAAGATAGCGCCGGGAGGTGAGGCTAAGGGCAGCGTACTCGTGGCCTTCCCGATTACGAAGGAGCAGTTCTACGCACGCAAGGACCTTAGCGTTAGCATTGTTCCCTACGACCAAAAATCCATCGCGTTGCACGAGAAAGGGCAGGCTTCGGCCAAATAGCTGTTACGGACGACGGACGCTCCGAAGTTTCGACTGCTTAACTGTTCGGGAAAGATGGTTTGGGGCGAAGGGTACTGAAATGGTGAGCCCGGCAGGAATCGAACCTGCGACC
>Ga0306921_10005048_pt1 | contig 13653 bp, 16 predicted proteins | sample sta12Cox44000080_FD_203760 | JGI IMG/M metagenome (GOLD analysis project Ga0306921, IMG submission 203760) | Lab enrichment of tropical soil microbial communities from Luquillo Experimental Forest, Puerto Rico - statoxic.12C.oxic.44.000.080 (v2)... | ecosystem: Environmental > Terrestrial >... | reverse complement strand
GGAACAGCTTCACCATTGTGGGATCTACTTCCATGGGCACCGCCACGCGGTAAGGTTCCAACTCCTGCCAGGTGCGCAGCAGCCCGGTGGGCTGCTCGCGCGAGACTCGGACGTATAACTCCAGTTCGTCGACCAACTGTTCCAGGCTCATGCTCGCGAGTTTGTAGAAAATATCGCGGTGCGCAGCCTGCAAAGCGTCGCGCGCTTCGCCCGGCCGGTGCCGCACCGAAAGACCTTCGTGATGGTAGGTGCCGGTGTTGTAGTCGCGCGTGGAAGCCAAATAAATCAGGCGGGCCAGATCGCAAGGAATGTTCGCAAGCGTCCGCCGCAGCAAATCGTCATAGGCTGTTTGCATGGAAATCGGCTGTCGAGACTGGTTCATCGAAAGTTCACGCTCCGCCCAGGTTGCCCGCGGCCTGGATGCGGCTTGCCGCCGTCGCTTCCTCAAGCACGCGCCCGATCGATTGTGAAACATCCAATGTGTAGGTGGCCATATCCTTGAGCGCGTGGGGTCCGAACAAGCGGATGAGCAGCACCAGCATTCCGCAAAGGATTCGAAACTCCGCATAGCGCAGCGTCAAGCCGACTTCGCGCGCCACTTCCAAGTTTTGGCTTTCGCGCGCCCCTAGGCGGTGGTCTCGCATGATTTGCGCGACACCGCTGGAAGCGCGTTTCACCCAATAGAGCGCCACGCGTGTCCGTTCGGCGCGGTAGACTTGTCTGAGGCGAGGAGAACCCTGTTTCTCCACAAAGTCGCGGTCTTCGGAAGAAAAAATACGCTGGATGCACGCGGCCGTCTCGGGGCCGGCTGGGCAAGGCCGCCGCAGATCGTCGGCTCGATCCTCCGAGGAATCCTCATCGAGATTCCATGTCGCCCCTAACATGGAGAGCAGTACGAGCAGCAAAACGGGAATGCCGGCGAAGACGAGAATCTCGATCACGGCCGCACCGCCGATCCCAGTCGCTCCCGCGCCTGCTCCAGAAGTTCCTGGGTGGAGGCCGCCAGCACGCCGTAGTCACCTCCGCCCTTACTTGTCGGCATGGCCGGCAGATTCTCGTCGGCCACCCACAAAGCTTCCAGCCATATGCCGAGCACTACCAGGTAGGAACAGGGCTGCAGGTAAGACCAGACCGTCTGTAGATAGGCCCCAAAATGGGTTACCGCCGTAAGCTGCAAAATGATCAGACAGATAAACATTCCATATCCGAAGACGATGCCTCTCAGGTTTTTGCCCAGGGAAACCGCATACCAGATGCACAAAAGGATCAGAGCAAATAGCGCGATGCATTGCACCATCCGCAAGCTCAATTCTTGTTGCTCCGATTGTTGATGAAACCATTGAAAGATTCCAACCGACCGGGTCGCCAGCGCCCTGGCCAGCAGAAACGCAAAAACAATGAGCAGCGTGGCCCGGGCCATTCTCGCCGTCCCGGGATACGATCGCAGTCCAACTCGATACAGTTCAAGAAACACCGCGGAGCCTATGACCAGGCTGAGAAACTGCGTGCTCCAGTAGACGTCAAAGTACAATCTGTCGTCGGTGCGAAAGGCATAAAAGCGCATGAACTCTGCGGCAAACACAAACGCAATGTATGAGAAAAAGAAGGGGTAACGCGGAAAGAGTCCTTGCCGAAGTCCGCGATAAAGCAATACCCCCTCAAGAAAGATCGCCGTCAACCAGATGGCCATGCTGATCATGACTTGAGACCGCTCTCCCGGACCAACACCGTATGGGAGATGGTAACACGAGTTGTAGGGGAGGGTGCCCTCCCCCTTACTCTAAAGGTTAATCACCCTTGTCCTACGATCGAAGGGTAGCACTTTTCGGCCCTGGCATCGTTGGCGGCGGTGGCGCACCACCATCGGCCCGCAGCATTTCCGTTGCCATCAGTTTCGGAGGTGGCTGTGTAGGCATAATGGGTTTTGGGCACGGCGCTCCGCCGTCGGCTTCGAGCACGCTTCCCATGCTTGCCGGGACTTTTGATAAAGTGTGCTTTCGACTCGCCGCGCCATTCTCGACTCCGGCGCATGCGAGAGCTGCAATCGCGAAACCAGCCAGGGCACTCAATAGGAGTCCATTTCTTGATTTCATCTGCTTCTCCTGAATTTATGGGGATAGAGTCAGCGGACCTTCGTGCCGTGCGGTTCGCCGATTCGGAGCAGACTACCCGCGAACGCCGGAGGAAGGGAGAGGAATTGCAATTTTGGTTGGAATCCCGAGCAGGGCTCAATCCGCTGCTTGGCTTACCGTGCGGGCTTTTTGCTTTCAAGGCTCGAAATGCCGATGGGTTAGGGCTTTCTCTGCCGCGCGACCTGCCCAAAAAGGGCTCTCAAGTCTCGGCCGCCCTAGCGAGGATCGAATCCGATCTATGGCCGGGCACCCAGCGCTTCCCCTAAAATACTGTAACATAAAGACTTAACACTAACTTGCAGCGTTGCTCTGGGGCCCTTGGCCTGGCTTCTCGGGCGTCAGGCACCGGCACACCCAGTAACACAAGAAGCAATCCTAGCTCGGTCTTCTTCACTTTATCGACAATAGTCTTCCTGGTGACGAGCAGAAACCGGCTTGCTCAGCATCCGAAGCAGCCCTTCTGAATCCAGAAGCCTGTTCCCCTTTTGGCACAAACTCTGCGACATGGGATTCGACTCTCGCCCCCGGAGTTCTACTCCCTGTGTCGTTCCTGAGTGGCCTGGAGCCCCTCTCCGGGCCACTCGCCTTTTCGCCTCTTTCTGTCTGCGGCCGCGGCGACTGGTTTCCCTTTTTTCTAAAGAAACAGGACTTGTTTCGCGAGCCATTCCTCGGTCGCTGCAGAAGCGGGTTGGGAAGGAGTCCGCCCAGTGCGGATTGGTTCGACAGAGGCTTTGAGCCGCGCCCGAGGCGTGTGGCACTGCCACAGGGAGAGCTTTCCTAAGTCGCGCGGCCTCTAATGCGCACTCTGGGCCGTGAGGGTGATGCAAAACTTTGAGTCCCCGAACCGATTCCGCCGCTCGGCGGAGAAGTGAGCGCGTTTTGCTACAGATTCGTTTGCTACTGGAAACTCGGCTGGAGGACGGCAAGACTGTCACCATGGACGCATTCACGTTGGTCGTAAACGCCCACGGCGGTTTGCTGGAAATCACCACCAAACTGCCTAAAGGCCAGCAAATTTTGCTGATTAATGCGGCTTCCGGAGCCAAGATTTCCTGCCGTGTCCTTGCCGCGCGCAAATCGCTGGACGGAGTGTTCGCGGTTGCCTTTGAGTTCGAATCCCCCTCGGCCGATTTCTGGCCGATGAACTTTCCGCCGCCGGACTGGCGACAGCTCGTCGGCGCCAAGTAGCTCTTCCCCGGCGAAATACACTAATTCTGCTTCGCTCCCACCGCCTCGTCGGCCTTGCGTCTCCACAGGGTAAAGCTGGTCTGCCAGCCAAGTGAGGAACCCGGCACAAGAGGGCCGACGCGCTGGTAGTGCGAGGTGAGGTAGTCGCCGATGGTTTGGTCGAAATCCTTGCCAAAAACCGGCGCGCCGTAGTCGGGATAAGTGCGGTTCGACCAGATCAAATAACGCACCGGCTGGTCGCTAATCTGTCGGATGGTCTGTTCGGTCATTTTTCCTGGCGGGATTATTCCCGGGCTGAATTGGAAGACGCGTGTCGGGCATTGCGTCCCTGACAAGAAATACAAGCTGGTGTCTTCCGGAACAGAGAGTGTCATCTCTCCGTGCGCCGCCGCTTCTTTCATCACCCGGATCGCGGCGCGATAATTCTCCGCCACTTGGCGGGGAACGCGCACGGTGCCGCGATCGGTCGCGAGAGTCTCCAGATCGGTCGGCACCGCCATCAATTGGACCGCATAGGAAACGGCCACAGCCAAACACCCCGCCGAAATCAGGACTTCACAACGCAGGGCAACGCGGTCAGCAATCCCCGTTCGAGGAATGATGGGCCGCAGCAGCAGGAAAAAGGCAAGAATTGCCGGGCCGTTGTAGTAGATCGGATACCAGCCCGGGACATTGTGCAGCAGCAATCGCACTGCAAGCACGCCGGCGAAGGCAAAAAGAATCACCAGGGCCAGCGCCTGCTTTCTTTCTGGCCTCCGCAGATAGGAAAAGCAACCAATCACCGCGGCGATCAGAACATAGAGAACCATATCCTTGGGGAAAAAAATCGCGCTGAGTGGGTTGAATTCCTCGGCGTGATGCAAGATCCCAAAAGCAATCAGGCACGCAAGAACGCCTCCTCGCACTAACCAGGAGAATGGGCCTCGGCGCTTCCCCCAAACCACGGACCACACTAGAAAGATCACTCCTACAAAAAAGAGCGAACGAAGAAACGCTTCCCACAACGCCGCTCGGGTCAGCGAGAGGCCGGTGCGATCCATCCACAATCTCCCGTACGTCCTCATGAACGAGGTTGTCGGGAAGCTCACAATATTTTCTTCCGTAATGAACCGGAACCCGCCTATCGATACCATCCAGTGAATCACGACCGCGCATACGAGAATTCCCGGCAGCGTCGCGGCAAGGTCAACCACGCAGGCACCCGAGGAGCGTCGCCTCCATGCTTTCAACCCGATCAACAAGAAAAGAATGGCGTAACACGCGACGCCGAATTCGTATTTCAACAGCAGCGCGGCCGCAGCGGCACTTCCCGCCCCCAAAATCCAAAATGCGCTCTCGGACAGGGCTGCACTCACCGCGAACCACAGAAAGATGCAGGAAACCAGGCACCCATACACCGAAGCAAAACCGTATGGCAGAGGAAAGCAGAAATGCCACGCGTGGAAGGCCTGGATCACCAGCACGCTCCCCGCGGTCCAGCCTGCCAGGCGCGAAGACAGGCGCTGTCCGGTAAAAAACAGAAAAAATGCGCCGCCCAGCGCCGAAAGCGACCCTGCCCAGTACAAAACATTCAAGTGCACCCCGAAGATGCGGAACAGATAGCTGTTGAAGTAGGGAGACAGCGGCCCGTGCATAAACCACACATCGCGATAAAGCATCTTCCCTTCGGCAAGTACCGCCGGCACGTACATCTCATGGCCGGAATCAATCGAAAGATTTCCCCATGTGCCCCAGGTCGTGTACAGCCGGAACGCCCAAACAAGCACCAAACCAAGCAGCGCGAATAAACTCATGCGATCCCAAGATGCCGAAGTGGCGGCAAGATCGCAGAGACGCGAAAAATAGCTCTGTACCGCGCCCATGTGGGGCCTCGCGGACGCTACGGCGGGACTTTGCAGGTCTTCGGTCAAAACTGGCAATTTCTGGGTCTCGTTTCCAATTGAGGATAACAAGCGAGTGATCGGTAAACATTCACAGGAGCTCGCGGAGTGTTCTAATCGCCAACTCTGGCGGGCTTTCTGGGGAGTGGCTTCTCCGAAATCCTTGGGTTTGCGGGCTCAAGTGCACACGAGGGCAAAGTCGCCCGCGAATCTCTTCGCGGGCGCGGCCGCACATGGTATTCGTGGGAAGATGAGCACAGCTGGTGCAACTACGAGCACTACCGCCCAGGCGGCATCCCGGCCTTCGTCCTTCAAAATCGGACACGGCATTGTTAACTCAACAGGCTCCGCCAGCCTTCCGCAAATTCTCGCCCGCGTCCTTTTGTACGCGCTTCCCGCCGTTCTCTTCCTGCGCAAATTTGGAATTTTCGACCACGACATCTGGTGGCACCTTGCCACTGGCCGCTGGATCCTCCAGAATCACGCACTCCCCCACACCGATCCGTTCTCCGTCTATGGCATGGATAAACCATGGTTCGTTTACAGCTGGGTCTTCGATCTGGTAATGCAAGGCCTGAATCTGAAGTTCGGTTTTGTCGGCATCATCTTCTTCGAAATCGCGGCGCGCGTGGCCATCATGGTCGCCCTATTCTGCTTGCTTCAGTTCTTGCAAACTCGCTTCTGGATCGCGGTGGCGCTCGCCGCACTCGCTTTCTATGCCATGAGCGTAGTTCTTGCTCCACGCCCCGCGATCCTCACGATCCTTTTCAGCATTTTGGAGCTCCACCTTCTGCTGGCCGCACAGCGCAGCGGACAGGCCGGAAAACTCTGGCTGCTGCCGCCGATGCTGCTGCTCTGGGCCAACTGGCACATCCAGTTCGTCTACGGATTGTTGATCCTGGGCGTGTTTGCCCTGGACTCGGCGGGGCAATCGGTATGGCACGTCGAGCTCGGCTCAAAGAATCTTGGCTTCCGCAAGCTTTCCGCCATCTTTGTCGCAAGCCTGCTAGCGACGCTGGTGAATCCCTACGGTCCGAAAGTTTATGAAACGGTTTATCAATACATGCACCAGCCCAAGGTGTTCAGCCTGGTGATTGAGCTCCGCGCCATGGATTTTCGCCAGGCGCCGCATTTTGTCGCGCTATTCCTCATGCTGGCTGCAGCGATGGCCGTCGGTTGGCGGAGACAGCGACGTTTGCTTTGGCCCGCCTTGCTGTTTCTGGCCGCCCTTCTCGCGTTCCGCTCTGTCAAGGAAATCTGGTTTTTGTCGGTAGTCTCGACCTGCGCGCTGTCGGACGGCTGGATGGAAGGCCTCGCATCCAAACCGTCAAAATTGGCGTTGCGTGAGCGACTACTGGTTGCCGTCGCCGTTGTGGCACTGATCGCCACCGCTTACCGCCACTACGACGTCTCCAACGACTGGGTGGAAATTCAGGTCAGTGGAAAATTTCCCGAAGCTGCCGTGCGTTACATCGAGAAAAATCATCTCGCCGGCCCGATGTACAACGACTTCAACGACGGTGGCTTCGTCATCTGGCGGTTGCCATGGCTGCGCGTCGCCATGGACGGCCGCACGAACGTTCACGGCGACAAACGCGTCGGACATTCCGCCGACGTCTGGAACGGCAACCCTGTCTGGGAAAGCGATCCCGAACTGTTGCGCGCCAACGTCGTGCTCGCTCCTCGCAACGCGGCCTTGACGAGCCTCTTGCGCCTCGACCCGCGCTTCCGCGTCGTGTTTCAAGATGCGCAAGCGGTCGTCTTCCAACCGCGTTAAGCGGCGGAACTTCCCGGATCAATTTCCGCTGGAGGGATTGGCCGGTGTGCGCCGCAACTCCAGTGCCACTTGCGGCGTACCTTCGCAGGGAACATTCGTAATGAAACGCAGAGTGCCGGACGCATCTTCAAACGCCAACCCGCTCTGCTGCGATCCCCCGCGATATTGTCCCCAGGCGCGTGGCACATAGGAAACGCACGCCGGCTGGTCGAAGCCAGACTGCGGCTTGGCATTAAGCTGTCTGCCGCGTTCCCCCGCAAACCCTAAAAGAATCAGCAACGCCGCAACCGCGATCCGCAGCACCGTATTTTTCATGACTGTTTTCCTTTTCAAAGCTTCCCGTGTCCGCCCGCACGCGCTAATTCTGTTACATTACCCTTGCAGCTGCATCGAAAAAGTCGGTTCCTGCCCGCAAAGAAAGGTTTTTTATGCAAACGGCATCCATAAAGTGGATTGGCGAACAGAAATTCCTGGGCACAGGTCCCTCTGGCCACGCAGTGCCCTTCGATTCCGACCGCGATTCCAACAAAGCGCCTGGCGCTATGGAAATGGTGTTAATGGCGCTCGGCGCCTGCACTGCCACGGACATGGTTCTTATCCTCGAGAAAAAACGCCAGAATCTGCAGTCTTTGGAAGTGCTTTGCTCCGGCGAACGTGCTCCCGAGCCGCCGACTGTTTGGAGGAAACTCGATGTCCTGTTCCGTATCCGAGGCGCGGTAGAAGAATCGGCCGTGCAGCATGCCATGGCGCTAACCGAAGAAAAATACTGCTCCGTAGCAGCCATGCTCAAGAAAACCGCAGCTTTCACCTGGCGCTATGAACTCCTTCCGTCGGGAGGAGAATAGGCCCGCGGCGCTTGTTTCCGGGAAAGGGCATCGCATACAATCGAATTTCTTTGCTGGGTGCAAGAATCCTCAAGGAGAATCATGTCTCGTCGCCTCGCCGCAAAAATTACGGGTGTAGCCGGGTACGTTCCGCCGCGCATCCTCACCAACGCCGATCTTGAAAAAATGGTGGATACTACCAACGAGTGGATTATGGAACGCGTCGGCATCCGCGAGCGCCATCTGGCCGACAAGGGCGTGGCCGCCAGCGACTTGGCCGTAAAGGCGGTGAAGAAGCTTCAGGCAAAACACCCGTTTGATCTGCAATCGGTGGATTTGATCGTCGTCGGCACGGTCACTCCGGACATGATGTATCCCTCCACCGCCTGCCTGGTTCAGGACAAGCTCGGCATTAAGGACACCTGGGGCTTCGACGTCTCCGCCGGTTGCTCAGGATTTCTTTACTCACTGAACGTCGGCACCAAGTTCATCGAGTCCGGCCAATACAAGAAAGTTCTGGTGATCGGCTCAGACGTGAACTCTTCGATGACCGACTTCACCGATCGTGCGGTGTGCATCATCTTTGGCGATGGCGCAGGTGCTGCGCTGCTTGAACCCGCCGAAGAAGGCGAGCAAGGTATCATCGATCACGTCGCGCAAATCGAAGGCATGGGTGGACAGTTTCTCTACATGCCCGGAGGCGGGAGCTTGCATCCGACCTCGCATGAGACCGTGGACAAGAAGATGCACTACATCCACCAGGACGGCAAAAACGTCTTCAAGTACGCAGTGAAGAAAATGTCAGAGATGACCGAGCGGGTCCTTGAAAAAAACGGGCTCGCCGGCAAGGACTTGGACTGTTTCATCGCCCACCAGGCCAATCGCCGCATCATCACCGCGACCGCCGAACGCCTCGGCATGCCCCTCGAAAAAGTGATTATCAATATAGATCGCTTCGGGAATACCACTGCCGGCACGATTCCTTTGGCGATGGAGACCGCGCTCGAAGACAAGAAACTGAAGAAGGGTGACCTCGTGCTGATCGCGGCCGTCGGAGCTGGCTTCACTTCGGGCGCAACACTGGTGCGTTGGGCGTACTAGCGGGCACCGGCGTCAAACGAAAATCAAGAAAGGGCCGAATAGCTGGCCCTTCCGATTTTCTCCACCAAGAAGCACTCGCCACTCGATCAGCTCGGAATCACCAACTGCTGCCCGACCTTGATGGCGTTCGGATCGTTCAGTTTGTCCCGGTTGGCTTCATATATTTTCATGTACTCGCTCGCATTGCCGTAAAACTGCTTGGCAATTTTCGAGAGCGAATCGCCCGCGGCCACGGTGTAGGTTTGTGGTTTGGGCGCTAGCGATGGGTCAACCGTCAAATTAAGCGTCAGGTCGCTGAAGCTCGGGTCCACCAGCTTCACCTGGTCCCAGATGCGGTTCTTGATCGCTTCGCTGCCGCAGGCTCCCTCGACATAAAGTTTGTTGTCCTGGATGTGCACGTGGTTGAGACGCACTCCGAGCTGGTTGATCTGATTCAACACCGATCCATACTTCAGCTTAAGCTGTTCTAGGTCTGCCATGGGGTCTTCCTCGTTTCGGTAGGTATGAGCGGAGCACAAGCATACCATCGGACCTTCTGGATGTTGATGACAAAGGTGTGACGAAGCCGTTGCGCCGTCAGGTCCCCGTACGTTCGAGCCGTGGCGTCCAGGCCAGTAGCAGAAAAATGCCGGCGGCATAAAAAACGGCGCAGACGTTCCATGGCGCGCCTGTAAAGCGAAGTGCGAGCCCAAACAGCACGGTCGTCTCGCATAGCATCAGAGACAGCATCACGCCCGCTCTCCATCGCCGGAGAGCTGCCAGATCCTGCGGATTCGCACGAAGCGCTTCTGCCGAAGGTTGCACCAGCCGTGCCCGAAGCAGGGCAGCGCCCGCAAGGCCCGAGAAGGCCACCGCGCCCATCGCCAGAATCACAACCAGAGGATGCGTCGTTGTCATCGGCCTGCTCAGGGCCAGCGGCAACGCCAGGTACACTGCTGCGGCAAATAACAAAGCAAAATGGACCAAGCGCATGGCGCGAAGAGTCTTTTCTGCAGTCGTCATGGTTGGCTGATACTTTTCTGAAACGTGGACGCTGACGGTATTTTTGTCGAATCAACGCAGGCTGGCAAGAAGCAAGATTTTGAGGGGTGGAAGAAGCGAACCGGTTACATGGAGCGGATGGAGGCGGCCTGAATGAGGTTCGCCTGCAGGCGGCGTTCAATCTGCACTGCTGCAAATCGCGCGCACAACAGGCGTTCTTTCTCGCCCCAGCCGGCGATCACGGGCGAGATGCCGCCCATAAGCGACTCCACCTCGCGGACCATCGCGTAGTAAGCGCGCACAAAACCAATTCCACTCTTGCCTTCTTTGAGTTCCGGTGTAAGTTGGTGCAGGCTGGCAAGCTTCTCGAAGTCGTTTCCGCACATCGTCATTTCGTCCACCCTTGCCGCCTCGAGCACGCGGCTCGAAATCGGCAGGCTGGCCACGCCAGTGAACACCGCGCGCCAGTAGTACAGCGCGAACTGGCTCATGGCCACGAAGGCGATTGCTAGCAGCATGGCGGAGAACATCCCTCAGCCTCCGCGAGCAGTATGCCGGCCAGGGTGGAATCCCCCAATAGCTCAGGGGTACTACCGAGGTAGCCCTGCCAGGCAGCCACTCGATGAACAACCCAGGGTGTATGAAATTTAGTTTGTTACAGTTACAGGGAGACCAGATGAACAAAAGACGCACCCGATTTTGGATCGTTGCCGTGGCCCTAGCTTTGATCGCAGGCGTCGTGGGCGCTCGGCAAGCCAGGGAAGCCCAACAGGAGGAGGCCATCATTTCCGTGTTGAAGTCTCAGCAGGCCCAATGGAATCAAGGCGATGTCGGCGCCTTCATGAACGGCTATTGGAATTCCTCGGACCTGACCTTCGCGGGAACCAGCGGCTTCACACGCGGCTGGGAGCCTGTCCGCCAGCGCTACGAAAAAACCTATGCCGGCAAGGCGGCCATGGGCACCCTCGCGTTTTCCGAATTGGAAGTGCGCCCGCTAGGATCCGACGCCGCTCTGGTCCTCGGCAAGTGGCACCTCGAACGTCAGGCCGGGGACATCGGAGGAATTTTTACCCTCGTTTTCAGGAGATTTCCGGAAGGCTGGCGCATCATCCACGACCACACTACGCAAAGCCCGCCGGAAACAAAGTAGTCAGCTACTAGCTTTTTCGCTGAGTCACCCTGATTGTCATTTCGAGCGAAGTAGACTTGGCAACTCATCCCAGTGCATTTTCAACCGCCGCTGTTCCGGTCGAGAACATGGAATTATTCGCCGCGGCGTTCTTGGTCATCAAAAGGTGAACCACATTGATGTAGCGCTCGCGGAACGCGCCTTCGCACCACGCCATGTAGAAATCCCACATCCTCTCGAACGATTCCGGGAAGCCAAGTCCCTGTACGCCTGCCAGTTTCTGAAAGAACCGCTCGCGCCAGATCTCGAGTGTTCGCGCGTAGTGCTGCCCAAAGCTTTCCAATTGCGTCAGGCTGAGTTGCGTGACGCGCGCCAACGATTTCTGAATCTCCCCCAAAAACGCCAGCTCGCTACCCGGAAATATGTAAGTCTGAATCCAGTCCACGCGGCGCCGGTAGGCCCTCAGTTCCTGTTCCGGCATGGTGATCGTCTGCATCAGCAGCGAGCCATCCGGCTTAAGCAGCCGGTCGCATGCTCCGAAAAATTCATCGTAGCGGTCAAGTCCCACTGCTTCAAACATCTCGATACAAACAATCTTGTCGAATTTCCCTTCCATCTGCCGGTAATCCTGCAGTAGCAAGCGTACGCTGTCCGGCCCGACATCCGCATGCTCGAGCCGCTCGGTGGCGAATGCAAATTGCGCGGGACTAATGGTGACGCCCGTAACGTGCGCGCCATATTGGCGCGCGGCGTAAATGGCAAACGCACCCCAACCACAACCGATTTCCAGAATGCGATCACCGGGCTCGATCCGGAGCTTTCGGCAGATCAAGTCCAGCTTGTTGCGCTGCGCATCCTCCAACGAATCGCTGCCTGTCCGGAAGTACGCCGAGGAGTAAAGCATCTCGCGATCCAGAAACAAGCGATAAAAGTCATTCCCAACGTCATAGTGCGCTTGAATATTCCGGCGGCTGCCTTTCAGCGAATTGCTTTTTAAGCGGTGCCGCAGCCGAAACGCAAACGAACGAAGTGCGAAAAACATCCGGTTGTCGGTGTCGAAATGCCGCAGATTGCGCGTCACCAGACGTACCAGCGCCACCAAATCCGGCGAACTCCAGTCGCCGTCCATGTATGCTTCTCCGATTCCGACGTCGGCGCCGGTCAGTGCCCGCACAAAAAACCGCTCATCGTGCACTACCGCTAGCGCCCGCAGCACGGAAGACGGATCCCCGAACGTGTACGTTTTGTCCGGGCAGGCCAGTTCCAGAAACCCACCCTCGATCCCTTCAAGAGAACTCAGAAAGACTTTTTTCGCGCGTCTTTCGAGCCAGCGTTTCATGGCACGAGTTCTCCTTTCGAAGCGATTCCCGCAGCCTGACGCGTGAGTTTCGCCGGATGCACGCCCTGGCGTTCCGCATCATCCCGCAGAGGTCCACCGAGCAGCTTTTGCGGCTGACCAAAATGGTCGTGCCCGTCGTAGGTGATCCAGTTCCACTTGTTATACGAGCAGTGCGGAGGGATGAGCAGCAGTTCCGGCAACCGGTCCATGTCCAGAAACGCGATGACGACCTGGTATGCAAACTGGCGCTCAAGGGGAGGAAAGCGCCGCTGCGCGAATTTACCGCGATACAGAGAGGATTCCATCGGGCTAGACCTTCACCCTAAGAGTCTGGGCCACCCTTAAGGCGGAGTTTACTCCATCTTCATGGAATCCGTATATCCAGCAAGCCCTGGAGAGCGTGTTCGGTACTGCCCGCTGATTCCGCCGAACGTCTCTGTGCGGCAGCCGCCTACTGTATGCCTAAAACGCGGGATGCCTCGAGAATTACGGGAAGTGCCCTAGAGAATTTCAAGGATTTCTTCGTACCGCTTGAACGGCGGAATCAAATACGTCCCGGCCAACTCCGTTCTTGCCCACGCCAGCATTTCTCGTGCGACCTCGAATCCGCGATCGCGAGCGGACGCCCCGGCCGCCTCCAGGGATTTCAGCAGCGGCTCGGGAATCAGAATGCCGGGCACTTCATTGTTAAGCCGCACCGCCTGCTTATAACTGTTCAACGGCCAGATGCCGATCAATACGGGAATTGCTGGTTTCCCGCCGAGTTTTTTCAAAAACGCGTGCCAGTGCTGCGGATCAAACAGAGGTTGCGTCATGGCGAAGTGTGCCCCCGCCTCCACCTTGGCGTGAAAGCGTTCGATCTCAGCATCCAGATCATCCGCCACCGGATTCAACGCCACGCCAATCGTGAAGTTCGTCTGCCCTCCCAACGTCTTCCCAGCCCAGTCTGTGCCTTGATTCAAGCGGTGTAGAATTTTTACCAATCCGACCGAATCGACCTCGTACACTCCGCTGGTCTCCGGGTAGTCACCCACTGACGGCGGATCACCGGTAATCGCGAGCACATTGCGCACACCGCCGACGGTCCACGCTCCAAGCAGCGCCGCCTGCAGTCCGATAATGTTCTGGTCCCGCGTTGTCAGATGTGGAATCGTCTCCACACCGCGGCACTCCAGCGCTCCGGCAACCACCAACGCGTCCATCCCGACCCGCGCCATCGCTCCGCTGTTGATGTCAATGCAATCCACCTTCTTCGAAGCCATCACGCGATCGACCTGCTCATAGACGCGTTCAAGAGCAATG
>Ga0306921_10005047_pt1 | contig 13653 bp, 16 predicted proteins | sample sta12Cox44000080_FD_203760 | JGI IMG/M metagenome (GOLD analysis project Ga0306921, IMG submission 203760) | Lab enrichment of tropical soil microbial communities from Luquillo Experimental Forest, Puerto Rico - statoxic.12C.oxic.44.000.080 (v2)... | ecosystem: Environmental > Terrestrial >... | reverse complement strand
GCCGCGACGAAGGGCGCGGCGTAACCCGCATCGTCGAGGAGCTCGAGCGTTCGGCTCCACAGCACCAGCGCCTTGGACTTGTCCGTACGCGCCGCCGACTTGTCGACGATGCGGACCGGCACGCCGTGACGCGCCAGCTCGTTGGCGAGCGTCAGTCCCACCGGCCCCGCGCCGGCGATCAGAACCTTCGGATTGGCAGCCATCGACTACTCCTACCCCCCGGTAACGATGTCGGCTGAGAGTAGCGGGCGGCAGCGATCTGTCTAGCGCAAGGCGCGGAACATCGTAGGATTGCGGCAGCACAGCGCAGCCATCGTCAAAGGAACCGCATGCCCCTGCCCCTCGAAGGAGTCCGCGTCATCGAAGTCGGCCAGGCACTCGCAGGCCCGCTGGCCGGGGTGCTGCTCGCCGACATGGGCGCCGACGTGATCAAGATCGAGAAGCCCGACGGCGGCGACGATGCGCGCATGTGGGGGCCGCCCTACGGCCCCGACGGCGAGACCTCGCTCTACTTCTACAGCCAGAACCGCAACAAGCGCTCGGTCACGCTCGACCTCAAGGACGCCGCCGACGTGGGCAAGCTGCACCTGCTTTGCGACACCGCCGACATCCTGATCCAGAACCTGCGGCCCGGCGTGGTCGACGAGATCGGCATCGGTCCCGAGGCGATGCTTCTACGCCATCCGCGCCTCATCTATTGCTCGATCTGGGCGTTCGGCTACCAGGGGCCGCCCAAGATGAAGCCGGGCTTCGATCCGCTGCTGCAGGCCTATGGCGGCATGATGAGCGTCACCGGTCGGCCGGAGGACCCGCCGACCTTTTGCGGCGCCTCGATCAACGACAAGGCGACCGGCATGTTTTGCGCGCTGGGCGCTCTCGCCGCCCTTCGCATGCGCGACAAGACCGGCAAAGGCTGCCTGGTCGACACCTCGCTGTTCGACTCGGCGGTGCACTGGGTCGAGGGCGGGCTCAATTCCTACCTCGCGAACGGCAACGTCCCGCAGCGCCACGGCACCGGCGGTAACGTGATCGTGCCCTACCAGCTGTTCGACACCGCCGACCTGCCGCTTTGCCTGGCGCCCGGCAACGACCGGCTATGGGCGCGCTGCGCCCAGGTGCTGGGCCATCCCGAATGGGGCACCGACCCACGCTTCGCCAAGACCGCCCAACGGGTCGCCAACAAGGACGCGCTCCTGCCCATGATCGCCGCCGTGATGCGCACCCGGCCGCGCGCCGAATGGCTGGCGGCGTTCGATAAAGCGGGCGTGCCGTGCAGCCCGGTGAACGACATCGCCGAGCTCGCTGCCACCGACCAGCTCGCCGCCGTCGACCTGGTGCGCCGGCTGCCGGCCCGGCCGGGCGAAGCCGGCGGACCGGAGGTGGTCGGCCTGCCGATCTGCTTCGACCGCCAGCGGCCGCATTCGCCGCGCTCCGCCCCGAAGCTGGGCGAACACACCGACGAGGTTCTTGGCCGATCCTGATCTAGAAGCGCGGACGCCTCGAGTCCTGGTTCCAGTTCGGATCGCTGCTCGGCGACATCGGCGGGTCCTGCGCCAGGAGGCCCTTGCCGGGAATGAAGTTGACCTCGAGCCGGATGCCGTCGGGATCCTCGAAGACGATGTAATAGTAACCGGGTGCGAACGGGCCATCGAGCGGGCCGCGATCGACGTGCGCGCCCATGGCCGTGAGCTTGGCCGCCACCTTGTCGACATCCTCGCGGCTGCGCGCGCGGATGCAGAGGTGATGGAGGCCGATGCGGTTCTGCGCGAAGCGCTGGCCTGAGTGCTCGTCGGCGCAGCGCTGGATGCCGATCGCGGTGCGGCCGCCCACGTGATAGAGGAAGTTGTTGCCGTCAAACACCTTCTTCATGCCGAGAAACGGCAGGAGCTCGGCGTAGAAGGCCCGCGCCTTGTCCCAGTCGCTCACTGTCAGGATGACGTGGGCGAGGCCGTTCACTTCGATCATCGCAAGATCCTCCCGCTGCATCAGCGCGAGGATAGGCCCGCCCTGCCCCGCGCCGCCAAGCGAGATATCGTCATGCCATCATAGAGAGGCCGAGGTCAGCTCTCGAAGATGAGGCAGGTCGTGGTGCCGTGGACAAGCACGCGGCCTTGGCGATCGGTGATCCGGCCTTCGGCGATGCCGACGCGGCGACCGCAATTGATCACCCAGCCTTCGGCCCTGATCTCGCCGGTCTGAGTAGTGATGGGGCGCACGAACGATATCTTGAACTCGAGCGTGGTCGAGTTGATGCCCTTGGGCAGAGTCGAACGGACGGCAAGCCCCATGCAGCTGTCGAGCAAAGTGGCAGCGAGACCGCCATGCACGGTGCCCGCCGGATTGAGGTGAGTGTCTCGCGGCTCGGCGGTGATCACGACGCGGCCGTCTTCGGCTTCGATGATGTCGTAACCCAACGTCTGGGCGATGGTGTTGAGCGGCAGCGTTCCGTTCGCCAGGCCCTGCACGAATTCCAAACCGGTCATCGCGTTCTGCTGCTCGGCGCTCACCGTGCCGTAGGTCTTGTTGGTCATGACTTATTGGTGACCGAACGCCCGTTGAGTCGTCTGGCGATTTTCGGACGTCACCTTGGCGAAGCCGGCCAGAATGCGGCGCCGGTTGGCCAACCTGCGATCACCGTACCGACGACGCCTGCAACCCGCCGCTGTAGTGGGTCGTTCGAACGGGGTCAGGAAAGGAGAAGTTGTCATGCCCCTGTTCTTCATCTTCGCTATTGCTGCCGGTGCCCTCACGGTGGGGGCCGTCACCGCCGACGTCACGTCAGATACGCGGGCTGCGCGCCACCAGGCTCTGACGGTGAACTTCGATCCGACGCCGTACGCCACGGCGGCGGATTGTCAGGCCGCCGCGTCCCAGGCCGGTGCCCCGGCCTCGGCCTGTAACGGCAAGATCTAGAGACAATGCCCCCGCATCGCTTCGGCGGTGCGGGGGTTCTCATGCCTGCGGTGTCACCGCCGCCGCGTCGTGCATGTAAAGCCAGCCGATATTGGCGATCGAACGGTCGCCTGACTGAGCCATCACGGCGTCGCGCTTCTGCTGCTCGGGCCCGTCGTGCAGATGGAAGCGCACGCGGTTGGCCGCACTCGCCTCCTGCAGGCGGGTGGCGCGCGGCTTGCGCAGCGCCTCGTAGCGGGCGAGAGCGCCGGGCACGTCGTCGGGCATCGCCTTCAGCACCGACGCCAGCGTCGCCCCATCCTCGATCGACTGCGCCGCGCCCTGCGCCATGAACGGCAGCATGGGATGGCAGGCGTCGCCCAGCAGCGTGACGCGCCCGTCGCTCCACTGGGGCAACGGCAGGCGATCATGCAGCGCCCACACGAAGGTCTCCGGAAACGACGAGATCAGGGCGCGCACCGTCGGATGCCAGCCCTCGTAGCGCGCCAGGGCGTCGGCGACCTTGCCCGGCGTGGTCCATCCCTCTTCCGTCCACGCGCCGTGCTCGACGACGCAGACCACGTTCATGAACTTTCCCGCGCCGACCCAATAATGCACGACATGGCCGTCCGGCCCCATCCAGTTGTGCGAGGCCACTTCGATATTGAGATGCCGCACGCGCTCGGCCGGCACCAGGCCGCGCCAGGCGATGCAGCCGGTGAAGCGCGGCTTCTCGGGTCCGAACAGGAGATGGCGCACGCGGCTATGAATGCCGTCGGCGCCGACCACCAGGTCGGCTTCGGCTGAGCCGCCGTTGTCGAAGCGCGCGACCACGCGCTCGCCCTTCGGCTCCAGCCCGACCAACCGGTGGCCGACGTGGAGCCGTTCGGCCGGCACAGGCGCGCCCAAAAGCTCAGCGAGGTCGCCACGATGGAAGTGATAGTACGGCGCGCCGAACGTGGTCTCGACCTCAGCGCCGACCGGGGCGCGCTGCAAGGTGCGGCCATCCTGCCAGCGCCGCTGATGCACGGCCTGAGGCCGCACGCCAGCGTGGTCGAGCGCGGGCTTGAGGCCGAGACGGATCAGCAGCCGGGACGCGTTGGGACTGATCTGGATGCCGGCACCGATCTCGCCGATGCGCGGCGATTGCTCATAGACGTGGACGTCAAAGCCGGCCTGCAAGAGATGCAATGCGGCCGACAGCCCGCCGATGCCACCGCCGATCACTGCGACCTTCATTGCAGCACCCTACTCCACACCGACCTTCCATCGCGGCACTCGTTGCCACGCCAGGCGACATGGGTGTCGGGTCGCACCAGGACAAGCTTTGCCTCATAGATCGGCGCCACGGCGGGATCATCGACGATCACGGTCGTAAGCGGTACAGGCGCGGCATCGATCAGCGGTGACGGATCGGCATCGCCGAAGCGCAGCAGCGTGAACCACGGCCCGAGCTTGTCGTAGAGCGCGCTGCCGTCGGCGAGGAACATGCTCGGCAGGCGGGCGCCGGGCGCCGTCGTCGGCTGGTAGACGACGGGATCGCCGTCGACGCCGTCATAGCGGTAACCGAACTCGAGGCCCCAGCTTTCGTTCTCGGCATTGCCGAGCTGGGCGATGGCGCGGCCGAGCGCGTCGGGATCGGCGATGGACTGGTAGAGCTCGGCGATCTTGAGCCGCACGCCGGTATGCCGCTCCGAGCCCAGCCGGTTGCGCAGGCCCACCGGCCGGCGCTCGCGGTCGTAGCTCGCGAGCAGGGCTGGGCCCGCCCAGCCCTTGAGCGTCGCGGCGAGCTTCCAGCCGAGATCGACGGCATCGCCGATGCCGGTATTCATGCCGTAGCCGCCGGTCGGGATGTACTGGTGCGCCGCGTCGCCGGCGATGAAGATGCGGCCGCCGCCGTAGCTGTTGGCCAGCAGCAGGTTGGTGAACCAGGGATTGGCGACCAGGATCTCGCGTGCAAAGCCGCGGCCCGCCCAGGCATCGAGCATGGCGTCGGGATCGGGTTCGCCATCGGCCGGCATGCGCGTCTGCAAGGTCCAGGTATCCCTGTCGTCCTGCGCGATCAGCGTGCCCTTGTCGGTCTGGTAGTGCCAGGCGACGCCGAAGGCCTGCAGGACGTCGCACGCGTGGGACCTGAAATGAATCATGTAGCGATGGGCGACCGCCGCCTTGCCATCGAGCCCGATGCCCAGCTTGTCGCGCACGATGCTCGAACCGCCGTCACAGCCGGCAAGGAAATCGCAGCGCACCTGCTCGGTTTGGTCGGTCTCGGTGACGCGCAGGGTACAGGTGACGCCCTCGCCGTCCGGTACGAAGTCCTCGAAGGCCACGCCCCAGCGCGCCTCGACCAGCGGATCGTCGATGATGGCGTCGCGCAGCACCGGCTCGATCATCACCTGGCTCACGCGCATGGCGGGTTCGCGCGCCTTCGTGCCGTCATTCCGGGCGCGGATTTCGGCGCGCTTCTCGACGACGCTGGGATAGCGGAAGCGGTGCAGCTCGCGCCCGGTCAATGAGGTGATCCACGAGACGTCGAAATTGTTCTCCTCCGGCACGGCAACGGAGCGCAGCCTGCCGACGAGGCCGAGCCGGCGGAACAGCTCCATCGAACGGCCATTGGTGATGTCCATCTTGGGATGGCGCGTTGTCGCGGCATTGCGCTCGACCAGCAGGCAGCGCACCCCGAACAGGCTGAGCGTGCGCGCAAGCGTCATGCCGACCGGCCCGCCCCCGGCGATCAGGACGGGCACGTGCTTCATGTCCGAGGGCTTCACGGCCACAGGGCTGCGACGCAGGCTCCGATCCACAGCAGCACGACGATGCCCATCGGCCAGTCGGTCAGGATGACATCGGTCGGCGATTCGCCGCCGTCGCGCGCCTCGACCAGGTACCAGTAGCGATAGAGGCCGAACAGCACCAAGGGGATGGTGATGGCGAGCCTGGAGTTGGTCGAGATCACGAACAGGCTGTAGAACACCAGCGCGCCGGTGGCGGACATCTCGGCATAGCGGTCGACCAGCGCGACCGAATAGTTCTGCAGCACCTCACGCGAGGCGGTGCCGGTGCTGCCGAGCTCCTGCCGCCGCTTGATCGCCGCGAGATAGAGCGCCAGGCAGAGCGTGGTGATGGCCATCCACATCGACAGCGGCACGCCGATCGCCTCGGCGCCGGCATAGACGCGCAGCACGAAGCCGGAGGCGACGGTGAAGATGTCAACGACCGGCTGCTCCTTCAGCCAGTACGAATAGGCCAGATTGAGCAGCACATAGCCCGTGATCGGCAGCATGGCGGCGGGCGACCACAGCCAGCCGGCCATCAGCACGCAGTAGAGAATGGCCAGCAGGATCAGCGCTGCCCGCGGCGTCACGGTGCCGGCGGCCAGCGGCCGGCGGCTCTTTTTCACCGGATGGCGGCGGTCGCGCTCGATGTCGCGCAGATCGTTGACAATGTAGCTCGCCGAGGAGGCGACGCAGAACAAAGCGAAGGCCAACAGCGCATTCTTGATCGAGTTGGTATCGAGATAGGCGCGCGCAAAGACCAGGGGAGCCAGGACGAAGGTATTCTTGATCCACTGCCGCGGCCGCACGAGCCTCAGCAGCTCATATGCCGATGTCGAAGGAATAGACTCCGCTCCCGTCACCACGAATTCGGCTATACTATGAGATCGAAACCGCAGCCATAGTCCACATGAGGCCGGTATCGTCCTGGGGCCGCCTCAGCGCCGATCCGCACAACGTCATAGAACTGACAGATCGCGACCGCGTCGCGGCTGAATTGACGCGCGCGACCGCTGCAGGCATCGCCCACGGCCTGGGCAAGAGCTACGGCGATGCCAGCCTCAATCCCCAGGGCATCCTGTGGAGCACGCGCGGCCTTGACCGGCTGATCGCCTTCGACGGCGCTTCAGGGCGACTAACCTGCGAGGCGGGGGTCGTGCTGCGCGACATCCAGCGCCTGATGATCCCGCGCGGCTGGAGCCTGCCGGTCGTCCCGGGCACCCAGCTCGTGACCGTCGGTGGCGCCATCGCCAACGACGTGCACGGCAAGAACCACCACTTTGTGGGTACTTTCGGCGAGCATGTCCGGCGATTGCGTTTGGTGCGCAGCGATGGCGAGACGATCGAGTGCGGGCCGGATCTCAAGCCCGACCTATTTGCAGCGACCGTCGGAGGCCTCGGCCTGACCGGGCTGATCGTCGAAGCCGAGCTGCAGCTCCGCCCGAGTTCGGGCCCCTGGCTCGAGGCCGAGACACTGGCCTTCGCTAGTCTCGAGGACTTTTTCGCCCTGTCTGACGAGTCGGAGGCCGCCTGGGAGCACACCGTGTCCTGGATCGACTGCACGTCAGGCAAAGCCGTGCGCGGCCTGTTCATGCGCGGGCGCCCGACACCCGCCACCGGCAGCAACTGGCGGGAACGACGGCGGCGCCTGCCGATGACGCCGCCGGTTTCCCTGGTCAACGGCCTGTCTCTGAAGCCGTTCAATGCGCTCTACTACACCGTCAATCGCCGCCGCACCGGATCGCGCATCGTGCATTACGAGCCGTTCCTATATCCGCTCGATTCGATCCTCGACTGGAATCGCCTGTACGGTCCGTCGGGTTTCTTCCAGTACCAGAGCGTGGTACCGCGCGCGGCCGGGCGCGAGGCGACGCGCGACATGCTCGGTGCCATCCAACGCTCCGGCCAAGGCTCGTTCCTCGCCGTCCTGAAGACGTTCGGCTCGCGTGCGCCGGCGGGCCTGCTGAGCTTCCCGCAGCCCGGGATCACGCTGGCACTCGATTTCCGCAACAGCCGCGCCCTGCTGGAACTGTTCGCCCGGCTCGACGAGATCGTTCGCGCCGCGGGCGGACGACTTTATCCTGCCAAGGATGCGCGCATGCCCCGCGCGCTGTACGAGGCCACCTATCCCAACCTGGCGGCGTTCGCCAAGCACCGCGACCCCGGCATGAGCTCGGCCATGTCGCGCCGCCTGATGGGAACTTGAAAGGAAGACGAATGAAGATCGCTCGGAAGATAGTCGTCATCGGAGCGACCTCGGGCATCGCCGAGCACTGCTGCCGCCTGTGGGCCGTCGAGCAACCTGTCGAATTCGTCCTGGTGGCGCGCGACAAGGCCAAGCTCGACAAGATCGCAGCCGACCTCAAGGTGCGCAGCCCGGACTCGACGATCACCACCGTGCTGGGCGATTTCCTCGACCGGGCCTTCATCCGGAGCGTGGTCGACAATGCCGTCGCGGCGGGGCCGGTCGACATCGCGCTGATCGCCCATGGCTGGATGCCGGACAACCAGGTCGGCCTCGATCTTGCGACCTGCGAGCAGATCCTGGACATCAATGCCGTCTCGCCGGTGTTGTTCGCCGAGGCCTTCGCTGCGCATTTCACCACAGCCGGCCGCGGTACCATCGCCATCATCGGCTCGGTCGCGGGCGACGTGACGCGCCGGGCCAACTATCTCTACGGCGCCTCCAAAGCCCTGCTGACGCGCTACGCTCAGGGTTTGGACCACCGCCTGCTTGGCACCGGAGTTAAGGTCGTGCTGATCAAGCCCGGCCCGACTGACACGCCGATGACCTCGCACATGAAGGCCGCGGGCAAGCGCATGGCGCCGGTCGAGGATGTCGCCCACGCGACGGTCGAGGGCATCAGGCGCGGCAAGTTCGTCGTCTACACGCCACGGATATGGCAGCTGATTATGCTGATCGTGCGCCACATTCCGCGCCCCATCTTCAACCGCCTGCCGCTCTGATCTAGGCGCGCTTCGCCGCCGCTTCTTTCTCGGCCATCTTCTGCTTCAGCTGCTCGGGTGTCAGCCGGACGATGTGCTCGTTCTGGTGGCTGTAGATGTCGTACTTCTGGACGTCGAGGTCCTCGAGCACGATCTCGCGCGCCAGCACCTTGCGCTTCCAGTCGGCATGCTCGGACTCGGCGGCATGGAACTCGGGCATCACCTCCTTGGCGAAGAGCTCGAGCGACTCGCAGATGTCCTCGTGGCTGGTCTTGCCCGCCTGGTTGAGCAGGATCGCCTGGTCGACGCGGCTCGCCTGGAACTGGCGCAGCTTCCGGCGGATCGTTTCGGGTGAACCGATCAGACCCGACTCCAGCGCCTTCTTCTCCTCCGGACCGCCCTTCCAGCTCTGGTACTCCTTCCAGAGATCCTACGTGCCCGGCGCATCGACGCCTTTTCTCCCGTAGTAGGAGAGAGCAAAAATGAAAAACGTCCAGCCGGCGGCCTTGGCCTCGGCCTCCGCGTCGGTGGCGGCGCACATGAAGCCGGACACCATGGCGACGTTCGGGTTGCTCGGATAGTCGGTGAGTTTGGCCGGGTTGTTCAGCATGTTGTTGTAGTACTTGTGCACCCAGGCGCGCGCCGCCTCGGGCGTCACGAAGGTGAAGCCGAGCGCGCCCATGCCCCATTCGCCGGCCTTGCCGATGGTCGCGATGTTGGAGCAGGCGACCCAAAGCGGCGGATGCGGCTTCTGCAACGGCTTGGGAATGACGTTGCGCGCTTCGAAGTCGTAGTATTGGCCGTGAAACTCCCAGCTCTCGCGCGTGAACATCGGGACGATGGCCTTGACCGCCTCCTCCCAGCGCTCACGCTTGTCGCGCACACGGATCTTGAAGGGATGGAGCTCGGCCGGCCCCGCGGCTTCGCCCATGCCGAGATCGACGCGGCCTCCCGACAACAAATCAAGCGTGGCGACGCGCTCGGCGACCCGGTGCGGCTGGTTGGTGGTGAGTTGGACCACGCCATGGCCAAGACGAATACGCTTGGTGCGCTGGCTGGCGGCGCCGAGGAAGACCTCCGGCGCCGAGGAGTGCGAATACTCCTCGAGGAAATGGTGCTCGACCTCCCAAGCGTAGTCGTAGCCCAGCCGGTCGGCGAGCTCGATCTGGGTGAGCGAGTCCTGTAGGAGCTGATACTCGCTCTTGGGCCCCCACGGCCGAGGCAGCTGGTGTTCGTAGAAGATTCCGAATTTCATGGATGCGCCTTGCAGAAGGAACTGATGCGGTCGGCGATAGTCGGGATGAGCTTGGCCGGGAAATCGTGGGCCCAGCCGGGATAGCTCTGGAACTCCGCTCCCGGCACCAGGCTCGCGACGTCGCGGCCACAGGCGATCGGCAGCAGCGGATCCTCCTCGCCGTGCATGACCAGGGTCGGCACCTTGATGGTCTTCAGGAGCTCGACCCGGTCGCCGGAAACGATGACCGAGAGGTACTGGCGCGCCGCGCCCTCGGGATACCAGCGGCGGTCGACGTTCTTCTCGACGAAGGCGCGCAGCTCGGCCTCTGGCATAGGATAGGCCGGGCTGCCGATGGTTCGGCGCAACTTCATGCCTTGCTTGACCCGCTGCTCGCGTGACGGGCCTTCGGGTTGCTCGGTCAGCACGGCCAGCGCTTCCGGCTTGCCCATCGGCAGGCCGGGCCGGCCGCTCGACGAGTAGATCGACACCATCGAGCGGCAGCGCTGCGGGTACTGCGCCGCCACGATCTGCACGATCATGCCGCCCATCGAGGCGCCGACCATGTGCGCCTTCTGGATGCCGAGTGCATCGAGCAGCCCGATCGCATCGGCGGCCATGTCCTTCAGGTAATAAGGTGCCGCGACCTTCTCGCCCTTCATCACCTTCTGGAACGCCGCTGGAACGTCGGCGGTGCCCCAGGAACCGAAATCGGTCGAGAGCCCAGTGTCGCGATTGTCGAAGCGGATGACGTAGAAGCCTCGCTTGGCCAGCCCCTCGAACAGCGCGTCGGGCCAGATCGTGAGCTGCGCGCCCAGCCCCATGACCAGCAGCAACGCCGGGTCAGCTTTGTTACCCGTCGCCTCGTACTCGATCTCGATGCCGTTGGCCTTAACGCGCGCCACGTCCCCTCCGCTTGATCGCTTCGGCAAGCCAGGCCACCGCGCCAACGGCGGCGGCGAGTGTCGCCTCCTGCGAGTCATAGGCGGCCCGCGAGTAATATGCCACCGGCGTCCATTCGCCGGCATCCTCAACGTCGCGGCGAAATTCCTCGAAGCCGAAGCTGCCGTCCGGTCGGCGAAACAGGTCGACGCAGCGGTCGTGCTCGGCGTTCTCGGTGCTGTCGAACACGACCCACGATTTGTCGATGCGCCTGGACATCGTCAGTACCGCCCGCGCCGCGCCGCCCACCAATAGGCAAGCGGCTTGCGCCAGGCGCTGAGGCCGTCGAGCGACAGCGCCGGCAGCAGGATCGGCAAGGCGCGCGGGTCGACATTGCCGCGCTGTGCCCTCGCTTCGGCGACCACGGCGGCGCGCTCGGGTCCCTCGCCCATCAGCCAGGCGGCCGCCACCGCTTGCGCCGCCCGCCGCGTGTCGGCGTCGCGGACATCGAGCACCGCAAGCTGCAGCTCGGCCAGCGCGTGGCCCGTGCGCACGACATCGAGCGGACCGTCGATCTCCTCCTCGCGCGCATCGATCAGGGCAATGAGATGCTGCAACGCGAGGTCGTGACGACGAACTGTTTCGCTGAGCGATTCGACGATCGGTTGCGCGCGCGGCTGGGCCTCGCTTGCTGCCTCGGCCACGGCTTCGCGCCACCATTGCAGCCGGATGCGCGCCATCATCGGCTCGCGGGTAACAGTGCGTGTGCGGGCAAGCTCGTGATCGAAAGCCAGCAGGGCCAGGAGATCGCTGCGCTGCGGCTCGGGCGCGAACAGCGCCGCGAGGAAGCGGTCGCGGTCCGCGCCGCGCACCTCGTCGAGCACGTAGCGGTGCGAAGCGGCCGGCGCGCGATAGGAACTGGCCATCGGGATAATTAAGGGTTGCCGGCGCCGTTGAATGCGAGCGTTTGCGAGATTACAATGCGCCGCTCCCGATTCGCCAATTCCATCAACAAGATAGTAGGGGAAATCGACATGGGTGCCATCTTCACATCGCCCCGGAATACCGTAATAGCGGGCGTCGTGCTGCTCATCGTCATCGTGCTGGTCATCGGCGGTGTGACCGGGCAGATGACGCATCTCGACATGGCCTGGTCGACCTTCGCCATGCGTTGGCTGCACGTGATCTCAGGCGTGCTGTGGATCGGCCTGCTGTGGTACCTCAACTTCGTGCAGGTGCCGACCATGCCGACCATCCAGCCGGTCGAGCATCGCGCCGCGATCAGCAAGTTCATTGCGCCCAACGTGCTGTTCTATTTCCGCTACGGCGCGCTCGCCACGGTCATCACCGGCCTGCTGCTCGCCTGGATGCAGCACTACATCGTGCAAGCGCTGACCTTCCAGAAGGGCTTCATCATGATCGGCACCGGCATGTGGATGGCGCTGATCATGGCCTTCAACGTCTGGTTCATCATCTGGCCGAACCAGCAGAAGATCCTCGGCCTGGTCGAGGCGACGGCCGAGCAGAAGGCCGCGGCCGCCAAGCCCGCGCTCTATGCCAGCCGTTTCAACACCATGTTCTCGATCGGCATGCTCTATTGCATGGTGGCGCAGCAGAACATGCCGGTATGAGTGGGCGCATTTCCGGTCTGACCGGAAATCGCCTTACCGGCCTGAAATCACTGACGAAACGGGGCCCTGCGGGGCCCCGTTTTCATTGCGCCGGGGGATGGACTATCCCCACAACATGTTGCGCCATAGTTGTGTTGTTATTACAATAGATAGGTGGAAATTTCGCCTGTCGGCTAACGCGGACAGCCGGTTCCCAGGCGTGGTCCGCTTAGTCCGTTCACGCGTAACGCGTCCCCTCAGAAGCCAAAAGAAGAATTGCCGGGAGCTCTCCGGTCCCCGGCGTCAACCGGAGGAACAACTGATGGAACTGTTCGACAGGGCCAAAGCCTGGATCGCCAAGATCACAGAGTTGGGCCTCTTGCTCGTTGCCCTCGGCATCGTGTTGCAGATGCTGTTCGGCAGCAACGTCGCCTTCTTCGGCGACATCGTCGGTAACGTGTTGAAGTTGGTGACCGCGCTGGGCAGCAACGGCGTCGTCGGAGTGGTGGCGATCGCCATCATTCTCTACCTGTTCAGTCGCAAGTAACCCCTCGCACGAAACGAAACGACAAGAAGGAGATGGACATGGAATGGTTCGATCGCGCCAGAACGATCGTGGTGAAGTTCACCGAGATAGGCGTATCGCTCCTCGCGTTGGGCATCATCCTGCAGCTTCTGTTCGGCAGCGCCACACCGCTGCTAGGTGCCGACATCGTCGCCAACATCATGAGCTTCATCAAGGGCTTGGGCGGACAAGGCTTCGTCGGGCTGATCGCCATCGGCGTGGTGCTGTTCATCCTCAACCGCAAGTAAAGCGCAGGCGCGGTCCTGCCTGGAGGAAGCCCCGCCGGCGACGGCGGGGTTTTCTTTTCTATGGTCGCCGCGCCAGCGCGAGACCAAGCCCCGCGCCAACCAGCAGGCCGCCGGAGATGCGATTACGCAGCTTCGCCTGTGCGGTGAGCAGGGCGCGCAGCCGGCCGGCGAGGATCGCCCACAGGCTGTCGAGCACGATCGCCACCACGAGGAAGGTCACGGCAAGCAGCAGCAGCTGGTCGGCGGCCGTCGGACCGGACGTGATGAACTGCGGGAAGAACGCGCCGTAGAACAGCAAGGTCTTGGGGTTTGTCAGCCCGACCACGAAGCCGCGGGCGAAGATCGGCCGCGCCGAGCGTGCCTGAGGCTTGGTGCGGGCGAGATCGATTGCCGGCGCGCGCCAGGTGGCGATGCCCAGCCACACGAGATAGGCCACACCCAACCAGCGCAGCCAATCGAAGCTCGCCGCTAGGAAGGAGAGCACCGCGGTGGCGCCCAC
>Ga0306921_10005042_pt1 | contig 13658 bp, 11 predicted proteins | sample sta12Cox44000080_FD_203760 | JGI IMG/M metagenome (GOLD analysis project Ga0306921, IMG submission 203760) | Lab enrichment of tropical soil microbial communities from Luquillo Experimental Forest, Puerto Rico - statoxic.12C.oxic.44.000.080 (v2)... | ecosystem: Environmental > Terrestrial >... | reverse complement strand
AGCATCTTGCCGTCGAGGGTCAGCACGCCTGCATTCGGATTGCTCTCGAAGGTGGCGACGACGCGCTTGGCCCAGTCGACCTCCTGCGCGCTCGGCGTGAACACCTCGTGGATCACCGCGACCTGGTCGGGATGGATGGCGATCTTGCCGCCGTAGCCCATGCGCTTGGCGTCATGGGCTTCGGCACGCAGGCCGTCGACATTCCTGATGTCGGGATAGACCGTATCATAGGCGATGACGCCGGCCGCGACGGCTGCCATGAGATTGACCGTGCGCGCGAGCTTGAACGTGTCGTCATACACGCCGGGTGCCGGACCCTTGGCCAGAGCGCCGAGATCAGCCATCAGGTCCTCGCCGCCCCACGAATGGCCCATCAGGCGGACATGCTTGGCCGGCGTGGCGGAGAGCGCCAGCACGGCGGCGGCGCTTTCAGTGGAGATGGAGAGCACCCGCGTGGAATCGATGTCGATGCCCTCGCGCGCTTCGAAGGCATCGAGCCACAGCGCCAGCCGATCGAGGTCGGCCTGGCCGACGCACTTGGGGAACACGATGCCGTCGGGCTTGCCCTGCATGACGATGGCGAGGTCACCGAGCGTCAGGCCGGTATCGAGTGCATTGACGCGGACATAGAGCTTGGGCCCGCTTCGGTTCGCCGACTTCAGATAATCGAGCACCATGTGGCGGGCGGTCTTCTTGCGATCAGCCGCCACCGAATCTTCGAGATCGAGGATCAGGCCATCGGGCCCGGAGGAGGGACCCTTGGCGAGCTTGCGCTCGGAATCGCCGGGTACGAACAGGAAGGAACGCATCGGATCAGCCTTTCGGGCGTTTGCGCATCAGCGCTTGGCGCTTGCATTCGGCGACCAGCTCGCCGCGCTGGTTGGTGGCGGTGTGGCTGAATTCGATGATGCCGGCGTCGGCCCGCGACTTGCTCTCGCGCGCGCCGAGCACGGTCGTGCGCACCTTGAGCGTATCGCCGTGAAACACCGGCTTGGGGAAGCGCACGTCGGTCATGCCGAGATTGGCGACGGTGGTGCCGAGCGTGGTGTCGTTGACCGTGATGCCGATCATGAGGCCGAGCGTGAACAGGCTGTTGACGATGCGCTGGCCGAACTCGGTCTTGGAGGCAAACTCCTCGTCGAGATGAAGCGGCTGCACGTTCATGGTGAGTGAGCTGAACAGCACGTTGTCCATCTCGGTCACCGTGCGCGTCCAGGCATGGTCGAACACGCGACCAACCGTCAATTCCTCGAAATAAAGCCCTGCCATCTTCCTCCCCGCGAACGGCTTCTTCTAGCACGGATGGACGCTGGCCGGCCGGCCATCGTATCTATGCCGCCACAGAACGAAACACCGCGGGAGCTGACGATGCGCGCGATGATGAGTGAGGCACCGGGCGGTCCGGAAAGCCTGAAGCTGATGGAGCTGCCGTCCAAGCCGGTCGGCAAGGGTCAGGTCCGCATCGCTGTCAAAGCCGCCGGCGTCAACTTCCCCGACACGCTGATCATCGCCGACAAGTACCAGTTCAAGCCGCCGCGCCCGTTCGCGCCCGGCCACGAAGTGGCGGGCGACATTACCGAGGTGGGCGAGGGGGTGACGGCCTACAGGAAGGGCGACCGGGTGATCGCGTCCATCGGCCATGGCGGCTATGCCACGGAGGTGGTGACCGACCTGGCGGCGTTGCTGCCGATGCCGAAGAACATGAGCTACGAGGACGGCGCCGCCTTCACCATGACCTACGGCACGTCCTATTACGCCTTGAAGCAGCGCAGCGACTACAAGCCCGGCGAGATCCTGCTGGTGACCGGCGCCTCGGGCGGCGTCGGGCTGACCGCGGTGGAACTCGGCGCCTTGATGGGGCTGAAGGTGATCGCCGCCGTCGGGTCGGACGAGAAGATGGAGATTTGCCGAAAGTACGGCGCTACCATGTTCGTGAACTACGCCAAGGAGAAGATGCGCGACAAGGTGAAGGAGCTAACCCAGGGCAACGGCGCCGACATCGTCTATGACCCAGTGGGAGGCGACGCGTTCGACGAGTCAGTGCGCTGCATCGCCTGGTACGGCCGCCTGCTGGTCGTGGGCTTCGCGGCCGGACGCATTCCGTCGCTGCCCGCCAACCTGGCACTGCTCAAGAGCTGCGACGTGCGCGGCGTCTTCTACGGCGCGTGGCGCGCGCGGGAACCCGTGGAAGCGCGCCAGAATTTCGACGAGCTGCTGGCCTGGTACGGCGAGGGCAAGCTCAAGCCGCACATCTCCATGCGCTTTCCGCTGGAAAAGGGCGCCGAGGCGATGAACGCGCTCCTGTCGCGCAAGGCGACAGGCAAGGTCGTCCTGACGATGTGAGGCGCCAATGGGCAGGCTCTCGGGCAAGATCGCAATCGTCACCGGTGCCGCGTCGGGCATCGGCGCCGCCTCGGCCAAGCTGTTCGCTGACGAGGGCGCGCAGGTGCTGGCGGTCGATCGGCCGGAATCCGAGATCGCGACCGTCCACGCCGGCAGCAATGCCATCGCCTCCTTCGCCGCGGACATAACGGGCCACGACGCGCCCAAGCGCATCGTCGCCGCCGTGCTCGAGAAATTTGGCGCCATCGATATCCTGTTCAACAATGCCGGTGTCAGCGGCCGCGCCTTTGTCGAGGAGATGACCGACGAATTCTGGGATCGCGTGAACGACGTTAACGTGCGTGGCATGTTCCGGCTCTGCCGCGAAGCCATCCCGGCGCTCAAGGCGAGGGCCAAGGAGAAGGGCCGTGCACGCATCGTCAACACCGCCTCGGTGATGGCGTTCGATACCGATTTCGGGCTGGCTGCCTACTGCGCCTCCAAGGCAGGCGTTGGCGGATTGACACGCACCCTGGCGCTCGAGCTCGGCAAGTTCGGCATCACTGCCAACTATGTCTGCCCGGGGGCAATCTATACCGGCATGACGCGCACCAACTTCGACAAGCCGGAAATCCGCGCGGTGTGGGAGAAGAAGGCGGCGCTGCGCCGACTCGGCCAGCCGATCGATATTGCCCGCGGTGCGCTCCTGCTGGCGTCCGACGAGGCCGACTTCATCACCGGCCATGAGCTTGTGGTCGATGGCGGCCTCACACTTCGAACCTGAAAGTCGTCATGGTCAACATCCATTCCTTCGCGTCCAGCTACAGCGAAGCGCATGACAAGTTCCTGTCGGCCGCGCGAGTCGCTGGCGCCAGCCTGCACCGCTACGCCAATCCGACGAAGGGACCCAACGGCGAGGTGCTGTCGACCGACGTGGCCCGACTCGGGCCCGAGGATGCCAGCAAGATCGTCGTCACGATCTCGAGCACACACGGCGTCGAAGGCTATTGCGGCTCGGGCTTTCAGGTCGATTGGCTGGCGAGCGTCGGCGCCTCGGGCCTGCCCAAGGACACGGCAGCGTTGTTCGTCCACGCCATCAATCCTTATGGCTTCGCCTGGACGCGGCGCGTCACTGAGGAGGGCAACGACCTCAACCGCAACTACGTCGACCACAGCAAGCCCTACCCGGTGAACGAGGGCTATCTCGAGATCGCCGACGCGCTGGTGCCGGCCGATTTCAGCGACGCCGGAATCAAGGCCGCAGACTCCAAGCTCGCGGCCTATCGCCAGAAGGTCGGCGACATCGCTTACTACCGCGCCCTGTCTGGCGGACAGTACAGCCACGCCGACGGCATGTTCTTCGGCGGCGGTGGCCCAAGTTGGTCCAATCGCACCTTGCACGCCATCGTCGACAAGTACCTCAAGGGCCGTCGCGACGTGGCGGTGATCGATTTCCATACCGGCCTCGGACCCTACGGCTACGGCGAGCCGATCACTCACTACGACATCGACGCCAGCGGCTCGCGCCGTGTTCGGGCCTTCTGGGGCGAGTCGGTGACGGAGTCCAAGCGTGGCCAGACGGCGTCACAGGCACGCGACGGCCTTGGGCACTACGGCCTCAATCGCGTCCTCGTCGAGCCGGCGACGCGCCTCACCATGTGCACCCTCGAATTCGGCACGTTCGATCGCGAGAGCGGCCAGAAGGCCTTCCGGGCCGATCACTGGCTGCACAAGTACGCCGATCCGCTCGGCAAGGAAGCAGCGCCTATCCGCGCGGCGATGCGCCGGCAGTTCTACCCTGAGACCGACGACTGGAAGGAGGCCGTGCTGTTTCGCGGCCATCAGATCGTCCGGCAAGCCATCGTAGGTATGCAGCGAGGCCCTATCTAGGTATTGGGGACAATCGGCAAAAAGCCGTTCGGGCAACCATCGATCCTGCTACAAAGCCTTATGCGTTCTCTGGCGGCACTGCTGGCTTTCGCGGTCGTGACGGCGCTCAATCTGGTGTGGTGGTGGTGGCCGAATCGCCCGGTCGAGATCGCCGGCTGGACCAGCGCGCCGCTGCAGAGCGTGTCCTTCGCCCCTTACCGGCCGGGCCAGAGCCCGCTTACCCGTACCTTTCCGACGGCCGAACAGATCGACCAGGACCTCAAGCGCCTGCAGGGCAAGGTGCGCGCGGTGCGCACCTATTCGACCGGCGAGAACCTCGAAGCCGTGCCGCAGCGCGCTGGCAAGTACGGGCTCAAGGTCTGGCACGGCGCCTGGCTGAACGACAACGACAAGGAGAACCTCGAGCAGGTGAACCTGCTGATCGATCACGCGAACAAATATCCCGATACGATCGAGCGGGTGATCGTCGGCAACGAAGTGCTGCTGCGCAAGGATCTGACGGCCAATCAGCTGCGCTCGTACATCCGGCTGGTCAAAAGTCGTGTCAAGCAGCCGGTGACCTATGCCGACGTCTGGGAGTTCTGGCTGCGCAATCCCTCGCTGGCTGACGAGGTCGATTTCATCACGATCCACCTTTTGCCTTACTGGGAAGACGAGCCGATCGGGCTCGAACGCCGCGAGGCCAACGGGCAGCTGCGCATCGAGAAGCACCTGCTCGATATCTATCGCAAGGTGCAGGCGCGCTTTCCCGGCAAGACGATCGTGATCGGCGAGAGCGGCTGGCCGAGCGACGGCCGCATGCGCTCCGATGCGCGGCCAGGCCGGGTTGAGCAGGTGAAGTACTTCTCGATCTTCCGCACCCTCGCCGAGCGCGAGAAGTTCGACTACAACGTCGTCGAGGCGTTCGATCAGTATTGGAAGGCGCGCCAGGAAGGCACGGTCGGCGCCGCTTGGGGCCTGCTCGACGCCTATCGCAACGACAAGTTCGAGCTCGGCAAGCCGGTGGTGGCAGAACCGCACTGGCGCATGCTGTTCACGCTGTCGACCATCCTCTCGGGCCTGCTGCTGATCGCCTTCTTCAGCTGGCGCCGCGGTGCGCTCGCCAAGCCGATCGCCATCTTCGCCGTGTTTGCCCAGCTCGTGGCGACCTGCTACGTCCAGTCGGTGTGGACCGACCTGTCGCGCACCTTCTATTTCGAGCGCATGGTCGGCGTCGCCTTCTGGGCGATCCTTCTCGGCGCCTTCGGTTACGCGCTGCTGCGCGGCATCGCCGACAGCTTGACCGGCCGCATGGCCGATCCCTCGCTCTATGGCGCGCGGGTGCGCGAGGCCTGGCGCGCCTGGCGCGAGCTGCCGCGGCTTCGCGTCCTGCAGCGCGTCGATCTCCTGCTGCAGATGCTCTATCTCGTGCTGACGGCGCTTTGCATCTTCTACCTGATCGTCATCACCATCGACTGGTACGACGGCGTCATTCGGCTGAGCGACACCTTCTTCCGACAGATCGCCATCGACGGCCGCTACCGCGACTTCCCGATCTGGAGTTTCGTTCTGCCGAGCCTCGTGCTGATGGCCTGGAAGGTGCTGACCGTGTTGCGCAAGGAGAAGGTGTCGCGGCCCCAGCGGCTGATGCGCGCGCTGTCGTTCGGCCGGCTGCTGGGCTATGACGGCAGCCGCGGCTACGTACGCATGGACCGTTCGTTCAGCCGCGTCATGCCGGTGCTGCCGGAGATCGTGCTGTCGGCGATGCTGATCTTCTGGGCGGCCGCGCTGTTGATCACCGAAGGCGCCATCAAGCTCTATGACGGCGGGGCCGGCGGCTTCGTCGCCGCCGATGGCGGGCGCTGGGTGATCAGGACGCTTTTCTGGAATACCCAGGCCGACTGGTTCGCGGCGCTGGCCGCAATCATGGCAGTGCCGTATCTCGCCACCATCTACGTATCGATACGCGAGCCACTGGCAGAACCGCCGCCGGATTCCTATACAAGTAAGTGGTAGGTAGACGTCGGGCAAAAGCCTCATGCTGAGGAGGCCGCGAAGCGGCCGTCTCGAAGCATGGGCTGCAGTACGGGCGATTTGCCCACCCTTCGAGACGCGGCCTGCGGCCGCTCCTCAGGGTGAGGTCGGAGTGACTAACCGGAGTTGAGCAATGGATATCAAGGGCGAGTACAGGATCGCGGCGCCGCGTGACAAAGTCTTCGCGGCATTGAACGACCCGGAGGTGCTGAAGACCTGCATTCCCGGCTGCGAGTCGCTCGAGAAGGCGTCGGACACCGAAATGACCGCCAAGGTGAAGTTGCGCATCGGGCCGGTCAGCGCCTCGTTCAGCGGCAAGGTCACCTTGTCCGACATCGACCCGCCCAACGGCTACAAGATCTCGGGCGAGGGCCAGGGCGGCGTTGCGGGCTTCGCCAAGGGCGGTGCCGTCGTGAAGCTGACGGAGGAGGGCGGTGCGACCGTGCTCACCTACGAGGTCGATGCCCAGGTCGGCGGCAAGATCGCCCAGGTCGGTGCGCGCCTGATCACCGGCACGGCCAAGAAGCTGGCCGATCAATTCTTCGGCAAGTTCGCCGAGAGCGTCGGTGCCCCGCCACCGGTAACCGCGCCCGAGGCGGCCTGATGACCGTCCCGACGCCGAAGGACCCGGTGCCCCCGGTTTCGCCTGCCGCGGCGCAGCGGGGCTACCGGCACTGGACCATCATCGGCATCGGCGCAGCGGTGCTGATCATCGTCTTTCTGGTCAGCCGCTAGCGCGGCTTCCGATCAGATGGAACCGCGGCGCGGTTCCCCCTGATCGGAAACGCGTTGTCCTAGGCAGCTCGATCAAAGGCATAGTCCGTCCGGCTGATCCAGCCGGACGGACTATGCCTTTGCGCTGATTTTGCAGCGCTATCCGTAATCGGTAATTCGCTTGACCGGCCTACGAACGGCTTGCGAGAGTCCGGCCAATGCCCGTCGGCCGCGCTTTTGCCGCGCCGAGAACCAACAATGTGAGGGAGAAGCGTGATGACCATTTCCGTCGCCATGACCGTCAACGGCAAGTCCGTGTCGGGCAAGGTCGAGGCCCGCACGTTGCTGGTCCAGTTCCTGCGCGAGCATCTTGGCATGACCGGCACACACGTCGGTTGCGACACCAGCCAGTGCGGCGCCTGCGTCGTGCATGTCGACGGCAAGTCGGTGAAGTCTTGCACCATGCTCGCGGTCCAGGCCGACGGCACGAAGGTCCTCACCATCGAAGGCCTCGCCGCCAGCCCCGACAAGCTGCATCCCATGCAGGAGGCGTTCCGCGAGAACCATGCCTTGCAGTGCGGCTTCTGCACGCCGGGCATGGTGATGAGCGCCATCGACATGGTGAAGCGCCACAACTACCAGCTCGATGAGGCGACGGTGCGCCGCGAGCTCGAGGGCAACCTCTGCCGCTGCACCGGCTACCACAACATCGTGAAGGCAATTCTGGCCGCCGCGCCAGCAATGAAGTCTGCAGGAGTGTAACGCCATGACCGCCGCCACCGGAATCGGCGCCCGGGTCAAGCGGAAGGAAGACCAGCGCTTCCTGACCGGCACGGGCCGCTATGTCGACGATTTGCCGCTCGCACGAGCGACCTATGCGTACTTCCTGCGTTCGCCGCATGCGCACGCCAGGATCAAGAGCATCGACACCTCGGCGGCCAAGAAGATGCCGGGCGTGGTCGAGATCTTCACCGGCAAGGATACGGCCGACGCCAAGGTCGGTGGCCTGATCTGCGGCTGGGTGGTCAAGGACAAGAACGGCCAGCCGCACAAGTCGCCGCCGCATCCGGTGATGGCGCTCGATACCGTTCGCTATGTCGGCGACACGGTGGCGATGGTTGTCGCCAACAGCCACGACGAAGCCAAGGACGCCGCCGAGGCGATCAAGGTCGACTATGACGTGAAGCCGTCGAACGTCGATCTCGCCAAGGCGCTCGCCAAGGGCGCGGCCGAAGTGCATGCCGAGGCGCCGGGCAACCTGATCTACGACTGGGAGATCGGCGTGAAGGCCGATGTCGACGCGGCGTTCGCCAAGGCAGCGCACGTCACCAAGATCGACATCGTCAACAACCGGCTGATTCCCAACGCCATGGAGCCGCGCGCTGCGGCGGCCGAGTACGACAAGGGCACCGGCAACTACACGCTATGGTCGACCAGCCAGAACCCGCATGTGCTGCGTCTGATCCTGTCGGCGTTCGTCCTCGGCATTCCCGAGCACAAACTGCGCGTGATCGCACCTGACGTGGGCGGCGGCTTCGGCAGCAAGATCTTCTGCTACAACGAAGAGACGATGCTGACCTGGGCGTCGTCGCGCGTGGGACGGCCGATCAAGTGGACGGCCGAGCGTGCCGAGTCCTTCATGACCGACGCGCATGGTCGCGATCACGTCACTCATGCCGAGCTCGCGCTCGACAAGGACGGCAAGTTCCTGGCGCTCAAGGTCGAGACGATCGCCAACATGGGCGCCTATCTCTCGACGTTCGCGACGGCGGTGCCGACCTATCTCTACGCGACGCTGCTGGCGGGGCAGTACACCACGCCGCTGATCTACGCCAACGTGAAGGCGGCGCTGACCCACACCGCGCCGGTCGACGCCTATCGCGGCGCCGGACGGCCCGAGGCGACCTTCGTGGTCGAGAGCATCGTCAGCAAGGCGGCCAAGGAACTGAAGATGGATCCGGCGGAGCTGCGCCGGAAGAACTTCATTCCGGCCAATGCCTTCCCGTACCAGACGCCGGTGGCGCTACAGTACGACTCGGGCAATTACCCGCCGATCATCGACGAGGCGATCAAGATCGCCGACTACAAGGGCTTCGAAGCCCGCCGCGCCGAGGCCAAGTCGCGCGGCAAGCTGCGCGGCATCGGCTTCTCGTCCTATATCGAGGCCTGCGGCCTGGGACCGTCGCGGGTGATCGGCCAGCTGGGCGGCGGTGTCGGCCAGTGGGAATCGGCGCAGATCAAGTTCAACCCGACCGGCAACGTCCAGATCCTGACCGGCGCGCACAGTCACGGCCAGAGCCACGAGACGACCTTCGCCCAGCTCGTGTCCGACAAGCTCGGCGTGCCGATCGAGAATGTCGAGGTCGTGCATGGCGACACGGCCACCACGCCGTTCGGCATGGGCAGCTACGGCAGCCGTTCGCTCGCGGTCGGCGGCTCGGCGATCATGAAGGCGGCCGACAAGGTGATCGCCAAAGGCAAGAAGATCGCGGCCCATCTGATGGAGGCGTCGGTCGCCGACGTCGTCTTCGAGCAGGGCGTCTTCAAGGTCGCCGGCACGGACAAGAACGTGCCGCTGGGCGCGGCGGTGTTTGCGGCCTATGTGCCGCACAACTACCCGCTTGAGGAGCTCGAGCCGGGCATGGACGAGAATGCTTTCTACGACCCGTCCAACTTCGTCTATCCGGCCGGCACGCAGATCTGCGAGGTCGAGGTCGATCCGGATACAGGCGAAGTCGAGATCGTGAACCACACGGCGGTCGACGATTTCGGCAACATCATCAATCCGATGATCGTCGAGGGCCAGGTGCACGGCGGCATCGCGCAGGGCGTCGGCCAGGCGCTGATGGAGAACGCGGTCTACGACAAGGAGACCGGCCAGCTGCTGAGCGGCTCGTTCATGGACTACACCATGCCGCGCGCTGACGACGTGCCGTCGTTCAAGTTGGGCAACAAAGTGACTCCCTGTCCGCACAATCCGTTGGGCGTGAAGGGATGCGGCGAGGCCGGTGCGATCGCCGCACCCGCCGCCGTGATGAATGCCGTCCATGACGCGTTGGCGCCGCTTGGCGTGACGCATGTTCCGATGCCTGCGACGCCACTCAATGTGTGGCAGGCCATCCACGGAGGAAAGTGAGATGTACGATTTCGCCTATCACCGCCCCAAGACGCTGGCCGAAGCGACCGCCGCGCTGAAAGGCAAGCCCGAAGCGCGTCCGATGTCGGGCGGCATGACCCTGATCCCGACCTTGAAGCAGCGCCTCGCCAAGCCGACCGACGTGGTCGATCTCGGCGGCATCAAGGAACTGGCCGGCATCAAGGTCGAGGGCAACGCCGTCACCATCGGCGCCATGACCCGCCACGCCGACGTTGCGACCTCGGCCGACGTGAAGAGCAACATCCCGGCGCTGGCCGGGCTCGCCGGCCATATCGGCGACCCGCAGGTGCGCAACCGCGGCACGATGGGCGGCTCGGTCGCCAACAACGATCCGGCGGCGGACTACCCGGCGGCCGTCGTGGCGCTCAATGCCACGGTGACGACCAACAGCCGCAAGATTCCGGCCGACAGCTTCTTCAAGGGCCTGTTCGAGACCGCACTCGAGGACGGTGAACTGATAACCTCGATCAGCTTCCCCAAGGCCGAGAAGGCGGCCTACATGAAGTTCCCCAATCCGGCCTCACGCTACGCCATGGTCGGCGTGTTCGTCGCCAAGACCAAGGACGGCGTGCGGGTTGCCGTGACCGGCGCCGGCCCGGTGGTGTTCCGCGTCAAGGCGATGGAAGACGCGCTGGCCAAGAACTTCTCGTCGGCCGCCATCAAGGACATCAAGATTCCAGCCAACGGCCTGAACAGCGATATCCACGCCAGCGCCGAATATCGCGCACATTTGGTGAACGTGATGGCGCGGCGTGCGGTCGACGCAGCCAACAAGTAGAAGCCGGTCCTCGGAACGGCTAACGTCGGGGCGCCCGGGAAGGGCGCCCTTTCGTTTTGGAGTCGGCGTGTAAATGAAGGCACTGGTCACAGGTTTTGATCCCTTCGGCGGCGACAAGATCAACCCGTCGGCCCTCGCGGTCCGGCAGCTCAAGCGCAAGCTAGGCGGCGTGGTGGTCCATACCTCGGTGCTGCCGACGTCCTACGCCCGTTCGGCGATAGCCTTGCGGGGTGCGATTCACGAGGTGCGGCCCGATCTCGTGCTTTGTGTCGGCCAAGCTGGAGGCCGTGCCGAGCTTTGCCTGGAGCGGGTGGCGATCAACGTCCAGGACGCCCGCATCAAGGACAATGACGGCAAGCAGCCGGTCGACCGGCCGGTGGTGCGCGATGGGCCGGCGGCTCATTTCGCCACCCTGCCGATCAAGGCCTGCGTGGCCGAGATGCGCAAGGCGGGGCTGCCCGCGGCGGTGTCCAACACCGCCGGCACCTTCGTCTGCAACAACGTCTTCTATGCCCTGATGGACATGGCGGCCCGCCATCCCATCCCGATGCGCGCGGGCTTCCTGCACATCCCCTACGCGACCGAGCAGGCGGCGCGCTTGGGCGGCGCCGTGCCGTCGATGGCGCTCGACGACATCGTGCGCGGCATCGAGATCGTCGTGGCCGTCAGCGCCGCCCGCAACAGCGACCTGCACGTCGCCGAAGGTACGCTCTCTTAAGCTTACTCCGCGGCGAGCGCGAGCGGCGGCGGCGCGTGGCGGACCGGCTCGGCTTCGGCAGCCGTCTCCGGGCGGCGGACGCGGAACCAGGCGGCGTAGAGCGCCGGCAGGAACAGCAAGGTCAGCGCTGTGGCGACCAGCAGGCCGCCCATCAGCGCCACCGCCATCGGCCCCCAGAACACGCTGCGGCTGAGCGGGATCATGGCGAAGATCGCGGTGCCGGCGGTGAGCAGGATCGGCCGGGCGCGGCGCACCGTGGCGTCGACCACCGCGTTCCATGCGGCGTGGCCGGCCGCGATGTCCTGGTCGATCTGGTCGACCAGGATCACCGAGTTGCGCATGATCATGCCGGCGAGCGCGATTGTGCCCAAGAGCGACACGAAGCCGAACGGCTGGTGGAACAGCAGCAGGAACAGCGACACGCCGATCATGCCGAGCGGCGCGGTCAGCAGCACCAGGGCTAGCTTGGAGAAGCTCCTGAGCTGCAGCATCAGGAACACCAGCCAAAGGAAGGCCATGACCGGCATCATCTTGAAGATCGAACCCTGGCTCTTGGCGCTCTCCTCCTTGTCGCCGCCGACCTCGATGCGGTAGCCGGCCGGCAACTTGGCCCGCAGCGGCGCGAGCGCCTTGTCGATCCGTGTGGCGACGTCGGGGCCCTGCACGCCGTCGGCCACGCCGGCGCGCACGGTCATCAGGAGCTCCTTGTTGCGCCGCCACAGGATCGGCTCCTCGAGCTCGAAATTGAGCGTGGCGAGCTGGGCCAGCGAGACGATGCCGCCAGTGGCGGTGCGGAAGTGGATGGACTCCAGCCCGTCGACGCTTAGCCTTTCGGCGGGCAGGGCGCGGGCCACCACGTCGATGGTTTCCGTGCCTTCGCGATATTGGGTGACGATCACGCCTGACAGGATGGTCTGCAGCGCATTGCCCAGGATCTGCGAATCGACGCCGAGCGCGCGCGCCTTGGCCTGGTCGACCTCCAGCCGCACCGACTTGGCCAGCTCGTTCCAGTCGAAGTTGACGTCGCGGGGGTCGGGGTCGGCCTTGAAGACCAGGCGCACTTGCTCGGCGACCTCACGCACCTTCTGCGGATCCTCGCCCAGCACGCGGAACATCACCGGATAGGCGACGGGCGGGCCGTTCTGCAGGCGCTGCACGCGGGCGCGGACGGCTTCAAAGCCCTCCCTGAAGAGCTTGTCGAGGTCGGCGACGACGCGCTCGCGCGCCTCGATGCTGTGGGTCATGACGATGACCTGGCCGAAGTTCGAGTTCTGCAGCTCCGGCACGGTCGGCAGGTAGAAGCGCGGCGAGCCCGCGCCGATATACGACGTGTAAAAGGCGACATCGCCGTTGGAGGCGAGCCAGCGCTCGAGCTTCTTCACCTCGGCGTCGGTCGCGGCGTAGGAGGCGCCCTGCGCCAGCCGCAGATCGACGATCAGCTCGGGCCGGTTGGCGGTCGGGAAGAACTGCTTCTGCACCAGGCCGAACGAGGCCATGGCGGCGACGAAGGCGAGCGCGGTGATGGCGATCGTGGTCTTGCGCCAGGTGATGCACCAGGTGACCAGCCGGCGGAAGACCGAGTAGAGCCGGCCCTGATAGGGATCGTGGTGGCCCGCGACCTTGGGCTGCGGCAGTAGGCGATAGCCCAGCCAGGGCGTGAACAGCACCGCCACGAACCACGAGATGACCAGCGACAGGCCGACCACCCAGAAGATCGAGTTGGTGTATTCGCCGGCGCTCGACTTGGCGAAGCCCACCGGCACGAACCCGGCGGCCGTCACCAGCGTTCCGGTCAGCATCGGGAAGGCGGTCGAGGTGTAGGCGAAGGTCGCGGCCTCCATGCGACTGAAACCTTCCTCGAGCTTCACCATCATCATCTCGACGGCGATGATGGCGTCATCGACCAGCAGCCCGAGCGCGATGATCAGCGCGCCGAGCGAGATGCGCTGGAAGTCGATGCCCAGCAGCATCATGCCGACGAAGGTGATCGCCAGCACCAGCGGCACCGAGAGCGCCACGATGATGCCAGTGCGGAAGCCCAGGCTGATGAACGACACCACCAGCAC
>Ga0306921_10005032_pt1 | contig 13674 bp, 13 predicted proteins | sample sta12Cox44000080_FD_203760 | JGI IMG/M metagenome (GOLD analysis project Ga0306921, IMG submission 203760) | Lab enrichment of tropical soil microbial communities from Luquillo Experimental Forest, Puerto Rico - statoxic.12C.oxic.44.000.080 (v2)... | ecosystem: Environmental > Terrestrial >... | reverse complement strand
TCCTGAGGACGGTGAGGCGCCCGAGCTCGATGACGACTCTCTCGAAGCCGACTCCGATGCTGACGCCGAGCCAATAACCGCGGAGGCCGATCCTCCGGGCGACGCCCGCTTCGCTCGCGCGGGCGCAGAACGCAGGGGAGACGACTCCGAGGATCGCCACGTCGATGCCCACGGCCGCATCCTGCGCGATAACGTCTACGGCACGATCGAGGAGGATGTCTGGCGGCGCGACTTCACTGCCAACGCCCTCTATTACAACATCGCGGACTTCTCCATCTGGGATTACGTTGATGGCGCACGCGACATCGACAAGCGCACGCTTCGCATCATCGGCGATCCCGACACACGCTTTCGCGAGGACCCGGTACGCCTGCTGCGCGCCGCGCGCTTCGAGGCGAAGCTCGGGTTTCACCTGGATCCCGCCACCGCAAAGCCCATTCCGGCGCTTCGCGATCGGCTCGCCGCGGTGCCGCCCGCGCGGCTCTTCGATGAGACGCTGAAGCTCTTCCTCACGGGGCACGGCGCGAAGAGTTTCGAGGTGCTGCGGAGGAGGGGACTCCTCGCGGCGCTTCTGCCCACCATCGACGCTTATTACGCAAGCCACCCCGGGGGGGTGGTGGAGAAGCTCCTGGTGCAGGGGCTCGTCAACACCGACGCACGCGTGGTGGCGGATAAGCCCGTGACCCCCACGTTTCTGTTCGCACTCCTCTTATATGGACCCATCGCGCAGCACATCGAGGCGGCGCCCCCCGAGCGCTGGCACGAGCTCGCGACGATTCTCGATGCCTGCGACCGCGCAACGCGCGAGGCACAGACGCGCGTCGCGATCCCCAGGCGCTTCTCGCTCGGAGTGCGCGAGATGTTTGCGCTGCAGCCGCGTCTCGAGCACCCGCGCGGCCGTCGTGCGCTGCGTGTGCTCGAGCATCCCCGTTTTCGCGCCGCCTATGACCTGCTGCTCCTGCGTGCGCAGTACGGACTGGCGCCTGAGCCGATGGCCAAGTGGTGGACGCGCCTGCAGGAAGTCTCGGCGGAGGAGCGCGGCCGCATGGCCGATGCGCTCGGCCGCGAGGGTGAGCCGCCGCAGGGTCGCGCGCCGGGCCGACGCCGTCGCCGACGGCCCCGGCGCCGCTCGGGTCCGAAGGCTCACGCCTGATCCGCGCACATGGATACCTGGCAGCCCGCCTGGATCGGCGTCGGCAGCAATCTCGAGGATCCGTGCGCCCAGGTGCTGGCAGCTATCGAGCGCCTCGGGAAGATCCCGCGGACGCGACTTGTGCTCAATTCACCGCTCTACCGCTCGCGTCCCTTCGGCAAGGCGGATCAGCCCGATTTCGTCAACGCGGTCGCGGGCGTTCTCACTCAGCTTGACCCGATGACGCTCTTCAGGGAGCTGAAGGCCATCGAGAAAGCCATGGGGCGGCCTGAGCAGCACGAGCGCTGGGGACCACGCATCATCGACCTGGATCTCCTCGCCCAGGGAGCCGAGCGCCGCTCGGACGCCGCTCTGACACTGCCCCATCCCGGGATAGTGGAGCGCAACTTCGTTCTGTATCCTCTCGCGGACATAGCCCCCGATCTCGACCTGCCCGGGCTCGGCCGCGTGGCCGATCTCGCCGCTGCCGTCACGGCCGAGGGTCTCACTCCACTTTAGGTCTCATGCCGAACGAAGTAGCCCACAAGTACATCGTGGTCGAAGGCCCGATCGGCGTCGGCAAGACGAGTCTCGTGCGGCGGCTCTGTGACAGCTTGTCCGCGCACGGCGTGTACGAGCAGGCCTCTGAGAACCCCTTCCTCGAGCGCTTCTATCGAAATCCGCGTGCCGGGGCGCTCCCGACCCAGCTCTATTTCCTCCTGCAGCGCGCTCAGCAGCTCTCCGCCCTCACGCAGGCGGACCTGTTCGTCCCCGTGCGCGTCGCAGACTATCTCCTCGAGAAAGATCGCCTGTTCGCGCGCGTGACTCTCGATGAGAACGAGTACGCGCTCTATGAGCAGCTCTACGCCAAGCTCGACATCCAGGCGCCGAAGCCCGACCTCGTGGTGTACCTGCAGGCGCCGGTGGATGTGTTGCTCGAGCGTATCGCCAAGCGGGGCGTCGATTACGAGCAGTACATCGACCGGGCGTACCTCGAGCGGCTGAATGAGGCCTACGCGCGCTTCTTCCACGAGTTCGAGTCGGCCCCGCTCCTGATCGTCAACGCCGCCTCCATCGACCCCATCTCCAACCAACGCGACTACGATGAGCTGCTCGCCGCCATCCGCCGCATGAGCCGCGGCCGGCTCTATTTCAACCCCCTCAGAAGCCGGGCCATCTAGCCCCAAAAAACCGCTTTTTTGCACCGCAAAGTAGCTGGGCTACACTGGTAACAGGTATGTACACCCACTTACAACGCGATCAGAGCCGTCCACCGGTGACACTCTCGACGCTCGCCCGCATGAAGGCGGACGGGGAGAAGATCGCGTGTCTCACCTGTTATGACGCGAGTTTCGCGGTGCTGCTGGATCTCGCTGACGTCGATGTCGTCCTGGTGGGGGATTCGCTCGGCATGGTGATCCAGGGACACCACACCACGGTCCCCGTGACCATGGACCACATGGCCTACCACAGCGCCGTGGTGGCACGCGGGCTCCATCGTCCGTTTCTGATCGCAGACCTCCCGTTCATGAGCTACCCGTCGAAGGACCTCGCGCTCCAGCACTCGGTGCGCCTCATGCAGGAAGGTGGCGCCCAGATGGTGAAGCTCGAATCCGGCGGCAAGCAGACCGAGATCGTCGAGTTCCTCGCCGGTCACGACATCGCCGTGTGCGCGCACGTGGGCCTGAAGCCCCAGTCGGTGCACAAGACGGGCGGATTTCGCGTGCAGGGGCGCGAGCGCGAGACCGCGGCCCGGCTCCTCGATGAGGCGCGGCGGCTCGAGTCCGCGGGCGCCGACATGGTGCTGCTCGAGTGCATCCCGTCGGCGCTCGGAAAGTCGATCACGGCCGAGCTGCATGTGCCCGTGATCGGCATCGGCGCCGGCCCCGACACCGACGGCCAGATCCTCGTCACCTACGACATGCTGGATATCACCACCGGCCGCAAGCCCCGCTTCGTGCGCAACTTCATGGAGGGGGCGCGCGATAACCTCGATGCGCTCCAGCGTTACGTGCGCGCCGTGAAGAGCCGCGAGTACCCCGCTCCCGAGCACTGCTTCTGACGCGGAGCCGGGCTCCCGCTTGGACACCGTCACCACGATCGCTGCCGTACGCGCGCACGTGCAGCGTTGGCGCCGTGAGGGGCTGCGGGTCGCCTTTGTCCCGACCATGGGGAATCTGCACCCCGGGCACGTGAGTCTCATCGAGGCGGCACGCCGACACGGCGAGCGTTTCGTCGCCAGCATCTTCGTCAACCCGATGCAGTTCGGACCCAACGAGGACTGGGCGCAGTACCCGCGCACCCCGCGTGAGGATGAGCGTATGCTGGCCGCCGCCGGCTGCAGCCTGATGTTCATGCCGGATGTCACCGAGATCTACCCGCATGGCTCGGAGCGCGCGACGCGTATCGAGGTCCCGCAGCTCTCGCGGATCCTCGATGGCGAGTTCCGTCCCGGGCACTTCGAGGGAGTGAGCACCATCGTGGCGAAGCTCTTTCATATCGTGGAGCCCGATGTAGCCGTCTTCGGCGAGAAGGACTACCAGCAGCTCACCGTCATCCGCCGCATGGTGGCGGACCTCTGCATGCCGGTTGAGATCGTGGGCGCACCGACCATGCGCGATGCCGACGGCCTCGCCATGAGCTCGCGCAACCAGTACCTGACTCCCACAGAGCGTGCGCTCGCGCCGCGGATTTTCGAGGCGCTGCAGGCGGCGGCGACGCGCGTGCGCACAGGCGATGCGGACTTCGCCAGCATCGAGCGTGCGGGCTTCGCCACGCTCGATGGCGCAGGGTTCCGCCCTGACTACTTCAGTCTGCGCAAGGCCGAGGATCTCAGCCCAGCGACTCCACAGGCGCGCGAGCTCGTCATCCTGACGGCGGCGCGCATCGGCAAGACACGCCTCATCGATAACGTGCAGGTGACACGCCCCTGAATCCTCAACGCGGGGAGGGAATCCCGATGAAGGTCACTTATCCGGATCTGAGCTCGCGCCCCTTCGATATGAGCGTGGAGCAGCGGATGCAGGCCAAGCCCGCCGCGCTGTATGACGCCTGGACGGTAGGCTTCGAGCGCTGGTTTGCCGCTCCCGGGACCGCACTCATGGAGCCGCAGGTCAACCGGCCGTTCTTCTTCGAGACGCACTACGGCGATGAGCGCCACCCGCACTACGGACGTTTCTTGCGCCTCGAGCGCAATGCGCTCATCGAGCTGACCTGGGTGACGGGGGCCGGAACTCAAGGCGCCGAAACGGTGGTAACAGTCGAGCTGCGGACCGCCGGCACCGGCACGCAGCTGCGCCTGACCCATGCCGGGTTTCCGGATGACGCGCTCTGTCAACGACACCGCGACGCCTGGCCCAAGGTGCTGAAGCATCTCGACGAGATGTTGCGTCTCTAGTCTAAGGAGCGCCCTGGCGCCCGAGCGCCCACTCTACGTGCTCGCGCACCATCGCTGAGGCGTCCGCGCGGCGCGCTTCCAGCGCGCGGACGACCTCGGGTGAGTGCGGGGCGTTGCCGAGCGCGACCGCGAGGTTGCGCGACCAGCGCACGAACCCGAGCCGATGGATCGCAGATCCCCGCATGCGCTCTTCGAACTCCGACTCGGTCCAGCGGAAGAGCTCCGTCAACGCCGTGCTGTCGAGTTTATTGCGCACCTTGAAATCCGGGTGCGCCGCCGCGCGTGCGAACTTGTTCCACGGACACACGAGCTGACAGTCATCGCAGCCGAAGATGCGGTTGCCGATGAGCGGGCGCAGCTCCACCGGGATCGCTGTGTGGTGCTCGATGGTGAGATAGGAGATGCAGCGCCGCGCATCGAGCCGGTACGGCGCGACGATGGCACCCGTGGGACACGCCGGAATGCACGCCTCGCAGGTGCCGCAGTGGGCGCTTGCCGGCTCATCGACCGGCAGCGCGAGGTCGGTGAGGATCTCCCCGAGGAAGAAGTACGAGCCCGCATCGCGCGCAATCAGGTTCGTGTGCTTGCCGATCCAGCCGAGGCCCGCCTGCCGTGCGAGCGCCTTCTCCAGCACCGGAGCTGAGTCGACGCACACCCGGTAGCCGACGGGGCCGATGCGATCCTGCAACTCCCGCGCGAGGTTGGCGAGCGCGCGGCGCAGGATTTTGTGATAGTCGCGCCCGAGTGCGTAGCGCGAGACATAGCCACGCGTCCCATCCTGGAGCACCTCGTCCGCATCGCGCGCATCGCCTGGCCAGTAGTCCATGCGCGCACTCACCACGCGCACCGTGCCGGGCGCGAGTTGTTGGGGGCGGCTGCGCATGACGCCGTGCCGCTCCATGTAGTCCATCTCACCGTGGAAGCCGCCCGCGAGCCAGCGCAGCAGGTGCCGCTCGTCCTCGGGGATCTCGATGCTCGCCACCCCGATGGCAGCGAAGCCGAGGGCGGCCGCACGCGAGGCTAACTCACGTTTGACCTCCTCCAGGTCCACTAGCTGAGCTTCCGTCATGGAGCCATCACGCCTGCCAGTATAATCAGCCGATGGCGTTGCCCGTTGCTCTCTATTCCACCGCCCAGGTGCGCGCAATCGATGCGCACGCCATCAACGAGTTGGGGGTCCCCGGCTACACGCTCATGAAGCGCGCAGGGGAGGCAGCGCTGCGTTACCTCCGCACCCGCTGGCCGACGGCTCACCGCATCGTCATCGTCTGCGGCAGCGGCAACAACGGGGGCGATGGCTACGTCCTCGCGCGCTTCGCGCATGCTTCCGGGCTCACGGTTACGGTACTCGCGGCCGCGGAGCCTGCCGAGCTGCGCGGGGATGCACGCCAGGCGTACGAGGATTTCCGCGCGAGCGAAGGCGGGGTCAAGCCCTTTGCCCCGGAGCAGCTTTCCTCCGGCGAGGTCATTGTGGACGCAATCCTCGGCACAGGGTTCAAGGGCAGGGTGCGCGAGCATCTGGTCCCGGTGATCCAGGCCATCAACTCGTGCGGCACACCCGTGTTCGCACTCGATGTGCCCTCGGGACTCGACAGCGACGCCGGCACTGCGGCAGGAGAGGCGATCCGCGCCGAGGCGACCGTGACTTTCGTGGGACTGAAGACCGGGCTCTTCGTGGGCGATGGCCCGGAGTATGCGGGCACCGTTTTCTTCGATGATCTCGAGTTAGCCGATGCGCCGCAGCTGGGACTGGCGCCGCGCCTCAACCGCATCGTCGAGGCGGAGATTCACACCGCGCTGCCGCACCGCCCGCGAAGTTCCAACAAGGGCGACTTCGGCCGCGTGTTGATTGTCGGGAGCGGGCGCGGCATGCCGGGAGCGGCGCGGCTGGCGGGCGAGGCCTCGCTCCGCGTCGGTGCGGGCCTCGTCACGGTGGCCGTGGCTCCGGAGAATGTCATGGCGATTGCGGCCGGCCGCCCCGAGCTCATTTGTCTCGGCGTGAAGGAGGAGGGCGAGCTCACCGAGGCGCTTTCCCGTGCAGACGTCGTCGCCGTGGGGCCTGGGCTCGGCCGCACCGACTGGGCGCACGAGGCGCTGAATGCCGTGCTTCGCTCCGGCAAGCCGCTCGTGGTCGATGCCGATGCGTTGAACCTCCTGGCCGAAGGCACAGCGAAAGCGCGTGAGGACTGGATCCTGACACCACACCCGGGCGAGGCCGGGCGGCTCCTTGGAACCGATGCGAAGGAGGTGCAGCAGGATCGTCTCGCCGCGCTCGACCGTCTGCTCGAGCGATGGCACGGCACGGTGGTGTTGAAAGGCGCCGGCACGCTCGTCGGTGCGGCGGGCCGCACACCGGGACTGTGCGAGCGCGGCAACCCCGGCATGGCGACCGCGGGCACGGGCGATGTGCTCACCGGGACTATCGCCGGCATCCTCGCCCAGTGCTCAGATCCCTGGGCCGCGGCACGCGCGGGGGTACTCGTGCACGCGATGGCGGGGGATGCCGCGGCGCGCGGCGGTGAGCGCGGGGTGCTGGCGAGTGATCTCCTTCGGGAGCTCCCGCACTGCGTGAACCTCTAGCGGCCTCGTGCACATACAGACGAACACGGCCGGAGAGACCGAAGCGCTCGGGCGGCAGCTCGCGGGCGCCCGGCCCGGCGACGCCAGCGCGCTCGCGGTCCTCTGGCTCACCGGTGAGCTCGGCGCCGGCAAGACGACCTTTGCGCGGGGGTTCCTCGCTGCACTCGGCGTGACAGGCGCCGTCCGGAGTCCCACGTACACGCTGCTCGAGCTGCACGAGCTCCCCTCCCAGACCCTCCTGCATGTCGATCTCTATCGCCTGCGCGATCCCTCCGAGCTCGACTCGCTGGGACTTCGGGACTGGGCGCGGCCCGGGTGCCTCTGGCTCATCGAGTGGCCGGACCGTGCGGCGAGCCGCCTCCCGCCGCCGGATCTCATCCTGACCTTCACCGTCGGTGTTCCCGCCCACGACATCGGGGTGCGGGCTCATTCCCCGCTCGGGGAGGAGTGGCTGGCACGGTTCGACGTGGTGCGTCAACCGTGACGGCTACGTTCGTGTCCCGACTGCCCACCGGGGCCGACAGGTTGAAAAGGCCCCGCCGCCGCCGTAGATTATGTGGAAGCTAGCGCACCGAACTCGATGAATAAAAAGGTTTTTCGCCGGGGACTCGCTGCCGTATTGATCGGCATGGCCCTCATTACTCCGGCTTTGGCAGGGGAGCTCCGCGGCATCGGCCTCTCATCCGCGGCGAACTCGGCCCAACTCACGCTCGATCTCACCGACGCTGCACCGCAGAAGATCTTCAGCCTCGAACACCCGGATCGCATCGTCATCGACCTGCCGCACACGCAGGTCATGCACGGTGTACATGCGCCAGCCCCCACGGGAGTGGTCAGCAGCGTCCGCTTCGGCAGTCAGCCGCATGGGACGCTACGGATCGCCATCGAGCTTCGCAGCGCGCTACCCGTCCACAGCGCCTGGGGCGCGGGGTCCGGGAGACACGACCTGACGGTCACGATGGGTGAGCCCATGGTCGCCGTCGCGACCCCCGCAGGAGCGAAAACCGTGCGTGCCATGCACGCGCCGGGCGATGGCGACCGGGACGTGATCATCGCCGTCGATGCGGGGCATGGAGGAGTGGACCCGGGTGCCATCGGTCACGGCGGCACGCGCGAGAAGGACGTGACGCTCGCGATCGCACGAGCGCTCGCCGAGCGCATCAATTCAGAGCCGGGGATGCGGGCGGTGCTGACGCGCAACCGCGATGAGTTCGTCGAGCTCTGGGACCGCATCGCCCGGGCGCGCGCGGCACATGCCGACATGTTTGTCTCCGTCCACGCGGATTCCATCAGGGACCGCAGCATTTCCGGTGCTTCCGTGTACGTACTGTCGGTGCATGGCGCATCGAGTGAGGCCGCGAGGGTGCTCGCCGACCGTGAGAACGCGGCTGACCTGATGGGCGGCATACCCATCGACGACAAGGGTGTGCTCGGGGCCATTCTGGTGGATGCCGCCCAGGACCAGATCATCGGCATGAGTGCCAGCGCCGCCGAGCTCGTCATGACTGCGCTCGAAGGCGTCGGCGAGATCCGCAAGGCGCAGGTGCAGCGTGCCGGGTTCGTCGTGCTGAAATCCCCGGCGATCCCCTCGATGCTGGTCGAGACGGCCTACATCTCGAACCCAGGCGAAGAGCGCCGCCTGCGCAGCACCGTGGAGCAGACGCGTCTCGCGGAAGCCATAGCGGGCGGCGTCCGCAGCTACTTCGCGCAGTACCCGCCGGATGGCACGCGCTTCAAGCAGGAACGCCGCAGCACGCTCGCGAGCAGCTCGGAAGCCGCCGCCGGGACTCCCTGACTCCCTGACATCCCGTCGCCGCCGCCACGGATTCCACAGGTGCTCCGGGCGCGGACACTTTACCAACGGGTTAACTATCGCCCCGGACACCCTCGCGCGCGCCCGCCTCAGGTCTCGAGGGCGGTTACACTTGGCTCATGGCGATCAAGGTCCTCCCCGATGAGCTCATCGACCAGATTGCCGCGGGCGAGGTGATCGAGCGCCCGGCGTCCGTCGTCAAGGAGCTCATCGAGAACAGCCTCGATGCCGGGGCGAGCCGCATCGAGATCGACATCGAGCGCGGCGGCATCGGGCTTGTGCGCGTACGCGATGATGGCCGCGGCATCGAATCTGAGGAGTTGCCGCTCGCACTCGCGCGGCACGCGACCAGCAAGATCTCATCCCTCGATGACCTGGAAGCGGTCACGACGCTCGGCTTCCGTGGCGAGGCCTTGCCCTCCATCGGCTCGGTCTCACGCCTCCGCATCCTGACGCGTGCCGCCTCGGCCGATCGCGGCGCCGAGATTGCCGTCAACGGCAGCGAGCTGGCTGCGGTAAAACCGGCCGCGCACCCGACCGGCGCCACGGTCGAAATGCGCGACCTTTTCTTCAACGTGCCCGCGCGGCGCAAGTTCCTGAAGAGCGAGGCGACCGAGCTCGGCCACATCGCGCGCCTCATCGAGCGGCTCGCGTTATCGCGCTTCGATGTCAGCTTCCGGCTGCGTCACGGCATGCGGGTGCTCCTCGACGTACCGGCACTCGATGGTGAAGGGAACGAGCTCGGGCGGCTCGCCGAGGTGCTGGGCGCTGACTTTGCCGAGGGCGCGGTCGCGGTGAGCCATGCCGCGGGCCCCGTGATGCTCTCGGGGTGGGCCGGGCTTCCGACACGCTCGCGCGCGCAGCCCGACCAGCAGTTCTGGTTTGTTAACGGCCGCAGCGTCCGCGACCGCCTGCTGATGAACGCAGTGCGGCTCGCCTATCGCGATGTCCTCTACCACGGCCGCTATCCGGCCTACGTGCTCTACCTGACACTCGATCCCAAGCTCGTGGATGTGAATGCGCATCCGGGCAAGCTCGAAGTGCGCTTCCGCGACAGCCGTCAGATCCATGAGTTCGTGTTCCGGGCGCTCGAGCGCGCGCTCGCCGGGACTTCGCCGGAAGCCAACGCCGCACCCGCCGCAAGCGCCCCGGCGCAACTCGAGCGGGCATCCTCGGCCGCCGCGGGGCTCTGGCGAGGAACTTCTGCGCTGCCGCTCTACTCGCGCTCCCGCGACCCCTGGACCATCGCGGCGCTCATCGCCGATGCGGCGCCGGAGACGGCCGACGGAGTATCCGTGGTGCCCACGGCATCCACGGCGGCCAGAGCGCCCCAGAGCCTCGCCTCGAGCCTCGGCGATGAGGAGCAGCCTCTCGGCACCGCCATCGCACAGCTCCACGGCGTGTACATCCTGGCGCAGACCGCATCCGGACTCGTGCTGGTCGACATGCACGCCGCTCACGAGCGGGTGCTGTACGAGAAGCTCAAGGCCGATCGGGCGAGCGGCACGGTGGCCTCACAGCTGCTGCTCGAGCCCCTCACCGTGGCCCTCAAACCGCACGAGCTCGACGTCATCCTCGAGCAGCGCGAGGAGTGGAGCCGCTCGGGGTTCGAGATCGACGCACTATCGAACACTCACCTGGCGCTGCGCCGCGTGCCGGCCTTCCTGCAGACGGCAGAGATCCCGCGCATCGTACGGGACCTAGTGCACGATCTCACCCTCGATGCTGACACCCACCACCTCGAGGGTGTGGCCGACCGCGTGCTGGGGACGCTCGCCTGCCGTTCGGCCATCCATGCGAATCGCCGCCTGACGCTGCCCGAGATGAATGCGCTGCTGCGGCAGATGGAGGAGACCGAGCGCGCCAACCAGTGCAATCACGGCCGCCCGACCTGGACCCGCCTGAGCCTGCAGCAGTTGGATCAGCTCTTCCTGCGGGGTCGCTGAGTGGGGACGGCCCGGTCCCCTGACACCACTCCACTCCCGGTCTACGTACTGACAGGCCCCACCGGGGCGGGCAAGACCGACTGGGCGGTGCGCCTTGCCGAGACCGCACCCATCGAGATCGTGAGCGTGGACTCGGCCCTCGTGTACCGCGGCCTCGACATCGGTACGGCCAAGCCTGGAAGGGAGCTGCGTGCACGGATCCCGCACCATCTCATCGACATCTGCGACCCGGCCGAAAGCTACTCCGCCGGCCGCTTCGTGGCCGATGCGCTCGAGCGAATCTCGGCGATCCACGCGCGGCGGCGCGTGCCGCTCCTGGTCGGCGGAACCCTGCTTTACCTGCGCGCACTCCTTCATGGGTTGGCGGTGCTGCCGGCCGCGGCTCCCGCGCTTCGGGCCGAGCTCGACGCCCGCGCAGCACGGGAGGGGTGGCCCGCCCTGCACGCGGAGCTCGGGAGGCTCGACCCCGAAGCCGCCGCGCGCATTTCCGCAAACGACAGCCAGCGGATCCAACGGGCGCTGGAAGTCTGCCTGAGCTCGGGCCAACCCATCTCGAAGCTCCAGCGGGACACCGCAAGTCCCCTGGCAGGGTGGCCGCTCAGCTACTGGGTTCTGTCGCCCAGGGACCGCTCGGAGCTGCACGAGCGTCTGGCCCGGCGCTTCACGGCCATGATGGAGGCTGGGTTTCTGGAGGAGGTTAGCGCGCTGCGGGACCGTGGGGATCTGACAGCGCGGCACCCCTCCATGCGGGCCGTGGGTTACCGGCAGTTATGGGCGCACCTCGAAGGGGTGTATGACCTGACCGAGGCCGTGCGGCGTGGCATCGCTGCGACGCGACAGTTGGCCAAACGCCAACTGACCTGGCTGCGCAGCGAAAAGCAGGCGCAATGGCTCGATCCGGCCACGTCCGAGGTGTCGTGGAATCGAGACATAATTCGGGAGTTGGCTCGGCTTGGGCTTTGAGGGAGGCCACATGTTAAGATTGTCATGTCGGTTCCTCGCCCTGGCGAGGCTTTTTGCTTGCTTCAGCGACCGCTAAACAAGGAAGTTGACCTGCGGTCTGCGTGTGCAGCGAACAATTCGAAGCTGAAAAACAAGGAGAACCCGATGGCCAAAGGCCAATCCCTCCAAGACCCTTTTCTGAATGCCTTGCGCAAAGAGCGGGTGCCGGTTTCCATTTACCTCGTGAACGGCATCAAGCTGCAGGGCCAGATCGATTCCTTTGACCAGTTCGTGGTGCTGCTCCGAAACAGCGTGAGCCAGATGGTCTATAAGCACGCGATCTCCACCGTCGTGCCGGCGCGCAACGTCCGCCTGGCCTCGGAAGAGGGCGTTGCCGCGGAGACGCCCGCCGAATAATGCCCCTTGCCACGGGAAGCCTGAGTGTTCGAGCGCCCGCGGACCGGTGAGCGTGCCGTATTGGTGCGCTTGGGTTTAGGCGCGCCGATCGACCCGGAGGACCTCGAGGAGTTCACGCAGCTGGCGCTCTCGGCCGGTGCGCTTCCGGTCGCGACTGTCACCGGCCGCCGCGAGCGCCCCGACCCGCGCTACTTCCTCGGTACCGGCAAGGCCGCAGAGCTGCGCGAAGTTGCGGCCGCGAACGACGCGGAGGTCATTCTCGTCGATCACGCGCTCTCGCCCAGCCAGGAGCGCAATCTCGAGAAGCTCATCGAACGGCGCGTGCTCGACCGCAATGGCCTGATCCTCGATATCTTCGCGCAGCGAGCCCGCAGCCACGAGGGCAAGCTCGAAGTCGAGCTCGCGCAACTGAAGCACATCGCGAGCCGCCTGGTGCGCGGCTGGACCCACCTCGAGCGCCAGAGGGGCGGTGCGGTGGGTCTGCGCGGTCCCGGCGAGACACAGCTCGAGACCGACCGCCGCATCATCTCGCAGCGGGTGCGTGTCCTGACCCGCCGCCTCGCCAAGATCAAACAGCAGCGCGAGACCGGGCGGCAGATGCGCGCCGAGATCCCGGTGCCATCGCTCGCGCTCGTCGGTTACACCAACGCCGGGAAGTCGACACTCTTCCGTGCGCTCACGGGAGCCGAGGCGTACGTGGCGGACCAGCTCTTCGCCACGCTCGATCCCACCGTACGGCGCATCCGCCTCCCGGGCGGCACTGCCGTGGTGGTGGCCGACACCGTCGGCTTCATCCGCGAGCTGCCGCACGAGCTCGTCGCCGCCTTCCAGTCGACCCTCACCGAGGCGCGCGCTGCGACGCTACTGCTGCACGTCGTCGATGCCAGCAACCCGCGCCGCGAGGAGCAGACGCTCGCCGTGAATGCGGTGTTGGAAGAGATCGGCGCCAGTCCGATCCCCCAGATACTCGTCTACAACAAGATCGACCGGCTCGAGTCAGCGCCGCGTATCGATCGCGACGCGGACGGGCGCGCCGCGGCGGTATGGATCTCCGCCGAGCGCCAGCTGGGACTCGATCTCCTCAAGGAGGCGGTCGCCGAGCGGCTGTCGCGCCTCGCACGCCAGGCGCGTGTCAAGGTGCCGGCGAGCGCCGGCGCATTGCGCTCGCGACTGTACGCAGCGCGCGCGGTCCGGGCGGAGCGCACCGACGCCGATGGCTCGATCGAGCTTTCGGTGGAGCTCCCGGACCCCGAGTTGCTCGCGCTCGCACGCACCGCCGGCGTACAGATCCTCGAGGTGCAGGGACCGGGCACGTCTTGTGCGCCCGGTAACGCCTACCTACAATCGACCGCCGCCTCAAGCGCCGGCAAGCTGCGCTGACCGCGCACTGTTTGCTCCTATATGCCCTGGAACCAACCAAGCGGTCCGCAGAGTCCATGGGGACGCC
>Ga0306921_10005031_pt1 | contig 13675 bp, 11 predicted proteins | sample sta12Cox44000080_FD_203760 | JGI IMG/M metagenome (GOLD analysis project Ga0306921, IMG submission 203760) | Lab enrichment of tropical soil microbial communities from Luquillo Experimental Forest, Puerto Rico - statoxic.12C.oxic.44.000.080 (v2)... | ecosystem: Environmental > Terrestrial >... | reverse complement strand
TTGCTCGATGATGGCGTCGTTTTGGTGCCCCTGCCTGGTGACAATGTGGTTGGCGCTCCAGGAATAACTCCGGTGGGTTCCGAAATCGAAGCCAGGGTGGGAACTCGTCGTGACCTTTTGTGCGGCGACGCCAAAAGGCACGGATAGCAAAAGTAGCGCAACTCGGAACGAAGGAATGCCGCGTCGCTTCAAAGCCCTCTCCTTAGCTGCACGTCCAGAGTAATCGCCTACGTCCGCCTGTTACTACTGAAAATTCTGCCAGTTCAGCCTCAGGGAAGGCGGTACTAACGCCTTAAAGGCTCAGACGGGTCATCGGTGGCGTTTCACGCTGGGCTGGCCTAGCTCTTTGGCTGGCTGCGCTGGTAATGCTTGGGCCACATGTGCCGACATGTCGCGTCATGCTGAAGGGGTCGGGTGAGGCACCGACGGACGAAAGTGTCGGCCACAGATAGGCTGCACTTAAACCACCGCATCACACCTCGACCCCACAAGAGTTCAGTACTGTGGTAGGAGACTGATCCTGCGTGCTTCAACTTTTGCGATCGCGACTGGAACCAACCAGTCTCATTCGGGGGCTGAGGCGCAAGCGCTCAATGCACATCTCGAGCGACACGCAGCGGCATTTTAGCAACCGCTCCAAAAGCAATTTCAACTGGCGCGACCGCTCGATCGTTTGCTCGATCTCCCTGATCTTGCGGCGAGCCAAATTCCTCCAACGAGAGCCGACCGGCGCATCGCTCCTTAGGCCGTCCAGAAAAACCCTGATCTCCGGCAGGGTAAAGCCCATGTCGGCGGCGAAGCGAATCAGAAGCACTCGGTAAGTTATTTCATGTGAATAGCGCCGCTGGCCTCCAACGCGTTCGGGGTTTGTCAGTACGCCCACTCGTTCGTAGTAGCGGATTGCCGATGGATTGACGCCCGCAAGTTGCGCCAGTTGTCCGATTTTCATGCCGTCCCCCCCGGTCATCGAAAACGCGCTTGACTTGAAGTCGAGTTTAACTTCTAGCATCGAGCCATGTTCGAAGGCAACTTCACGGGAGGAAATATGACCAAGAATCGTTTTGCGAACATCGCGAAGGTCGCAGCCCGGAGCACGCTGATTCTGACAATCGCCGCTCTAGGCGGAACCGCGGAAGTCCAACAAGCCGCGGTCGGCCCCGACCCACAGGAAACGATGACGACGAGCGCCGCCGCGTTTCATTGCAACATGAACGCGCTCAGCGCCGGGGAACGCAGGTCGCACAAGCGCCTAACCCAGAAGCTGATCGCCATGCGCACGCAGATCGTGGAAACTGAGAAAGGCTATGAGTTTCAATTTGTCCCAACGGCCGTCTCGATAGGCGAATTGGCGGCATGGACGGTGGCCGAAAGCAAGTGCTGCCCGTTTTTCGACTTTCACATCGACTTGGAGCAACGCGGAACTTTGGCGTGCCTGCGCCTGACCGGCGCACAAGGCATCAAGCCGTTTATCCGGGAAGAATTTCGAGTTCCCTGGCGTTAAGCCGCGTGCCTCGAGCACGTCGAAACACTGGGAGCGTATCGCATCCCGCAGGAGACCGGCCTTCTCATTCCATCTGATTAAGGCCGTTACCGCCGAAGTTCGTACTAGCCGCAACGCTTCCGATTTCGCGACCTGCCGGGCATTGGCCGGTGTGTCCGCCGACGCCGTAAAGACTGTTGCGTGTAGTATGGTACCCGCAGCACATGAGTCTCAGTTCCTAGGAGGTTTCATGCGCACGATGATCATGGGTCTCGTTATTATTCTTACGGCTGGGCTCGCCGCAGCGAAGCAGTCAGCTCAATCATCAGAAAAGCCTGCTAAGACCTTCGTGTCCTCTAAAGAGGTCGCCGAACTGATTGTCAAAGCAAAGAGCGAACGCAAAGAAGGTCAAGCGACGGTTGCGGAGCCGATGCTCGAGCTGGGTTCGTATGACGGCCACTTGGAGTACCGCGCTTCGGTTGGCAACGCTGCCGTACATGAAAAAGAAGCGGAGATTTTCTACGTTATCGAAGGGTCAGGGACTCTGGTGACCGGAGGCAAACTGGTGAATGAGAATCGAATGAATCCCACCAATCTTACTGGTTCCGCTATCGAAGGTGGAACATCGCGTCCCGTCTCGAAGGGGGACTTCATTCTGGTTCCGGAAAACACGCCGCATTGGTTCAGTTCGATAAATGGAACGCTCGTTCTTTTCTCGATCCATGTGCCACGCCCGTAACCAACAAGTGATTCGAGACAGAACTTATCGCTGTCCTGCTACAGTAAATTGGGCACTAACTTCGCAAGAAAGTCGCAGCGGGCACCAAATGGAACCGGTTTCTCCAAATGACTTGCCATTCGGCTCGCGAAGCTCGGTGCTGACATGACACTAAAACACTTCCATGAAACGAATATCAGCGAGATCAAAACAGATGGTTCCCCAGTGACCGTAGCAGACCGCGATGCCGAACGGTCAATGGTGGCTGAGATACAACGACGCTTGCCTTCACACGGCGTTGTAGGGGAGGAGTTTGAAGAGACGGTTGGAGTTGCCGAATATCTCTGGCTCTTAGATCCAATCGATGGCACGGTTTCTTTTGTTCATGGGGTTCCTCTTTACGGAACTAAGGTCTCATTTGTGTCTGAAGGTGAGCCGGTCGTCGGCGTCATGCATTTTCCAGCACTTGGAGAGACTGTGTGGGGATGCAAGGGCCTTGGCAGCTGGAGAAATGGATCTCGTGCTCGGGTGTCTCTTACGGACTCAATTTCAGACGCGACGCTGATCATTACAGATCGGGATCTGTTCGCGAAAGCAGGTTGTTCTGCCATCTACGATCAACTGCGACAGCGTGTGGCTTTGAATTGAGGTTGGGGTGACTGCTATGGACGCATGTTGGTTGCGACAGGAAGGGCTGACATAGCACTTGATCCCTACATGCTCAAGGAATGGGATGCTGGACCGGTAATGCCGATCGCCAGCCCCGATCGGATGTGCACTAACAAACAAGGTCTACAGCCTCGGTTTCGCTGCTAAGGTGATGCTTCCGGACCGGAAGGCCAACGTAGGCATCAAGTATTTTCATGAATTCGACTGCAAGTCTACGTTCCAAGGATATACGCTGCAGATTTCTGGAGCGATTACGTTTTAGAACGAATTCGGGCAACAGATGCGTTGGTTGAGTGACTCCGCTCAGGATGTGTCGTAAGACGTTTCTCCGGCTAGCATCAATTACAACGGCCTCGATTTTCTAAACTCAAAGAAGGGAAGCTGCTTTCAAATCCGCGAGTCAGTTGAGGCGTGCTAAACTCACCTCCAAACCTGGGGTGACTTATGCACGAAACGAGATCTGCTTTTTTTCGCACCATCGTCTCGTGCTTGTTGCTTTTGGGACAGACTGCAGGCCAGACTCACTCGCAAGATTCGACTCAGAACTCCGGAACCAGGCTCCGCGTAGAAACCACGCTGATCCAAATCCCGGTGACGGTCACCGATTCGTTCAATCGTTTCGTTCTGGGTCTTCAAAAGGACGATTTTCATCTATTCGAAGATGGTGTCGAACAGAACATCGCTCGTTTCTCGGGCGAGGATGCGCCGATCTCGGTTGGCCTCGTGTTCGATGAGAGCGGCAGCATAGGTCACAAGCTTCAGACTTCTCAGGCAGCCGTTGCTCAATTCATGAAGACAATGGGCACGGACGATGAAGCCTTTCTGGTGGAGTTCAGCGACAACGCTAAACTGTCCGTTGGATTTACCTCCTACCCCGCGGAAATTCAGAAAGCACTGACGGCGGCTCAACCGGCCGGGCTGACCGCGATGCTCGATGGAATCAACCTCGGCTTGCATGAGATGAAGGAGGCCCGGAATTCGCGCAAAGCGATGGTAGTAATTTCCGACGGCGGAGACAATCACAGCCGATACACGGCGGCGCAGATCGAAGCTTTGGTTCGCGCAGCGGATGTGCAAGTCTACGCGATGGGCGTTTTCGAGCCGATGGTGTCTCTAGGACTGAGCCCCGAAGAAGTCTCGGGGCCGCGTCTGCTCTCTGAAATCGCGACGCAAACCGGTGGCCGGGCCTTCGCAGCAACACTCGTGGGTGATCTGCCCAGTGTTGCAGCCAGAATTGCGGTGGAGTTACGCAACCAATATGTTCTCGGTTACTACCCGAAGAACCAGACGCACGACGGAAAATATCGCAAAGTCGAGATAAACGTTTCCCAGCCCAGCGGTGTTTCACCCCTCAAACCCCACTGGCGTCAGGGTTATTACGCTCCTGGTGGCTAACTCTAGCGGTGGCCTACCGCATGCGGCATCGCATGTGGCGTTGGCACAGAGCGCACAGCAGTGTGCGGAGCCGTGCGTACAGAGTGCGGAGTCACTAGTGCAGGGAGCGGAGCCACGGGATGTGGCGTGGGAAGGCTACCAATTCTACCGGGAATACGAATTCGAATTGGGGACGCGGGGAAACGAGGGCCTATCGTGCGTCCCACAATTAACAGAAAGAGCGGCGGAGAAGTATAGCCTGGTAGGTAGGTCGAGTAGAATCCCGGCTCGCTAGGAAGGATAGAGCTGTAAAGGTTGGGAGAAAGACCAACAACGGGGAAGTATGTGAAGCCATCGAGTCCCGCCGTCTGCGAAGCGGGATCGGCGTCAATCTGTTGCGTGACGGCGTTGTCCGCCGCAATTGAGTCGCTGCGGCCCTTAGCCCAGTCGCTCAGGCCGTCGACTGGCTCGGCGTTCGATCGCTCGGGCATCAGGATAGCCGTGAAGGCCAGATCCATTCCTTGTTTCACCCAGATAGGCTGCGGTTCGGTCCCGGCGAACACGTCGACACCACCGTTGAGCGCCCACAGGTGCGGAGGATCGGAATCGAGTCGGTAGATGCCGGCCTGCGTGGCGCGGGCTTGCCAATTCTTGAAAACTAACGTAACCGCCTCACCAGAATCTGCTTCGGCTGAATCCACGATCACCGAGCCTGCCAGCAGTTCTACCCGCGTGTGGGCCAAATCGTTCGAAAGCATGCGAATCGAACTCTTTTCGCCCATCCGCAAGAAAACGCCAGGAGTGAGCAGCACTTCCGCATATCCTTGGGCGGTGCGCAACTCGGCTCCCTCCGGTACGCTCGGGAATTTGCCTAGATGAGACTCCAGTTGTTGATCGCCCAGGAAAACAGACCCCTCGAAATAGTAGATGACGCCGGAGTGAGTTGAGATCACGGATTGGCCGCTGGTGCAAACGGCCGTTGCGACCAGAGCAAGGAAAGTCGACCACGCACGAAGGGCCAACATCAGAGTACGCCCGCCGGAGAGTATGTTCCTCTCTCCGCTGCAGGTCAAGTGGGTAGTCAGAAGGCGGGAATCTATTGGACTCCGGCGGCTTGGGCCGTATCAGCAACAGATGGAGTGTCCAAGCCGCTCGAGTCCGAAGTGCGTTAGGCGGAAGCCGCCATCTTTTGACCCAACTCTTTGGCTTTTGACACTTCTGCGTCCCACGTCGTGAGCTGCTCAGGGCTTCGGAAGTCTACTAGGCGCTGTCGAAGGGCACTGCGGTTGGCTGCAACTTGATTGATCATGTCCTGTTGCGATGAGTTGAGGTTAGCTTCTCTATAGGCTCGTACGTTCTCGCGAGCGTCAATTAGGAAGGTCTGCAGCTTTTGCTTCTGATCGTCGGAAAGATGCAAGCTGGCCGCCAATTGCTTTAGCTGCGCAGCGACCTTTTCGCGTTCTCTGAAGGCTCATACCTGCTCCTTTGTGCACGGAAACTTCGAAGTCGCACCTTTCCGCAACAGCAGGGCAGGTAGCCTTGCGAAACGCAACAAAAACGACCATTGGCGGTCCTCCGCAAATCTGTCGAGTCAATCCAACTGCAAGCTTACTAGACCATTCCGAAGCCGACTTGGCGGCCAGGCGAGCGGAGAGCACGCTCCAATGTTTCTTGCTCACACGGATACCAAAAACACCAATGGTTCAAAAGCTTGTAAGTCACCGGGGAAAACGCGATTTCGCGACGTGTTATTTTGCCGCGGTTTGCGTGGCGGCGGCTGGTGTCAGGTATTTCACAAAGATCACCTCGTTTTGGGCCTCGTTGTAGATGAGCTCATCGGCCATGGAACGGGTCATAGCGATGCCAAACCCGCCGGGCCGAAGGCCCAGTTCTTCGCGGACGGCCAGGTGTGCCACCGGGTCGTCGGCAGTCTGGCCTACGGCAGCGTGGGTTAAGCCTTTGAAGCTGAAGCCAGGGCCGGGGTCGGCGACGCGGTAGAGCAGCATGCGCGAGGCGCGCAGGTGGGCGATCCGCACTTTGCGGTTGGGATCGAGCTTGCCTCCCCACTCCACAGCGTTAAGCACAAGCTCACGGAAAGCCAATCCAATTGTATTGCGCATGTCGTCGGGAAGGTCGCCTCCGAGCTTCATCAGGAAGGACTGGATACGCTCGGCGGCCTCGCGGGTGCACGGAATCAGCAGCTCGACCCAATGCGGCTTAGCGGAGATGACTTCGATGGGCGGGGAAGCGCCTTGCTTGAGGGCCCGCTCTGCCAGCTCGACCGCTTCCTTCGGAGGGAACGGCTTACTTACATATTCGTAAGCCTGTTCGCGGATTGCGCTCAGTACATTTTCCGGCGTGCCATCGGAAGTCATGATGATGACTTTGGGATGCGATTCGCCAACGCGGACACGGGCAAGGACCTCGAGGCCGGTCAGCTCTGGCATCCAAACATCGAGGAACGCCAGCGCAAAATTTGTTTTCTGGATACTGCGCAGGGCCTCCGCACCATTGCTTACGGTGGTGACCGCATATCCAGCAGTCTTCAACATACTGGAGACGGCAAAGCGTGTGGTGCGATCGTCGTCGGCGACGAGAATCTTCTGCGCTGATGCCGGAGCGTGGCCCATCTGCCACCTCCTCGTGCCCAAGGTAGGGATTTCGCCAACATGCTAGTTCCTTGGAGAAGTCTGGTCAACCGAGACTTCAGAAACGGTGCCTCATTGCGCGATTATGAAGGTTGTACCAAAATGGGCACCGCATCTCCTGCGGGATCAGGGAAGAAGCGTGAGCGTAGCGTCCAGCTTCAACCAGCCAACGGAACTAGACTTGCGCGAGTTCGCCGACCTTTCTCTCAATCTTCTGTGCATCGCCGGCACCGACGGTTACTTTAAATATCTGAATCCCGCCTGGGAAACGACCTTCGGCTACAGTCGGAAAGAGCTGTTCTCGCGGCCGTACATTGAGTTTGTGCATCCCGACGACCAGCAGGCGACGGTTTCTGAAGCAGCGCATGTCGCATCTGGGCGCAGCACGCTCTCGTTTGAAAATCGTTATCGCTGCAAAGATGGCTCCTATCGCTGGCTGCTTTGGTCGGCGATTGTTCGCGCAGAAAAGGGATTGATCTATTGCGTTGCGGCGGACGTTACTGAACGCAAGCGTGAAGACGTGCGGCTGGCTGCTCAGTACGCTGTCACCCGCGTTCTAGCCGAGGCGCCGGATTTGGTGGTCGGTGCTCCGAAGATCTTGCAGGCAATTTGCGAAGGACTCGGCTGGTCGGTTGGAGGGATCTGGCGAGTAGATGGAAAAGAGAATGTGTTGCGGTGCGTGGAGACCTGGCATGTGCCGTCCGCACGACTTGAAGATTTCGATCGCGTTACGCGGGCCCTCACTCTTGCTCTGGGTAAGGGCTTGCCCGGCCGGGTCTGGTCCAACGCGCGACCGGTTTGGATCGAGGACGTAACCCAGGACGCGAATTTTCCGCGTGCAGCCATCGCCGCGAGGGAAGGTCTGCATGCGGCGGCTTGTTTTCCGATTCTCCTCGGGTCAGAAGTCCTGGGCGCTCTCGAATTCTTCAGCCACGAAATTCAACAGCCGGATGCGAAACTACTCGAAATGATGGGGGCGATTGGGAGTCAGATCGGACAATTCATTGAACGAAAGAACGCGGAAGACGCTTTGCGCGTGTACGCGGACGACCTCGAGGTCGCCAGAAATCGCGCTGAGCAGGCCACTCGCGCCAAGAGTGAGTTCTTGGCGAACATCAGTCACGAAATTCGGACCCCGATGAATGCCATGATCGGCATGACTGAGCTGGCGCTAGCGACTCGCATCACGCGCGAACAGCGGGAGTACTTGACGGCCGTTCAGGGCTCAGCTGACGCCCTGCTTGCACTGGTCAATGATCTTCTCGACTTCTCGAAGATTGAGGCCCGCAAACTGCAGCTGGACCGCGTCGGTTTCCAGCTTCGCGACGCCCTCGAAGACACGATGCGGGTGCTCGCTCCCCGTGCGCACAAGAAAGGGATTGAGCTGGCGTGCCACATCGATCCGAGCGTCCCAGACACCCTGGTTGGCGACCCTTTGCGACTGCGCCAGATAGTATTGAATCTTGTTGGAAATGCGATCAAGTTCACCGATCGAGGCGAGGTGCTGGTCCAGGCCCAGGTGGAATCGCGGCATGACCAGAAAGTGCAGATGCATTTTTCGGTCAGGGATACGGGCATCGGCATACCACCAGAGAAACAGCAGGTCATTTTTGAAGCATTCTCGCAGGCCGACAGTTCGACGACGCGCCGTTATGGCGGCACCGGGCTGGGGCTGGCTATCTCTGCGCAGCTTGTGGAGCTAATGGGCGGCACGATCTCGGTCGAGAGTGAGCCTGGCCTTGGCAGCACATTTCATTTCACCGCCTGGCTTGACGTCGAGGAGGCGGGGGCCGAGGAAGCTAGCGGCAGGTGGCACAGCATGACTGATTTGCCGGTGCTCATCGTCGACGATAACGCGACTAATCGCCGTATTCTCGAGGAAGTGTTTAGCAATTGGCGTATGCGTCCGGTTGCTGTTGAGGGCGGTAGAGCTGCCCTTGCGGCGTTGGAGAAATCTTCGCGCGAAGCCCAATCCTTCGCAGTCGTTCTACTTGACGGACACATGCCTGATTTGGACGGATTCGAGCTTGCACAGCGCATCACTCGCGACCAGCGCTACAGACGGACAAGAGTTGTGATGCTTACCTCGGCTGGTGAGCCGGAGGATGTGGCTCGTTGCGGCAAGCTGGGTATCTCGGCATATCTGACCAAGCCGGTTAAGCAATCTGAACTCTTCGACGTTGTTGTAAGCGTTCTCAGCGATCCGGTTGTTGAAAAACCAAAATCGCCCAAGAAGACTCGAGCCAAGCGAGGGCTACGTGTGTTGTTGGCTGAAGACAACCAGGTCAATCAGCTGGTCGCCTCGCGAATTCTTGAAAAGCTAGGGCACCAGGTAACGGTTGTGAGTAGCGGACGCCAAGCGGTTTCCGCGGCGCAGGCGGGCAAGTTCGATGTCATCGTCATGGACGTGCAAATGCCCGAGATGGATGGACTGGAAGCAACCGCTGAGATCCGCAGATGGGAACGGACAACGGGCAAGCACGTTCCCATAATCGCCATGACGGCGCATGCCATGAAAGGAGATCGCGAGCGCTGTCTGGAGGCCGGCATGGACGGCTACACGTCCAAGCCGATTCGAATCAAGGAACTTGAGCAGGCCATCTCGAAATTAGTTCCTACCGTGTCAGTGGATGTGCCGGTGTCAAAAAGCGACGAGGCCGAGCCGGTGATTGATCACCGGGCGGTGCTGGAAGGTTTTGGGGGCAATCGTCGGCTTCTCAGCCAGAGTATCCGTCTGTTTCTGGCCGACTATCCGCAGCGCCTCGCCGAAATCAGAGAAGCGATCGGTCGGGGCGATGCCAATGCCTTGGCGAGAGCAGCGCACGCACTAAAAGGCTCAGTGGGAAACTTCGCCCTCAAGGATGTATTTGCGATCGCCCAGCGCCTCGAAACAATGGGAAGGAAAGGAGAGCTTGCGACTGCTGGCCAGCAATGTATCGCCCTGGAGTCGGAACTCGCGCTTGTGTCGACCCAACTCCGAAGGCTGACCAGAAACTCACAAAGAAAATCTTCGCGAAACGTATCAGAATCAAGGCAATAAGAAACGGCCACGAACGATGGCCTTGCGAGTGTCTGACGAAGGTTCGATTGGCTACTCTAGGGCCACCCTGCAACGTGGGCCCTGTGCATCCAGGAATTCGGCGAGCATCTCACCAAAAGGGGAGTCATGCTGCAGTCCTGTACTCAGGGAACGTTTCAAGGTTGGGGACGTTGAAACCAAGCTCAACACTTCCTGCGCATTTCTCCCTGATGCTGGATGCAGGCCCAGTCACGTCGTCTCGCGCGCCTCTTGACAGCTCTCTTTGGGCGGAGTATTGCTCGCCTTCGATGGCCTTCGAAATGCCGCCAGGTTGAGACGGGAAGCTATGAGGGGCGCTCTCGATGGAATCAGACCTATTGGGATCACGATGGGCTTGCTATTTTCCTTCCTCGCTGGCTCTGCGTCTGCCCATCACGGCAATTCCCGTTACAACCTCGCCCAGACGATCACGCTCACCGGCACGGTTACCAGCTTCGATTGGGGCAATCCGCACTGTCTGGTGCACATGGATGTGAAAGACGCCAAGGGCGAAGTGCAGCACTGGACCCTCGAGCTGGCGTCGCCGTTCACGATGTCTCACGTCGGCTGGAGCAAGGATTCGATCATGAGCGGCGACATGCTGGTAGCCGATACGCATCCGGCGCGGAACGGATTGACGCTGGGAATCAGCTCAACTTCGCACTCCGTGATGAAATTCGTGGTGAACGGAAAGCCGCTGGGCCACATGTAAGGAATCGTTTCAAAACGTAAACTTCACAGCCGCTTGAATCAGCCGCGGGTCGGCCGCACTTTCGATTTCCCCGAAGGCCGGGTCGTTTACTTCGCCATCGACCGCGGCTGAGCCATAAAACTGCGCATGGTTGAAGGCATTGAAGGCTTCCACGCGAAAATCGAGCAATTTTGATTCAGTGAGCCGTACGTTTTTCGTCAGCTGTATGTCCCAATTGTTGATGCCCGGGCCGTAGAAGAACCGGCGCGGGGAATTGCCGAGCTTGCCGAACGGCTCGGTCGAGAACAGCGCGGTATTGAACGCTGGTCTGCCGTTGCGCGGATTGGTATTGATTTCGAGTGGACCCGGGGTAAGTGCCGGCGTATCCAGCAGATAGTTGTTCACTCCATTTCCGAGCGTGCCAAGCAAGGAATTGTCGGAGTCATCGTACAGCGTGACCGGGAATCCGCTGGCGAACCGGGTGGTTCCCGAAACGCTCCAACCCTCGGTTAGCTGGTTGGAATGGCCGAACAGGCGGTCGAAGGGCAAAACATAACTGTAGCTCGCGACGAAATTGTGACGCATGTCCCAGGATGAGATTGCCCGGCTCAGTCGTGCATTGAAAGGATTGATCTGCTCACCGATGTTCGAAGCCTGATCGATCGATTTCGAGTATGTGTAGGCAAAAAGCGCAGTCGAGCGCTGCCCGGCATAACGCAGGTTGGTCTCCAGTGCGTTGTAATTCGAATTGCCGATAGTGCGCTGAGCGGTGACGGCTCCATACTTGCCGTATAGTCCCGGAATCGCGCCTAATCCCACGTTTCTCGTGCCGTTGTAAACCGTTCCGGAAGCTGCGGTATAAGTAGAATCCTCGCCGTAGGGCCCGCAGGTGGCGCTGCCAGGCGCCACTTCGCTCGGCTGGCTGAGGCTCACGCACAGTTCCGCGTTTCCGACGTTGGTCGGCAGCACCACGAGCAGATGATGGTCTTGGTTGCCGACGTAGCTCGCCGTCAGCAGTACGCTCGAAGTGATCTGGCGCTGGAACGAGAACATGTAGTCTTCGGCGTAGGGTACGTCGTTGCGATTGTAAAAGTACGGGGCGGCGGAAATTGGTGTGACGGCGGCCCAATCAAACGCCGTGTACGGATTCTTTGCCGAAACGTTATTCGGCGGAAATGTGATCGGAAATGGATTGGTGTTGACGGAACCGTCTCCAGCGTTGACAAACGGAGTGGCGAATAGCGGAGGAGCGGGGCTGAGGTAGTTGTAACCGAAGGGAGGCACCGCGTACATGATGCCGACTGAAAGGCCGGGAAACGCCGTATAAAAAATGCCGTAGCTTAGGCGCAAGCTGCTTTTTCCCGGACTGCCGAAAATTGTCCCGAGAAGTCCGCCGCTGAATCGTGGCGAGTACGCCAGACCGATCCGCGGCGCGAAATTGTGATATTTCGACGGTGAAAGCGTGGAGGGAATTCCCGGATCGCCGGGCACGACGAGAGCCGGAATCGCATTCGGATAGAGCACAGATTGTTCACCCGGCACGACGGTCTGAATGTTGTTGTTTTTCTCCCACCAGGGCATGATCAGGTCCCAGCGCACGCCGACATTGAGCGTTAGGTTGCTGCGCACTCGCCAGCTGTCCTCGACGAAGGCGCCGGCGTAGCGATTACGCAGGTGATAGAACTGCCCAGTGGATTGAGTGAAGTTGCTGGGCACGCCAAGCAGGAAATCCGCGAACGCAGAGCCGCTTTCCGTGCCCAGGATATTGAACGTACCGTTAAATGTCGCGTTTGGATGCTCGTTGACTTGGTCGAGGTGAAACTGCCCGCCGAATTTCAGCGCGTGCGCACCGACAACCTTCGAAAGGGAATCCCCCAAATACAGCGTGTTGTTCCACTGGTTGACGTTGGTAATCGGGACACCCATGATGAACGACGGAAACACGATGTTTTCCACGCCTTCGATTTGTGGCGCCTGGACGGTGATACCCGTGGTTCCGGCACCGGTTTGAAACCCTTGCGATTGAAGGCTCACGCCCAAACCGCCGTGCGGTTTGCCGATCTCGTTGGCGTTGCGGATCAAGCCTGCGTGGAATTCATTTACGGTGTTGGCGTCCACGAGCTTCGTGTAGCCGAGGGTGAAGAGCTGTGCCTGGCCGATCGTCAGAGCATCGAATCCGGGCACGCTTGCACCGCCCTGCGCGCCTGGATACGGATTATCCAGGTCGTAGTTGTCGATGAAATAGTAGCCGGAGAACTGCCCAAGCCGCGTGTTGGCATCGACGCGGACTGCGCCCTTGTCGTCACGAACGGTTTTACCGAATGCCGTTGTGGAAAATTCATTGGTGCCGATGTTCGGTTTGGGAATGTATGGCAGCAGGTGCTTGGCCGGCGCCGACCACGCGCTCATCGGAATCTGCGCGCCAGGCAGAACGCAGGTGGCGCTCGTGCATCCGAGCGTAAAATACGGCTCACCTTGCGTAACGGCGTAGTTCAGCTCGGTGCTGAGCAACGTCGCTAGCGCCGGGCCGCTCACTTTTCCAGTCAGTTCACTTTCGACGTCGGAAAGATTTCCCGTTCGATCAGCAAGAGATGGAACCGTGATCAGCGGTGAAGTGATCCCCTGTTCGGTGCGAGTGCCCTGATAGTCGGTGAAAAAGAAGACCTTCTGTTTCTTGATCGGCCCGCCGACGGTGCCCCCAAACTGATTCTGGCGGAATACTCCGCGCGTAGCGGCGAAGTAGTTCTTCGCGTCCAGCACCGTATTCCGCAAAAACTCGAACGCGTTGCCATGAAAGGAGTCGCTCCCGGATTTGGTGACCACGTTGACCATTCCGCCGTTGTAGTTGCCGTACTCGGGATCAAAATTGGTTGTTAGGACGCGAAACTCCTGAATGGAATCGAGGTTTGGAATCACGGACGTGCCGCCGTTCATGTGTTCTTGCACGTCTGCGCCGTCGACCATGAATCCGTTCGCCGATTCGCGCTGGCCGTTGATCGAGACGTCTCCGGGGTTCAGATCCCCGGAAGGATTAATC
>Ga0306921_10005028_pt1 | contig 13688 bp, 18 predicted proteins | sample sta12Cox44000080_FD_203760 | JGI IMG/M metagenome (GOLD analysis project Ga0306921, IMG submission 203760) | Lab enrichment of tropical soil microbial communities from Luquillo Experimental Forest, Puerto Rico - statoxic.12C.oxic.44.000.080 (v2)... | ecosystem: Environmental > Terrestrial >... | reverse complement strand
GTTGGTGCTGGCCATCGGCCTGGTGGTCGACGACGCGATCATCGTGGTCGAGAACGTCAATCGCCACCTCGAGGAGGGCCAGCAGCCGATCCCCGCCGCCATCCAGGCGGCGCGCGAGCTCGGCGGCCCGATCATCGCCATGACTGTGGTGCTGGTCGCGGTCTACGTGCCGATCGGCTTCCAGAAGGGCCTGACCGGCGCATTGTTCACCGAGTTTGCCTTCACCCTGGTGGGCGCCGTCACCGTCTCCGCCGTCATCGCGCTCACCCTGTCGCCGATGATGTGCTCGCGGCTCCTGAAGCCCGGCCATGCCGGCGACCGCGGCTGGGAAGCGCGGCTGATCCGCCTGATCGACCGCATCTTCGACCGCACGCGCAGCTTCTACGCGCGCACCCTGCACGGCAGCCTCAACTACGTGCCGGTGACGGCGGTCTTCGCCGCGATCATCCTGGTCAGCATCTATTTCCTCTACACCAACACCAAGGCCGAACTCGCCCCGCAGGAAGACCAGGGCGTCGTCATCACCCTGGCGACCTCGGCGCCCAACGCCACGATCGACCAGCGGCTGGTCTACTCGCGCCAGATCTTCGACATCTTCATGAGCCATCCCGAGGCCGACCACGTCTTCCAGCTCGACGTGCCCGGGCAGTCGATCGCTGGCATGGTGCTGAAGCCGTGGGACGCGCGGAAGCTGACGTCCAACCAGCTGCAGCCAATCATCCAGCAGCAGGTCGCAGGCATTGCCGGCGCCCAGGTCGTGGCCTTCCAGTTGCCGCCACTGCCCGGCAGCACCGGCCTGCCGGTGCAGTTCGTGATCAACACGACCAACGATTTCGGCCAGTTGAACGAGATCGCCCAGCAGTTCCTGCAGGAAGCGCTGAAGAGCGGCATGTTCATGTTCCTGAACACCGACCTCAAGATCGACCAGCCGCAGTCGACCCTGGTGATCGACCGCGACAAGGCCTCGCAGCTCGGGCTGAAGATGAGCGACATCGGCGGCGCTATGGCCGCGATGCTGGGCGGTGGCTACGTCAACTACTTCAGCCTCGACGGGCGCTCCTACAAGGTGATTCCGCAGGTCCAGCAGAGCTCGCGGCTCAACGTCGACCAGCTGATGAACTACTACATCAAGGCGGCGGACGGCTCGTCGGTGCCGCTGTCGACAGTGGCCAAGATCGTCACCAAGACGATCCCGGAGTCGATCAATCACTTCCAGCAGCTGAACAGCGCGACCATCCAGGGGGTGGCCTTTCCGGGCGTCGCCCAGGCGGATGCACTCGCCTACCTCAAGGATCTCGCCGCCCGCACCCTGCCGCAGGGCTACACGATCGACTATGGCGGCCTGTCGCGGCAGTACGTCCAGGAGTCCGGCGGCTTCGCCACGACGTTCGGCTTCGCGCTGATCATCATCTTCCTGTCGCTGGCGGCCCTGTTCGAGAGCTTCCGCGACCCGCTGATCATCCTGTTCTCGGTGCCGATGTCGATCGCGGGTGCACTGATCTTCATCCTGGTGCTCTCGACCATGGGCGTGCCGGGCGCCTCGATCAACATCTACACCCAGGTCGGCCTGGTCACGCTGATGGGCCTGATCAGCAAGCACGGCATCCTGATCGTCGAGGTGGCGAACGAGCAGCAGCGCGAAGGCAAGAGCAAGCGCGAGGCGGTCGAGGCCGCCGCCGGCATCCGCCTGCGGCCAATCCTGATGACCACCGCGGCGATGGTGCTGGGCGTCGTCCCGCTCATCATGGCGAGCGGCGCCGGCGCCCTCTCGCGCTTCGCCATGGGGCTGGTCATCGCCAGCGGCATTGCCATCGGCACGCTCTTCACCTTGTTCGTGGTGCCGGCCGTCTACGTGATGTTCGCGGGCGACCATTCGAAGGCGCACGAGGCGGCCGAGGCCGGCTTGCAGCCAGGCGAGTAGGGCCCGGGTTAGGTCGCGAAGCGGCGGACGCTGCGCCGGCCCGCGCCCACGATCACGATCAGGGCCGATAGCAGGGGATTGACGATCTGGATGGCGAGCAGCACGTCGAGGCCGATGCTGCCGCGCAGATAGCCCAGCAGCGAGCCCACCATGATGACGTGCAGCGCCAGGCCCGCGACCACCGTGGCCAACACGGCGCGAAAGCCGAGATGGTAGCGCGTCATGGCGGCGGCGAAGGCGATCAGCGACAGCGGCAGGAACAGCACCAGCGCGGTGACGAGGCCGGGGTTGTAGGTGCTGGTCATGACGGCCGGAACCACATGAGGGACCAGGTTGGCGAAGGGGACGGCGAACAGGCTGAGGCCGATCACCGGCCAGCGCGCGGCGAGCAGGGCCGACAAAGGGCCTGCCACCCACACCAGGCACACGTTCACCACCGTGATGAAGGAGTAGGGCACCGTGCAGGTCTTCGGGTCCCCCAGGCCAAGCTGCGCGCACATGGTGCCGCGGAAGGCGTAGGCGGTGCCCTGCGCATCGATGCCGTGCTCCTCGAACTGGTGCACCAGGTAGGCGCAGGTGGCCGCCCAAGTGAGCCAGGTCATGTCGCGCCAGCGCGTGACCGAGCGGTCGGAGCGCAGAGCATTGGTCGTCAGCAGGATAAGCAACAGCCCCGCCGCACCGAGGCCGATCCACGGCCAGACAAAGGCGAAAGCAAACATCCACGGCGAGGCTAGCGGCGCCGCACACAGCCGTCGAGCGCTGAAGAAGTTACACACGCATTGCGGGTTGAATTCAGCGCCGCGAGCGATACCGCCGGATGGTGTATCCTCTGTACATGGATGCGCCCACCAAGTCGCCCAAGCCTGCGCCCGCCGGGGATCCACGCGCCGAGCGTCTGGCCGCGGCTTTGCGTGAGAACCTCAAGCGGCGCAAGGCACAGTCGCGCGCCAAGGAACAGACCAAGAAACCCGCGACCAAAGATTGAGCCGCGTGCCGGGCTCGTCTAAAAGCGCAAGCACCCTCTCGGAAACGACAAGAATGGCCATACTCTCCGACCGCTGGATCCGCCGCATGGCAAAGGACAAGGGCATGATCGAGCCCTTCGTCGACAGCCAGAAGCGCGACGGCATCATCTCCTATGGCCTGTCGTCCTATGGCTACGACGCGCGCGTCGGCACCGACTTCAAGATCTTCACCAACGTCGACTCGGCGGTGGTTGACCCGAAGAACTTCGCCGCAAACTCCTTCGTCGACCGCAGCTCCGACGTCTGCATCATCCCGCCCAACTCCTTCGCGCTGGCGCGCACGGTGGAATATTTCCGCATCCCGCGCGACGTGCTGGTGATCTGCGTCGGCAAGTCGACCTATGCGCGCTGCGGCATCATCGTGAACGTGACGCCCCTGGAGCCCGAGTGGGAAGGGCACGTCACGCTCGAGTTCTCCAACACCACGCCGCTGCCCGCCAAGATCTACGCCAACGAGGGCGCAGCGCAGTTCCTGTTCCTCCAGGGCAACGAGCCTTGCGAGGTCTCCTACCGCGACAAGGCCGGCAAGTACCAAGGCCAGCGCGGCGTCACCTTGCCGAAGATCTAAGGAGTCCCCTCTCATGGATCGCATCCGAATCAAAGGCGGCCGCCAGCTCAAGGGCGACATTCCCATCTCGGGCTCCAAGAACGCCTGCCTGCCGCTGATGGTGGCGTCGCTGCTCACCGACCAGAAGCTCGTGCTGCACAATGTGCCGCGGCTCGCCGACATCACCACCATGATGCAGCTCTTGAAGCAGCATGGCGTGGAGGTGAATGCCGCTCCGGGCGAGAACGGCCACAGCCACGGCACGACGCTCACGCTTCAGGCGCGCAAGATCACGTCGACCACGGCGCCCTACGACATCGTACGCAAGATGCGCGCTTCGGTGCTGGTGCTGGGCGCGGTGCTGGCGCGCGAGGGCGAGGCGCGGGTCTCCCTTCCCGGCGGCTGCGCGATCGGCGCGCGGCCGGTCGATCTGCATGTCGCCGGCCTCAAGGCCATGGGGGCCAAGATCGATATCGATGGCGGCTACCTGGTCGCCCGGGCGCCCAAGGGCCTGAAGGGCGGGCGTTACACCTTCCCCAAGGTGTCGGTCGGGGCGACCGAGAACCTGATGATGGCGGCGGCCTTGGCCAAGGGTACGACCGTGCTCGACAACGCCGCGCGCGAGCCGGAGATCACCGACCTCGCGCAATGTCTCACGGCGATGGGGGTGTCGATCTCCGGCATCGGCACCGAGACGCTCACCATCCAGGGCACCGACAAGCTCAAGGCGGCGACCCATTCGGTCATTCCCGACCGCATCGAGACCGGCACCTATGCCATGGCGGTGGCGATGACGGCGGGCGACGTCGAACTGGTCGGCGGCCGGCTCGACCTGCTCGAGGCGCCGGCGCAGACCTTGCGCTCGGCCGGCGTCAACCTGGTGCAGACCAATCGCGGCATCCATGTCGCGCGCGCCAACGGCGAGCTGCACGGCGTCGACGTCATGACCGAGCCCTATCCCGGCTTCCCGACCGACCTGCAGGCCCAGATGATGGCGCTGATGACGCGGGCTGAGGGCGCCTCGATGATCACCGAGACGATCTTCGAGAGCCGCTTCATGCATGTGCCCGAGCTGGCGCGCATGGGCGCCAACGTCACCATCCATCACGAATCCGCCCTGGTGCGCGGCGTGCCCAAGCTGCGCGGCGCCGACGTGATGGCGACCGACCTGCGCGCCTCGGTGTCGCTCGCCATCGCCGGCCTCGCCGCCGAGGGCGAGACGACCCTGCACCGCGTCTATCACCTCGACCGCGGCTACGAACGCCTCGAGCAGAAGCTCGCGGCCTGCGGCGCCGATATCGAGCGGCTGAAGGACTAGCGACCGTTCACCTCAGTGTCATCCCGAGCGTAGCGAGGGACCTTTGGCAACGCATGCACGCGTACTACGTCTACATACTGACGAACGCCAAAAGGAACGTGATGTACATCGGCGTCACCAATAATCTTGAGAATCGTGTCGCGGAGCATCGTGAAGGCAAAGGTGGCGCCTTCACGCGCAAGTACCGGGTTAGTACTCTGGTCTACGCTGAGGAGTATCAGTATATCGGGGACGCAATCGCGCGTGAGAAAGAACTGAAGGGATGGCGCCGTTCCAAGAAGAATACCCTGGTCGAGACGCTCAACCCGAGCTGGGCGGACCTTCTGGAGACCAACATCGCCAAAGGTCCCTCGCTGTGCTCGGGATGACACAGTTGGCGTTGCGAGATCACCTGCCACTCAGGCCCACCGTGTAAAATGGACGACAAGCTGAAGCTTTCGGCGCTGGACGCCGACGATCTCGGCGTGATCTCGGCGGCGGTCCAGGACTCGCTGGTGGCGGTGCGCGACTGTGCCTGGTTTGCCGGCGAGAAGCGTTTTGTTCTCCTGCTCAACCGCTTCCGCTGGGAGGCCGACCCAGGCATCGAGACCAAGTACTGGCGGACCCATTCGGCCCTGGTTTTCAACCAGGTGAATGCCGTCCACCATCACCACGTCCCGCTCAAGGAGCCCGACCGGGTGCTGGAATTGCTCTCCGTAGCGGCGGAAAACGACCGTTCAGTGACGCTGCGCTTCGCCGCCGACCGCGCCATACGGCTGGAAATCGCCCGGCTTGCATGCCATTTGGGGGATGTCGGGGAGCCTTGGCCTACCCCGTGGAAGCCCGCCCATCCGGCCTAGCGGCCGGGAACGCGGGCATTCGCGTTACTGGAGCCACTGTCGTGTCGAGCGAAGCGAACGAGAAATTGATCCTGGCAGTCCCGAAGGGTCGCATCCTCAACGAGGCAGCGCCCCTGCTGGCAGCCGCCGGCATCGAGCCGGAGGAGGCCTTTGCCGATCCCGACGCGCGCCAGCTGCGCTTTGGCACCAACCATGCCGACCTCGACATCATCCGCGTGCGCTCATTCGACGTCGCGACCTTCGTCGCCTTCGGCGCGGCCCATCTCGGCATCGCGGGCCAAGACGTGCTGATGGAGTTCGACTATCCCGAGATCTACGCGCCGATAAACCTTGGCATCGGCAAGTGCCGGTTGGCCGTCGCGGAGCCGGCCGAGATGGCGGGCAGCGACGATCCCCGGCGCTGGAGCCACGTGCGCATCGCCACCAAGTATCCCGAGGTGACGCGCCGCCACTTCGCCGCGCGCGGCGTGCAGGCCGAATGCGTCAAGCTCTCGGGCGCCATGGAGCTTGCGCCTTCGCTCGGCCTCAGCCATCGCATCGTCGACCTGGTCGACAGCGGCCGCACGCTGCGCGACAACGGCCTCGTCGAGGTCGAGCACATCGCCGACATCACCTCGCGCTTCATCGTCAACCGCGCTGCGCTCAAGACTCAGTCGGCACGGGTCGGCCACTGGGTCGATCGCTTCCGCGAGGTCGCAAAGGCAGCATAGATGGGGCCGCTCAGGCTGGACGCCTCCGCGCCGGGATTCGAAAGGGACTTTTCGGCCTTCCTCGGGCGCCGTCGGGACACCGACGACAATGTCGACCGCGTCGTCGCCGACATCATTGCCGACGTGCGCGCGCGCGGCGACGCCGCGCTAGTCGACTACACCCGGAAGTTCGACAAGGTCGAGCTCGACGCCAAGGGCCTGCGTGTCGCCCAGGCCGAGCGCGAGAAGGCGGCGGCCAAGGTGCCGGCGGCACAGCGCGACGCCCTGGTCTTCGCCCAGCGCCGCATCGAAGCCTTCCACCGCGCACTCCTGCCCAAGGACGTCGATTTCACCGACGCCACCGGCACCCGGCTCGGTGCCCGCTACCGGCCGCTCGACTCGGTCGGGGTCTATGTGCCGGGCGGCACCGCGGCCTACCCGTCGTCGGTGCTCATGAACATCGTGCCGGCCAAGGTGGCGGGCGTGAAGCGCGTGGTCATGGTCGTGCCGACGCCGGGCGGCGTGCTCAATCCCCTGGTCATGCTGGCCGCCGAGATCGCCGGCGCCGACGAGATCTGGCGCATCGGCGGCGCCCAGGCGGTCGCAGCCCTCGCCTACGGCACGTCGTCGATCCGGCCGGTCGACAAGATCACGGGCCCGGGCAACGCCTATGTCGCCGCCGCCAAGCGCCGCGTGTTCGGCGAGGTCGGCATCGACCTGATCGCCGGGCCGTCCGAGATCCTGGTGGTGGCCGACAAGCAGAACGATCCGGCCTGGATCGCCGCCGACCTGCTGTCGCAGGCCGAGCATGACGCCTCCTCGCAAGCGGTGCTGATCGCCGACGACAAAACCTTGGCCGATCAGGTCGCCAAGGCCGTCGATGCCGAGCTGAAGACGATGGCGCGCGGAGAGATCGCCGGCGCGAGCTGGCGCGACCATGGCGCCATCATCCTGGTGCAAAACCTCGCGGACTGCGCGCCGATCGTCGACCGCATCGCCGCCGAGCATGTCGAGCTGGCGCTCGAGCCCGGTCCGGCCGAGGCGCTGAGCCGCCGGATCGGCCATGCCGGCGCGATCTTCCTCGGCCGCCACACGCCGGAAGCGATCGGCGACTATGTCGCCGGCACCAATCACGTGCTGCCGACCTCGCGCGCCGCCCGCTTCTCGGGCGGCCTCGGCGTCGCCGATTTCCTCAAGCGGACCTCGATCGTGGCCTGCAGCCCCGAGGCGCTGGCGGAGCTCGGCCCCGCGGCGTTGGCGCTCGCCGAGGCGGAGGGCCTGGGTGCCCATGGTCGATCGGTCTCGATCAGGCTCAACCGGCGCGGCTGAGGCCATGCCGCAGCGCCGCCGCATCGTCGACATCGTCCTGGACGAAAAGTCGGTCGCGCGCCGCACGCCCGAGGTCGATCATGAGCGCGCCGTGGCGCTGTTCGATCTCCTGGAGGAGAACGACTTCGTGTTGGTCGGCGGCGAGCCCGGCCCCTACAAGCTGCATGTCGGCATCTTCGAGCAGCGCCTGGTGTTCGGCGTGAACGACGCGCACGACCGCAAGCTGCGCGACATCGTGCTGTCGCTGACGCCGTTCCGGAAGGTGGTCAAGGACTACTTCCTGATCTGCGAGAGCTACTACGCCGCCATCAAGAAGCTCAGCAACACGCAGATCGAGGCGCTCGACATGGGCCGGCGTGGCTTGCACAACGAGGGCTCGGAGCTGTTGCGCGAGCGGCTGGCCGGCAAGATCGAGCTCGATCTGGACACCGCCCGGCGGCTGTTCACGCTGATCTGCGCGCTGCACATCAAGGCATGAAGACCCTGCCTTCGAGCGTGCTGTTCGCCTGCAGCCAGAACTCGGTGCGCTCGCCGATGGCCGAGGCGCTGGCCAAGCGGCTGTACGGCCACTCGGCCTACCTCGATTCGGTCGGCGTGCGCGCCGAGGAGGTCGATTCTTTCGCCGCGACGGTGCTCGACGAGGTCGGCGTCGATGTCCATCGCCACCACGCCAAGACCTTCGACGATGTCGATCCCAGCTCCTTCGACCTGATCGTCACGCTGTCGCCCGAAGCCCACCACCGTGCCCTCGACTTCGCGCGCAACACCGCCACCGAGGTAGAGTACTGGCCCGTCCCCGACGCTACCGCCGTCGAGGGCTCGCGCGAGGCGCGCCTACAGGCCTATCGCGAGGTCCGCGATCTCATTTTGCGCCGCCTCAAGGAACGATTCGGCGTGCCCTCGGGGCCGACCCTTTAGTCAGGACGTCTTGACTGCGGGCAGCAGTCCGCACTCGACCAGGAGCCAGGCCCAGCCGATCACCGGGATCAGCAGCAGCAGCGCCCAGAAGCCCGACTTGCCGCGGTCGTGGTAGCGTTTGATGGTGATGGCGCACTGCACCCAGATCAACGGCGCGGCGAGGACGAGGGCGAAGGTCAGGCCTTCGAACACGCTGTAGGGGAACCAGCGCGCGAGCAGCGGGTCGACATGCTGGCCGTACATCCAGACGATGACGACCAGCGGAATCTGCACCAACCAGAAGAGACCGCGGCCGATCCGGCCGTCGATGCCGAACAGCAGGCCGGTCATGCCCGCCCTGCGGCTACTTGGCGCCGGCGTACCAGGCGCTGCGATGCGCCGTGCGCCGTGCGACCGGCAGGTCGATGATGTCGATGAACAGCGTGGCCGGACCGTCGGCCTTGCCGATGTCGCCTTCCAGCACGGCGATGTCGAAGGTCAGCCGGTCGCCTTCGAGCTTGGGCGACTTCAGGACGACGACCGCGTCGCTCACCTTGCCCTTTTCCTTGTTCATCGCCGAAATCGTCGCGTTGGGCGGGTTCTTGGCGAAGCTGTCGGCTGCCGAGTCGCTCCATTCCTCGAGCAGCTGTGCGGTGAGCGCGTGGCCGGCGGCGCGGACCGGGCGATCGGCGAACACGATGGCGTTGGGCGCGACGCCCTCGAGCACGAGTTTCTGGTTGGCGATCTTGGCACCCTGGGCGTTGATCACGATCATCGACGGCACGATCTGCGGCTGCTGCGGCGTGCCGATCACCTTGGGCGTCTGCGCCAGCGCCCCGGTCATGGCGGGCATCACCACCGGCACGGCGAACAGCAGCGCCGCGACAACGAACAGAATTCTCATGGCGAGCCTCAGTAGCAGGGCAGCAGTGGCGGTTTCCCGCACGGCGGATTGGTCTGGTAGGCGTCGGGCGGCGGCGGGGCGTAGCCATAGTTTTCGCGCGGACGCGACGAGCCAAACACCGGCGTGCCGCCGGTCGCGCTGGGCGCGGGATTGGACCAGCCGCTGTAGGTGCTGGTGTCGTAGCGGCTGCCGATCGCCGGATCGCCAGGGCCAGTGGTGGTCTGGCTGCGGCCGATATAGTTGAAGCCATCCGAGCCCAGGCTGAACCAGATCGTGTCGATGAATATCGCGGCCGGGCCGTCGGCATTGGCGAGGTCGCCTTCGAGCACGGCCACGTCAAAAGTGGCCTTGCCGCCCTCGCTGCGCACCGACTTCAGCACCACGACCGCGTCGGCCACCTTGCTTCCGTCCTTGGCGAAGGCCGAGACCGTGGCGTTGGGCGGGTCCTTGGCGAAGCTGCCGGTCGACCACAGCGCCATCAGATCGGGCAGGCTCATGTGGCCGGCGCCGCGCACCGGACGGCTGGCGAACAGGATGGCAGAGGGCGAAACGCCGGAGAGCACAAGAGTGTTGCCCGACAGGGCCGCGCCCTTGGCGTTGAGGACGATCAGCGCCTCCGAGCGCTTTCTTGCCGACGGCGTGCCGATTGTCTTCTGCGCCGGCGCAGTGATGGCGTTGGGCGGCGCCGGCACCGGCGCGGGGGTCTGTGCAAACGCCAAGGTGGGAAGCAGCAGGGCGGCCAGCAGGCCGGCGGTTCGGGTCGCTCTCATGGGGTCCTGTATAGGCCGGCCGGGGGACAAGCGGGAGGGGAAGAAAGTTGACTAAGTCGAGGCAGCGGCCCATTTTCCGCCCGCTTCTCCTTTTGTTCAACCCGGAGCCCGGATGGCCAAGGAAGATTTGATCGAGTTTAATGGCGTGGTCAGCGAGTTGCTGCCCAATGCGATGTTTCGAGTGAAGCTCGATAACGACCACACGATCCTCGCCCACACCTCGGGCAAGATGCGCAAGAATCGCATCCGCGTGCTGGCAGGCGACCGCGTCACCGTCGAGATGACGCCCTACGACCTGACCAAGGGCCGCATCACCTTCCGCTTCAAGTAGGGCGTTGGCCCGGCCTGCGCTCCCGCCGCTGGTGTTGGCGTCGGCCTCGCCGCGGCGGCTGGAGCTGCTGCGCCAGATCGGCATCGAGCCGGTCAAGATCGATCCCGCCGACACCGACGAGACGCCGTACCGCGACGAGCCACCGCGCGCCTACGCCGAGCGCATGGCACGGGCCAAGCTTGCGGTCGTGGCGCCGCGCCATCCGCAGGCGCTGGTGCTGGCTGCCGACAGCGTGGTCGCGGTCGGCCGTCGCATCCTACCCAAGGCCGAGACCAAGGACGAGGCGCTTCGTTGCCTGAAGCTGCTATCGGGACGGCGCCACAAGGTGGTGGGCGGTCTCGCGCTCGCGGTCCCGGGCGGCAAGGTGCGCACGCGCCTGGTCGAGACCGTGGTGCGCTTCAAGCGACTCGAGCCCAGGGAGATCGAGGCCTACGTCGCGAGCGGCGAGTGGCAGGGCAAGGCCGGCGGCTATGCCATCCAGGGACGCGCGGCCGAGTTCGTCGCCTTCATCTCCGGCTCGTACAGCAACGTCGTCGGCCTGCCGCTGTTCGAGACGGCGGCACTGGTGAGATCGGCATGAACCGCATCGATCGCCTGATCTGCCACGTCATGGCCAAGGCGTTCCTGATGGCGCTGACCGCCGACGGCCGCCTGGTCGAATTGCAGGTCGTGCGCCGTGACCAGCCGAGCCGCGTCGACAGCATTTTTCTCGGCCGGCTCGAGCGGGTGGTGCCCGAGCTCAACGCGGCCTTCGTCGATATCGGCCTCGGCCGCTCGGGCTTCCTGCGCGCCGAGGATCGCGCCGGCCTCGACGACTGGCCGCCGCCCGGCGCGCCGCTCCTGGTCCAGCTGCGCCATGAGGGCGACGGCGAGAAGGGCCCGCGCCTCACCATGGATCTCGCCGTATCGGGCCGCTACGTCGTCTACCATCCGCTGGGCTCGGGCGTCGGCTTCTCGCGCCGCATCGACGGCGAATCCGAGCGCGACCGTCTGGCCGGCCACGTCAACGGATTGCTCGAAGGCGGCGTGGTGTTGCGCACCGCTGCCGCCGGCGCGCCGGCCGAGCTCCTGCAGGCCGATGCCACCCACGTGCTGGAGCGCTGGGAGAGTCTGCGCGCCCAGGCCTTCGCCAACCAGCCGCCGGCCGACCTGAGTGCCCGCGTTCCCGGTGAGCGTGATCCCATCGTGCGCGTGCTGCGCGATCATGGCGCCGCTCTCGAAGAAGTGATCCTCGACGACCGCGCCATGGCGCGTGCACTGCAAGACGAGATAGATCGCCGCCAGGAGAAGATCCGCGTGCGCTGGCACAACGGACCGATGCCGGCCCTCGACATCGACGACGTGTCGGGCCAGATCGGCACTGCGCTGGCGCCGCGCATCGTGCTGGAGAGCGGTGTCGAGGTGCTGTTCGAGCCGGGCGAGACCCTGTGCGCGGTCGATGTCGACAGCGGCAGCGCCGGCGGCCGCCAGGGCCGCGCGCCGCGCCGGCCGGTCGAGGTCAATCTCGAGGCGGCGCCCGCCATCGCCCAGCAGCTGCGCCTCCGAAATATCGCAGGCGCCGTGGTGATCGACTTCATCACCATGCGCAGCGCCTACGACCGCGACAAGGTCCAGGCGGCCCTGGCCGAGGCGGTGCGTGACGATCCGGTGCCGACGCAACTTTATGGCTTCACCCGACTTGGTCTGTTCGAGCTGACCCGTGCCCGGCGCGGCGCCACTTTGGCTGGCCAACTCGAGGCGCTCGAGAAAAACGAAGAGATTTGAGCGTCTTATCCGGCAACCGTCCGGACCGGCCATTGCAGCGCAGCATGGGAACGAGGCCAGCCAGACTTCGTTGACGTTCAGGCTTGAACGCTTCGAAGCGCGTACTAGCTCTGAAGAACGTCCGCTAACCCCAGGAGGGTGTCATGTGCGACTACTCACTCGAACTCTATCGTGCAATGCCCGCCGCCGCCGGCGAGCAATATACCCTGGCCCGCTTCGCCAGTGGCTCGATGGGCTTCACATCGGGCAAGACCTGCGACACCGCTGTGTGCGTTCCTGCTGATGCGCATCTTCGCCTCGAGGGCATCAGCGAGACCCTGCAGCGCACCCTGAGCGTCGGTCCGATCGCCGAGGTGGTGATGACCCGCCTCGACAGCGGCCCGCACAAGGACGCCGTGCGCTTCGCCGACGGCAAGGTGATCTCGCTGCAGAGCCTGAACCCCGGCCTGACCGCGACGATGTTCGTGCCGGCGGCGCGCGACCTGATCAAGGACATCGAGGGCCTCACGGTCCGCGACCTGATCGACGCGTAAGGCGCGGGCGACCGCGATTTCTCCATCACGGCACCGCCCGGAGCATATCGGGCGGTGCACAGGACCTTATTGACGTGCGCCCGACAGGGCGCAATTTTTGTGAGCGATGTCTCCATCTGATCGATCCGTCCCGTTGCGCGCCGTGCGCATCCAGGCCAAGTGCCCGGTCTGCGGCAAGCCCGCCGACGCCAAGTACCAGCCGTTCTGTACCAAGCGCTGCGCCGACATCGATCTCGGCCGCTGGCTGAAGGAAGGCTATCGCGTGCCGACCGACGAGGGGCCTGGCGAGGACGACGAGCCGCCGCGCGGCCCGGCCGGATCGGGGCCAACTGGACAGGAACGCTGACGCATCCTATACAGCCGCCCGCCCGAAAGCGGCGCGCCCAGGTAGCTCAGTTGGTAGAGCATGCGACTGAAAATCGCAGTGTCGGTGGTTCGATCCCGCCCCTGGGCACCACTCTCCGAATTCTCGCGCAAGGTCAAAAGGTTATTTCTGGCCCTCGCAGCGAGGGCCGTTTATTCGTTCGCATCACGTTCATCTGCGAAAGATCTTTAGGTCCAGCGTGGTGGAAGGCTGCTCAATTTGACTTCCACTTCTGTTGGCTCCGCCGCCGACGATGGCGAGTGTGCGCCTCAATGGGAGTTTAGTCGTCTGATGTCTCCCGGTGCTGCCGCTCCCTCACACGTTCGGGATTCAGGAATTGCTTGTTGACGCAGTTCTCCAGCCGTCCGTCGCGCAGGAAGCGCGCCGCGGTGCGGGCCGCGAAGCCCCGGTTATCGCGGAAGCTCTCGGGCGTGTAGAACGCCGAATGCGGTGTCAG